>Ga0308175_100000934_pt1 | contig 19291 bp, 16 predicted proteins | sample PhyCR1_3_FD_203893 | JGI IMG/M metagenome (GOLD analysis project Ga0308175, IMG submission 203893) | Soil microbial communities from UC Gill Tract Community Farm, Albany, California, United States - DLSLS.C.R1 | ecosystem: Environmental > Terrestrial > Soil > Agricultural land | place: USA...
GGACGCAGACCGCCTCGCCCCTGCCCGCGCGCGCCTGCGTCAGCGCCGCCTCGGCGCGCTCGGCGGCGACGACCGCGTTCGCCGCCGCGCGCTCGCCGCCGCGCTCGGCCGCGCGCGCCGCGTCGCGCGCCTCGACGAGCTGCGCGAGCATCGCCCGCGCCTCCTCCACCGTCGCCGCCGCCGCCGACGGCGATCCCGGCTCGGCGGCGACCGCCTCCGCGCCCAGCAGCTCCAGCCGGCGCTGCAGCGCGGTCTCCAGCAGCGGCAGGCGCTGCCGCAGTTCCGCCGCCCGCTCGCGCGCCGAACTCGCGGCGCGTCTGGCCGCGGCGCGCTCGCGTCTCGCGGCGGCCGCCGCTCTGCTCAGCGCCGCGGCCTCGATGCGCGCGGTGCCGTCGCCGATGGCGGCGCGCGCCGCCGCGAGCGCGGCGAGCCCGGCTTCGAGGTGCGGCCGTGCGCCAGCCAACGCCGCCAGTTCAGCGGTCGCGGCGCGAATCCGCTCCGCGTCCTGCACGAGCTTCTCCCCGGCGGCGATCCCCGGCTCGATCGCCGCCTTGCGCTCCAGCAGCGCGGCATGCGCACGCGCACCCTCCACCACCGCAACCTGCCTGCGCCATGCGTCCTCACGCGTCTCGCGCTCCGCCACAAGCCGCTCCAGCTCGGTCGCCGCGGCGGCGCGCTGCTCGGGCTCGACGACGGGCAGCCGCTGCAGCTCGGCCGCGTAGGCGCCGCCGCGAGCGCGCGCGTCGACCGCTCGCTCGCGCGCCCGCGCTTCGAGCCGGCGGTACGCGGACAGGTCGACGAGCTGGGCGAGGATCTCGAAGCGCTCCTTCGCGCCGCTCGACACCAGCCGGTCGCTGCCGCCCTGGATCAGCAGCACCGCGTGCGTGAACGCCTCGTAGCTCAGCCCCAGCAGCTCGTCGCGCCAGCGCGCGAAGCCGCCCTCGCTCGTCGTGCCGGGCAGCTCCTCCCAGCGCACCGCCTCGGCGTTCCACCGCAGCGCCGCGCGGCGACCGCCGCCGCGCCGCCGGACCGAGCGCTCGACGCGGTAGCGCTCGCGGTCGACGGCGAACTCGAACGCGGCGTGCGCGCCCTCGGCACCGTGCGAGATCAAGCGTCTGGCGTCCTGCGTGCCGCCGCGGTGCTGGCCGTAGAGCGTCCATGTGATCGCGTCGAAGATCGCGCTCTTGCCGGCGCCGTTGTCGCCGGCGACCGACCACAGCACCGCACCGTCGAAGTCGAAGCGCACCGGCTCCCCGTTCGGCGAGCGGTGCGAGAGGAAGTCGGTCAGCTCGACGACGGACGGGATCATCCGGGCAGCAGCCCCTCCTCGCCGAGCAGCTGCTCGGCGAGCGCGAGCAGCGTCGCGCGGTCGGGGTCGTCGGCGAGCTGGTCGGCGAGGAACGCGCGCACCGTCGCGGGCGCGCTGAGCGGCTCGATCGCGCCCGTCAGCACCGGCGGGTCGGGCTCGTCGAGCCGGAAGATGTCGGGCGGCGCGAACAGGCGCGGAAAGCTCTGGCGCGCCTGCGCCAGCCACAGGCTCGCGACGTCGGTGCGCTCCAGGCGCAGCTCGAGCTTGACGATCGTGCGCTCCGGCTCCTCCAGCGCCCGCGCGCGCCGCGCGATCTCGCTCAGCGCGCCGACCTCGACGCGCACCATCGGCGTCGCGTCGAGCGGCAGCTCCTCCAACGTCAGGCCGCCGTCGCGCGCGAGCTCCGCGAGCACGGCGTGGCGCGGCTCGCCGGCCTCGGCGAAGTCGACGCGGTCGAGCGCGCCGCTGTAGCGGATCCGCTCGGCCAGCACGAGCGGCTGGTGGACGTGGCCGAGCGCGACGTAGGCGAAGCGCTCCAGCGGCGCGCCTTCGACGTGCACGTCCTCCAGCTCGGGCACCTCGCGCAGCCCGGTCGGCGCGTCGACGTGGCGCAGCAGGAAGTGGCCGGCCATCAGCAGCGGGACGCCCGGGTGCTCGCGCTCCGCGCGCGCGCTGAGCAGCTCGCCGGCGTCGGCGACCGCGTCGCTCAGCGCCGCGCGCTTGTCCTGCACCGTGCGCAGATCGCCCGGCAGCCCGTACGCCGCCGCCGTCGGGTAGGGCAGCGCGACGACCGCCGCCGCCGTCCTGCCGCCGGCGGCCAGCGGCACGAGCGCCGGCTCGCTCACGAACCGCACGCGCGCGGCGTGCCGCTCCCCGAGCAGCCGCTGGACGCCGCGCAGCAGCTCGAACGTGTGCGCCGAGTCGTGGTTGCCGGCGAGGAAGAGGCACTGCATGCCGCGCTCGACGCTGGGCGCGAGCAGCTCGGCGAGGCGCGAGACGATCGTCGCCAGGCGCTCCGGCCGCTGCGCCTCCAGCACGTCGCCGCAGACGAGCAGCGCGTCGACGCGGTGCTCCTCCGCGTGCGCGACCAGCTCGCGCAGCCGCGCCAGCTGGTCGGGCAGGCGGTCGATGCCGCCGAGCCGGTCCCCGAGGTGCCAGTCGGCGGTGTGGAGGACGCGGAGGCTCAGTTGCCGCGCTCCCCGCGGCGCCGGCGTTCGTCGGCTACGTTGTCCACCCTGAGCACCGTAACACGACGAACGCGAACGTCTACACGGCGATGACAGAGGGCCGCGAGCAACTGCGCGAGCTGCTCGACGGGTGGCGCCGCGAGCACGGGCAGCAGCGGCTGCCGATCGACGTGGAGCGGCTCGCTTCCGCGCGCGGGATCGCCGTCGACGACGACGGCGACGAGCCGCTCGCGCGGCGGCGCTTCACGGTCGCGCGGCGGCTGACCCGCACGGCATCGCCCGACGAGGAGCTGTGCGACTGGGGCGCGAGCGTGCTGCTGATGCCCGACGAGCTGACCTGGAGCTATCGCGCCGACCAGGGCCTGCGCGCGGTCGAGCGGCTCGCGCGCGACGCGAAGGTGAGCCTCGAAGCCGCGGGGCTGCGGCTGGTGGAGCGCAGCGCCGCGCCGGCGGCGTTCCTCGTCGCCGCGGCGACCGAGCAGGGGTTGCGGGTCCGTTACGCGCGCGTGCGGGAGCTGCAGGCCGCGGTGCCGCGCGGCGCCGCGATCGCGCCGGAGTCCGCGCTCGCGCGCGCGGCGGTCAGCGGGCGGCGCGAACGCGCCGTCGAGCCGTTGCCCGGCGGCGACCCGGAGCGCGCCTTCCACATGGAGGCGAAGTCCTACCCGACCGGCCGCGGCGCGGGCACGCGCGAGCGCGTGCTGGCGCTGGCGTGGCCGGGCTCCTGATCCCCGACGCGCACGCGCGTCGCCCACAAGCCTGCCGACCGCCGGGTCCGCAGCCGCGGTTCGACGTCCCAAGGGACGCGCCGTCCGCGGGCACGCACCGGATGGGACAGCAGCTGCGAGAGCTTGGTCTCATGCACGAACAGGCCGCCGGGCGCGAGCACCCGTGCGATCTCGGAGAGCGCGGTGCCTGCGCGGGCGATGTGGAAGAGCGTCCCGAAGTCAACGACAACGTCGAAAGCCTCGTCCCCGAACGGAAGCGCCCGCACGTCGGCGACGCGCACCTCCGCCCGGATCCGCTCCTCGTTCAACGCTCGCCGAGCTGTCCCAACCGTCGTGGGGTCGATGTCGACCCCGACGAGCCGACGCGGTTGGAGCAGCCGGTCGAGTGACATCAGGGCAACGCCGCGCCCGCAACCGACTTCGAGGATGCGCGCCGTCTCCGGGAGCCTGAGAACGCGCACCAGCGCCGGCACTTCGAGCCACTGCTGCCGCCAGTTGCGACCCGACTCGTTCGGGAAGGGAAGGTACTCGGGCGGCTGGATCACCGGCGACAGCCTGACCGGCGTGTGCGCGCTGCGCGCCGCTTGGCTACGCGCCGCCGGCCCGCTCCCACAGCTCGCGGCCGTGCCGCATCAGCGCCGGGTAGACGATCAGGTGCCGGAAGGGCCGGATCGCGGCCATGTAGGCGCTTCCGAGCAGTCCGTTCGGCTTCACCAGCACCGCCATCTGGGCGTGGAAGGAGCCGTCCTCGTCCTCGACCCCGCCGATGTGCATCACGCCGTGCATCGTCTTGTTCGCGATCTCGGCGGCGAACTCGTCGTCGGTCAGGTAGAGCGGCGTGAACGGGAGCGCCGTGAAGTCGGGTCCGCGCCCCCGGCGGACGAGGTCGTCGGGCAGCCGGTCGCGCAGCGTCGCGACGCGGGAGCCCAGGCCGTCGTCGGGGTCGTCCCAGCCGAGCAGCCTCCCGAGCTGCCAGCGGAGGCCGAACAGCAGGCGGGAGGCGCGCGAGGAGCTCTGCGCGGGATCGAAGCGGGCGAGGAGCTCCACGAGCCGCGGGAAGTCGTCCGGGCCGCCCCGCCCCGGCAGCCGCCACACGTCCTCGAGCTCGAAGTCGGGCGCGATCTCGTGGATCCGCCAGGGCTGCGACGCGTGCGCCGTGTCGGGAAGTCGGACCATCATCCATACGGTACCGTATGGATGTGGCCGTCGCACGCACGCCCCGCAGCGCCTGGGTCGAGGCCGGCCTGCAGGCGCTCGCCGGCGGCGGCCCCGATGCCGTCCGCGTCGAGGCGCTCGCGCGAACGCTCGGCGCCACCAAGGGCAGCTTCTACTGGCACTTCGACGATCGACGGGCGCTGCTCGACGAGGTCCTCGACGCGTGGGAGCGAGCGAGCGTCGACGACGTGATCGCGCGCGTCGAGGGCGAGGACGGCGACGCTGACGCCAGAGCCAAGCTGGAGCGCCTGGGCGCGATCGCCCTCGCCGGCGAGCGGGTGCTCGGCGTCGACCCGCTGAGCGTCGACCTCGCGATCCGCGACTGGGCCCGGCGCGACCGGCAGGTCGCGCGGCGGCTGCGCCGCGTCGACGGCCGCCGCATGGAGTACATGCGCTCGCTCTTTCGCGCCTTCTGCACCGGCGAGGAGGAGGTCGAGGACCGCTGCCTGCTCGTCTTCTCGCTGTGGATCGGCAGCCACTTCATCGCCGCCGGCCACCGTGGCCGCACGCGCGCCGAGGTGATGCGGGGAGCCTTCCGGCGGCTGCTCGACGCGTGAGCGGCGCGGCCTCGCGCGCTCGGCCGACGCGACGCGCTACGCGGCGCCGACCGGCAGCTCGACCGGCCGCTTGACGACGTCGCCCGCTCTCACCACGAGCGCCACGCGCTCGTCGAGGTCCCCCAGCTGCAGCGGATCGCCGGCGACGCCGATCACGTCGGCGCGCATGCCGACCTCGAGCCTCCCGACCTGGTCGCCGATGCCGAGCAGGTCGGCCGCGGAGGCGGTCGAGGCCCGCCAGCACTCGGCCGCCGACAGGCCCGCCTCCTCCATCAGCGCGAGCTCGCAGAGGTTGCGCCCGTGGGGGATCACGCCGCTGTCGGTGCCCATCGCGATCTTCACGCCGGCTTCGACGGCCTGCCGGAACGAGTCGCGGTGCGCCGCCACGATCTCGCGCGCCTGCTCGCGCGTCTCGGGCGGCAGCGCGTCGCCCTCCTCCTCGAGCACGATGCGCGGCGCGCCGAGCGTCGGCACGAGATAGGTGCCGTTGGCGAGCATCAGCTCGATCGCCTCGTCGTCGAGCCAGACGCCGTGCTCGACCGAGGCCACCCCGGCGCGTACCGCCGACTTGACGCCGTCCGTGGAGTGCGCGTGCGCCATCACGCGCACGTTCGCGGCGGCCGCCGCGGCGCGCAGCGCCTCCAGCTCGTCGTCGGCGAAGTGACGGTCCTTCGGGTTGTCGCGCGGCGACAGGACGCCGCCGGAGGTGGCGATCTTGATGACGTCGGCGCCCGCGCGCACGAGGCTGCGCACCGCCCGCCGCATCTCCTCTGGGCCGTCCACGACCGTCACCGGCATGCCGGGCAGCGGCGGGAACAGCGTCGGGAGGTCGCGGCCCGAGAGCGTCCAGCCGTCGGCGTGGCCGCCGGTCTGGCAGAGCATGCCGATCGAGATCTGCACGGCCGGCCCGCGCACGAGCCCGCTGCGGACCGCCTGCGCGACGCCGGCGTCGATGCCGGCCGCGTCGCGCACGGTCGTGACGCCGGCGTCGAGCGTGATCGAGAGGTTGCGGACCGCCTCGCAGATGCGCAGCGAGATCGGCGCGCTCGCGAGCTGCCACAGATCCATGTGGCTGAGCAGCATGTGGACGTGGCAGTCGATGATGCCCGGCGCGAGCGTGAGGCCGGAGACGTCGTGGACGCGGTCGCCGTCGAGGCCGGTGCCGAGCTCGACGATCGCCCCGTCGAGGACGGCGACGTCTGTGCGCGTGCTGCGTCCGCTCGCGACGTCGAGCACGTCGCCCCCTGCGAAGACCTGCCGCTCGTGCTCAGGCAGCTCAATCGCCTCCCTCGGATCGGCGCGTTCCGCAAGCGACGGCGCGCCATGTTGCAGTTGACGGAACCGCCGTTCGTCGCGCTGCGCCGAACGCACGGCCGAACCCGATTTTGACGCCGCCCCCGCGCCGCTCGAAGCAACATCCGTTGCCAGCCCCCGCAATGCCGCCAGTCCGATGTAGCACGCCTGCGCGAGCACCCGGCGCCGCCTTGCGGTCGCCCCCGCCCACGCTCTACTCTCGCGAGAGAAGGAGTCTTCGTGAGCTTGCAGGAGATCGTCGATGAGCTCGCCGGTCGGCTCGACCGCCCGGTGACGGCGTCGAGCCCGGCGCTCAGGCCACTCGCATACAGCGCGCAACCGGCGGGCGTCGACCGGGTGCGCATGCTCAGCATCCTCGAGCGCCGGCCACCGCCGGGCATCGCCGAGTGGGTGCAGCGCTTGCACCTGGAGGCGGTGACCGGCCCGGTCCGCACCGACGGTGTGCAGGAGCTCGGCCTGACCGAGCGGATCGTCGTGCCGATTCGCGTGCAGGGCGTCGTGCGCGGCTACCTCTGGATCATCGACCCGGGCCACCGTCTGGGCGACGAGACGCTCGAGGCGATCAGCTCGGCGGGCGACGCCGCGGCCGCGCTGATCGAGCGCGAAGACGCCGCGCGCCGCAGCGGCCGCGACCACGAACGAGAGCTGTTGCGCGAGCTGCTCGCCGGAGAGGACGCGGGGGTCGTGCGCGAGCTGCGCGAGCGCGCGACGCTGTTCTCGGCGAGCGCCTTCGCGGCCGTCGTCGTGCGGGCGAAGCGGCAGGATGGCGAGGACGAGGCCGCGGCGCCGCTGCTGAGCGTGGCGCCGCCGCCGGGGGTCCCGATGAGCGCCTTCGTCGAGCTCGACGACGTCTGGACCGGCGTGGCCCCGCTCCACGCCGTCGAGGGCGGGGCCGACGCGCTGCTCGAGGACCTGACGCGCAAAGCGCGTACGGCGGTCGTGATCGGGGTGGGGGGCGCGACGCCGCTGGGCAGCGTGCGCGACTCGCACCAGCAGGCGATCGTGGCCGCGGACGTCGCCGCCTGCGTGCCCGAATGCGGACCGATCGCGCGCTGGGACGCACTCGGCGTCTACCGCGTCGTCTGGCAGCTCGAGCGCGACGGCGTCGCGCTCGAGACGCTCCACGCGAGCCTGCCGGCGCTGCTCGAGGCGCCCGGCAGACTCGACCTGCCGCGCACGCTCGAGGCCTTCCTCGACCGCGGCGGGGAGACGCAGGCGACCGCCGCCGCGCTCTACCTGCACCGCACGACGCTCTACCACCGCCTTCAGCGCATCGAGGAGCTGACCGGCGCCTCGCTCAGCTCCGGACACGACCGCACGCTGCTGCACCTCGCGCTCAAGCTGGCGCGCTACCGCGGTGCGCTGGACTATCCGTCCGTGGCGGTTGCGGACGAGCAGCGCCTGTCGGACGCGTCGTAAGCGGCGCACGCGGCTCCGCGTCCAGCAACTCGTCGCGCAGGGCCGCGGCCGCCGGCGAGAGCCGGCGCGCGCGGCGCCAGGCGAGCCCGAGCTGGCGGCCCAGCGGCTCCGGCGCGGCCGACCGGATCACGAGCGGAGGGCCCGCCGCCTCGGCGAGCGCGCGCGGCAGGATCGCGACCCCGGCGCCGTGGGCGGCGAGCGCGCGCACCGTCGCCGGCTCGTTGCTCTCGAGCACGACCCAGGGTCGCGCGTCCGCCTGCGCGAGCGCCTCGTCGACCACCGCCCGCAGGCTCATGCCGGGTGCGAACGCGACCATCGGGCGACCGTCGAGCGAGGCGAGCTCGACCGGCCCCCCGCTGCCGAGCAGCCGCTCGTTGCCGGCGACGACGAGCTCCTCCTCGCCGACCAGCTCGAGCTCGACGTCCTCCGGCGTCGGCGGGTCGCCGAGGCTGACGAACGTGAGGTCGAGCTCGTCGCGCCGCAGCGCGGCGAGCATCTCGCCGCTCGTGCGCTCGACGAGCGCCAGCTCGACGCGCGGATGGGCTTCGGCGAAGCGCGCGAGGCGGCGCGGCAGGTCGTAGGCACCCATCCACTGCATCGAGCCGAGCGCGACCCGCCCCGACAGCAGGCCGACCGCGTCGGCGGCCTCGGCCTGCAGCGCCTCGAGGTCGGCGAGCACCCGCTCGGCGTGCACGAGCACGCGCTCGCCCGCGGGCGTCGGGCGCACGCCGCCGACGCGGTGCAGCAGCTCGAGCCCCAGCTCCTGCTCGAGCTTGCGCACCTGCTGGGAGATCGCCGGCTGCGCGACGGCGAGCCGTTGCGCAGCCGCGCTGAAGCTGCCCTCGCGCGCGACCGCCGCCAGGTAGCGAAGTTGGCGGAGCTCCATCCGAGCTATCACGATACACGATGAAATCGTCAACGAATTCGTCTTGACTTATGCCGCTGCGCGCGACAGGGTGAGCGCGTGGCCGCGCTCGACGAGATCGACATCGAAGCCGCGGCTCACCGCCTGCGCGGCGTCGCGCACCGCACGCCCGTCGTGACGAGCCGCACGCTCGACGAGCAGCTCGGCGCGCAGGTGTTCCTCAAGGCCGAGAACCTCCAGCGCGTCGGCGCGTTCAAGTTCCGCGGCGCCTACAACCGCGTCTCGACGCTCGCGCCGGAGCAGCTGGAGCGCGGCGTGCTCGCGTCCTCGTCCGGCAACCACGCGCAGGCGCTGTCGCTCGCGGCGCGCCTGTGCGGGACGAAGGCGACGATCCTGATGCCGTCGGACGCGCCCGCCTCCAAGCGCGCCGCGACGGCCGGGTACGGCGGCGAGGTCGTCGAGTTCGACCGCTACCGCGACGACCGCGAGGCGCTCACGCACCAGCTGGCGCAGGAGCGCGGCGCGACGATCGTCCACGCCTACGACGACCCCTACATCATCTCCGGCGCCGGCACGGCCGGGCTCGAGCTGGCGCAGGACGCCGGCCCGCTCGACGCGCTCGTCGTCTGCACCGGCGGCGGCGGGCTGCTGGCCGGCACCAGCCTCGCCGTCAAGCAGGCGTTCCCGCAGGCGCGCGTGTTCGCCGTCGAGCCGCAGGCCTCCGACGACTGGCAGCGCTCGCTGCGCGCCGGCGAGCGCGTGACGGTCGAGGTCGGACCGACGATCGCCGACGGGCAGCAGCTGCCGACGCCCGGCGCGCTCAACTTCGCCGTCGCACGCGACCTGCTCGAGGACGTCGTGACGGTGACCGACGCGGAGATCCGCGTCGCCATGCGCTTCCTGTTCGAGCGCATGAAGCTCGTGGCCGAGCCGAGCGGCGCGAGCGCGCTCGCCGCGCTGCTGGCGGGCAAGCTCGACCTCGGCGGCGCGCGCGTCGGCGTCACGCTGTCGGGCGGCAACGTCGACGCCGGGCGCTTCGCGCAGCTGATGGCGGACGCCTGAGCGACGCCCGCCTCGCGGCGCGTCAGTCGCGCGCGAGCGCGACCGCCTCGATCTCGACCGCCGCGCCCGGCGCCATCTCCGGCACGACGACCGCGCAGCGCGCCGGCGCCGGGCTGCCGACGAGCTCGCGGTAGGCCTCGTTCATCGCGTCCCAGTCGGCGCGGCGCAGCAGGTACACGCGCAGCTGCACGACGTCCGCCAGCGACGAGCCCGCCGTCTCCAGCACGGTGCGCAGGTTCTCCAGCGCGCGGCGCGTCTGCTCCTGCACGCTCCCGCCGACCGGCTCGCGCGTGAGCGGATCGATCGGCAGCTGGCCGGAGACGAACACGAAGCCGCCCGCACGCATGCCCGGCGAATACGGCGGGCCGCCCGGTCTGACCCAGCCGTCGGGAACGATCGCTTCCTGGCGCATGCGGCTCCTTCGCTTGCTCGTGGACTCAGAGGGACGCGAGCAGCAGCGCCTGCGCATGCAGCGCACGCCGCAGCTCGCCGAGGTCGACCGACTCGTTCGCGGCATGCACCTGCGAGCGGTCGTCGTAGGCGCCCCACAGAACGGGCGCCATCTCCGGGTAGGCGGCGCACAGCGCGGGCAGCAGCGGCAGCCCGCCGCCGCAGCCGATGGCGATCGCCGGGCTGCCGTACGCGGCGGTCATCGCGGCGAGCGCCGCCCGCTCGACACGGCTGTCGGAGGGGAGCCGCACGCCGCGCGCCGTCTGCTGCACCCGCACGTCGACGTGCGCGCCCCACGGCGCGACGCGCCGCAGGTGCGCGACGAGGTGCGCGGCGGCCTCGTGCGGGTCGTCCTCAGGCGCAAGGCGCGCACTCACGCGCGCGCGTGCGCGCGGCACGAGCGCGTTCGTCGCGCCGTCGACCGGCGGCACGTCGATCCCGATCGCGTTGATCGCGGGGCGTGTGAACAGCCGCTCGGCCAGCGACCCGTCGCCGATCAGGTGGACGCCGTCGAGCACGCCGGCGGCGTCGAGGAAGGCATGCTCGTCGACCGGATGGCCCTCCCACGCGCCGTGCCGCAGCCCCGCGACGGCGACGTTGCCGTCGTCGTCGTGCAGCGAGGCGAGCAGCCGCGCGAGCACGAGCGCGGCGTCCGGCAGCGGGCCGCCGTAAAGGCCCGAGTGCGCCGGCCGCTCGAGCGTCGCGACCTCGACGTCGACCGCCGCGAGGCCGCGCAGGGCGGTCGTCAGCGTCGGCTCGCCGGTGCGGCGGTTGCCGCAGTCGGCGAGCACCACCACGTCGGCCGCGAAGCGCTCCGGCTCGCGTTCGAGCAGCCGTTCGAGGCTGCCGTCGGCGGCCTCCTCCGCGCCCTCCACGAGCACCTTCAGATTCACCGGCGGGCGCCCGTCGAAGGCGCGCAGCACGCCGGCGTGCATCGCGATCCCGCACTTGTTGTCGGCCGTGCCGCGGCCGTAGAGGCGGCCGTCGCGCTCGGTCGGCGTCCACGGGGGCGTGCTCCAGGCGTCCTCGGGACCGGCCGGCATCACGTCGTAGTGCGCGTACAGCAGCACGGTCGGCCCGCCGCCGTCCGCTCCCGCCGCGTGAGCGAACACGGCCGGCGGGCCGTCCGGCACGTCGACCAGCTCGACGTCGCGCCAGCCGGCGTCGGCGAGGATCGCGGCGGTCGCGCGCGCGGCCCGTTCGACCGGCTCGGTCGGGAAGCCCGGCAGCGCCACCGATGGGATCGCCGCCAGCTCGCGCAGGTCGGCGACGACGCGCTCCATCGTCGCGCCCGCGACCTCCACGGCGTTCACCCCCGCGCCTCCAGGTCGGCCGGGATCAGCGAGTAGACGACGAGGTCGCGGCGGATCCCCTTGCGCTCCTCGATCGAGCGCAGCACGCCCTCGCGCGTGAAGCCGGCGCGCTCGGCGACGCGCTGCGAGGCGGGGTTGTCGTGGTCGGCGCGCAGCGCGAGCCGTTCGAGCTCGAGCGTGCGCAGCGCCCACGGTCCGAGCAGGCCGACGGCGCGGCGCGCGACGCCGCGGCCGCGCGCCCACGGCGCGACCCAGTAGCCGATCTCGGCGCGACGGTCCTCCCACGCGAAGCCGAACAGCGAGATCGCGCCGAGGAAGCCGTCGTCGGCCGCATCCGCGATCACGAGCGCGAGCGACTCGCCGGCGAGGCGCGCCGGCTCGTACCCGTCGACCGCCTCGCGCAGCTGCTCCTCGGTGCGTCCCTCGGGCACGCGCGTCCAGCGCATGATCGAGGGATCGTCGCGCGTGGCCTCGTGGGCGGGGCCGATGTCGCGGTCGCTCCAGGCGCGCAGGCGCACGACGTCGTCCGCGAGCGGCGGGTCGGGGAACGTCAGGTCGGTTTCCGCGGCGCTCGCCATCAGAAGCCGGCCGGCTCGCTCGTGCGGCGCGGGTCGCCGCACGCGCTCAGGCGCCCGCTCGCGCGGTCGCGCAGGACGCCCTCGAAGCTGCCGCACATGTGATGCCAGGGGCTGACCGGCGTGAGCGCGATGCCGCGCGCCGCCACGGCCGCACGCACGTCCTCGGCGACGTCGGCCTCGATCATCGTGCCGGCGGCGGCGATCCCGCGCCACGTGTCCGCCGTGTAGGGGCCCGGGCCGCCGAAGCGCGGCAGGTGCACCGAGCGCTCGATGTCCATGCCGAAGTCGACGATGTTGACGACGTTCTGCAGCACCGTCGCGAGCAGGCTCTGCGACGGCGACCCGCCCGCCAGCAGCGGCACGCCGTCGGCCGCGAGCATGCTCGGCACGATGATCGAGGTGATGCGGTCGCCCGGCTCCGGCAGCGTGCGCAGGTAGTGGCTGCCGGCGGCGGAGACGCTGAGGCCGTCGACGTACAGGCCGTTGACCCACGGCCGGCACATGCACGAATGCAGCAGCGTGACGACGTTGCCGGCCGGGTCGACGACCGTCATGTGGTTGCTGCCGGGCGGCGGGGGGACCGGCGGCGAGAGCGGCTCCGCCATCCGCAGCAGCTCGAAGCGCATGCGCGCGTACTCCTTCGAGACGATCGTCTCGAGCGGCAGCGGATGCGAGCGCGGGTCGCGCTGGTTCGCGCCGGCGGTGTAGACCTCGTTGTGGATGCGGATCAGCAGCGCGAGCGCCTCCGGCGACTCGAGCGGGTGCCCGAGCGCCGCGAGGTCGAGCAGCTCGACCATGTTGAGCATCTCGATCAGGTGCGTCCCGCCCTGGTCGGGCGGCGGCGAGCCGATCACGTCGAGCCCGCGATACGTGCCGCGGGCGGGCTCCATCCAGCGCGCCTCGTAGCGCTCCATGTCCGCGCGCGTGAGCACGCCGCCCGCGCGCGCGACGGTGTCCACCAGTCGCTGCGCGAGCTCGCCGCGGTAGTAGTACTCGGCGCCGTCGGCGGCGAGCCGCTCGAGCGTCTCGCCGACGCGCCGCTGGACGATCCGCTCGCCGGGCGTCAGCAGCGTGCCCTGCGGCATGAAGATCTCGCGCCCCTGCTCGGAGACGCACAGCTCCGCGAGGTTCTCGTACGCGGACGCGTACAGGAACGGATAGACCTCGAAGCCCTCGTGCGCGAGTGCGATCGCCGGCGCCAGCAGCCGCTCGCGCGTGAACTGGCCCGAGCCGTGGCGCGCGAGCGCCGCCTCGAAGCCGCCCCACCAGCCGGGCACGGCGACGCCGAGCCCGGTCGCCGCATCGGCGGGCGTGAACGCGTCGGGGCGCGCAGCCGGCGCCGCGGCCGACCCGTTGACGTACGTGTAGGCGCCGCTCGCGGCCTCGAAGTGCAGCATGCTGAGCACGCCGGTGAGCGTCGTCATGTGCGGCTCCAGCACCGTCTGCGCGACCGCGGCCGCGAGCGCCGCGTCGCACGCGTTGCCGCCGTCGCGCATGACGTCGGCGGCGATCCGCGTGACCTGCGGGTGCGACGCGATCGCGATCGCGTGCTCGCATGCGAGTGCGCGCTTGGCGCCCATGCGGGCTGCGACGGACGCGCTCATCGGACGACGAAGGTCTCGTAGGGATGCCGCGGGGCCGTCCACGGCGGCTGCGGCCCGGCGTCCGGCACGGGCGGCGGCTCGTACGGGCCGAGCTCGCCGAGGCGCGCGAGGGCGGGCGGCTCGGCCAGGTGCCAGCCGGTCGCCGCCTGGTACTCGATGCCGATCCGCAGCAGCGTCGCGTCGCGATGCGGCAGCCCGGCGAGCTGCATCCCGACCGGCGCGCCGTCAGCCGCGCTCGTGCCGGCGGGCACCATCAGCACCGGCAGGTTGGCGTCGTTCCAGGTTCCGAACAGCCACGGATGCTCCTCCAGCTCGAGCGGCTCGCCGGCACGCCAGATCTCGCCCGTCGCGCCCGGCTCGGCGACCGCGTCGAGCTCGTGCTCGGCGAACACCGCGCGCCAGGCGGCCAGCAGCTGGGCGCGCTGCAGCTGCGCGCGCACGTAGTCCACGGCCGAGCCGACCTGGTTCACGAGCGGCGTGTAGTGCTCGACGAAGTCGGCGCGGTGCAGGTGCGCGCGATCGGCGAGCTGCTCCAGCAGCGCGACCGACTCGCCGCCGAGGATCGCGGCGAAGCCGCCCTCCTCCAGCGGGTTCGGCGGACGCTGGATCGAGACGAGCGTCGCGCCGAGCGCGCGCAGCTCGCCGCCGAAGCGCTCGACGACGGCGGCGACGCCGTCGCTCAGCAGTCCGGTCCGGAAGCACGGGACGCCGATCCGCACGCCGTCGAGCGGCCGCGCGCCGGCGCGCGGCGCGGTCGGCACGTCGAGCCGGGCGGGGCACGTGATCGTGGCCGGATCCTCGGGGTCCGGACCGGCGAGCGCCGACAGCAGCAGCGCGCAGTCGGCCGCGCTGCGCGCGAGCGGACCGATCGTGTCGTAGCTGTACGCCATCGGGATGCAGCCGGCGGTGCTGACGAGGCCGAACGACGGCTTCATACCCGTCACGCCGTTGAAGCCGGCAGGGATGCGGATCGAGCCGCGGCTGTCGCTGCCGAGCGCCGCCGGCGCCATGCGCGCGGCGACGGCGATCGCGCTGCCGCTGCTGGAGCCCCCGGGGCTGAACGCCGGGTCCCATGGATTGCGCCCCCACACGCCGGTCGACAGCTCGCCGCAGTGCAGGTGCCCGAGCAGCACCATCCCGGCCGCGCGCAGGCGCCGCCAGCAGCTGGCGTCCTGCTGCGCGACGTTGCCGGCCAGCAGCGCGCTGTCAGCGGTCAGCGGTCGTCCCGCCGCGCCGATCGTGGCCTTCAGGCCGAGCGGGATGCCGGTGAGCGGACCGCCCGCGCCGGCGGCGCGACGGCGGTCGGCCGCGCGCGCATCGGCGCGCGCGGCCTCACCGTCCACCTGGAGCCAGGCGCCGAGCGCCGCGTCGCGCTCGGCGATCCGCTCCAGGCAGGCCTCGGTCAGCTGCTCGCTGTCAAGGGAGCCGTCGTGCAGCGCCGCCGACGCCGCGACGAGACCGAGGTCAGCTGGATGGGTCACGCGTGCACCTGCACCTGCTCGGGCCACGCCTGCTGGTAGTAGAGCGAGTTGAAGCCGTCGTAGTCGTACGTGCTTCTGATCGCCATCGGCGTGTCCTGCCACCACAGCGGCAGGTAGGGCAGCTCCTCGCCGGAGATCTGCAGGATGTCGCCGAGCGCACGGGCGCGCACGTCTCTGTCGACGGAGGCCGCCTGCTCGTGCAGCAGCCGGTCGACGGTGGCGTTTCTGAAGTTCGCGGTGTTGAAGCTGTTTCTGACCGCGTTCGCGCTCGGGTAGATCAGCGCAAGGTAGTTCGCCGGATCCGCATAGGTGGGGCTGAGCGACATGTAGTAGAGCCCCATGTTCTCGTGCGCGTAGATGCCGGCGACCCACGCGGCCTGCGTCACCTCTCTCACCGTGAGGTCGATGCCGAGCGGCTTGAGCGCCTGGCTCAGACTCACGAGCGCGCGGCCGACGGGCGTGTTCTCGCTCGGGTAGACGATCGTCGCCGCGAAGCCGTCGGGATGTCTCGACTGCGCCAGCTCGCGCTTGGCGGCCTCGATGTCGTAGTCGTACCCGGGCAGGCGCGAGTAGAGCGCGTCGATGTCGGCCGGCGTCGCGATCGACGCCCACTGCTCCGGCGAGGCGACGGCGGTGGCGGCACGCGCGCGCCCGCCCAGGAACGCCTTCACGTAGCCCTCGCGGTCCGCCGCATGGGCGACCGCGCGGCGAACATGCACGTCGTCCCACGGCGGCGAGCTGACGTCGAACGACAGATAGACGATCCGCAGGCCGGGCGCGTACGCGGTGCTGGCCGCGGGCAGCCGGTCCCAGTCGGCCGCCTGCGCGGGCGAGTACTCGAAGCGCCCGTCGACGTCGCCCGCGCGCATCGCCAGCAGCGCCGTCTGCTCCTTCTCGATCGTGCGCAGGATGACGCGTCTCGCCCGCGGCCGCGGGCCCCAGTAGCGGGGGTTGCGCTCCGCCGTGAGCGACCCCTCGCCGCTGAAGCTGACGATGCGGTAGGGGCCGGTTCCCATCGTCGCGACGCGGCTGCCGGGGACGCCGAGCTTTCTGCCGAGCCGCTCGCCGAGCGCCTTCGGCGTCACGAAGCTGAACACGGGCACGTACTGGAACAGCGCGTCCGGCTGCTTGAGGCGCACCGTGACCTGATGGCCGCCGGTCGCTTCGACCGACTCGACGGAGCCGTAGTAGCCGGCGATCTGCGAGCCCACCTTGGGATCGGCGTGCCGCCCCAGCGACCACGCGACGTCCTCCGCGGTGAGCGGCGTGCCGTCCCAGAAGCGGACGCCTCTGCGCAGCTCGTACACGTAGGTGAGCGGGTCGGGGTGCGACCAGCTCGTCGCGAGCTGCGGCTTCAGCGCGAGGTCGTCGCCGGTGACGAGCAGCGTCTCGAGCCCGAGCCGCATCGCGAGCATGCCGTCGGAGGAGAAGCCGGTCGCGACGTCGAGCGTCGCGGGCGTGGTGCTGAGCGACCACGTGAGCTCCTCGATGTCGCCGCCGCCTGCTCCGGCGCCGCCGTCGCCGCCGCACGCCGCCAGCAGCGCCGGCAGGCTCAGTGCGGCGCTGGCTGCGCCCAGGCGCTTGAGCAGCTCGCGCCGGTCCAGCTCGCCGAGTCGTTCGACCTCGCCCATGCGTCCTCCTCCATGCGCTCGATGTATGGGCGAGTCGGGGGGCCGCCTCGCCTCCATGCGACGTTAGAGGCGCCTCGAGCGGCGTACGCGCAACGTGCGTCGGAGCTTCCCGCACCGCCCCACAACGCTCGACGGACATGCGCGCAGATGCGCCGAGCCGCCGGTCGGCCGGGGTAGATTGGGCCGAACGACGCGGGGAGCGTCCGCTCGCCGCAGAGAGGAGCCGCCATGCCGGTCAGCGCCGAGCGCGTGCACGCCGCCGTCGCCGAGCTGTGCGACCTGCCCGGTCCCACCGGCCAGGAGGACGCCGTGCGCGAGCACCTGCGCGCCGCGTGGGAGCCGTACGCGAGCGAGCTGCGCACGGACGCGGTCGGCAATCTGCTCGCGCGCGTCGGGGAGGGAAGCGGGCCGCGGCTGCTGATCGAGGCGCACATGGACGAGATCGGCTTCAAGGTGCGGGCGATCACCGACGACGGCTTCCTGCTGCTCGCCAACGCGCAGACGAATCAGCTCGAGCCCCAAGAGCGCCGCTACATGGTCGGCCAGCCGGCGCAGGTGGTGCGCCGCGGCGAGGTCGTCGCGCAGGGGATCTTCGCCGCCCCGAGCGGCCACGTGCTGACGCCGAAGCTGATGGCGGAGGGCCACCTGCTCGTGAGCGACTTCTTCCTCGACATCGGCTGCGCGAGCCGCGCCGAGGCGCAGGCGCGCGGCGTCCACGTCGGCGCGTCGGTGATCTTCGACGTGGCCGCGCGTTCGCTCGGCACGCGCGTCGTCGGCAAGGCGATGGACGACCGCATGCTGCTCGCGATCATGACGCTGCTGCTCGAACGCCTCGATCCGGCGGCGCTCACCGTCGACCTGTGGCTCGGCGCGACGGTGCAGGAGGAGAACGGCCTGCACGGAGCGCGCGCGCTGGCGGCGACCGAGCGCTTCGACGCGGTGATCGCGCTCGACGTCGGCCTCACGGGAGACGTGCCGATCCTCGCGGTCGGCGACGTCGCGACGACGATGGGCGCCGGCCCGATCGTCGTCCACAGCGACCAGATGATCCACTACCACGGGCCGCTCACATGGGAGCTGCTCGAGGTCGCCCGCGCGGCCGGCATCCCCGTGCAGGACGGCATGTTCGGCGGCTATGGCTCCGACGGCTGCGCGTTCTTCGACGCCGGCATGCGCGCGGCGCTCGTGGCGACGCCCGTGCGCTACACGCACACCGCCGTCGAGATGGTGGACGTCGGCGACGTCGCGCAGACGGTCGAGCTGCTGAACGCGTACGTGACCGGCCCCGCGCGCGCGGCGCGCGGCTAGAAGCGCAGCCACGCGTCGTCGCGCACGAGCGCGACGCGGCCTCCGTCGGCCGCGATGCCGTCGACGTCGACCTGCGGGCCGCCGATCATCAGGTCGATGTGGATCTGCGAGCGGTTCAGGCGCTCGCGGTCGGCGGGGCCCGCCGTGTGCGCGTAGGCCTGGCCGAGCGCGATGTGGCTGGCCGCGTTCTCGTCGAGCAGGCTGTCCAGGAACACGGTCTCGAGCGCGCCGATGCGGCCGCCGGCGACGAGCGCGACCTCGCCCAGGCACGCCGCCCCGGCGTCGCGCGCGGCGTGGCCGCGCAGCACCTCGGCGCCTTCGGCCGCGTCGATCCGGATCGCGCGCCCGCCCGCGAACTCCAGCTCGAGCTCGCGCACGACGACGCCGCCGAGCACGAGCGGCTTCGTGGCGCGCACGACCCCGTCGACGCGACGCGGATCGGGCGCGGTGAAGACCTCCTCGCTCGGCAGGTTCGAGAGGTGGCGCAGGCCGTCGGCCGTCGTCGCCTCGGCCAGCTCCCAGCGCGAGCTCGGCAGCAGACCGACCGTGAGGTCGGTGCCCGGCCCGCTGAACCGCAGCGCGCCGAAGGCGCGCGCCGTGAGCTGCCGCGCGATCGCGTCGAGCCGCGCCGCCCGCGTGCGCCACCAGGCCGCCGGGTCAGGCTCGTCCAGCGCACAGACGTGCGCGATCTGCTCGCACAGCAGCGTCCACGCGGCCTCCGGCTCGAGCGCCGGATGCACGAGCCGCGCCCATGCGCGCGTCGGGCCGGGCAGGATCGAGAAGTTGATCGTGCGCTCGTCCGCGAGCGCACGCGTCTCCTTCAGCGCCGGCAGCTGGTCGCGCGCGAGCCGCCGCGGTTCGAGGCCGTCCATCGCCTCGGGGTCCGACGGCCCCGTCAAGGAGATGCGCGCACCGCGCATGCGCCCCAGCGCCAGCAGCCGCTCGCCGTACCACGGCGGGACGTAGTCGAGCGTCTCCTCGCCGGCGTGCAGCAGACGCGCGCGCTTGACGCGCGGATCGAAGTACTGCACGTCGACGAAGCGCGCCCCGTGACGGTACGCGCTCGCCGCGATGGCGCGCGCGATCGGCTCCTTGCCGACCTCGGCGTTGACGGCGACGACCTGGTCGCGCTGGACGTTGGCGCCGACCGTCACGGCGAGGTCGGCGAAGCGCGCGAGCGTCAGTGGGTCGTCGAAGTCCATCGGTTCCGCGCGGCGACCCGTGCGGCGCGCCTGCCGCACGGGTCGCGTGGTTGAGCGGAGGGCTCGGGGCC
>Ga0308175_100000935_pt1 | contig 19285 bp, 16 predicted proteins | sample PhyCR1_3_FD_203893 | JGI IMG/M metagenome (GOLD analysis project Ga0308175, IMG submission 203893) | Soil microbial communities from UC Gill Tract Community Farm, Albany, California, United States - DLSLS.C.R1 | ecosystem: Environmental > Terrestrial > Soil > Agricultural land | place: USA...
GGGCAGGAGGACCGGGTGGCGCAGATGCGGCAGGCCGGCCCCGGCAGCGCGCGGAAGGCCGCGCCGCCGATCCCGGTCGCCGCGGCCCGGACCCGGTCCCTGGCCCAGTCCGGGTCGGCGTCCGCGTCCAGCGGCTGTTGCTCCTGGGTCCGCGCCCGCTCCCCGTTCGTGCCGAGGTTGACCAGGAGCCCGCCCCCGGGTGAAGCGTCGCCGAACGCACCGGACGCGACCGCCAGCTGGTAAGCGCCCAGCTGGGGGTGGCGGGCCAGCTCGTCCTCGGCCGGCTTGCTCCGACCGGTCTTCAGGTCGACCACGACCAGCCGCCCGTCCGGGTCCCGCTCCAGCCGGTCGATGCGGCCGGCGAGCACGGCCGGGTGCCCGTCCGGAGCCTCCGCCGGCACCTGGACCGAGAACTGCGCCTCCACGTCGACCAGCACGTAGCGGGACCGGGACGAGCGCTCCCAGCGCAGGAACGTGCCGAGCATGTCCCGCGCCCTGGCCCGCTCCCGCCGGGTGGTCCAGGCACCGCCGAGGTCGAGCCGCTCCAGCGCCTCCTCCAGCCGCTCGCCGAGCGCCGCGGAGTCGGTGATCTCCTCGGTCACCGCCGCCGCGGCCACGTCGTGCAGCGCGGTGCCCACCGACTGCGCGGCCTGCTCCGAGCCGCGGGCGCCGACCGCCTCCAGCAGCCAGCGCAGCTCGCAGCCGATGAACCGGTCCAGCGCCGACGGGGAGACCCGCACCGGCTCGCCCGGGTCGGCCAGCGGCCGCGGGTCGGACAGCCCGGCCAGTCCCCACCACTCGTCCGGGTCGGCGCCGCGCACCCCGGCAGTGGCGAGCCGGGCGAGCTCGGTGGCCGCCGCCCGGCGCCGGGTGTCGACCTGCTTCGGGTCGCTGACCACCGCGCGCAGCTCGGCCACCAGCGCCGGCAGTGACAGCGCCCGCGGCACCGCGGTGACCGGTCGCGGCTCGCCGGGCGGCGGTGGGTCGAGCTCGTCCAAGAACCGGGACGGCTGGTCGTCCTCGCCCGCCACGCCGGAGACGATCAGCAGCCGCCGGGCCCTGGTCACCGCCACGTAGAACAGCCGCCGCTCCTCGTCCAGCAGCGGCGCCACCGGGGACAGCAGCTCGGGCTCGCGGCCGGCGGCGACGTCGACGAGGTCCTCGACGCCGAGCAGGGTGCCGCGCCGGCGCAGGTCCGGCCAGCTGCCCTCCTGCACGCCGGCCACCGCGACGACCGTCCACTCCAGACCCTTGGCCGCGTGCGCGGTGAGCAGCCGGACGGTGTCACCGGTCGGCGCCTTCGGGGCCAGCGTGTCGCCCGGGATCTGCTGGCCGAGCAGGTGGTCGACCAGCACCGCGGGGCCGGCCCTCGGCAGCCGGTCGACGAAGTTCGCGGCCGCGTCGAACAGCGCGACCATCGCGTCGAGGTCGCGGTCGGCGGCGGCGCCGGCCGGGCCGCCGGCGCTGGACCGCCGCTGCCACTGCTCGCCCAGCCCGGACGCCTGCCACACCGCCCAGAGCACGTCCTCGGCGCTGCCGCCGGCCCGCGCGGTCGCCCGGGCGGTGGCCAGCAGCCAGCCGACCCGCCGGGCCGGCGCGCCGAGCCGTTCCCCGGCCGCGGCCCGCACCATGCGGTCGACCGCGGCCACCGCCGCCGCGACCCCGGGCTCCCGCCCGTCCCGGTCGGGGTCGGCGGCGGCACGGGCGTCCTTGAGGAGGCCGACCAGCAGCCCGGCCGAACCGCCGGCACCACCGGCGACCAGGTCGAGCCGGCGCAGCTCCTGCCGCAGCCGGCGCAGCGCGAGCGCGTCGGCCCCGCCGAGCGGCGAGGTCAGCAGCGTGATAGCGGCGTCCTCGTCGAGCGGGTCGGGCCCGGTCTCCGCCCGAACCCGGCCGTACTCGGACGGCCTGCGCAGCCCCCACAGCGCGCACTGCAGCAGCCGCAGGACCGGCGCGACCGCTGGCTGCGCGACCAGCGGCACCTCGTCGCCGGCCACGCTCGACGGCACGCCGGCCACGGCCAGCGCCCGGCGCAGCGCGGGCAGGTGCCGCTCGGTGGACCGGACGATCACCGCCATCTCCCGCCACGGCACGCCGTCGAGCAGGTGCGCGGCCCGCAGCCGGTGGGCCACGTAGGCCGCCTCCTCGCCGGCGGTGCTCAGCGTGTGCACCTCGACCCGGCCGGGCGGGGTGCCGCGGACCGGGCGCAGGTCGCGGTGCGCGGCCGGCCCGGGCAGCCGGGCCGCGATCCGCCGGCTGTATTCGAGCAGCGTCGCGCCGGACCGCCGGGACGAGCCCAGCGCGACCACCGGCACCGGCCGGCCGGACGCCGGCGCGAACACCTCCGGGAACCGGCGGATCGCCTGCGGGTCGGAGCCGCGGAACGCGTAGATCGACTGGTCGGGGTCGCCGACCGCGACCAGCTCGTCGGCGCCGGCCGCGAGCATCCGCAGGAGCTCCTCCTGGGCCGGGTCGACGTCCTGGTATTCGTCCACGAACACGTGCCGGCGCCGCGCCCGCTCCCGGGCCAGCAGCTGCGGGTCGGTGCTCAGCGCGTCCAGCGCGGCCCGGATCAGCTCGGCCGGGTCGTACGCCTCCGGCCCGTCACCGGCCGACAGCGCGGTCACGTCCAGGTATTCGTCGAAGAAGTGGGCGGCGGCGACCCAGTCGTCCCGGCCGCGGTCCCGGCCCCAGCCGGCCAGCCGAGACGGGCCGACCCCGCGCTCGACCGCGCGCAGCAGCAGGTCGCGCAGCTCCTGGGCGAAGCCGCGGGTGCGCAGCGCCGGCTGCAGCGCCTGCGGCCAGGCCCCGGTGCCGAGCTCCACCTCGCCGCCGAGCAGCTCCCGGACGACAAGGTCCTGCTCCGGACCGGACAGCAGCCGCGGCCCCCGCTCACCGCGGGCGACGGCCTGCGCCCGCAGCAGCCCGAACGCGTACGAGTGGAAGGTGCGGGCCAGCGGCTCGCGGGTGGTGCGGGCGAGCCTGCCGGTGATCCGCTCCCGCAGCTCGGTCGCCGCCCGCCGGCTGAACGTCAGCAGCAGCAGCGACTCCGGGTCGACGCCGGCCGCGACCCGGGCTGCCGCAGCCTCGACCAGCGTGGTCGTCTTGCCGCTACCCGGCCCGGCGAGGACGAGCAGCGGCCCGCCGGGGTGGTCGACGACGGCCCGCTGCCCGGCCTCGAGCGCCGGCGGCGGCGCGCTCGCGGCGGCGGGCCGGACCAGCCGGTAGCCCGCCGCCGCGCTCGACCCGCGCGCCTCCCCCGGTCCGGACACGCCGACGATGGAACCACGTGATCACGGACGGATCGTGGTCCCTCGCCGGTACGGTGCACGGTTCACCCTTGTGCGCGACGTCACGCGGCCCTGCGGTCACCGACCGCGGGGGCGAGCTCACGGAACCCGACCCGCCAGCTCGGGTAGGCCGGGGTCCAGCCGAGCTCCCGCTTGGCCTTCGCGTTCGACATGCCGCGGGCCGAGGTCATCATCACCATGAACAGCCCGCCGATCAGCGGTCGGGCCACCCAGCCGGGCAGGTGCCGGGGCGGCGGCGCCCCAACCTCGGCGGCCAGCACCGGCAGCCACTCCCGCACCGGGGCTGGCTCGTCGTCGGCGATGTTGTAGACGCCCGGCGCCCCCCGCTCGACCGCCGCCGCGGTCGCCGCGGCCGCGTCGTCGATGTGCAGGAACGACCAGACTCCGGCGCCGTCGCCGACGATGGGGAACCGGCGCTTGCGGACCAGCTCGACGTGCGGACCGCCGGGGGCGAGCGACGTGCCGGGCCCGTAGAAGCCGCCGTACCGCAGCGCAAGCCCTTCGCCATACCCGGTCACCGCCTCCTCGAGGTGCCGGATCGCGGCCAGTCCGGGAGCCGCGGCCGGCACCGGGTCGGGGTCGAGCGGGTCCTCCTCGGTCTTGACCGGGCCGCCGGTCCGCGCGTACGGCCAGCCGCCGAAGCTCTGCGCGACGACCCGGCGGACCCCGGCGGCCCGGGCGGCGTCGAGCAGGATGTCGGTGCCCTCGGTGCGAAGCCGGTTGGTCTCGACGAACGCCTTGGTGAACGCCCGCGGGCTGCCGGCCGCGGACAGTGCGGTGAGCTCGTGCACCAGCACGTCCGGGGCCGCCTTCTCGACCGCGGCGATCACCGCGGCCCGGTCGAGCGGATCCAGCACGGCGGGTTCTGCGCCGAGGAACCGCAGCCGGTCCGCCTTGCCGGCATGCCGGGTGGTGCCGACCACGGTGTGGCCGCCCGCGACCAGCTGCGGGACGAGACGGGTGCCGATGGCGCCGGTGGCACCGGCGAGAAAGATGCGCATGACTTCTCCGTTTCGTGGGGTCTCGCCACAGGAGACGGAACGGCGGAAGCGGACGTGACAGGCCGGTGGTTGGATCGGGGTGATGGTCGACACATGGGCGCCGGAGAAGCTGCGCGGGTACGCGTTCTCGATCGCGTACCGGATGCTGGGCAGCGTTGGTGAGGCCGAGGACATCGTGCAGGAGGCGATGATCCGGCTGCACGCGACCGACCGGGCCGAGGTCCGGTCCCCGACCGCGTACACGGCCACGGTGACCAGCCGGTTGGCGCTGGACGAGCTGCGCTCGGCCCGGAAACGGCGGGAACGCTACGTCGGCACCTGGCTGCCGGAGCCGGTCCTCGGCGAGCCCGATCCGGCCGAGCGGGCCGAGCTGCGGGAGTCGCTGACCGCGGCGTTCCTGGTCGTGCTGGAGACGCTCGGGCCGGTCGAGCGGGCCGTGTTCGTGCTGCACGACCTGTTCGACCTGCCGTACTCGGAGGTCGCGACCGTCGTCGACCGGTCCGAGGCGACCTGCCGGCAGATCGCGGCCAGGGCCCGCCGGCACGTCGCCGAGCGCCGGCAGCGGTTCGACCCGCCGAGCGAGCGCCGGGACGAGCTGGTCCGCGGGTTCTTCGCGGCGCTCGACGCCGGCGACGTGGCCGGGCTGGAGAAGCTGCTGGCCGAGGACGTGGTGTTCGTCGGCGACGGCGGCGGCAAGGGACCGGCGGTCAAGCACCCGATCGACGGAACGCTGCGGGTGGCCCGGTTCCTGGCCGGGCTGGCCCGCCAGGGCGACCGGTTCGGCCTGCTGATCGAGCCGGTCACCGTCAACGGCAGCCCGGGCCTGCGGGTGCTCGACCCGGCCGGGCAGCTGGTCAACGTGCTGGCGATCGACTTCCGCGACGGCCGGGTGGCCGAGGTCCGCTCGATCGTCAACCCGGACAAGATGCGGCACCTCGGCCCGGTGGCGAACGCGGCCGAGCTGCTGGCCGGCGAGTCTCAGCCGGGCGGGAACACCCGGTAGACCGCGGCCATGTCCTCCTCGCCGTGGCCGGCCGCGACGGCCCGGCCGTACGCGGCGACCAGCCCGGCGAGCACGTCGCCGGCGACCGAGACCGCGCGGGCGGCGGCCCGGATCAGCTCGACGTCCTTGAACGCGCCCGCCAGGGTGAACGACGGCGGGAACTCGCCCTTGGCGATCAGCTCCGCCTTCATGTGCAGGTAGGGCGTGTCCGAGGCGCCGCCGCGGGTCGCGTCCAGGAACAGCGCCGGGTCGAGCCCGAAGCCCTCGGCGAGCGCGATCGACTGCCCGACCGCGGCGTTCATCGTGGCCACCCAGGCGTTGCAGGCCAGCTTGAGCGCGCTGGCCGCGCCGAGCCGCTCGCCCGCGTACACCGAGCGGGCCGAGTAACCGTCGATCGCGGGCTGGGCCGCCGCCACGTCGGCCGGCGCCCCGGACAGCAGCGCGACGAGCGTGCCCTGCTCCGCCGGCCCCTTGGTGCCCAGCACCGGCGCATCGACCAGCCGCAGGTCCGGGCGGGCGGCCGCGACCTCGAGCATGCCGTCCGCGCCGATCGTGGAGCCCTGCAGCCAGACCGCGTCCGGGGCGGCGGCGGCCGCCGATCCCAGTACGTCGAGCACGGCCGGGGTGTCCCAGAGCATGACCAGCACGACCTCGGCGCCCTCGACCGCGCCGGCCGCGGTGTCGGCGACAGTTGCGCCGTCGTCGGCCAGCGGCTGCGCCCTGGCGGCGGTGCGGTTCCAGACCCGGACGTCGTGACCGGCCCGCAGCAGCGAGCGGGCCATCCCGGCGCCCATGATCCCGGTGCCGAGCACGGCGACGTGCATACGATTCCCCTTACGGCTGGCGGCCGGTGAACGCGATCAGTCTGGTCTGCTCGTCGGCGTCGGCGGGCACCGGGACCGGCTGGTCGAACAGCCCGGTCGCGGCCAGGTCGGTGTCCGGCTCGATCGACGAGTAGACCGCCTCGACCAGGCCGGGGTCGAGCGACTCGTCGATCGAGATGCCCTTGGCCAGGTCCCAGCTGTGCACGACCAGATCGAAGATCATCTCGCGGGCGTACTCCTCGCCCGGACGGTCCGCGTACGACAGGTGCACGACCCGCTCCAGCGCGCCCGGCCCGGCGAACGCCGCCGCGGCAGCGGACGACGCCGCGTCCCAGGCGGCCACCGGGTCGTCGCCGAGCACGTCACCGGCCGCGAACCCGGCACCGAGGTCGCCCACCCGCTTGCCGGCCAGCAGCGGCGGCACCCACAGCTGCTCGGCCACCAGGTGGTTGACCAGGTTGCGGACCTCCCAGTCCGCGCACGGCGTCGGGCATCCCCACTGGTCGGTGCGGACGGCGTGCACCCGCCGCCCGAACTCCGCCAGCGCCAGGCGGTGCAGGTCCAACACGTCCTCGGCCATCGTCGCTATCTCCCGTCCCATCGAGCCAGTCGCATGTCCACCTTGTCGCCGCGCATCGGAGTGCGGTCCCGGCGCAACCGCCGCAGCGCTTCCTCCGGAGCAGCCGGGTTGGGTCCGCCGGTGGACTGCACGACCCGGTGCCACGGCACCTCGTGACCGTGCCGGCTCATCACGGCGCCGATCGTCCGGCCGGTGCCCGAGCCGACATACTCGGCCACGTCCCCGTACGACATGACCTTGCCGCGCGGGATCCGGTCGACCACCTCCAGCACCGCGACCGCGTACGGCGTCGGCCGCCCGCCCCGGACGGGGCGGGTGGCCAGGCCCGCCGACACGCTCGCCGCCCGGGTGCGCACGGCAGCCACCGTAGGCGTCCCGGGCCCCGGCCGGCGCGAGGCCGCCCGCCCCGCTTCCGGCATGATCAGTAGGTCGGCAGCGAGGGGTCGACCTGGGTGGCCCAGGCCGTCACGCCGCCCTGCACGTGCACGGCGTCCCGGAAACCGGCCGCCTTGACCGCGGCCAGCGCCTCGGCCGACCGGACGCCGGTCTTGCAGTAGAGCACCAGCGGCTTGTCCTGCGGCAGCTCGGCCAGCGCCTCGCCGGACAGGATGCGGTCCTTCGGGATCAGCACGCCGCCCGGGATCTTCACGATCTCGTACTCGACCGGCTCCCGGACGTCGACCAGGTAGGGGTCCTTGCCCGCGTCCAGCATCTCCTTGAGGTCGGCCGCGGTGATCGTCGAGCCGAACGCCGCCTGCTGGGCCTCGTCCGAGACGACCCCGCAGAACTCCTCGTAGTCGATGAGCCTGGTGACCGGCTCCGCCTTGGGGTCCTTGCGGATCTTGATCGTCCGGTATGACATCTCGAGGGCGTCGTAGACCATCAGCCGGCCGAGCAGCGACTCGCCGATGCCGGTGATCAGCTTGATCGCCTCGGTGACCATGACCGAGCCGATCGACGCGCACAGCACGCCGAGCACGCCGCCCTCGGCGCAGGAGGGGACCATCCCGGGCGGCGGCGGCACCGGGTAGAGGTCGCGGTAGTTCGGCCCGTACTCGTCCCAGAAGACGCTGACCTGGCCCTCGAACCGGTAGATCGAGCCCCACACGTACGGCTTGCCGAGCAGCACGCAGGCGTCGTTGACCAGGTAGCGGGTGGCGAAGTTGTCCGTCCCGTCCAGGACTAGGTCGTACGGGCGGAAGATGTCCAGCGCGTTGTCGGAGTCGAGCCGCTCCTCGTGCAGGATCACGTTGACAAGCGGGTTGATCTCGACGATCGACTCCTTGGCCGACAGCGCCTTGGGCTTGCCGAGGTCGGACACGCCGTGGATCACCTGCCGCTGCAGGTTGGACTCGTCGACCACGTCGAAATCGATGATGCCGAGGGTGCCGACGCCGGCGGCGGCCAGGTAGAGCAGAGCGGGCGAGCCCAGCCCGCCGGCCCCGACGACCAGTACCTTCGCGTTCTTGAGCCGCTTCTGGCCCGGCACCCCGACCTCCGGGATGATCAGGTGGCGGCTGTAGCGGGCAATCTCCTCGACCGACAGCTCCTCGGCCGGCTCGACCAGGGGCGGCAGCGACACGGGTTTCTCCTTCGTCCTCGTCCCCGATGCCAACTCGCTACGCAGCCCCCCTGTTCCCCGCCCCCAACCGCGTCGAGCCCTGGTCACCGGGCCGACCCTTGCGCGCTCGATCGACCGTCGAGGACGACGTCAGGGGAAGGGGTAGGGGTTGGGCTTGCAGGTGCCGACGCCGGGGGTGGTGACGCCGAGGGTCTGCTGCATCATCACCGGGGCCAGCGTGCCGTTGCGCGGGCACTGCACGTGCCCGTGGCCGAGCGCGTGCCCGACCTCGTGGTTGATCACGTAGACCCGGTAGCGCGCCAGGTCGCCCTGGTAGGCGACCGCGCCGCGCACCCAGCGGGCGTCGTTGATCACCACCCTCGCCAGGTCACCGTTGTAGCAGGACGTCTCGTACGGCAGGTCGTAGCCACACAGCTTCCGTACGGTCAGCGACGAGGTCAGGGTGACCCGGAAGTCCGGCACGCCGGTGTCGATCCGCTGGAACGAGGCCCGGCCACCGCGCCCCCAGCTGTGCGGGTCGGACAGCGTCTTCTCCACCGCGGCGGCGAAGGCGGGCCCGTCGTCGCTGACGCCGGCCTCCAGCTCGACCGTGAACCGGTGCAGCGGGCCGCTGCCGAGGACCTTCGACGTGCCAGGCACGACGTCGTAGCGCTCGCCACCGCGCTGGGTGAACGGGCCGCCGGGCGGCAGTGCGGTCGGCGGCAGCGGCCGTGCGGTGCCGGAGCCGCCGTCGTCGACGTAGATCCCGGTCGGCGTCGGCTTCGCCGGGCTGGCCGCCGCCGGCGCGGCTGTCGTCGCCGCCGCGGTCGCGGAGGCCGCCGCCGGCGGAGCCGGGCCGCCCGCGCCGGTGCGGACCAGCGGCAGCCCGGTGGAACCGTTGGCCACGTCCATCCCGCACAGCACGGTGAGCACGGTCAGCACCGGCAGCGCGTACGCCCGCCAGCCCCAGGTGCGCACGAACCGGCGCAGCGGCCCGGGCGCCGGCCGGTAGGACCGCCCGGCGAACGTCAGCGGCCGGCCGGCCGGCTCGCGCGGGTCGAGCCGCGCCCGCAGCGGGCCATCGGGCGTACGCAGCGTGACGATCCGGTACGGCGGCGCGAACCGGTCGGCCGGGTCGGCCCCGCGCGCGCCACGGCGGCCGTGGCCGCCCCGCGCTCGACCCGCCTGCGGTCCCGGGCGTCCGCCGCGAGCCGCACTGCCGGTGCCTGCACCGGCACCGCGTGTCGCAGGTCGCGGACGCGTCACGCCGGAGAGGATCGCACAGCGGACGGCCGCGGCCCGCATCATCGGCGCGTCGCCGGCGATCCGCCGACGGCGACACACCGTGACGGCCGGCGCGTGTCTCCGGGCTCGACGTGGCTGCCCGCGCCGCGGGCGAGTCCCGCGGCATGCCCTGGCTTGCTAGCCGTGATCCTCGATCAGCGCGAGGGTGGCGCGCGCCGTCGTCTCCGGGGCCTCCAGCTGCGCGACGTGCCCCACGTTCGGCAGCTCGAGCAGCCGGGAGTTCGGCACCGCCGCGGCGGTCCGGCCGGCCAGCTCGACCGGCACGAGCTGGTCCTCGGTGCCCCAGACGACCAGCGTCGGCGCCCGCACCAGGCCGGCCTGCTTCCACAGCGACCGCGGCCCGAGCACCAGGTAGGACCGGGCCAGCCCGCGCAGCGCCGCGGTGAACGCGTCGGTCGCCCAGGGCAGCTCCCGGCGGCGGGCCATCTCGGCGATCGCCTCGTCGGTCCGGTTGCGGGGCACCGCGGCCGGGTCGGCGAAGCAGATCCGGATCAGCCCGGCGGCCCGCCGCTCCGGCGGCAGCGCGTCCAGCCGGCGCTGGGCATACCGACCGATGCCGGGCAGCAGGAGGAGCGGCATGACGATGTCGGAGCCGCGCCGCGGCCGCAGCGACGGCATGGCCGGCGAGATCAGCGTCAGCGTGCGGACCAGGTCCGGACGGGCGGCGGCGACCAGCAGTGCGGCGACCCCGCCCATCGAGTTGCCGACCAGGTGCACCGGCCCGGCACCACGGTGCTCCAGGTATGCGACGACCGTACGGGTCTGCGCGGCCAGCCCGTACCCGCCGTGCACCGGGGCCGGCCCGGACTCCCCGAAGCCCGGCAGGTCGAGCGCCTCGCCGTCGAGCCGGGTGGCCAGCAGCGCGGCGTAGTCGGTCCAGTTCGTCGACGCCCCACCGAGCCCGTGCACGTACAGGGCCGGCTCCCCGCCGCCCGGAGGCCCGGGCGTGCGCCGGACGAACAGGTCGAGGCCGCCGAGCCGGACCCGCTCCCCCGGCCACGGCGGGATCGACGGGTCCACCGGCGGCAGCGCCGCATCGGACAGCCTGGCGACCGGCACCGGCCGGGTCGGGCGGGGCGCGGTGGCGGTCACGGGCTCCTCGGCGGGCTCACTCTGCCGATGGTTCCCCTCCGGGCTCGCTCCGCTGCTCGGGCGGCAGTCTCCGCTGCCGCCGCGGGCAGCCCTACGATGCTCACTCCCCCGTCGGCTCACTTCCCCGGCGGGGATCGCGTGGCGTGGCGGCGGCCGGGGTGTGGTCCGACCGTAGCTCGGCCAGCCCCTGCTGCCGGGTGACGTGTCCCTCGTAGCCCAGCTCGAGTCGGGCCCGCTCGTCCCGCAGCGTGCACTCCTCGCCGATGACGCGCACCGTGGCAAGGTCCACCGGCGGCCCGCCGGGCAGCCGCAGCGTCCGCCAGACCGCTCCGGTGCCGCCGGCGGCCGCCCGGGCCACCCGGCCGGAGACGCTGCCGGCGTCCGGCACGATCCCGCGGGTCGCCAGCAGGTCGGTGGCGAACACCCGGAACGGCACCGGCGCCCCGTCGGTGACGAAGTAGGCCTCGCCGCCGCGGCCGCGGTCGGCCGCAGCCAGCACTCCTTCGACCGCGTTGCGCACGTGCGTCGTGGAGGTCAGGTGGGCGCCCCCGTCGACCCAGCGCAGCCGACCGGACCGGGCCGCTGCGGCCAGCCCGGGCAGCAGCCCGGTGTCCCCGCGTCCCCAGACCAGCCGCGGCCGCACCGCGACGGTGGTCAGCTCGGGCGTGCTCGCCGCCAGCACCAGCTGCTCGGCCTCGGCCTTGGTCGCCGCGTACGGCCCGACGTACCGCTGCGGGTAGGGCGCCGACTCGTCCGCGGACACCAGCGGTCGGTCACCGAGCACGACCTGCTCGGTGGAGATCAGCACCAGCCGCGGCACGCCGGCCGACCGCGCCGCGTGCAGGACGCTACGGCTGCCGTCCACGTTGACCCGGCGCAGCTCGTCCACCGCGGCCCAGCCGCCGCGCAACCGGGCGGCGGCGTGCACGACCAGCTCGGCGCCGCGCATGCCGGCGGTCAGCGCATCGAGGTCGGTGACATCGCCACGGACGGGGACGGCACCGCGGGCGACGACCGTCGCGGCCGCGGCTTCGGACCGGGCCAGCGCGCGCACGTCCTCGCCGCGCTCGGAGAGCGCGTCCAGCAGTGCGCCGCCGAGGAAGCCGGAGCCGCCGGTGACGAAGACCGCGCGCATCTCACCTCCTCCCGCTCACGGCGCCGGTGCGGGTGGCCGGTTTCGCCGGGGCGGACAGTCGGTCCCGGATCGGGGTAATTCCGGAACCTGTCGATCCTCACCTTACGGCCGGGAGAAGCTTCTACAACGATTCCGTCTCCGGAACACTCCGACCGGCCGGAACGCTGCTCCGCCGTCCGCCGGAGCCGCTGCCGCAGCTGGGCTACTGTGCGGTAGCCCAGGACCCGCTGGAAGAGGTCAGCCCTTCGGAAGCGCCGGCCGCCTGGTCGCCAGCAGCGGCTCGAACAGGTCGCCGTCGCCGATCCGGGCGAGCACGTCGGCCTGGGTGAACGACAGCGGCGCGCCCTCGGCCGCCTCGCCCACCTCGTCCCAGCTGACCGGCGTCGAGACGGTCGCGCTCGGCCGGGCCCGCAGCGAGTAGACGGTCACGGTGGTCTTCGCGGCGTTGTTCTGGCTCCAGTCGACCAGCACCTTGCCCGGCCGCAGCGACTTCGTCATCCGCGAGACCACCAGCCGCGGGTGGTCGCTCTCCAGCTTCTTGGCCAGCTCGTGCGCGTACGCGTTGACCGTGTCCGACGGGGTCTCCTCGATCGCCGCGTACACCTGCAGGCCCTTGCTGCCGCTGGTCTTCGCGACCGGGGTGAGCCCGGCGGCCTCGAGCGCCTCCCGCAGCATCAGGGCGACCTGGCAGCACTCGCCGATCGCGGCCGGGGCACCGGGATCGAGGTCGAGCACCAGCTGGTCGGCGCCGCGGACGCCGCCGCGCGGGCCGACCTTCCACTGTGGAGTGTGGAGCTCCAGCGCGGCCAGGTTCGCCAGCCAGACCAGGGTGGCCAGGTCCTCCACGACGATGTAGTCGATCTCGTCGCGGTTCTTCGTGCTGCCCGGGGCCGGCAGCCGCACGGTGCGGACCCAGTCAGGAGTGCCGCGCGGGGTGTTCTTCTCGAAGAAGAACGCGCCGTCGACGCCGTTCGGGTAGCGCTTGCGGGTCAGCGCCCTGGCCGCGAGGTGCGGCAGCAGCACCGGCGCCACGGTCGTGTAGTAGGTGATGACCTCGCCCTTGGTGAGCCCCACCTCCGGGTAGAGCACCTTGTCCAAGTTGGACAGACGGAGGGTGCGGCCGTCGACGTCGACGGCGACGGTGTTACCGCTCACGGTCCCCATGGTTCGCCTCCGGACTCCCTCCGCTGCTCGGTCGCACGCTCGCTGCGGTGCTCACTCCGCCGTCGGCTCACGGACGACCTCCTCCGGCCGCTTGTCGGAGCGGACGCCCTGGAAGCTGGCGAACCGCAGCCGACCGTCGACCGTCCACTCGGCGAACTCCACCTCGACCACCACCTCGGGGCGTACCCAGGTGATCGGCCGGCCCCGCACGTCCGGCGGCATCGCGACGAACGGCGACGAGGCCAGCACGTACGGTCGCAGCCGCTTCTCCATGTTCCGCAGCGCCGCCGCGGAGAAGCCGGTGCCGACCTGTCCGGCGTAGACCAGGTCGGACCCCTCGTACACGCCGAGCAGCAGCGAGCCGATCCCGCCGGACCGGCCGCCCTCGCCGTGCTCCCAGCCGCCGACGACGAACTCCTGCCGGTTCCACAGCCTGACCTTGATCCAGTCGTTGCTGCGGTGGCCGGGCCGGTAGACCGACGACAGCCGTTTGGCCAGCACGCCCTCCAGCCCGTTCTCGGCGGCCGCCTGTCGGGTCGCCGTGCCGTCGTCGAACAGCGGGGAGACCGTCCAGTGCGGACCGGCCACCTCGAGCCGCTCCAGCGTGGCCCGACGCTCGGCGAACGTCCGGCCGGTCAGGTCCACCCCGTACAGCCGCAGCACGTCGAAGGCCAGGTAGGTGACCGGGGCGAGGGCGGCGAGCCGGCGGGCCTCCACCGCCTTGCGCACGTGCATCCGGCTCTGCAGCGCGTTGAACGACGGCCGTCCGTCCACCAGGGACACGATCTCGCCGTCGAGCAGCACGTCGTCGGCGATCTCGGCCAGCCCGGCCAGCTCCGGGTAGGCGACCGTCACGTCGTTGCCGAGCCGGCTGGTCAGCGTGAGCCCGGCCGTGCTCGAGTCGGCCAGCGTGCGCACGCCGTCCCACTTGAACTCGTACGCCCAGTCCCGCCCGGTGGGCAGGTCCCCGGCAGTGGCGAGCATCGGCTGCACGCGCCTCATCCTGCCCTTTCTCCGCGTGTTCCGGCGGGCGGCACTGGCACTGGCGCGCCGTAACCGGCAGGCTGGTCGGTGTAGTGATGTCGACAACGGGAGGCACGGCGTGCGCGCGATCTGGAAGGGCGCGGTCTCCTTCGGCCTCGTCAGCATCCCGGTCAAGCTCTACACCGCGACCGAGGAGAAGGACGTCTCGTTCCACCAGGTGCACCGGGAGGACGGCGGCCGGATCCGGTACAAGCGGGTGTGTCAGATCGACGGCGAGGAGGTGGCCTACGCGGACATCGCGAAGGGCTACGAGCTGCCGTCCGGGGAGACCGTGGTGCTCACCGACGAGGACTTCGCCGACCTGCCGCTGACCTCGTCACGGGTGGTCGACGTGCTCTCGTTCGTGCCGCTGGAGCAGGTCGACCCGATCTACTTCGCGAAGAGCTACTACCTGGAGCCAGAGAAGAACGCGACCAAGCCGTACGTGCTGCTGCGCGACGCGCTGCAGCAGGCCGACTCGGTGGCGCTGGTCAAGGTCGCGATCCGGACCCGGGAGGCACTGGCCACGCTGCGGGTGCGCGACGGCGTGCTGGTGCTGGAGACGATGGTCTGGCCGGACGAGGTGCGCACCCCCGACTTCGGCTTCCTGGACGAGGACGTGACGGTCCGCCCGCAGGAGCTGGCGATGGCCGAGTCGCTGATCGAGAGCATGACCGGCGACTTCGACCCCGACCTCTACCACGACGAATACCGGGAAGCGCTGGAGAAGGTCATCGAGGCCAAGATCGAGGGCCGCGAGGTGGTCGAGCAGCCGGTCCAGGAGGAGGACACCGGCTCGGTCGTCGACCTCATGGCGGCGCTGCGGGCCTCGGTCGCGGCGGCCAAGAAGGGCCGCGGCGAGGCCGACGAGCAGGCCCCGGCCAAGAAGGCGCCGGTCCGGAAGGCACCGGCGAAGAAGACCGCCGCCAAGGCGCCGGCCAAGAAGGCGGCCGCCAAGAAGACCCCGGCCAAGAAGGCCGCCGCCAAGAAGTCGGCGTAGCAGCCGGCGGGCCGGGGCAGGATGCTGTCTGCCCTGTCCCCGACCCTGTCCGGAACCACTGTCCCCGGCCCTGTCCGGACCCGGAGGAACCGATGAGTGAGATGCCGCCGGAGAGCCCGTCCGAGGACGTCGTCGAGCAGCGCACCGAGATCTACCCCGACCGTCCGAGCCGGACCGCGCTGCGCGACGGCCAGCCGTTCGAGGCCGACCCCGCCGACGCCGCCGACCAGGCGGACGAGCTGCCCCTCGACGAGGACGACTACCAGTAGCCCGGAGCCCACCGCCCCGGAGCGGGCTGAGCCGTCCCGGTCGTCGCCGCGAGTAGTCTCCGGCTGACGGCAGGGAACGCGGGGACGCTCCGGGGGGCGGCGGCCACGCACACGCGTACGGACGGAGGCGAGCGTGGCGACTGCAGCCACCGGTCGCGCCGGTCACGGGAGTGCCCCCGACGAGCCGGGCCCGACCGACCCGACGCTCACGCACAGCGACAGCGCGGCGGCCAACCCGACGCTCACGCACGACGACGGCGCGGCGGCCAAGGCGTCCAACGGCGCCCCGGGCCGTGGCGGCCGGCTGCCCCGCTCGGCCCGGCGCAAGCAGCTGATGGCCGCGGCCCAGGAGGTCTTCGTCGCCAACGGCTACCACGCCGCCGCGATGGACGACATCGCCGACCGGGCCGGGGTCTCCAAGCCGGTGCTCTACCAGCACTTCCCCGGCAAGCTCGAGCTCTATCTCGCCCTGCTCGACCTGCACACCACCGAGCTGGTCGGCGCGGTGCGCTCGGCGATGGCGGCGACCACCGACAACGCCGAGCGGGTGCACAACGCGGTCAGCGCATACTTCGACTTCGTCGACGGCGAGAGCGCCGACGTGCAGGGCGCCTTCCGGCTGGTGTTCGAGACCGACCTGCGCAACGAGCCGGCCGTACGGGATCGGATCGCCGGGGTGTCGCGGCTGTGCATGCAGGCCGTCGCCGACACGATCGCCGCCGACACCGGGCTGCCGCAGGCCCAGGTCGAACTGCTCGCCGCCACCGTGACCGGCACCTCCGAGGTGGCCGCGCGGTGGTGGCTGGAAAGCGACCGGGCACTGCCGAAGGCCGAGGCGGTACGGCTGATCGAGGGCCTGGTCTGGCGCGGCATCTCCAACTTCCCGCTGGTGGGCGACGAGGATCGGTGAGGGTTTCGCTCAGGGCGCACGGCGCCGCCGCGACGGCATCACTACGCTCGGATGCGAGCACCGACGACAGGAGGACCCACCGGTGGAGGTCAAGATCGGCGTACAGCGGACGCCGCGCGAGATCGTGCTGGAGAGCACGCAGAGCCCCGACGAGGTCGAGGCGGCGGTCCGGGACGCGCTGAAGGACCCGGGCGGTGTGCTTGCTCTGGTCGACGAGAAGGGCCGCCGCGTGGTCGTCCCGAGCAACCTGGTCGCATACGTCGAGATCGCTGACGCCGACCACCGCCGAGTGGGCTTCGCGGTGTCATAGCCGGGGGCGGCCCCCGTAACCCCCGGGCGGTCTCTCGTCTGCACTGGTGAGTGATCGACCGACCTCTTCCAACGAGCCCCGCCGAAGGCGGAGGACCCCATCCAGTTCAAGACCCGGGGCGTCGGTTCCGCGGGCGCCGGTACCGCGGTGGTCACACGGTGGCGGTCAGCCGGAGAGGCCGATGGTTTGCATGCGGGCGGTGTGGGCGCTGGTGATGCGCTTGAGCAGGGCGGCCAGCGCACCGAGATCGCCGGTGCCGCCGACGATGAGCATCGCCAGCGCGTCCCGCTCGGCCGCCACCCGCTGGGCCTGCGAGAGCGCCTCGCCGACCAGCCGGCGGGCCCACAGCGACAGCCGCCCGGACAGCGCGGGGTCCGCCGCGACCGCCGCCCGCACCTCGCGGACCGCGAAGTCGGCGTGCCCGCCGTCGGCGAGCACGTCGAGCACCAGGTCGCGGGTCGGCGGGTCGAGGAGCTGCGCGACCTCGCGGTAGAAGTCGGCCGCGATGCCGTCCCCCACGTACGCCTTGACCAGGCCTTCGAGCCAGGTCTGCGGCGTGGTGCGGGCGTGGAAGGTGTCGAACACCGGCACGAACGGCGCCATCGCGACCTCGGCGTCCGCGCCGAGCTCGGTGAGCCGGTCGCGCAGCCGCCGGTAGTGACCGATCTCGGCGGCGGCCATGCCGGCGAGCGCGGCCCGGCCGGTCAGGGTCGGGGCCAGCCGGGCGTCCTCCGCGAGCCGGTCGAACGCGGTGAGCTCCCCGTACGCGAGCACCCCGAGCAGGTCGACAACGGCCTGCGGGTCCGTGCCGGGGGTGGGGGTGTCGGCGGTGCTCAGCGCGGCCTCCTGGAGTGTCACGAGCAGGTCAGACCCTAGTCCCGTACAATGAGTAGCGCGTGATGTCTGTCGACGTCACGGTTCATGTGCGCGGACTCCGCCTCGGTGCGGTCCCGCCCCTGCTCCGCCGGGTTTCCCGGGCCGGGATGCGGATGGTGTGGTCGATCGCCCGGAGGGCCGGCTGTCGGCGCCGGCGAGAGAGGCACTGCACTGACCACCACGTACGAGTACGACAATGTCAATACGGAGAGTGACAACGAGGAGTTCGAACCGCTGGCTGCCCGCGCCGACGTGCGCGAGGACAGCCCGCTGTTCGCCGACCTCGGCGTGGACGAGCGGATCGTCCAGGCGCTGGGCGACGTCGGGATCACCCGGACGTTCGCCATCCAGGAGATGACGCTGCCGATCGCGCTCGCCGGCAGCGACCTGATCGGACAGGCCCGCACCGGCACCGGCAAGACCCTCGGTTTCGGCGTGCCGCTGCTGCAGCGCATCGAGCTCGGCGGGTCGGCGCCGCGCGCCCTGGTCGTCGTCCCCACCCGGGAGCTGTGCGTCCAGGTCGCCCGCGACCTGAAGGCCGCCGGCACCCGCCTCGGCGTGCGGGTGACCGCGATCTACGGCGGCCGGGCGTACGAGCCGCAGGTCAGCGCGCTGCGCAAGGGCGTCGACGTGGTCGTCGGCACCCCCGGCCGGCTGCTCGACCTGACCAACCAGGGCCACCTGCAACTCGGCGCGGTGACCGCGCTGGTGCTGGACGAGGCCGACGAGATGCTCGACCTCGGCTTTCTGCCCGACATCGAGCGGATCCTCGCCCGGGTGCCGGACCAGCGGCAGACCATGCTGTTCAGCGCCACCATGCCGGGTCCGATCGTGGCGCTGGCCCGGCGGTTCATGCGCCAGCCGGTGCACGTGCGGGCCGAGGGCAACGAGGAGTCGCGGCTGGTGCCGCAGACGCAGCAGTTCGTCTATCGGGCGCACGCGCTGGACAAGGCCGAGATGCTGGCCCGGATCCTGCAGGCCCGTGCCCGTGGCCTGACGATGATCTTCTGCCGGACCAAGCGGACCGCGCAGAAGGTCGCCGACGACCTGGTCGACCGGGGCTTCGCGGCCGCGGCCGTGCACGGCGACCTCGGCCAGGGCGCCCGGGAGCAGGCGATGCGGGCGTTCCGGTCGGGCAAGGTGGACATCCTGGTGGCCACCGACGTCGCCGCCCGCGGCCTGGACGTCGAGGGCGTCACGCACGTGATCAACTACCAGTGCCCCGAGGACGAGAAGGTCTACCTGCACCGGATCGGTCGCACCGGCCGGGCCGGGGCCTCCGGCGTCGCGGTGACGTTCGTCGACTGGGACGAGCTGGCCCGCTGGAAGATGATCTGCGACGCGCTCGGGCTGCCGTTGCACGAGGCGCCCGAGACCTATTCGACGTCCGAGCACCTTTTCGTCGACCTCGACATCCCGACCGACGCGACCGGGCGGCTCCCGCGGGCACAGCGGACCCGGGCCGGGCTGGACGCCGAGGAGGTCGAGGACCTCGGTGAGACCGGCGCCCACGCCGGCGCGCGGCGGCGGTCCCGGTCGCGGTCCCGCTCGGAGGGCGGGGCGGCGTCCGCGCCGGCGTCCGCGCCGGGGTCCGCTCCGGCGTCGGCTCCGGGGTCCGCTCCGGGGTCCGCTCCGGACGGGGAGACGGCGGAGAGCCGGCCGCGGCGCTCCCGGACCCGGCGACGCACCCGAGGTGGGCAGCCGGTCGACGGCGCGGCGGTCGAGTTCGTGTCCGGCGATGCCGGCGACGCCGCGACCGCGGCCGAGCTCGCCGGGGCCGTCGCGACCGTCGAGGCCGACCTGGCCGGGGCGGTCGCGACCGTGGAAGCCGACCTGGCCGGCGCCGAGTCCGGGCCGGGCTCGGGTGCCGGCGAGGGCCAGCGGCGGCGGCGCCGCCGGCGCGGTGGCCGCGGACGCGGCG
>Ga0308175_100000936_pt1 | contig 19279 bp, 12 predicted proteins | sample PhyCR1_3_FD_203893 | JGI IMG/M metagenome (GOLD analysis project Ga0308175, IMG submission 203893) | Soil microbial communities from UC Gill Tract Community Farm, Albany, California, United States - DLSLS.C.R1 | ecosystem: Environmental > Terrestrial > Soil > Agricultural land | place: USA...
AAGCAAAATGTCAGAAACCACGCCTCGCAATAACGCCCACTGCTCTATCCCGGACGATCCGGACCAGAGCACCTATCGCTTTATCATCGTCGCCGCCAAACGCGCCCGGCAGCTGCAGAGTGGCCACCGTCCAGTGCTCCCCAACGCATCCCGCAAACCGACGGTAATTGCAATGGAGGAAGCCCGGCGCGGTCTCGTGAAATATGAGATCCCGATGGAAGCGGCGCCGGTACCCGAGGAAGAGCCGATCCCCGGCGAGATCTGAACGCGTCTGATCCCGAACCATGCGCATCGTTCTGGGCGTGACGGGTGGCATTGCGGCGTATAAAGCCGCCGAACTCGCCCGCTTACTGATCCAGAACGGCCACGAAGTGCAGGCGGTCCTCACCGCCGGCGCCGAAGAGTTCATTCGCCCCCTTACTTTCGCCACGCTCACGGGCCAGAAGGTCATAACCGGCCTTTTTTCTTCCGCGAGCCCTGAAGCCACACTCGCCAGCTCCGTGGAACATATCGGCGTCGCTCAGGAACACGATCTGCTCCTCGTCGCGCCGGCCACCGCGAACGCCATCGCCAAACTGGCCCACGGCATCGCGGACGATTTTCTTTCGACGATGTATCTTGCATTCCGCGGACGCGTCGTCATTGCTCCCGCCATGAACAACAACATGTGGGAGCATGAGGCCACCCGCGCCAATATCCAAATTCTGCGCCGCCGCGGTCATTCGATCGTCGATCCCGATGACGGGTACCTCGCCTGCGGAACTTACGGTCCGGGCCGTCTCGCCGAGATTTCGAAGATCGTTGTGGCTGTGGAAACAGCGCCCGATCGCATTTCGCGCGACCTCACGGGCGAAACCGTTCTGATCACCGCCGGCCCCACGCAGGAGCGCATCGATCCCGTCCGCTACATTTCGAATCGATCGAGCGGCAAGATGGGTTATGCGCTGGCCGATGCGGCAATCAATCGCGGCGCGCGCGTGATCCTCGTCTCCGGACCCGTTGCCCTTGAGCCTCCCGCCGGAGCCGAAGTCGTGAATGTTCGGACCGCGCAGGAGATGCGTGAGGCGGTTTTTGCGCATCTCGAGCCCGCAACCATCATCATCAAATGCGCGGCGGTCGCGGACTTCCGGCCCACCAGTCAGGCGAAGCAAAAGATCAAGAAGACCTCGGCCCGCCTCGCGCTCGAACTCGATCCAACGCCCGATATTCTGGCCGAACTCGGCAGGAAACGCGGCGATCGTCTCCTCATCGGCTTCGCCGCTGAAACCGAAAATCTCCAGGAGGAGGCGCGCCGGAAACTGCAATCGAAGAATTGCGACATGATCGTCGGCAATCTGGTTGGCCAGTCGGATACGGGGTTTGAGAGCGATGAAAACGAGGTTGTCATTGCTCTGCGAACTGGCGAATTGATTCAAATTCCGCGCATGCCGAAGCGCGAACTTGCGGAAGAGATCCTGAGTCAGGCGGTGGAGCTCCGCAACCAGACGCGAGCCGCCCAATGAGCGCCAAAGAGTTGAGCCCCGAAGAGATCCGCCGTCGCCTGGAATACTTCCAGGACCTGGGTATCAGGCACATTTATCGCAGAAACGCCATCGCGAGCGCTCCCGCCGAACAAACCATCGAACCTGAACCGATTCCTGTCGAGAACCCGGTGAAGAAACCTGCTGAATCCATCATCAATATTTCGCTCCCCGGCCTCGCCCCGGAAGGAGACACGCTCGCCCGGATTCTCGAAGACATCGGCGATTGCACTCGTTGCCGTCTGCACAAGGGCCGCAACAAGCTTGTATTCGGTACCGGCTCGCCGGAGGCGAAGCTGGTCTTCGTTGGTGAAGGCCCTGGCGCCGATGAAGACGAACAGGGTATCCCGTTCGTCGGTCGCGCCGGCCAGCTTCTCACGCAGATGATCGAAAATACGGCATCAAAGGAAGGCATTCCCCTGAAAAGGCCGGATGTTTATATCTGCAATGTGGTGAAATGCCGTCCTCCTGAGAATCGGACGCCTGAGCCCGATGAAATGGAGATCTGCGGCGCCTTCCTTTTCCGGCAGCTTTCCGCCATCCGGCCGAAGGCCATTTGCGCGCTCGGATCGACCGCCGCCCGCGCGCTGCTCGGCGGCAGGGACGGGGTCACCAAACTCCGCGGAAAATGGCATAAATGGCGCGATATTCCGCTGATAATCACGTTCCATCCTTCATACCTGCTGCGCCCGTATAATCAGAACGCGAAGCGCGAAGCCTGGGAGGACCTGAAGAAGGTTCTTCACTTCGTCTACGACTAGTTTGTTCTTCTACAAACCCCTGCTTTAGCCGGCGATTTCCGGTTTTTCGGCCTCGCCTCGGCTCCGCCGCGGAATTGGTACCGCAATTGTAACGGAAACATCCGAACCCGACAATTAGTGCCCTGGTCAGGGCTTTTCTACATGACGGCCCATCCTCAATCGCCTGAACAGGCAGAAGTTACGCAACTGCGTGAAAAGGTTTCCCGGCTCGAGCGCCGCATTGCGGAACTGAGCCGCCTCGAAGAATCGCTTTCGGAGATCAGGGAACTGTTCGATTCCTTCATGGGCAGGATTCCAGCTTTGGCGTGGATGAAGGACGAAACCGGACATTATCGGTATGCGAATCGCGGCTTTCTCGACCTTATGGGCGGGCTCCAGACCTCTGTTCTCGGATGCTCGGATCACGACGTCTGGCCCGCCGAGGTCGCCGATAATCTCCGTGCACGGGATCAAACCGTCCTCGCATCACCCGGGGTTCAGCATTCAATTGAAAAATTCCCGTTTTCCACCGGAGAACGGCACTTCCGCGTGGTTCGTTTTCCATTCACGACGCGGAATCAGATGAAATACTGCGGCGCGATCGCCATCGAAATTACCGAGCGCGTGCGGCTCCAGGAAGAGCTCGAACGGCTTCGGGGGGTCGAAGAATCCGCCCGCACCCAGGCCGTCTCTCTCCTCTCCGCGTTGCGGCAATCGGACGCGCGGAACCGGCAGCTGTTCGAATCTCCCGTTACGGGCATGATGCTTTGCGACGGAGAGGCTGTTCTGGATGTGAACGAGACGCTGCTCAACTGGTTGGGCTTCAACCGCGCCGAACTCGCCGACGCGGCGCGCCAGCATCGCCTGCTCACGCCTCACCGCTATGTCGCGGCGGATAACAGCGCCCTCGCGCAACTGTGCTCCGCGGGCTCTTTCAGCCCTTATGAAAAGGAGCTGGTCACCCGTTCGGGCCGCAAGCTGCCCGTTCTGGTAGCGGGCGTCGCGCTCCCGGCCTCCAGGAACGAAAGCTCCGGCGACCTGGGAAACGACGATCGCCCTCGCTCCGAATACCTCTGTTTTGTGCTCAACATTTCCGAGCGCAAACAGATCGAAGAGAAACTCCTGCGCTCGCAGAAGCTCGAATCGCTCGGTATGATCTCCGGCGGCGTCGCGCACGATTTCAATAATCTGCTGGCCACCATCCTCGGTAATTCGAGCCTGGCATGCGACGCCCTCTCGCGCGAGCATCCTGCCTTTCGCCCGATTTGCGAGGTGCAAATCGCCAGCCGCCGCGCGTCTGAATTGACGCAGCAGATGCTCGCCTACGCGGGGCGCGCGAGTATTTCGATACGGCCGGTCGATGTTTCCACCACCATCCGCGAGATCGGCAGCCTGCTCGAGACCACCATTTCCAAAAAGATCCGGCTTCATTTCGATCTCGCGCCCAGTCTGCCGTTCGTCGATGGCGATGATGGTCAGTTGCAGCAGATCATCATGAACCTGGTGATCAATGCTTCGGAGGCAATCGGCGAAAATCCCGGAGAAATTCGAGTTTCCACGCGCCGTCTCGAAAACTTCGAATCCGTTCCGGGCGCAAGGCGCGCCAGCCACTATGTTGCGCTTGAAGTTCGGGACACCGGTTGCGGTATGAGCGAAGAAACCAAAGCCCGTATCTTCGATCCGTTTTTCACCACGAAAACAAATGGCCGCGGCATCGGCCTCGCCACCGTCGTCAATATCGTCCGCAATCATCACGGCGCCCTTCTGGTCGAAAGCGAACTTGGTCGCGGCACCACGTTTCGCGTCGTCTTGCCTGCCGGTGAATCGCAGCCGGCGCCGCGTCCTCGCCCGGAGAGCGCAACGCGCGAAGCCCTGTGGGGCACTGAGACCATTCTGGTAGCGGATGACGATGAAGGCATTCGCCGCATGAATCGCGCCGCGCTTGAGCGCTTCGGCTACAAAGTGCTGCTGGCGTCAGATGGCGAGGAGGCGGTAAAGCTGTTCCGCAACCACCATGCGGAAATCGCCGTGGTGCTGCTGGATTGGGCCATGCCCGTCATGAATGGAGACGAAGCGCTGCTCCGAATTCTCGAGATCGAGCCCGGCGCTCGCGTGCTGATGAGCAGCGGCTATGCTGAGACCGGCACGCTGAAGCGCGGCGGACAGTCGCTGATCGCTGGTTTCGTGCAGAAACCCTACACAACCAATCACATCATCGAGCATCTCCGCCGTATCATCGATGCGACGGACGGTCAGAAGCGCGCCGCCGCCGGAGTCTCTTCCGCCGGAATGGATTCAACCTCCAGAGATTCCTGACTGCTCTCTTTGAGCTTCAGAGACTTCCCGTGGTTTTCGGCTGTCTTCAGGACGTCCGGGTCCATATATTGTCCCGGTTCGATATCCTCCCACGCATACACCGTGTAATCGTTCGGCTCGAGTCCTTTCAGGCTGAAGTGGCCGGTCTGGTCCGTTCGAGCCATTCTGAAGCGTTGGGCGTCCAATCGCTGCTCTGGCGGTGGCGCCAGCACTACGGTCGCTCCGCTTACCGGTTCTCCCGCGTGGTTGTGCACTAATCCTTCAATAGTCGCGCCGTTCGGGCTGACAACGATCTCGAGCACATCGTTCGATCCCATATAAGTCAGTCCGTTCGTCTTCGCGTCCTGCTGTCCGTAATTCATCGCCTTCACGTAGTAGCCGGTCGGTAATCCGCTCACATTCACGTTCATCAGCTGCGGGCCCACGTTTTTCAAACTGAAAGAGCCATCCTCGCCGACGCGGCCGCTCCCGGGGACGCCCATACCGAAGCCGTCTTTCGGAAATAATCGCACCAGCACGTTGTTCTTCGCGAGTGCGCTCAGGTCGTTCGCGTTTTCGATGCGCAGGCGTCCTGCCACCTCTGCGACCGGTTGTAGTTGAATGGCGACATTATCGACATCGCTCTCGCCAACATCTACCTGCACAACCCCGGTCACCGTCTGGGGGCCGTTGTTGGAATACGCCGTCACGTTATATGCGCCGGGCGCGAGCCGGAATTCGAATTTCGGCTTGTCGGGACGTACCACGATCCTGTGGCGGTCCATAAAATAGGCGCCGGAATCGCGGCTCGAAACCATTACCTGAATCACATCGCCGCGGCCGGATGGCGCCGCCACCGTTCCCCGGACCCGCCGCGTGGCCGTTCGCAACACCACCATATCCACGCCGCGCAACATCTGCCCAGGCTGCAGATCGATTGGCGCTGCGCCCGCGGCGTCCGGCTGTCCGGGATAGTAGGTCGGCGCAAACTCCTCCGGTTCGCCGCCGTTGTCGAACGTGTTCTCGCGAAAAATCGCCTGCAGCTTATATCGTCCCGCCGGAACGCCGAAAATTCGATACTCGCCCAGATCGTTCGTCATCGTGTTGTTCGCGTTCATCATGGCGCGCTGTCCGTTCCTGTAGAAAGAACGAACCAGCGATACCGATACATTCGCCATCGGCTCGCCATCGGTATCCGTGATTCGCCCCGCTATCACTGCCTGCGGTGGCAGACGTAGAACAACGTCCTGCATCGCTTGGCCCGCGGTGAGCTTCAGATCGGCGCCCCCGCTCGATAACCTGCGCGCGCCATACGAAGTCGGAGCAAAGCCTGTTCTGCTTGCATACAGCCGGTATGTGCCGGGGTCTACGTCCTTCAGCAGGAACGCGCCGTCGGCTCCTGTCGTCGCGCTAATGCCCGCGCCCATGTTATCGGCGGTTGTGCCCTGCAAAGTAATGTGCGTTTTTTTCAGAGGCTCGCCCGTCACGGCGTTGACTGCCTTGCCCGCCACCGAACATTTCTCCGGCGGTTTCGCGTTCGGGTCTACTGCGTTGGTCTGCCGCGAACTCAAAGAAGATGGTCCTGAACCTGGACCACCTACGCTCTGAGCCAGAAATAAAGCGATCGTAAATATCGACCACATTGGTGCACCAGCAGTATTGTTATAACGCTCTGCCCGGTGCGCTCGGGAGTAATGAAACAAAAAATTGATGAACAGTGTTGCCAGGCGCGCAGTAAAGTAACTAGAATCAGGCGACGTGAGGGGATCCCGATGGCTCAAGCAGCCTCTTCTGGGGCTGGCCCGACAGTTACGCGCTTTTGATATGGCGCACTGCAGTACGTGGCGCGAGCGGCGGCTGTTGATTCTCTGTTACCACGGCATTGCGGATGGCGAGGAGACTGACTGGAACGGCGATCTTTTTATTACTACAACCCGTTTTGCCGCGCGGATGGAAAGTCTCAGGCAGCACCATTGCTCAGTCCTGTCGCTTGGCGAGGCTATTGACCGGTTATATAAATGCGATCTTCCTGGGCGTGCGGTAGTGATTACTTTCGACGACGGCTTCGCTAACTTCCATTCCAACGCGCTTCCCATACTTAAAAGATATGGATTCCCCGCCACGGTATATGTTAGTACTTACTATTCCGAACACGCGGACTTACCCGTTTTCCCGGTAGCCTGCTCTTACCTTTTGTGGAAAGCGCGCGGGCAGATCCGCAGAGGTTTGAACATTCCCGGAGTGCCTGGGCAACTCGACCTGCGCACTGCTGCGGGCCGGGAATCGGCTGCGCTCACGATCATCAACCATGCTGAGGCGAAGGACCACCCGGGTAAAGCAAAGGATGAGTTGTTATCCCGTCTTGCGGCGGCGCTTGGGCAGGACTTCGATGAACTCCGCGAGCGGCGCGCCTTGAGCCTCATGACCCCGGAAGAAATCCTCCGGGCTTCGCGCTCCGGAGTTTCCATCGAAATGCATTCGCGCTCGCATCGCATTCCGAACCTGCGCAACCGCTTCGAACTGGACCTTCGCCGCAATGCCGATCAGATCCAGGAGTGGACGGGCGTCGCGCCATCGCACTTCTGTTATCCGAGTGGCCTCGTCGCTCCGCACTGGGTGGAGTGGCTCCGCGACTTTCCGGTGAAATCGGCCGTGACGTGCGCGCCCGCTTTCGCCTCCTCGACAGACGATGCGATGTTGCTGCCGCGCTACGTCGATGTGTCGCGCTCGAGCGTTCTTGATTTCGAGAGCTGGCTCTCCGGCTTCGCGCCCATCGTACGGCGCAGAGCGGCCATGCGTATCCCGGCCGGGGCCCCGGCGCCGCCGCTTTTCACAGCAGCGGCTGTGGCCGCTACTGTCCCGCTTTCGCCACCGGTATCCACACCTCCATCTGATCCGGCCCGCGATTTGCCCATGCGTAGTACGGGATCAGCGTCAGCTCCACCGGTTTCGTCGTAAAGCCTGCTTCCGGAAAGCTCTGATATAGAGGCTTGCCCGCAAGTGGCGCCGTTGATTCCTCGCCCTGGTGCTTCAGAACAATCACGCCGCCCAGCAGATCCGGACGGCGCTCCTCAACGAAGCTCGCCGACGGCGTAATAGCGGCATCGAAAAGACGCGTCGCCACATTGTCCGGCTGTTCGAGACAGTAGACCAGCGGCCCGCGTTCCACCGCAACGCGTCCGGCATTTTCACGCACCAGTGGATTCGAAGCCGTCAGTCTCGGTTTCATGTCGAAGGCGACGGTCACTTCATCGCCGGCGCGCCACGCTCTGCGTATATTGAGGAAACGTCCGGCTTCGGCCTGGATCGTCGTGTTCCCATTGAGTCTCACCGTTGTGTCCTTTGACCACGCCGGAATCCGGACATTCAAACTCCACTCGCGCGCAGGAGTCTGATCGATCCGGATGCGCACGTCGCCGGACCATGGGTAGTCCGTCGTCTGCGTCAGCCGCACTCCGCCTGTCTCAACGGTGGAGCTATGAAAGAAATTCACCCAGACGCCATCTGGCGTCGTCGCATAGAAGTACCCGGGAAGCTCGCCGAACGTTCGCTCCAGGTTCGGAGGACAGCAATCCGTGTCGTACCATTCGTTGCGAATCTTCTCTCCGTTCGATTCCAGAGGATTGCGATAACAATAGAGCGTTCCGTCGAGCGACATGCCAGAGTTAATACCGTTATAAAGCGCGCGCTCCATCACGTCCGCATATTTCGAATCGCCGAAAGCGAGCATCATCCTCCAGTTCCACATCAGCGTCGCAATGGCGGCGCAGCTCTCCGTATAGGCCTGCGCGTCCGGCAGTTCATAAGGCTCGCCGAAAGCCTCACCCGAAGCGCGCGAACCGACTCCGCCCGTGATGTAAAGTTTGGAGGTCACCAGATCCGTCCAGAGACGATTTAGCGTCTTCCGGTACGCATCGTCGCCGGTCTCCATGTAATAGTCGGTTGCCCCGCTTGACGCATACATCGCGCGTACCGCGTGACCTTCGAAAACCGTGCGCGACGTGAACGGAGTTCCGCTGAACATGTATTTCGTTTGCGCCGGCGTCAGCTTGAGCCGTTGCGTCTCGACTCCGCTGAACAGATACCCGGCGAAATCCAGATACTTCTTCTGCCCGTTCGTGCGATAGAGTTCCACCAGCGCCATCTCGAGTTCGGGATGTCCGGTGAGCGTCGGCTCCTTGTCCGGTCCGAACCTGGAGATGAGGTAATCGGCGTAGCGGATACCTGCATCCAGAAGTTTCCGGTCACCGGTCACGCGATAGTACGCGATCGCGGCCTGCAGCAGATGGCCGAGGCAGTAAAGCTCGTGCGAGCGATACGTCTCATGAAGCCGTTTCGGCTTCTGCTCATCCTGATAGTAGGTATCGAGATACCCCGAGGGCTCCTGCGCCTTGACGATAATGTCGGTGAGCCGGTCGAAATCCCCTTTGAGTTTGACGACATTTGATGGCCACGGCTTTGGCGTCGAGGCGAGCACCCAGGCGACCGCCTCCTGCCATTTATAAATATCGGAGTCGGTATAAACAGGTCCTTTCCGCGGCGCGCTCTTTCCTTCCAGCCGCAGAAAATTATCCAGCCAGCCGTTCTTCACCTCGAGATCGAGCATGGTTGGCATTGACCGGTCGATGGTGGTTTTGCGCCGCTCTTCCCAGAACCCGGGTCCCATTTTGACCGCGCTCACCGGAACGGAACGAAGTACCGCGTGCGGCGAGCGCGTGTTATCAACGATGGGGTCGTGTGGAACCGGTTCGGCGGCAGCGGCCAGTCCGGCCGCGGCCAATACTGAGAGCGGAATGGCGATGAAGCGCATGCGTCTTATTCTGTCGCATCCGTCTTCATCTGCGTTTATTCGTGGGCAATAAAAAAAGGGGCGCTCGCGCGCCCCCTGCCGTTCTTCGAATTTCCGAGTTCGGCTTAACGTGTTCTCTGCATCCGCGCGTTCGCCACCCGCGGGTACTCAACTTCCGCAGCCGTGGCCGCGACCTGCGGCGGGGCCGTGAACGTGGTATCGATCATCTGCACCATCGCGTACGCGGGCATCTCTTCCGCCTCTTTGGTAAAGCAGAGGCTCGGGCATTCGCTGTCGTAATCCACCCTGACCAGGTCTCCTCCCCGAATCTGATCTGAGGCAATCAGATTCGAAAGCGGATGCACCAGCGACCTCTCGATAGCCCGCTTCAGGTGCCGGGCGCCGTATTTCATATCGGTGCCTTCACGAAGCAGAAACTCTTTAGCCTCAGCCGTGAGATTAAAGACGAAAGGCGTCGTTGTGGCCGAGTTGAAAATCCGTTGCTGAAGCATGTTCAGCTCGATGTTCAGGATCCGGTGAAGCTCCTCGCTTCCGAGCGGCCGGAACACCACCACCTTATCGATGCGGTTCATGAATTCCGGCGTAAACTTGCGTCTCGCAGCTTCCACTCCGGCCCGCGAGATCTTATCGTTCAGCCCTTCGTCCACTTCGCCGCACGCGCGCTTACGTTCCACTTCGGATGTCGCGAATCCCAGATTCGGTCTCAGAATGGAACTCATCTCAGCCGCGCCCAGATTGCTGGTCATGAAGATCATGGCGCGGGAGAAATCCACGCGGCGATTGTCGCCGAGCGTCAGCGTCGCCTTGTCCAGAATGCCCAGCAGCAGATTCCACAACGCATCGCTCGCCTTCTCGATCTCATCGAAAAGGACAAAACTGATTTTGATCTTGTCGGTGTGATATTGATTCAACACCTCCTGGCTCAGCAGAGGGTGCGTCTCACGATGTCCCAGGTATCCCGGAGGCGAGCCGATCAGCTTCGCGATCTCATGGCTGTGCTGAAATTCAGCGCAATCGATCTTGATGACCGCGCGCATGTCGCCGACAAGCGACTCGGCTGTGGCTTCGACGAGACGGGTCTTGCCAGTTCCGGTCGGTCCGAGAAACAGAAAATTGCCGATAGGACGTCCGGGGCTGGTCATCCCGGCCAGAAACGTTTGATAGATGTTGACGATCTGCTCGACCGCCTCCTCTTGCCCCACAATTCGCTTGTGCAGATCATTGTGGAGCTTTTCCGCTTCGTGGCCCGTCTGCGACGGGTCAAGCTTTTTGTTCAACCGGACCATGTTTGTTTTCCCCCACCCACCGTTTGCCGCGAACATCGTTTTCACAACAAGGAATAAGCACGCGCCGTGCCAACCCGTTCCTGCGCGCCGTTCCGCAACGCACAATCCGGCTCGTTAGCGGGAAGGCGGCCTCGATGGACGAATTTCAACACGGCTGACTGTCGTGCGCCGTGGCATTTTCAACAAAGTTGATACGACGTCCGCGATATCTTCGGGCGCGATCTTCCAGTTCGCGGATGTCTTGCCGCCCGGGCCTCCGAATTCCGTGTCCACGCTCCCCGGCATGATGTAAGAAACCCTCACTCCGTCGTTGCGATGATCGAGCATCATGGCCTCCGAGAAGCCGTTCAGGCCGAACTTCGACGCGTTGTAGCCGCCCCCGCCCGCAAACGGATTCCGGCCCGCAAGTGAACTGATGTTAATCACGTCGCCTTCGCCCTGCTCGCGGAAAATGGGCAGCGCTTCGTGCGAGCAATAATACGCGCCCGAGAGGTTCACGGCCATCATTCGGTCCCATTCCGCCGGCGTAAGTTCGGAAACAGGCCGAAAAACGCCGATACCTGCATTGTTTATGAGAATATGCACGCGGCCAAATCGGGATTTCACATTGGCTACAAAACGTTTCACATCGGCATAATTCGAGACGTCGGCGGTTTCGCCATACGCTTCCGTCATCTGCGCAAGCCGTTGGCTCGCCTGCTCGGCCGTCCCCTCTTTCGCTCCGCAGATCGCGATCTTCGCCCCTTCGCTCGCCAGCCGTTCCGCGATCGCGAAGCCGATCCCGCGCGTACCTCCCGTAATTATCGCGGCCCGGCCGCTGAGAGGGCGCTCTACAGTTTTTTCAGACATGATCAATCGTACGCTCGACACCTGCTAAACCGTGCCGTACCATTGGAATAGAATGCACGATGCCGGCGCGTCAGCATGGCGCGAGATCGTGGAAAAAAGCCACGCGCGGCTGATCGAAGAACTCACGACCGCCGTAGAAACGGATCGCCGCAAAGCAGTCGACGAGGCGATCGCCGCCGAGCGGGAAAACGCAGCCGCAGCCGTTGCCGCGGAGCGCCAAAACGCGGATGCCGCTCTTGCTGCGGAGCAGGAGAAAGCAGCCGCGGCGCTCGCCGCGGAACGGGAAAGCGCAGCGGCGTCGATCATCGCAGAGCGGGAAAGGGCAGCCGCGGCTATCCTGGCCGAGCGGCAAAAAGCGGATGCGGCGCTCGCGGCCGAGCAGCAAAAATCAGCAGAGGCCATTGCGGCGGAGCGGCAAAAATCAGGTTCGGTTCTTGGTGCGGAGCGGGAAAAAGCAGCCGCGGCCGTGGTCGCGGAGCGGCAAAAAGCAGAGGCGGCCCTCTCCGCCGAGCATGAAAAATCAGCGCACGCCATCGCCGCTGAGCGCGAAAAAGCAGACGCAGCGCTCGCCATTGAGCGCGAAATCGCAAAAGTCGAGCGGGAAGCCGCAAAAGCGGAGCTCACCGCCGTTCGCGAGAAAGCAAATTCGGAAATCGCGGCATTGCGCGAGAGCCTCGCCGGCGAAACAAAATCGCGTGAAAACGTGGAGAAGCAAGTGGCCGCCGAAATGGAAAAAGCCGGCAAACTGCTCGCTGCGGAACGTGAACGCGCAAACGCGGAGTTGAAGTCTGTGCGCGAGCAATCGGCCGCGGATCTGAAATCGGCCCGCGAACAGGCCACTGCGGAAATGACTAAGGTCAGCGAACGCGCCATGGCGAACCTGAATTCGGCTCGTGACCAGGCCAGTGCGGAGTTAAATAAGGTTCGCGCTGAACTCACGGAAGCCGGCGCAAAGTCCAAAATCGCCGCGCGCCAGGCCATGGCGGAGACCCTGAACCAGTCGCTGCGCCGAATCCGCCAGGCGAGTTCCGTCGAGGCGACGCTTCAACTTGCCGCCGAGTTGTCCTCCACTTACGCGCACAAAGCGGTGGTGCTTGTGTTTGAGGACAACCAGGCGCGGGTAGCCGCCTTGCATCCCGCCGCTGCCGCCACAGCCCCGACGAACGGCGCCGGTCCGGATCGCGCTGTCATTGATCTCACTCTCGAAAACGCGCCCGCCCTGGCCACGGCAATCGAAACCCGGGATCCGGTTACGGTTCTCGCCCGGGAGTCTGAAATATCACCTGCGCTGGCCCGGCTGCTCGACGCGGTACCCCCGGAGAAAGTGTATCTTTTTCCTGTAGTTGCGCGTCAGCAGGTGGTAGCGATGCTTGTAGTTTCTGGAGAGGTCTTTCCCTCCGCGCCGGAACTGCTGGCGGAAGCGGCAGGCATGAGACTCGAAGCCATCACGGAGGTTGCGAAGAAAACCCCGCCCGTGGAAAGCGCCATGGAAAATCTCATTACCATCCAGCGCGCCGCGGTCCCGGCGTCCCCAATGGCGGATCGCCGCTCCTGGGACGAACTCAGTCCTGAAGACCAGAAACTCCATCTCCAGGCCCAGCGTGTCGCCCGCGTACGCGTCGCAAGAATGCGGCTTGACCGGGAAGAGGCGTGGCGGCGGGGTCTCGCCGAGTCGGATATTTATGGCGCGCTCAGGAGAGATATTGAAGCTGCGCGCACTGAGTTTCTTCAAACATTTTTATCGAAATCCTCGACCATGGTGGATTACCTCCATCTCGAAATTCTGCGGAGTCTGGCCAATGAAGACGATCGCGTTCTCGGGCGTGAATACCCGGGTCCAATGGTGTAGGGCGTGTTGAAGACGAAGACCGTTCTCACGCTGTTGCTGACAAGCGCGCTCGCCTGTCTCGCGGATACCTCGCTCGCGCAGTTGGGGCAGGGAATCACCGCTTACAACTCGCACGATCTTGCGGGAGCCATCGCCACCCTGCACGGCGTGGCCGCCGCGCAACCGCACATAGCGGATTATGCCGTGTATTATCTGGCTTCGGCGGAAGAGCAGTCCGGCGACGCGGCTTCCGCGGTTGACGAACTGACTCGGTACCGCGCAAATCCTGTTTCGGCATCGCCGCTCGCCGGCAAGATCACCGTTGTGCAGGCGCGGGCTTTGCTCGATCGTCGCCAGCCGGCGTTGACCACAAAAGCGCTTGAGATTCTCCAGACCGATTACAAGCTGCTGCCCCAGCCCGATGGCGATTTCGCCATGGGTCTTGCCTACGAGGCGCAGAATGAACCACAGCAGGCGGCCCTTACTTATCAGCGTGTCTTTTACTCATATCCGAACACCGATCTCGCGGCCCAGGCGTGGACCGCCCTCGATCGGCTTCGCGCTTTGCTCGGTTCGGATTTCCCGAAGCCGACCGCCAGGCAGCAGCTCGAACGCTGCCGGAAATGGATCGACGCGAGAGAGTATTTAAAGGCGCGCGAGGAGTACGAGCAACTGGCGAAATCGCTCGAAGATCCGGCGCGGGATGAAGCGAAAGTTGGCGTCGGCGCCGCCGAATATCTCGCGGGCGATTCCAACATGGCGCTCCGTTATTTGAAGAGCCTTCACGTCGCGCGCTCCGAAGCCGACGCCCAGCGTCTTTATTACCTGACCGAAGCCGCCCGAAGAACGGGTGATGACGCAGCGATGATGGACTCCGTGAAGCAGCTCGGTGAACGTTACGAGCAGTCGGTCTGGCGTCTGAAGGCGCTGATCACGGCGGGCAATCGCTATCTGCTCACCAACGATCGCGATAAATACACGCCGCTGTTCAAGGCCGCGTCGGACACATTTGCGTCGGATAGCTCAACGGCTTATTGTCATTGGAAAGTCACCTGGGATGCGTGGCTGGGAGACAAGCCGGAACGCGAGACCCTGTTGAAGGAGCAGGTCGAGCGCTACCCCGATGATGCCCGCGCCAGCACCGCGCTTTACTTCCTCGGCCGGCTCGCTGAAAAGAACAACAAGCCGGCGGAGGCGCGAGCCTGGTATGAAAAGCTGAGCGCGCAATATCCTCATTACTTTTATGGCGTCCTCGCTCGCGATCGCATGAAAACGCCGGAAGTGGCCGCCGCGGTAGCTGATGAGCCGGTCAGGTCCTGGCTTCAGACGATTGACTGGCCGAAGCAGCGGGACCTCTCCGCCGCCGACGCAAACGCCGCCACCAGATTGCGTATCGAGCGTTTTCGCCTGCTGAACGAAGCCGGTGTGCCGGATCTGGCCGAGGCCGAACTGCGCTTTGGCGCGAAGACCGGAAACGAACAGCCCGCTCTGCTGGCGGTCGAACTTGCGCGTTCTGCGCCCTCACCTTCCCGGGCTCTGCGCCTCATGAAGAGTCTCAGCGGCGATTATCTCGCGATGCCGATCGATCGCGCGCCCATGAAATTCTGGCAGATGCTGTTTCCGCTTCCTTATAAAGACGTGCTCTTCCGCAGCGCCCGCGTCCATTCGCTCGATCCATATCAGGTCGCTGGCCTGATCCGCCAGGAATCGGAATTCAATCCGGGCGCGAAGTCGCACGCCAATGCCTATGGACTGATGCAGTTGATTCCCTCGACTGGACGTATGATGGGCCGCCGCCAGGGCGTTCGCGTCAGAACCGCAGCCTTGTTCGATCCGAACATGAATATCCGGCTCGGCACGGAATATCTGCGCGGCCAGCTCGATAGCTGGAGCGGCGACTGGACCCAGACCCTTGCCGCCTATAACGCCGGACCCGGTCGTGTCCGCGAATGGCTGAGCTGGAGCAATTACCGCGAACCCGCGGAGTTCGTCGAAAGCATTCCCTTCAGCGAAACCCGCGAATACGTGCAGGCTGTGCTCCGAAATGCCGATATGTATCGCGCGATCTACGGCGGCCGACGTGCCGCCATTGATTCAGACGACGATTCGCCCGCGCCCCGGCCCACCCCGGCCGTTCAGCGAGTCGCCGTAACGGGAGCCAGGCCGGCAGCCCGCCCCGCAGTGATGAAGACCAGGACCCGTAGCGCCACCACGCGCTCGCGCCGCACATCGTCCCGCGCGAGTTCATCGCACCGCCATAAAGTTGTGGCGAAGAAATCCCGTGCGAGCAAAAGCAGCAAGACCGTGGCGGACCGCAAGACCCGCCGCAAGCACGAACCAGCCTAGCTCATTCCCACGCGGCAAGCCGCGTCACTTCCTGCATTTCCGCGATCGCCGTTTCGTCGCCATGCTAAGCTTCCGGTGCGATGCCGGGCGCCTGCATTTCAAATCTCCGCGGCGCAAGGACGCCCGTCCGCACTCTTCGTCCGCTGAGGCACACTAAACTCACTCAGCCTGGCTGCAAATCAAACCCAATGCGCGACGTACCAAACGAACCCACCCGTCGCAAGTCAATTGCGCGATCCTGCTTTCGAAGCGGATTACCGAACGGCGGCAACGCCGTCAGCGCGGCGCAAAACAAACCCAATCGGCGCCCGGCGCCAAACGAACCCGTCCTTGCGCCCCGATTCACTTGCTCATCCCTCGGCTCCGCATTCCGCTGCCAAAGGACCGCAACGCCGTCAGCGCGATACAGAACAAACCCAATCCGCTGGCGCCAAACGACCGCAACGCGGCCTGCCCGGCTGCAAAACAAACCCAATCTGGCGTCCGGCGCCAAACGACGCCAACCGCGGAGCTGATCATGCCCACATCAATTGCCCCTATGCTTTCCGTTCGCCAGGGCGTGCAGGCGCTCGCATTCTATAAGGATGCGTTCGGCGCGTCCGAACTCTTCCGCGTCGGTTCCCCGACCGGAGAGGTGGTGGCCCGACTATCCGTGAACGGCGCAGAGTTCTGGGTCGCCGATGAATCGCCTGAGCATCTGAATTTCAGTCCCGAGACCCTCGGCGGCGGAACTGTACGCATGGTGATGATCGTGGACGACCCGGACGCCGCATTCGAAAGGGCGGTATCGGCCGGAGCCAGGATCGTGACGCCGATGAAGAACGATTACGGCTGGCATCTGGGCCGCGTCGTCGATCCGTTCGGCCATCACTGGGAAATCGGCAAACCACTCGTGAGCGCGTAAGCGACGATGGTGGCGCCAGTCGCCCCCTCCCGATCGAGTGCGGCGAGCACGTCGCTTTCAAGTCCCTCCGGATCGATCTCAATCGCGCAGGCGGCCATCTCCTCGTCGCTTGCTCCGGAGTAGCAGAGTTCGCATGCGGCGAACGCGCCGTTTTCGACTCGCGTCACCGGTCCAAATGTGCGGCAGGTAATCGGCCGTGACGAATAAAGATCGCACCGGCCCGTAGCCGGATCGAGCGCGGGGCAGGGAAGTTCGTCCATTACATCGGGAAGCGCGTCTTCGTCGAACAATTCCCCCGTCGCCGGATCTCCCGGATAAATCGACGATGTCGCCCGAACATATTCTGCCGCCCGGCCTCGGACAGCCTGTGCTCGTGTGGGGTCCTCGAGATCCAGCTCAGCCAGGCCGCGGCGCAAACGGATCGCATCGAGTGGGGTAATGGCAAAGGCTCCGATGCAGCACTGTGTACAACCCGGCCGGCAGACCAGCCAGGCCCCGCTCCGCCGCGCCGCTTCGGCCATCGCGTCTGAGATGACGTTAAGAAGACGCCGGTCAGCAGCTTCGATCTGGACAAACGATGACAAACTGCAGTTTATCGACGACCGTGCCCGCCACCACCTGCCGGGCGCCCGCCTCCTCCTCCACCGCCGCGCGGCCCTCCTCCACCTCCGCCGTGGAACGCCGGGGCACCACCGCCGCCACCGCCACGCTGGAACCCGGGAGAGCCGCCGCGTTGAAACGAAGGAGCGCCGCCACCGCGCTGGAAGGTAGGCTGACTACCCCCGCCACGTTGGAAAGCCGGCGGACTACCGCCACCGCGCTGGAATGCCGGCGGACTACCGCCACCGCCCCGCTGGAAGGCCGGCGGACTGCCGCCACCCCGCTGGAACGCTGGCGGATTGCCGCCACCGCGAAATGCTGGTGCGTTACCGCCGCCACCAAAGTTCGGAGCTGGCCGCGGCGCCGCCTCCGCGCCGGGATTTCCCCGGCGTTCGAAGCCCGGAGCCGAGGGCCGTTGTCCGAAGCCCTCGCCAAATCCGGGCCGGCCGTACTGATTCGACGGCGGCGCAGCTTGCGGAGACCCGAAGCGCGACCAGCCGGCTCCGGGATTCTGCCGTGGCGCGAAGCCTTGTCCCGAGCGGTTCGGCTCGCCGAATCGTTGCCATCCGGACGATGGCTGGCCGGACGACCGGAATCCGCCCTGTCCGGCAACGCCCCTGAAATTGTTCGGTCTTGCGATGCCGGACCGTATCGCGGCCTGCTGCTGCGTAAACGGCGTCCGGGTCGTAACAGCCGGCCTGGCCACACCGCCGCCCATCCGGCTGAAGAATCGCTGATTGCCGAAATCGGTCCGCGGGCCATTCACCGCGGCGGCTCGTTCCGTAAACCGCAGGTTGTGCGCCGAGGGCGATATGGGAACGGCCCCTCGCACCAGAGATGCCCGCGTCAACTCGTCGCGGCCCACCCGGACCGAATTCCGGAAGTTGCCGCGCTCGAAATCGCCCGTGCTTACCGCCCGCACTCCACCGGCGAACCGCGCGTTGCGATAGTTATTAAACACGTTCACGTTGTGGACGTTATTTATGAAGACGTTGCGGCCCCCGCGGTACCAGCCCCGCCCATACCACGGATGGAAAGCTTCGTAAGGCGCAAGCGGCACCCAGCCGATGTTGCCGAAACCGAAGCCTACGCCTACTCCGCCGCCGAACCCGAAAAACGCGACCCTCGCCGGATGCCACCAGTAATGCTGATGACGCGCCCCTGGGAACCACGCCCAGCCATAGGGCCCACCGCGATAGAACCAGGAGCCGTAGTGGAACGGCGCCCATCCCCACGGGTCGTAGTCAACCCACGTCCAGCCGTAGTAATCTTCCCAGCACCATTGACCGTTGCTGTAAGGCGACCACGACGCGGGGACATTCGGCGCCCACACCGCTCCATAGTTCGGGTCCTGCTCCCAGCGCCCGTACTGATCGAGATCTTCCACGCCGTAAATGTCCTGGCTCACATACTGCGGAGATTGCGAGCGCAGCAGAACCTGATCGCGCTCATCGCTCCAGGAATCCCATCCATCACGAGGGGCAGCCGCGACAACCTGAAATTCGGGATCGTTCGGCTGGCCACGTACCATCATCATTCCGCCTTCGCGAATCTGCTGCGAGCCGCGGGCGTGCGAAACATCGGCCACCCCATGCCGCACCATCACCCGCGTGGAATTGTCCGGCGCAACTTCCACTCGCACGGCAGTGTCGCGCTCGGGATGCACAGCGACGAGCGGCGTACTGATCTCGGCCTGGGCGCCGCCATCGCGCAGCACTCGCCACGTCGCCATCCCGCGCGCCATTTGCACCTGATAACGCCCGTTTTCGAGACTCGAGATCCGCAACTCGGAATCGCCCGCGATGCGCACGAAATTGGCAAAATCGAATTGCACTTCCGCGCGCCCGCCGGGCCCGACCGAAATCGCATCGCCGGCCATCAGCGGCGCGTTCATTGCGGCCGCGACCCATTCACCCGAATCGCCGCGACGCACCGAAACATCGCCGTTCATCACGCTGAGGCGCGCCACCGGTTCGCCTGGCTGATCCTGCGGCTCGGGCTCGGCGTCGGTCTGCTGTGCGGGATATTGTGGGTATTGCTGCGGATACTGGGCGTCCGGATATTGCTGTTGCGGAGGATATGGCTGTTGAGGGTATTGCGC
>Ga0308175_100000937_pt1 | contig 19273 bp, 17 predicted proteins | sample PhyCR1_3_FD_203893 | JGI IMG/M metagenome (GOLD analysis project Ga0308175, IMG submission 203893) | Soil microbial communities from UC Gill Tract Community Farm, Albany, California, United States - DLSLS.C.R1 | ecosystem: Environmental > Terrestrial > Soil > Agricultural land | place: USA...
CGCCGGAGAAGTTGGAACGAGCGACGCGCGACATCGTGTCGCGGTCGAGTTACAAAGAGATCATGGCCGGCCGGGGGACGAAGCAGGGGGGGGTGTTGATCGATGCGACGCACCTGGGGGAGAAGTTTTTACTCCAGAACTTTCGCGGCATGGTGGACCGGTGTGCGGAGTACGGGTTCGACCTGCTTCATTCGCGGGTGGAGGTGTCGCCGAGCGCGCATTACCACATGGGTGGCGTGCGGATTGACGCGAGTTGCCGGTGTAATCTCGAAGCTTTGTTCGTCGCCGGTGAGGATTCCGGCGGGGTACACGGGGCCAATCGGCTCGGCGGCAACGGCGTGGCGGATTCGATCGTGTTCGGGGCGCGGGCGGGGGACGCGATGGCGGAGTATATGACCCGCGCGGAGCTGCCGACCATTTCCGGCCAACAGGTGACTGAATTGTGCGAGCGATGGAGCCGGCCGATGGAGCGGGCGGAGGGGGAGGATTCGTTCATGCTGCGGGAGGAGCTGGAAGACCTGATGTGGGAGAAGGTTGGTGTCGTGCGGAATGGCCCGGACATGGAGGCGGCCGTGCGGGGGATCCAATCCCTGCACGGCCGGGCCGAGCAATGCGGCGGCGCTACGAAAGCCGGCGGGGCTGTCTACAATTCCAAGTGGAACGAGGCGATCAACGTCGTCAACATGACGGCCATCGCGGAAATGATCGCCCGCAGCGCGCTGACGCGTGAAGAATCGCGCGGGGCGCACTACCGCACGGACTTCCCGGAGCCCGATTTCGCGTGGTTGAAGAACATCTGTGTACGGCCGGAAGGGGAAGAGCTGAAATTCGTTTTTCGGCCGGTGGAATTTACGAGAATGAAGCCGCCGGAGCCGGCCATCGTTCGGCCGGAGGCGGTTGGAGCTAAATCATGATTCAGACGATCGGCAGTGAGACAGTCATTTATGACGCAGTGGAGGAGGCGGCGCAGAAGCTCTACGTCAAGGCGCTCAGCGACATCCCCCAGGACGTGCGGCAGGCGCTGGGCAGGGGGTTGGAGGCGGAGCGCAAGGCGGGCGAGGAGACGGCCACGAAGGTGATGCTGACGATCGTTGAGAACATCGCCGTCGCCGACGAGCACAAGACGCTCGTCTGCCAGGATACCGGCTTGCCCATTTACAAGGTGACGATCGGAACGAGGCTCGGCGTGGACCCGGCCGAGGTCCGCAGCCGCATTCGCCGGGCGTGCGAAACAGTAACCAGGGAGTATCCGTTGCGGTCGAACTCCGTTCACCCGCTCACGCGGAAGAACACCGGTACGAACACGGGGCAGGGAATTCCTGTCGTCAAGTTCGACTTTACGGGCAGCGACACCATCGAGATGCAGATGGCCCCCAAGGGCTCGGGGTCGGAGAACATGAGCTTCTTGAAGATGCTCAACCCGTCCGAGGGGATCAAAGGGGTCTTGAAGTACGTCATGTACTGCGTGCTGGAATCGGGGGCGATGCCGTGTCCGCCAGTGATCGTCGGCGTGGGGCTGGGGGGGACGTCGGACGTGGCGATGGCGCTGGCGAAGGAGGCCAGCGTGTTCCGCAAGGTCGGGACGCACAACCCCGATCCCGAGGTGGCCAAGCTGGAAAAGGAGCTGCTCGAGAAGATCAACATGACCGGGATCGGGCCGCAGGGGCTGGGCGGCGTGACCACGGCGATGGCGGTGAACATCGAGTGGGCGCACACGCACATCAGCCAGAATCCCGTGGCGGTGAACATGCAGTGCTGGAGGGGCGAGCGGGCGGGGGCGGTGATTACGCGGGACGGGGAAGTTTCCTACTCGTAAGGCGCGGGATGCTGTCATGGCGGAATACGTGCTGCAGACGCCGTTGAGCGAGGCGGACGTGAGGAAGCTGAACGTGGCGGACACGGTGCGGATCAACGGCACCATCTTCGGCATCCGCGACGCGACGCAGATCCGGATCTTCGACGAAGGCGTCCCGCCGCCGGCGGACCTGAGCGGCGGCGTGTGCATTCACACGGCGCCAGGCGTAAGGAAGTTGCCGGACGGCAAGTTCGAGAAGGTGTGCATCGGCACGACGACGAGCACGCGCATGAACCGCTTCGCGCCCGGGCTCATGCAGCAGTACGGCGTGCGCGCGATCGTCGGCAAGGGCGGGTTCCTTCAGGATACGGTCGACGCGATGCGGGAGTACGGCGGCGTGTACCTGGCGATCGTGGGCGGCGCGGCGGCGCTGGAGACGATCCAGATCGAAGAGATCGAAAATGTGTGGTGGGAGGACCTGATGCCGGAGTGCCTGTGGAAATTCCGGGTGAAGGACTTCGGGCCGCTCGTGGTGGCGACCGATTCACACGGGAACAGCCTTTACCGGAAGATCAAGCAGGAGGCGGCGGAGCGGGTGAAGGCGATGGGGTTGGTCTGACTGCGGTACGGGCCTCCGACGAAAAACGAAAACGTTCTTGCAATTCGTTTTAAAGATTGTTATCGATGGTCATCGATCGCGGGATCAAACCCCTCCGCAATCGGGGCAGTGTGCCTGTGAAGCGCAGATTCTATCGCGAGCGATAGTTTTGTGAAAGGAGATTCTGGCGTGATTCAATTTCTCGTGCACGACAAGAAAGACACGGTGGGCGTGGCGGTGGTGGATGTGAAGGCGGGGCAGACGCTCGAAGGGCGCGACTTGGCGACGAACGAAAAGCTGTCGGCCAAGGCGCTGATGGACATTCCGCTGGGGCACAAGATCGCGCTCAAGGATTTCAAGCCGGGGGACACGGTTTACAAGTACGCGTGCGATATCGGCAAGGTGGTGGCGTCCATCAAGGCGGGCGAGCACGTGCATATTCACAACCTGAAGACCAAGCGGTGGGCGTGAACTTGAGGGGTTAGGGGTCAGGGGTTAGGGGTTAGACGAAGAGAAGAGGACCGGAGATTTACGAAGGATTCAATCATGCAAGATCGCAAGATCATGGCGTATCGGCGGGAAAACGGGCGGGTGGGGGTGCGGAATCATGTCGTCGTGCTGCCGGTTGACGACATTTCCAACGCGTGCGCCGAGATGGTGGGCAACAACATCAAGGGCGCGATGGCGCTGCCGCACGCGTACGGGCGGCTGCAATTTGGCGAGGATCTGGACCTGTTCTTCCGGACCATGATCGGGACGGGGAGCAATCCCAACGTGGCGGCTTGCGTGGTGATCGGGATCGAGCCGGGGTGGACGCAGAAGATCGTGGACGGGATCGCGAAGACGGGTAAGCCGGTTGCCGGGTTTTCGATCGAGGGCCGGGGCGACATCAAGACGGCGGCCGAGGCGTCGTACAAGACGAAGGAATTCGTGCAGTGGGCGTCGGAGATCCAGCGGAGCGAATGCAAGTTCAGCGAGCTGTACATCTCGGTCAAGTGCGGCGAGAGCGACACGACCACCGGGCTGTCGAGCTGCCCGACCGTCGGCAACGTGCTCGACAAGCACTGTGCACTAGGCGGGATCGCCAGCTTCGGCGAGACCAGCGAATTGACGGGCGCCGAGCACATCGTGAAATCAAAGGCGGCGAACAAGGAGGTTGAGGCGAAGTTCACGGCGATGTTCGAGGATTATCAGAAGCTGGTGTTCGCCGAGCGGGCCGGGTCGGACCTCTCGGAATCGCAGCCGACCAAGGGCAACATCGCCGGCGGTCTGACGACGATCGAGGAGAAGGCGCTAGGGAATGTCGAGAAGCTCGGGAAGCGCACGAAGTACATCGATGCGCTTCAGCCGGCCGAGGCGCCGGCGAAGGGGCCGGGGCTGTATTTCATGGACACGTCGTCGGCCGCGGCGGAGGCGGTGACGCTGTGGGCGGCGTCGGGCGCGGTGGTGCACCTGTTCCCCACGGGGCAGGGGAACGTGATCGGCAACCCGATCGAGCCGGTGATTAAGCTCAGCGGCAACCCGAAGACGGTCGCGACGATGGCCGAGCACATCGACCTGGACGTCTCGGCGATCCTGCGAGGCGAGATGACGCTGGATCAGGCCGGGGACGCGCTGATCGACGTGATCGTGCGGACGGCCAACGGGCGGCTCACGTCCGCCGAGGCGCTGGGCCACCGGGAATTCGTCATGACAAAGCTGTATCGCAGCGCGTAATAGCGCCGCCGGATTCGGGCAGGTCGGGCGGCAGCGATCGGATGGATTGAGGAGCGTCGGGTTTGATGGAACTTTTCTGTCCCGAAGGTTTGAAGCGACTGGCCGCGGGGATCGCGCGCGCCGCGGGCGTGCCGAGCTCCGACGCGGCCGTGCTGGCGGATTCGCTGGTCGAGGCGGACGTGGCCGGCGCAGCCACGCACGGCGTCTCGCGCCTGGGGATCTACGTCAAGCGCATCCGCAAGGGCCTGATCGACCCCAAGGCCGAACTGAAGGTGGACCGGCAGCGCGCCGGGGCACTGGCCGTGGACGCGGGAAATGGCCTCGGGCAGGTGCAGGCGATGAAGGTACTGGAGCGGCTGATTCCCATGGCCCGGGAGTGCGGCGTGGCGGCGGCGACGATCCGGAATTCACAGCACTTCGGCGCTTTGTCGTACTACTGCAACAAGGCCACCGCGCAGGACATGATCCTGGTCGCCACGACCGCCGCCGAGCCGGCCATGTCTCCCGAAGGCGGCTCTCAAGCCTTCTTCGGCACCAACCCGATCGCCGCGTCTTTCCCTACCGGAAAGGGTTGGCCGGTGAAGATCGACCTGTCCACGTCGATCGTGGCGCGCGGGAACATCATCGCCGCCCAGAAGCGCGGCGAATCGATCCCGCCGGGATGGGCGCTGGATATCGAGGGAAACCCGACGCAGGACGCGTCGGCCGCGCTGCTCGGGACCGTGCTGACGATGGCCGGCCACAAGGGGTACGCATTGGCCGTCATGGTCGAGGCGTTCTCGTCGGTGCTTTCTGGCGCGGCGGTGGGATCGGGCATCGGCTCGATGTACAAGAACCTGGACCGCAAGCAGGACGTGGGGCATTTCTTCTGCCTCCTGGACGTCTCGGCTTTTATGGAGCCGGCGGAATTCATGCGGCGGATGGACCGGATGATCGATCAGATCAAATCCTGCCGGAAGCGGCCGGGCGTCGAAGAGATTCTGGTGCCGGGCGAGCGGACGCACAGGACGGTCGAGGAGAACCTTCGCCGCGGCGTGAAAGTGGACGCGGCGACGCTTAGGGAACTGGAAGAGATGTGCCGTGAGTTCGGATTGAAATTCGAGCTGCCGGCGAAATCGGCCGCTTAGGACTGACGAGCGACCAAGCGGGACGGCGGAGAACGAGCGAACATGGGCGACGTGCTGATTACCGAAAACACGACCGGACCCGCCGTGGACGCCCTGCGCAAGTCGTTCGACGTGACGTTTGAGCCGGAGCTGTGGAAATCGCCGGAGAAGCTGAAGCGACTCATCCCCGAATTCCGCGCGATCATCGTGCGCAACCAGACGCAGGTAAACGCGGAGTTGATCGGCGCGGCCAAGCGCCTCCTGGTGATCGGCCGCTCCGGGGTGGGGCTGGACAACATCGACATGAAGGCGGCGGGTGACGCGGGGATCGTGGTTGCCTTCGCGCCGGAGCAGAACTCGATTTCGGTGGCCGAGCTGGTGCTGGGGCTGATGCTCTCGATGGCGAGGAAGATCCCCGCCGCGGATCGCAGCACGCGCGGGGGCGCGTGGGACCGGCAAACGTTCCTCGGCGTGGAACTGTACGGAAAGACGCTCGGCGTCGTCGGGCTCGGGCGCATCGGCTACCTGACGGCCATGCGGGCCCGGGCGTTCGGGATGGATATTGTCGCCCACGACAACTTCGTGAATCCCGACGCTTTTACCGTCGCCGAGAGCCGCGCGAAGCTCGTGGGACTCGACGAGCTGCTGGCGGCGGCCGATTTCGTATCGTGCCACGTGCCGGAGACGCCGCAGACCGTGGGGATGTTCGGATACGAGCAGTTCTCCCGGATGAAGCCGGCCGCGTTTTTCCTCAACACGTCGCGCGGGAAGGTCGTGGACGAGGACGGGCTGCTGCGGGCGATGCGGGAGAAGAAGATCGCGGGGGCGGCGCTGGACGTGCGCGCGAAGGAGCCGCCGGTGCGCGGGGAGCTGGAGGCGATGGAAAACGTGGTCCTGATGCCGCACGTGGCGGCGTTTACCCGGGAGGCGCAGGACCGCGTGGTCGAGTGCGTCTGCCGCGACGTCGCGGCGGTGCTGGGCGGCGGGGCGGCGAAGAATGCGGCGAATTTCCCCAAGCCGCGGCGTAGCGTGTAGACCCGATCGGCCGAACCGGCCGGCGCGGTCGCTCGGGACCGCCCGTGGAGAGCATCGCATGAGCAGACTTATGACCAGGCGAGACACCGAATCAGCGTCGCAGCAGCCTGCCCCGGTCGGAACGCCCGGAGGCGCCGCCCCCGCGGTGAGCACCACCGCCCGCCAGCGCGTGCGCGAGGACGTGCGCCGGCTGATCCTCAGCGGCGAGCTCCGCCCCGGCGAGCGACTGACGCAGCAGCAACTGGCCAAGCGATTCGGCGTCGCCCAGAGCGTCGTCCGCGAGTCGCTGCTGGAACTCCAGTTCAGCGGCCTCGTCGAGACGGTGGACAACCTCGGGATCTTCGTCAGCGACCTCGACGCCACCTCGCTGCTCCAGGCGTACCAGGTGCGCGAGGTGCTGGAAGGCCTGGCCGCCCGCCAGTGCTGCGAGCGCGCCAGCCGGGCGGACATCAAGGAGCTGACCGAGCTGGTCGAGCGCGTTTACCAGCTCGCCCAGGAGCGGCGCGACGCGGAGCGCGGCTCGACCGACCGCTACTTCCACCGCCGTACCATCGAGATCGCCCAGAACGTGGTCCTCCGGCGGCTGACCGAGGCGTGCCACGTGCTGGGGATGATCGTGCAGGCGAGCCGGCCGGCGGACGTGCTCCGGGAGGAGCATTTGGGGATCGTCGCTGCGATCGCGGAGAACAACCCCGACGAAGCGGAACGCCGCGCACGCCAGCACATCGCCGGCACGCGGGCGGCCATCGAGAAGCAGATTGCCGAAGGGAAGTTCACGCCGGTGTGGGTCGTGGATTAGGAAAAGAGGATTTAGCCACAGATGAACACAGATGCACACAGATAATACAAAAGCCAGCCAATCTGATTTTTATCATCTGTGTGCGTCTGTGCCCCATCCGTGGCTAATCAACTGGAGTGAGACAACTGTATGAAGCTATTCATTGACACGGCCGACGTGGAGCAGGTGCGCGAAGTGACTCGCTGGGGCATCCTGGACGGCATCACGACTAATCCGACGCACGTTTCCAAGACCGGCCGGCCATACAAGCAGCTCTACACGGAGATCTGCAAGATCGCCAAGGTGCCGGTGAGCCTGGAGACGGTCAGCCTCGACGCCGAGGGGATCGTCAACGAAGGGCGGGAGCTGGCGAAGATCGCGGACAACGTGGTCGTGAAGGTGCCGATCATCCGCGAGGGGCTGGTGGCGGTGAAGAAGCTGTCGGCCGAGGGGATCAAGACGAACGTGACGGTGACCTACTCGGCCGTGCAGGCGATGCTCGCGGCCAAGTGCGGCGCGACTTACATCAGCCCTTTCGTGGGGCGGCTAGACGCGGTCGGCCATGACGGCATGGAGCTGGTTCGGCAGATCAAGACCATCTACAAGAATTACGGCTTCAACACGCAGATCATCGTCGCCGCCGCGCGGCACCCGCTGCATGTGCTGGATTCGGCCATGATCGGGGCCGACATCTGCACGATGAGCTTCGATATCATGAAGCAGCTCTACGACCATCCGCTGACGGACCTGGGCGTGCAGATGTTTTTGCAGGATTGGGCGAAGGTGCCGAAGGCATAGGGTGAGGGGTTACTGAAGGCGCTACCATGATGACGTACGGGTTGTATTTGAACGGGCGGTTTGTGACGACGCCGGAGACGGTGTCCGTTGTGAACCCGGCCAATGGGGAGGTGATCGGGAAGGTCTCGTCGGTCGGGCGCGAGGGCGTGCGGCGGGCGCTGGCGGATGCGCAGGCGGCGTTCGGGGCTTGGCGCGAGCTGCCGGCGAAGAATCGGGGCGATTACCTGCTGACGGTTGCCGGCGAGATCGACCGGCGCAAGGACGAGATCGCGCGGACGATCACGATGGAGAACGGCAAGCCCCTGCCGCAGAGCACGGGCGAGGTGGCGATGACGATCGACCACCTGCGGTGGTTTGCCGAGGAGGGCAAGCGGGCGTACGGGCGCATCGTGCCGCACCAGGTGCCCGGCAAGCGCAACCTGGTCGTGAAAACTCCAATTGGGGTGGTCGGCGCGATTGCGCCTTGGAATTTTCCGCTGGTCCTGTCGGTCCGAAAGATCGCCCCGGCGATGGCCGCCGGCTGCCCGGTGGTGCTCAAGCCAGCCAGCCAGACGCCGCTGTGCGCGATGCAACTGGCCGAGTGCATGGACGTGGCGAAGGTGCCCAAAGGCGTCTTTCAGGTGGTGCTCGGGCCGGCGGCGATGATCGCGGAGGAGATGCTGAACAATCCGGTCTGCCGGAAGATCACGTTCACGGGCTCGACCGAGGTGGGACAGAAGCTCATCGCCGGGGCGGCGCGACAGGTGAAGCTGCTGTCGCTGGAGCTTGGCGGACACGCGCCCGTGCTCGTGTTTGACGACGCGGACTTGAACAAGGCGGTTGAGGGGACGATCATCGCCAAGTACCGCAATACCGGACAGTCGTGCATCGCCGCCAACCGCGTGCTCGTGCAGGCGGGGATTTATGATCGATTTGTCGAAGCTTTCATTGCCAAGGCGAAAGCGCTGAAGGTCGGGGAAGGCTTCGCCGAGGGTGTCGAGGTCGGGCCACTGATCAACGAGAAGGCGCTCCAGCAGGCCATGGCGCATATCGAAGACGCCGTCGCCAAAGGCGCCAAGATCCTCTGCGGCGGGAAACGGCGCGAAGGCCACGGCTATTTCCTGGAGCCCACCGTTCTGGCCGACGTCCCGCCCAACGCGTGTTGCATGCAGGAGGAAACGTTCGCCCCGGTGGCGCCGCTGGCGCGATTTACGACCGAGGCCGAGGGGATCGAGCAGGCGAACAATTCCGTCTATGGCCTGAGCGCTTACGCCTTCACGCAGAACCTGGACCGCGCGTTTCGGCTGATGGAAAAGCTGGAGGCCGGTACGATCGGCATCAACGACGGCGTGCCGACGTCCAGCACCGCGCCCTTCGGCGGCGTGAAACAGAGCGGCTGGGGGCGCGAGCTCGGCGTCGAAGGCCTCGACGCGTTCCTCGAAACAAAGCACGTGTCGCTGGGGATGCAGATATGATCGGCATGCCGGACTACCTCGGCGTGCCGCCGGAGCGATTGGGCCAGGCGACGCCGGTCCGTGTGCGCGTCGGCGGGGACATGGCCGGTCTGGCCAACGACATGGCCGGCGTCATGTTTGAGGAGCTGACGCGGGCGCGCGACGCGGGACGGGCGGCGACGTTGATCGTCCCCGTTGGCCCCGTGGACCAGTTTCCGATCCTGGCGGACAGGGTGAACCGCGAGAAGCTTTCGCTCCGCGACGTCGTGCTGATTAATATGGATGAGTACCTCACGGATGACGACCGCTGGATCGATGCCGAGCACCCGCTGAGCTTTCGCGGGTTCATGCAGCGCCTCTTCTACGACCGGGTGGATCCGGGGCTGGCGCCCCGGCTTGAAAACAGGGTCTTTCCCGATCCGAAGGACCCCGGCGCGATTGAAAAGCTGATCGAGAAGCGCGGCGGCGTGGACGCCTGCTTCGGCGGCATCGGCATCAATGGCCACATCGCCTTCAACGAGCCCCCCGAGCCGGACCAGGAGATTAGCAACGACGCCTTCGCCGCCCTACCGACACGCTGCCTCAGCCTCACCCGCGAGACCCGCACGATCAACTCCGTCACGGTCGGCGGCGAGATCAGCATCATTCCCCACCGGGCGATCACCGTCGGCATGAAAGAATGCCTCGCGGCGCGGCGCATGCGATTCTACTGCAACCGCCCCTGGCAGGCGGCCGTCGTCCGTCGGGTGCTGCACGGCCCGATCACCGCCCGCTGTCCCGCGTCGTTCCTCCGCACGCACGCCGATGCCTCGATCACCGTGGCCGATTACGTGGCGGCCGTCCCGAACATCCAGCTCCGGTAGCGAACCATGAGATTGAATTTCGCGGGCGAGCGCGTGTTGGCCGTCATGGCCCATCCGGACGACGCCGAACTGCTCTGCGCCGGCACGCTGGCCCGCGCGAAGCAGGACGGCGCCGCCATTGCCGTCTGCGTCATGTGCACCGGGGACAAGGGCCTGCCTTCCGGCGCACCGGTCGGGAACCTCGGCGAAGTCCGCCACCGCGAAGCCGGCGACGCCGCGAAGGTTCTGGGCGCCGAGCTGCTCTGGTTCGGCTGCCCCGACGGCGACCTGGTCGATGCCCCCGCCGCCCGCCGCCAGCTCGTTGAGCTGTACCGCCAGTTCACGCCAACGCTGGTCGTCGCCCACGCTCCCGACGACTACCACGCCGACCACCGCGCCGCCTCCGCGCTCGCGGAGGCCGCGTCGTGGTTCTGCGCTTCCCGCGGGCACGTGACCGAGTCCCCGCCGATGGCCGGCCCGCCGGCGGTGTGGTTCGCCGACACGATCAACATGCAGGGCTTTTCCGCGCAGTTTTATGTCGATATTTCCGATCAGGCGGAGGTGAAGCGCCGGATGCTCGAGTGTCACCACAGCCAGCTCCTGCGCGGCAAGGACAAGGACCTCGCCCCGCTGATGGACCTGATGGTCCGCCAGTGCCAGGCCCGCGGCGCGCAGGCGGACGTTGCGGCCGCCGAAGCGTTCCGCCCGCACCAGGCCTTCCGCCGGTTGCGCGCGTGGTAGTCGTAGAATCGCCCCGGAATTTTCGCGAATCGTTCCGGGGGAATCGGCGGTCGCGGCAGCTCGTGTCAACTTTTCCAACGAGGTCGTTTGCATGAAGGCCGTTACGCTTGACCCGCGCTTGTGGTCGTCGCTGGACAGTTTCGAAGGCGTCCCCGATTATTTCGAGCCGCGCCCCGCCAAGGCCGCGCGCCACCCCGCCTGGGTGGCGGCCCACGACCTGCTCGCCTGGGTCGGCACGGTCCTCCCGGGCATCGGGCTGGCCGTTGCTCTGGCCTTCGGCGGGCAGGTCCTCGCCGACTGGACCGGCACGCGCGTCCTCCACTTCGCCAAGAGCCCACTCAGCCCCATCATGGTCGCCGTCGTCCTGGGGCTCCTGATCCGCAACACCGTTGGCGTGCCGGCGGTTTACGAGCAGGGCCTGCGGCTGTGCATCCGCACGGTCCTGCGCCTCGGCATCGTGCTGCTGGGGTTGCAGCTCAGCGTGCTGGCCGTCGGGCAGCTCGGCGTCATGGGCCTGCCCGTGATCCTTTGCTGCATCGCCACCGCGCTCCTCGCCGTCACGTGGGTCAACCGCCTGCTCGGCCTGCCGAAGCGCCTCGGCACGCTCATCGCCGTCGGCACCAGTATCTGCGGCGTCAGCGCCATCGCCGCCACCGCACCCGTGATCGACGCCGAGGACGACGAAACCAGCTACGCCATCGGTTGCATCACTCTCTTCGGCCTGCTGGCGTTGTTCACCTACCCCTTCATCGCGCACGCACTGTTCCACGCCAACCCCGCCTACGCCGGCATCTTCCTCGGCACGGCCATCCACGACACCTCGCAGGTCGCCGGCGCAGGCCTCATGTACCAGCAGCAGTACGCCGCCCCCGACGCGATGAAGGCGGCGCTGGTCGTGAAGCTGGTCCGCAACCTCTGTATGTCCGTGCTGATCCCGCTCATGGCCGTCCTCTACCGCCGCGGCGAACGCGCCGACAAGGCGAAGGTCAGGCAGAAGTGGCACCAGGTCGTGCCGCTGTTCGTAGTCGGCTTCGTCGCCATGGCCTGCGTCCGCTCGCTGGTGGACGCAAAAGTCGGCCCCTTCCAGCACGTCCACGCCGAAGGATGGAAGCACCTGCTCGACCAGGCGCAAACGACGGCCACCTGGTTCCTCGCCACCGCCATGGCCGCCGTCGGCCTCGGAACCGGCCTCGCCAAACTGCGGGGTTTGGGTTACAAACCGCTGAGCGTCGGCTTCGCCGCCGCCGTCCTGGTCGGCGGCGTGAGCGTCCTGCTCATCAAGGTGCTCGGCTCGATCAAAGCCTGGCACCCGGGTTGAATTTCCTCGCACCACACGGAGCCACACATGCTCAACACGTGGCAGCGCACGGCGGTCCTGTTCCTGGCGTGCCTCATCGCCGCCCCCCTCGCGGGCGCCGCCGACGTCAAACCGCTGCCCATCGGCTCCCCCGCCCCCGATTTCAACCTGCCCGGCGTGGACGGCCGCAATTATTCCCTCAAGGATTTCGCGTCGGCCAAGGTCCTCGTGATCGTCTTCACCTGTGACCACTGTCCCACCGCCCAGGCGTACGAGGACAGGATTAAAAAGCTCGATGCCGACTACAGGGACAAGGGGGTCGCGCTCGTCGCGATCAGCCCCAACGACCCCAAGGCGCTGCGCCTCGACGAGCTCGGATACACCGACGTCAGCGACTCGTTCGAGGAGATGAAGTTCCGGGCGAAGGACCACGACTTCAAGTTCCCCTACCTCTACGACGGCGAGACGCAGGCCGCCAGCCACGCCTACGGCGTCCTGGCCACGCCGCACGTGTTCATCTTCGACCAGGACCGCAAGCTGCGCTACGCCGGTGGGATTGATAACAGCGACATCCACGAAGTCACCGCAAATTACGCCCGTGACGCCATCGACGACCTGCTCGCCGGCCGGCCCGTGCGCGTGGAAAAGTCGCGCGTGTTTGGCTGCTCCACCAAGTGGGCCGAGAAGCGCGAGGAGGCGAAGAAGGCGCTGGCGAAGTACGACGCCGAGCCCGTGGAGCTCAAGACGATCGACGTCGCCGGCGTGAAGGACCTGGTGAAGAACGACTCGAAGAAGCTGCGGGTGATCAACATCTGGGCGACGTGGTGCGGGCCGTGCGTCGCCGAGCTGCCCGAGTTCGTGACGATGAATCGCATGTACCGCAAGCGCAAGTTCGAGATGATCACGATCAGCATGGACGACCCGCAGCGCCGCCAGACCGCGCTGGACATGCTCAAGCAGCTCCACGTTTCTTCGACCAATTATCTGTTCACCGGCGGCGATCCCAACGCGCTGGCGGAGGCGCTGGACTCGAAATGGGAAGGCCCGGTGCCGTACACGTTGATCGTCGAGCCGGGCGGCAAGATCATCTACCGCAAGACGGGCGAGATCGACCCACTGGAAGTCCGCCGCCTCATCGTCAACTTCATCGGCCGGACGTATGCGGGGGAGCGGTGAAGTCGCCCGGAGCAGGGGCCGTATGCGAAGAGTCCGCTGTCCAAAATGTCGCGCGTGGCGTCCAGAAACAATGCCCTCTTGCCCCGTCTGTGACGGGCGGACCGGCCAGGGGCCGGAACTGCTTCGCCTCGAGCAAAGGGACCCCGGCGTCGCATTTTTCCGGCGGTTGGGGAATCTTTTCTGGCTGTTCTGGCTCTTTTTTGGCTGACGGAATCGCGCCCCGTTCAGAAACATCGACCGGTTTCGAGCGTATGCCATATCATCCACTGCCGCATGATCCGCGCGCGTGTCCGTCTTCGCCTTTACGCCTCCCTGTTTGCCGTCGCCTTGGTGACGGCCGCGGGCGCTCTCGTCCTGCGCGCGGCGAACGTTCCCGACCCCACGCCTCCTCACCCGATCACCATTAAGCCGGCGACCATCCCCGCCGCCGGCCAGAACGCATACGACTGGGCCAAGTGGCGCCGGTTCTGGTCCTTCCAGCCCGTCCGCCCGCAGACCCCGCCCGCCGTCAAGAACCAAACATGGGTCCGCAACCCCATCGACCCGTTTGTCCTCGCCAAGCTCGAATCCGCCGGTCTCAATCCGGCCCCCGAGGCCGACAAGCTCACGCTCCTCCGCCGCGCGACGTTCGACCTCACCGGCCTGCCGCCCACGGCCGAGGAAATCCGCGGTTTTCTGGCGGACAAGTCTCCCGACGCTTATGAGAAGCTGATCGATCGCCTCCTCGCCTCGCCGTACTACGGCGAGCGCTGGGGCCGGCACTGGCTGGACGTCGCGCGCTACGTCCCCGGCCGGATCAACTTCCCCGGCGTGAAGAACACCGCCGGCGACCAGAGCTACCGCGATTACGTCGTCCGCGCCTTCAACAAGGACAAGCCGTACGACCGCTTCGTCACCGAGCAATTGGCCGGCGACCTCCTGCCGGCGGGCAAGGACCGCGACGAGGAATTCGACCGCCTGACCGCCCCCGCCTTCCTCTCGATCGGCGCGTGGTTCGACATGTGCACCGACCCGAACCAGCTTCGCCTGGAGATGGTGGACGAGATGATCAACACCACCACCAAAGCGCTCCTGGGACTGTCGGTGTCGTGCGCCCGCTGCCACGACCACAAGTTCGACCCGATCCCGGCGGCCGACTACTACGCGCTGGGCGGCATTTTCCGCAGCACGCGGATCGTCGGCGAGTTCAGCGAATACTGGCGCGACGGCCGCGAGCGGCTCCTGCGCCCGCTGGCGATGCCGGACGAAGTTGCGGCGAACGACCGCGTCGAATCGGCAATCAAGGCGAAGAAGGCGGACCGCTGGAAATACCTCTCGCAACGGCACGAGGGGCTGCTCGCATCGTGGAAGGCCGACGAAGCGAAGTACCGCGAGGTCGCCGCGATGATGCCCGCGGCCGACGTGCGGGTGATCGAGGCGGAAAACTTCGACGGCGTCGCCAACCTGCGCATTGCGCAGATCAGCCGCGACGGGGTCGCCACCGACGTGATCGAGACGCTCAACCCCGTCCTCCAATGGGCCAAGTATCGCATCGAAGTGCCGGAGACCGCGCAGTACCGGCTCGAAGCCCTCTACTCGGCCGGGGACAAGTCGCCGGTAACAGTGCAGGTGAACGGGGACGACGTCGCGAAGGGCGCCTTGGCCGGGCCGACCGGCGGGTGGGAGCCGATCTACCAGCGGTGGGAGTCGGCCGGCACGTTCGAGCTGCGCAAGGGGCTCAACTTCCTCCGAATTACCACGCCCTCGGGCAACTTCCCCCGCCTCGACCGCTTCCGCCTCTATCGCGCGGACGACGACTGGGACGCGCGCGTCACCAGGCTCGCCGGGGCGAACCACCTCCACGCCATGGTGCTGGCGAATTTCGTGAAGGACCCGGCGAACCCCTGGCCGACGACCGCGGGCATGGCGCCATACCTCGACGACGCCGGCCGGAATGCCGTCGGGGTGATGGACGCGGAGATCGAGCAGCTTCAGGGCACGATCAAGCCGTACCCGCAGATCATCTCCGTGACGGACCAGCCGACGCCGACTGACCTGCCGATCCACCTGCGCGGCAACACCTACCGCACGAGCAAAGAGGCGGTGCCGCGCGGCGTGCCGCGGATCCTCGACGAGGCATTGCCGCGCCCCGCAATGCCGGCGGAGCACAGCGGACGGTTGGAACTCGCCAGGTGGTTGACCGACCCGCGCAATCCGCTCACCGCCCGCGTCATGGTCAACCGCACCTGGGGCTGGCACTTCGGCCGCGGGATCGTCGCGACGCCCAGTGACTTCGGCAGCCGCGGCGAGCCGCCGACGCACCCGGAGTTGCTCGACTGGCTTGCCGGCGAGTTCGTGAAGAGCGGCTGGAGCATCAAACACATACACCGGCTGATCATGACCTCGGCCGCGTACCGAATGAGCAGCCGGGCGGACGAAGGCGCGCTCGCCGCCGACCCGCAGAACAAGCTGCTGTCGCACTTTGACCGCCGGCGGCTGGAGGTCGAGCCGATTTACGACGCGATGCTCAGCACGATCAACAAGCTGCCGCGGGCCAGGTCCGGCGATCCGCTGGACGTCGAGAAGACCAAGGACCGGGCGATGTACGTGCTGACCAGCGGCCGCTCGCCCAAGGGACTCGGCGTGGACATCCGCAAGATGTTTTCGCTGTTCGACTACGACATGTCCGGCGTGCCGATCGACGTGCGGCCGGTGTCGAACACCCCGGCGCAGGCGCTGTTCTGGCTGAACAGCCCGGTGGTGAAGTATTACGCGGACCGTTTCGCCGAGCGGCTGCTGAAGATGGACAAGCTCACCGAGCCCAAGCGGGTGGAGATGGCGTACCTGCTGGCGTTCGGGCGGTCGCCGACGAAGGCCGAATCCGCCAAGGCGCTGGAATTCCTGGAAGCCGACGCGGCGCATCGGCAGGAAGTCTGGTCGCAGTTCTGCCAGGCGCTGTACGGGGCGGCGGAGTTCAGGTACGTGGATTGAGCAGCACATCCCCCACGACCTCCCCCGAAACGTCGGTCAATCGATAATCCCGCCCGCCGTAGCGGTAGGTCAGCCGCTCGTGGTCCAGGCCCAGGGCGTGGAGGATGGTGGCGTGGAGGTCGTTGACGGAGACCTTGTTCTCGACGGCGTAGTAGCCGTAATCGTCGGTGGCGCCGTAGGAGAAGGCGGGCTTGAAACCGCCGCCGGCGAACCACATGGTGAAGCCGTGGGGATTGTGGTCGCGGCCGTCGCGTCGGCGGCCTTCGTTGCCGTCCTGGTATTCGAAGACCGGGGTTCGGCCGAACTCGCTGCCGCACATGACCAGCGTGTCTTCGAGCAGGCCGCGCGATTTGAGGTCCCGGAGCAGGCCGGCGATGGGCAGGTCAACCGCCAGCGCGTTGTCGCGATGGCCCTTGGCCAGGTCCTTGTGCTGGTCCCAGAGGTTGCCGAAGGATCGCGTCGAGTGCAGGAGGGTGATGTAGCGGACGCCCTTCTCGGCGAAGCGGCGGGCCATCAGGCAGGCGCGGCCGAAGTCGTCGGTCTTGGGTTGGCCGATGCCGTACATCTTGAGCGTCGCCGGCGATTCGCCCTTGAGGCTCATCAGGTCGGGGGCTTCGGTCTGCATGCGGAAGGCGAGCTCCATGTTCTGGATTTCGCCTTCGATGGCTTGTGAGAGGCCGGTGTCTTCCTCGCGGCGGCGGTTCATCGACTGGATCAGGTCCAGGCGCCGGCGCTGGTTTTTGCCGCTGGGCTTGAGGTTGTCCCAGACGCGCTCGCCGGCGCCGTCGGAGGGGCGGCCGATGGCGGTGCTGGAATAGTCGCTGGGCAGGAATGCCGACGAAGTGCTTTTGGGCGTGCCGGGCATGATCTCGAGGAAGGCCGGCAGGTTCTGGTTCATCGTGCCCAGGCCGTAGGCGACCCACGAGCCCAGGGCGGGCCGCACGTCGCGCCCGGCGCCGGTAGCGATCATGCGCTTGGCGGTGAAGTGGTCCTCGTTGTCGTGGTGGAGGGACTTGATCAAGCACAGGTCGTCGAGGCGCTCGTTCACGTGGGGGAACAGGTCCGAGCCCCAGGTGCCGGATTGGCCCCACTGCTTGAAGTTGAAGGGGGATTTGAGCAGCTCGCCGGTGGGGGCGAAGGGGAACCTGGGCTTGGCAATCGTGGACGGCAGGGGCTTGCCGTCGTCGCGCTGGAGCAGGGGCTTGTAGTCGTAGGAATCGAGGTGGGAAAGGCCGCCGTCGAGGAAGATGTAGATGACGCGCCTGGCGGTGGGGCGGAAGTGGGGCAGGCGCGGCGCGAGGGGGTTGGTGATCGTCGCGGCGGAGGCGCGCGAGAGCAGGTCCATCAGCGCCAGGCCGCCGAAGCCCAGCGTCGCGCGTTGGAGGAGCTTTCGGCGGGACAGGGGCGCGCTGGTCATCATCCAAATCTTAGTACGCGAATTCCCAGTAGGTGTGGATGTCGTCGATGCCGGAGACTTCGCCGCCGGTGGACCATTGGACGGCTTCGGGCTTGGCGCCGCCGGTGGTCAGGAGCTGGCACTCGACGAGGTAGTCGGTGACGTGGTGGGAGTCGGGGCCCTTGGGCTCTTCGGTGTCGAGCATCTTGACGCGGACGGTGGCCTGGTCGTCGGTGAGGGGCGGGAGGGCCTGGTTGCTCCAGTCGCCGGTGTCGTCCTTGACCTGGACGTTGCCTCGGGTGTTTTTGAGCTTGGTGTAGGTCTTGGGGTCAACACCGAAATGCTCGCCGAAGGTGAGGCCGACGGGGTCGAGGCGTTTGGTGAGCTTGCCGTTGTCGTTCCAGACGAGGATGGTGAAGAGGCCGCCGAAGTGGTCGGACTTTCCCTGGCCGGGGAAGGTTTCCTTGATCTTTTTGATGAGGTCGCGCTGGGCCTTGACGTAGTCGGGGGTCTTGGGGCGCTTGATGTCGGTGAGTCCGGCGAGGGCGCGGAACTGCTCGGCGGTGAGGCTCGGCTTGGAGACGTCGGCGGGCTTCTTGTCGGCGGCCTCGAGGTTGGCGAGGTACTGCTTGATCTTGTCCTGGTCCTTGCCGTCGCCTTGCATGAGGGTGATTGAGAGGAGGGCGAACTGGCCGTTGTCGAGGTCGCCTTTCCAGACGGTCAGGGGCTTGTCGATGGGCTGCTGCTGGGGCGCGGAAGTGAGGGTCTTGTCCTGGGGGAAGCGGGCGTTGATGTCCTTGCCGGCGGCGACGCCGTTGACGAGCAGGTAGACCTGGTCGGGCTTGTCGCCCTGGTCGGGGTTGGCGGCCTGGATGGTGCGGATGGCGGTGATGTTGAGTTCCACCGGAATGGCCGAGGCGCACAGGGGGGCCAGGGCGAAGGCGAAGGCGGCGAAGGCGAGGCTGCGCGAACGTTGGGTCATCGTGTCTCTCCTGAATCGGTTGTGATGTAGATAATGGAAAGACCCAACGAGGGCAACAGGGGTTTGGCCGGGCTGGGCGGGTCGCGGTCGGCGGCTATTTGGGGGGCTTGGGGTGGCGGGCGTCGAGCTCGGACTGGATTTCTGTGTAGCGGTCGGAGAGGTATTTCTGCCGGTCGGCGTGGCGGTGTTTCTCGTCGTCGAGCATCTGGTTGCCGTGCTCGATGGCGTCCCTGTCGTGGATCGAGACGGCGTCGCGCTTGACCTTGTTGATCATGTCCATCTGACGCTGGTGGCGGCGGTTCTCGCCGTCGCTTTCTTCGATGATGCGGTCGAGGGCCTTTTGCAACTCGGCGTCGGAGAGCTGCCTGGGCGGCTTGTCGGCGGAAGTGCGCGTGGTGGCGGGCTTCGTGGCGGGTTTGGGCGCGGGCTTTGGAGCGGCGGCGCGGGTGAAGAGCGGCGCGAAGGAAAGCAACGTGGCAAGGAAGGCGATGGCGCGCATGAGGGGCTCCGAAGTGCGGTTGGAGTATTCTCGATTTGCGATGACGGATTTGCAATCGGGGGAGGGGGAAGGATTGGCCACCAGGACAGGAAGACACGAAGCGGGCGCGGT
>Ga0308175_100000938_pt1 | contig 19270 bp, 15 predicted proteins | sample PhyCR1_3_FD_203893 | JGI IMG/M metagenome (GOLD analysis project Ga0308175, IMG submission 203893) | Soil microbial communities from UC Gill Tract Community Farm, Albany, California, United States - DLSLS.C.R1 | ecosystem: Environmental > Terrestrial > Soil > Agricultural land | place: USA...
AAGTTTAGGAGAGCGGGAGTTTACTGGCATGTCAGAGTCAAAAGAACCCAAAGATCAGACAGCAGGCGTCAGCCGTCGAAACCTGTTCCATATTCTCGGCTCGGCGGTCCCGGCAGCGGCAGTGGCGGTCGGCGCGGCGGGAAGTCTCGAAGCCCAGCATGAGCATGGCGGAGGCTCATCCGAGTCAAAGTCGGCGAATCAGCCGTTCCAGCGCAGAGTCTTTGACGACCACCAGTGGAAAACCGTTCAGGTTCTCTGCGACCTGATCATTCCCGCCGACGAGAGCGGGCCCAGCGCATCAGGCGCCAAAGTTCCCGAATTCATAGACGATTGGATCGCGTTCCGCACGGAGCAGGACGGGAATCAGAACTTCCGGGGCGAAATGCTGGGTGGGTTGATGTGGCTCGATCGTGAGTCCAACAAAGCAAGCGGAAAGGACTTCGTCGACGCGGGAGAGGCTGCTCAGAAGCAGCTTCTCGACCGGATTGCTTATCCCAAGAAGACCGCGAAAGACGACCATCCCGGCATGGCGTTCTTTAGTCAGTTCCGAAGCTTGACAGTCAGCGGCTACTTCTCGAGCAAGCCCGGCGTGGCTGCTTTGCCGTACCTCGGAAACAGAGCTGTCGCAGAGTGGAAGGGGTGCGATCCGAAAGTCTGGGCCATCATCGAAGATCGCATGAAGAACGGCTATAAAGGAATCCTGGAAGCTAAGCCCTGGGTCGCATCATAGGGTTATGGCTGCGGTGGTCACCGGTGGTGGCCATCGCGCTGTTGTGCATACCTGTTGTTCTTCGGAATCGCGTCTCGGCTGACAACGACGCGCCTCGAGCGAGGGCTCAACCCGAGCTTTGGTATTGGCACCATAGCTACAACATAAATTCCGAGAATGTGAACAAGAGCCGCGTGCTGATCGACAAAGCCGCGGCTTCCGGCTATACGGGAGTCGTTTTCTGGGACAGCGGACTCAACTACCTGGGCAACGCTTCGTGGCCGGCTAAGAATGCAGATTTCCTCCGTGCCGCAATCGAATACGCAAACCGTAAGCACCTGAAGATCATTGCGGCTCCAAGTCTGTACGGATATTCGAACGAAACGCTTGCAGCGAACCCGAATTGGGCCGAGGCACAGCGGGTCATCGGTGCTCAGTTCCAGGTAGATAGGGCTGGCAAACGCCTGCTGTTCAAGAACAGTTTTCCCGGGTTGGCGAACAGCGGCTTCGAGAGCGGAAAACGCGACTGGTTCTCTACGGGAGACGCCGGAATTGGCGTGAACACGATCGCGCACGGGGGCAAAACTTCGGGCGTCATCGTGGACGCGCCTGGAAATGCACGTTTCCGGCAAAAAATCCCGCTTCAGCCCTGGCGTCAATACCACTTGCGGCTGTTCTACCGGGCCTCCAAATTTCACGGGAACGCGATGGTTTCGGTCTACGACTCGGGCAATCTCGAGAAGGTCCGATTCAATGTGACGCTGCAAACGGCTGGTGACCACGACTGGACGCAAGCGGATTACACGTTCAACAGTCAGGCCAGCACCGAAGGGTACCTGTATTTCGGCGTATGGGGCAGCAGTTCGGGCATCCTCTGGTTTGACGATGTCACTCTCGAGGAAACCTCGCTGGTGTACCTCGTTCGCCGCCCGGGCGCCCCGTTGAAGATCTACGATCCGGCCCGTCCCAGCCGCGTGTACCGCGAGGGAACCGATGTCAAATTCATTCAGGACGGGCGGATGGTTTCGACGAACGAGCCATTCACGGATGACTACCACCAACCGTCGCCCGTGTCCCTAACAGAAGGCACGCAACTTCGCCCTACTCAGATGGTGGCCATCGATTACTACGCGGCGCTGCCCGTGCCTGGGACGCATGGAGTGTCCATGTGCATGACCGAACCCGCGGCGTTGCAGTGGGTGCGCCAGAACGCAGGCGCGATCAACCGAATCTTGCCCCGGGGAGCCGGGATGGTGCTGGGTTATGACGAAATCCGGCAGATGAATTCATGCGCCACTTGCCGCGTAAAGAAGTTCAGCGCCGGGCAATTGCTCGCGTGGAGCGTAGGAGAGACAGTCAAAAGTTATTCGTCAGTGGCACGCGGCCGGCCGCTCTACATCTGGAGCGACATGTTTGACCCGAAGCACAACGCTCACGACAATTACTTCAGCGTGGAAGGGGACCTGAGCGGCGGCTGGACCGGTGTTCCCTCAAACGTGACGGTGTTGAACTGGAACCTGGACCAGCTTCATCAATCCCTGCTGTGGTTCTCCGGCAGGCTTGCAAAGCAGCCAGTCACGCATGGACAAATCGTTGCGGGCTACTACGATCGGGGCGACGGGGCAGCCGCGGCACGAGAAGAACTGGGCGCCGCCGCCGGCGTTCCAGGCCTACAGGGGCTGATGTATACGACCTGGGACGACGACTACTCACAACTCGCGCCATTCGCGCAAACGGTTCGGGCGGGCTGGAAGCAATACGTTGCCAGCGTGCGGTCATCAGAGTAGGCGGCCGATTACCAGGGCGGCGCCGGACCTAAAGCTTGGCGCTATCGGAGCAGGCCGGATGGCCACACGCGCACGTCAGGTCGGGCGTACTACCGGTGCCCTCACAGTAGGTGCTGCAATAATCGCTGCCCTCGCGGGCCAAACACTTGCATGACGGGTGGGCGCATTTCTTGTTCTTCTCGGCCATAAAACCTCCTGCCGTTGGATTGATTCTGGCACGCAAAGTACACACAAATTTGTGGCTTATTCAGCAAACCGAACGTGAAAAACTAGGACTTATGAAAAATGACGAACGAGATGGGGCAGGAGCGACGAGCAGCGTAGGGGTGCTCGAACCGGGTCTGACCCACGAAACGAAGCTCGACCGGCTGGCTGAAGTCGCCGTTCGGGTCGGCCTGGGTCTGGCGCCCGGCCAGGAACTGGTAATGACCGCTCCTTTGGATGCCCTTCCCTTGGTCCGCAGGATCACGGAACATGCATACAAGGCAGGCGCGTCGGTAGTGACGACTCTTTTCACGGACGAGGAAGCGACACTCCTGCGGTTTCGCCATGGTTCTTCGGACGAAATCTTCGATCGCGTGCCCGAATGGTTCTATACCGGGATCGCGGAGGCTTACCGTAGCGGCGCCGCCCGGCTGGCGATCAGCGGTTCCAACCCCGCGCTCCTGGCCGGACAAGATCCGAAGAGGATCTCCCGCTCCAATCTCGCTGTGTCGAAGGCAATGCGCCCCGCGCTGGACCTCATCACTCGGCACGCGATTAACTGGACCATCGTGGCGAGCGCCACACCAGCCTGGGCCCGGCTCGCGTTCCCCGGCGAAACGGAAGAGATTGCTGTGGCCAAACTGTGGGATGCGATCTTTGCGGCTACTCGCATCGATGTTGCAGATCCCGTCGCGAACTGGCGCGAGCATAATGCGACCCTTCAAGGGCGTGCCCGATTCCTGAATGAGAAACGCTACTCCGCCCTGCACTTCAAAGCTCCGGGAACCGACCTGAAAGTCGGGCTTGCTGATGATCACGAGTGGCACGGCGGCGGCACCACGGCACTGAACGGGTTGCCCTGCATCCCCAACTTGCCCACGGAAGAAGTCTTCACCACTCCGCACAAGGACCGCGTCGAAGGAACGGTGACGAGCACCAAACCGCTTTCTTACCAGGGGATGCTGATCGAAGACATCCAGGTGCGGTTTGAAGCAGGGCGGGTTGTCGAAGCCAAAGCGTCCAAGGGTCTGGACATCCTCCAGAGCATGATCGATACCGACAGCGGTGCGCGCCAGCTGGGCGAAGTTGCCCTCGTTCCGAACTCGTCGCCTATTTCGAAGACGGGGCTCCTGTTCTGGAACACGCTATTCGACGAGAATGCCGCGAGCCATATCGCGTTGGGCCAGGCATACAGCACGTGCATTCGCGGCGGCGACAAACTGGATCCAATGCAGCTCGGCGCCAAAGGAGCGAATGACAGCCTGATTCACGTTGACTGGATGATCGGCTCGGGTGAAATGAACGTGGACGGTGTCACCGCCGACGGCACGACGGAGCCGCTGATGCGCAAGGGCGAGTGGTGCTGAAGCGTGCGCTTCCTTAAGAATTTTCGGCCGCTAATGGCACCTTCCTCTTAAAGCAGCCCGGGAAAACATTTCCTCCACAAATGTTTGGGCCTCCCGGGGCTGCGAACGAGGAAATGCGCAAATTTACGTTAAGAGTCTTCGAACCGCTCAAGCCCACTCGGATTTCCGCGCTCGCCGTGCTCGGCGAGATAGAGTTGACTGCCGCCACCGCTGAAGAAGCCAAATGCAAATTGTCCGATTGGATAGACGGCAGAGTGCTCGAGAGGGAGCGCTTCTATCGCTTCGAGGGCTACGCGCCTTTCCGGGGTTGCGCTCCACAATTCGTCGTCAATATCGCCTTTTACCTCTTCGAGGATGGCCGGTTGTGCCCGCTCCGGATCTGGCATCGGTCTGAACAAGCGAGCAATCAAACGAGCGAGTCTGATTGGCACGTCGACTTTAATGGAATTCCGGGCTGGGCGCAGATCGCGTCGATTGAACCGCGGTGGCACATGCAGCCTGTTACGGCTTCGGGAGATCGCTGGAGCGGGAGATCACATCGGGACTGGTTCAAGCGGGCCTGCTGGACACTGCATGCGCAGGGTCGCCGGGAAGCTAACCTATCGCTGCCGCTCAAGGTTGCGTGTTAGTAATCCGCTCTGTCCCGGGCTTCGGGAAGTGACCTTCGTACCAGCGGATACTGCGATCGAGTAGATCAATCACGTGCTTCGTCTCGCGTACGCCGTGGCCTTCCCGCGGATAACGAACCAAGATAGTCTCCACCCCTACATCTTTCAGCGCCACGAAATACTGCTCGGCCTCTGCAATTGGCACATCGGGATCGTTCTCGCCGTGCACCAGCATCGTCGGCGTATGGACCTGCGCAACATACTTCAACGCAGAGCGATTCCAGGCTTCATCCATCATCCGCCCCTGGTGAAGGAATTGGCCGAACTCCATCTCTTCATACTGGTTGTAGTAAGTCATGTAGTTATAACTGATCAGGTTGGAGATCCCGGCAACGGGTATCGCGGCCTTGAATTCGTTTGTTTGTGTGATCAGCCAGTCACTCAATTGCCCACCGTAGCTGACTCCTTCAATTCCCATCCGTTCGCGATCGATCCACAGATATCGGCGTACTGCGGCGCTCACGGCATACAGCACGTCCTGGCCCTCATTGCCATCCTGATCACCGAACACGGCGTCCGCGAACTTTTGACCGTACCCGGTTGAGCCGCGGTAGTTCACGTGCAGAACGGCCCAGCCCTTTGCCGCATACACCTGGTCTTTGAAATTGAAAGCCGGTCCGTTCTGACCGTGAGGCCCACCATGGAGGACGACGATCATGGGATGCTTACCTGTTCCCGTCATACCCAGCGGCTTCAGCAGGAACGCTTCTACCTCGAACTTGTTGTCGTTGCTCGTAAAGGTGAATGGTTCTGATTCGGCGATCTCTTTGCCGCGCAAGATATCGGCGTTGAGATCGGTTAGTTTCCGGGACTCCGCCGTGCCGTCTTTGACGTACAGCTGGGCGAGATCCTTCGTAGACGTGAAAGCGTACGCAATCTGCCCATTGCTCGAGACGGAATAATCGCCAACCGTGCCGGGCTCGTTGACAAGAATTTCGGGTTGACCTCGGGTGATCGGAACTTGAGCCAGTCGTGAACTGCCGCGCTCGTCGAAGCTGAGGTAGATGCTTCTGCCAGCGGGATCTAGGCGGAACGAATGCTGCCGTTGATCTATGACTGCACCAATTTCCCGGCGATGGCTGCCATCCGCGTCAATTGTCCAGACATGTGTGTCCTCCATGGTGGTCTCCCGATCTGTCAATCCTCGTTTCGTTCCCAGGTAGACGATCGATTTTCCATCGGGTGACCATTGCGGCGCGTATTCGCAGTTCTCAGTGGCCGTGATTCGTCTGATTCCACCCGTCGCGACATTGAGTGCGAACAGGTCATAGTTGAAGAATTCGTCCGCATTCGGTTCGCGATTCGAGCCGAAGACGATCTCACGTCCATCTGGAGACCAGTCAATCGAGTGTTCATCGAAATCACCGGTCGTCAGCTGCTTAATTCCTTTGGTCGTGATATCGATCGAGAAGATATGCAGCCTTCGATTGTCGTTGAAACGTGTGAGACCCTCACTCGCTGTGGGTTTGTAGAGGTAGCGAGTGATGACAATCGGGTCGCCAGTTGCCGCTTGGGTCTCAGGACCAGGTACGGCCGACACGAACGCAATGGTTTTGCTATCGGGCGACCATGTGAGGCTTTCTCCCTGACCGGGCAAGGGTGAGTTAGTGCCCTCCGTTTTTGCCAGGAACGTCAGAGCAGAGCCGCCAGGTTCTATCATCACAAGCCCGTGCTGCCCGTTGACGGAACCTGTGACAGCGATGTGTTTCCCGTCGGGAGACCAGCGTGGATGCGATAGTTCGTCTTTCTCACCGCCTACCCGCCTGGGAGATCCGCCCCCCGCATCCATTACCCAGAGCTGCGAGTATGTTGACCCGGGATGGTCGTAGAAAGTAACTGTGTATGCGAGTTGCTTTCCGTCGGGCGAGAATCTCACCTCAGAAATGAAGCGAAAGCGCGACAGGTCCCGACTCCGAAGACCTTCCGCACGGGAGCTGGCGAGAGTAGCGAACGCGAATAAACCGGCAATGATGAACCTGCTGGATAGATGCATGACGAACGTCCTTCCCTTCTGCAGGGGCAGGGGAGATAGTTCGCTGATTATGGCACGGCCTGATAACATTCGTCTGCATGCGACGGTGTCTGCCGTTCGGGCTTCAATATGCCCTTTCATTTTGTTGCGCGTGGGGCCCCGCTCAAGCCGCCACGTGTGAATCGCTCGCCGCGGTTTCTCTTCCTCAAACTTCGATCTCGGTTGCGCAGGTGGTTCCCGCAGGCATCTTCAATCCGCCGTATGGCAACCCGGTGAGCAACGTCCCGGAGTTTTGCCGTGTTGCAGGTATTATTCAGCCTTCTTCTGATTCGTACATCCGGTTCGAAGTCTGGATGCCTGCAAGTGGCTGGAATGGGAAGTACCGCGGTGTGGGAAACGGAGGCTTCGCCGGTTCCATTGACTTCAATTCGATGGGCAACAATGTCCGCCGTGGTTACGCGACTGCCGCAACCGATACCGGCCACGAAGGCGAAGCTGCCGATGGGTCCTGGGCTTATAAGCATGGGGAAAAGGTCGTTGATTTCGGATATCGCGCCCTCCATTTGACGACCGTAAACGCTAAGAGTCTGATAAAAGCGTTCTACGACAACCCACTGCAGCATTCCTACTTTGATTCCTGCTCGGACGGCGGCCGCGAGGCGCTTATGGAAGTGCAGCGCTTCCCGGAAGACTTCGACGGCGTATTAGCCGGCGCCCCGGCGAACAACTGGACACATATGGTCGCAGGTGCGGTTGATGTGCTCAAGACCCTTTACGGTGATCCGGCGGCTTACATTCCCAGTGTGAAGCTTCCTGCAATCACAGCCGCCGTGCGTAGGGCCTGCGACGCGCAAGACGGTGTAAAAGACGGGATTGTCAGCGATCCGACGAAGTGTCATTTCGATCCGAATGTGCTGCTATGCCATGGGCCTGAGTCTCGCACCTGTTTGACTGGGCCGCAGATCACTGCTCTGAAGAAGATCTACTCCGGACCGCGGAATTCGAAGGGCGAGCCAATCTTTCTCGGGCTGATGCCGGGCGGCGAAGAAGGGCCGGGAGCTTGGGGCTCCTGGGTTACAGGACCAGGACCGGGAGCAGGAGCAGTTCCAGGCTATGTCGAGAACTTCCTGCGTTATATGGTCTTCGAGGATCCTGCCTGGAGCGTGCTTAAGGGCAACGTAGATGAAGCTGTACGCGCTTCGGATGCGAAGACCGGTTCTATCCTCAACGCGACCGATCCAGATCTGCGCCGCTTTCGCACGCGAGGAGGGAAGCTCATCATGTACCACGGCTGGAACGACCCTGCTATTTCACCGCTGAACTCGCTGAACTATTTCAACAGCGTCATTGGCAAGATGGGAGCAGATCAAACGGGGCACTTCATGAGGTTATATATGGCGCCCGGCGTAGGACACTGCGGAGGAGGAGTCGGGCCCGGTTCCTTCGGGCAGCTCGGCATGACTACGGCGAAGGGATCGAAGTACGGACTCGCGGATGCTCTTGAATCCTGGGTAGAGAAAGGCACTACTCCCGGCGATATCACGGCAACGAAGTACAACGGGAGTAATGTCGTTATGACTCGTCCGCTGTGTGCGTATCCCCAAGTCCCCAATTACAATGGCACTGGTGATACGAATGACGTGGCAAGTTTCGTCTGCGCATCGCCGGACCGGTAGTTCTACATGCTCCCCGAAATAATAATCATCAGTGTGGGTCTCATCCTGATCGTCTTGATCATGGCGCTCATCATGAATCCGCCTGAAGCACTGATCAAGAGGGTTTACCACCGAAAGTCAAAGGGATCGTCGAAGGACGAGCACCGGACGTAGCTTCCTAGAACTTCCGCTCTTCGGGTTCGATTCGTCCAAGCAGGAACACATAGGCAGCGATACCGAGCAACAGCAAAACCGCTGCAACAGCAAACGCCTGTTTCATCGATCCTGTCTCGCGTGTGATGTAGCCGGTCACAATCGGCGCTACGATCCCCGACACCTGGTTGCCGAAATTGAGGATCCCTCCCACTTTGCCTACACTCGGACGCGGCGCAATAAGTGACGGAATGGACCAACCGACCGGTGCTGCCGCAGCCAGACCGGCGAGAGCCAGTGTGATCCAAAACAGCGCGACCTTCGGATTCGTCGTAAACATCGGCCCGGCAATGGCGAGCCCAAATGCTGTTCCCGTAATCAGGACGCTCTGGCGCACGATCGTGTCACTCCATCCTTTGCGGACGAGCCAGTCGACGAGATATCCGCCGATCGCGAGATCAGAAATCGCCGCTACGAGCCATGGAATGCTCGTGTAAACGACGGAGTCCCAGGCATTGAGATTAAGGCTGCCGAAATAGGTCGGCAACCAGAGCAACAGGAGATAAAAGCAGTAGTTGTATCCGAAGAAGCCGGCCACCAGCCCGAGAACTTTCCTCTGCCGGATCAATACTCCCAGCGGAGCGCCGCTCCCTATCTGTTCGCTCGTCATTCTGTCCGCCATCAGCAGCCGTTCCCGCTGCGACAGCCCCGGATCATCATCCGGATCGCGGTACACAAGCCAGAATGCCCAGAAGTAGAGTAGGCTGACCACTCCCGTCGCCGCAAAACTGGCGCGCCAGCCGAAGTGGATCAGGATGAAGCCAACCGCGGGGATTCCAATGGCCGCTCCCAGCTTTGCCGCAGCGTCGAACATTGCGGTTGCCATGCTTCGCTCGTGCCGGGGGAACCAGTAACCAGTAGCTTTCACGTTCGCCGGAAAGGTAGGAGCCTCGCCGATTCCGAGCAGTAGCCGCGACCCGAAAAACGCGCCGAGGTTGGGAGCGGCTGCCGCTGCTAGTGAAGCCAGTGTCCAAAGCAGGGCACTGATGCGCCCGATCGGCTTTACGCCGTAGCGGTCGAGCAACACGCCCATTGGCAGTTGCAGGAGTGCATAGGTCCAGTTGAAGGAGCTTAGGAGGTAGCCGAACATCACGGTGGATATTCCGAACTCCCGATGCAAAGCGTCGTGAGCTACCGAGATGTTGACACGATCGAAGTAGTTGACGAGAACACCGATGCCGAGGAGTGTTGCGATGCGCCAGCGTCTCCGTCCCACGCCTCCTTAACGCCCCGCCTCGGAAACTCTTCGCGTCACGCTGAAGCGTTGGTCGATGTCCGGGCGCAGTTCACATCCATGCCCGGGTGTGTCGTCGACAGACACGAAACCTTCCGCTACCTTTGGAACGCCTCGCACCACTTCCGGATACCAGCCCTTGTAGAACGCTCGAACGGACTCCTGCACGAGAGCATTCGTCGCATTCAACGACAAATGAGTCGACGCGGCAAACACGACGGGTCCGGTACAATCGTGCGGCGCAACGGGCAGGTGCCACGTCTCTGCCATGGCGGCAATCTTCCGGGCTTCCGAAATCCCGCCGCACCACGCCAGATCTAACATGACAATTCCAGCAGCACCCGTCTCGAGGAGATCCCGGAATGCCCAGCGCGTGCCAAGTGTCTCGGAAGCACAGACCGGAGCCGCCGATACCTCGGCATAGCGTTTGAGAGACCCGAGGCTATCCATTTTGATCGGGTCCTCATGCCAGAAGGTCTCGAACGGAGCTATTGCGCGGGCGATCTTCATGGCAGGCAAGAGTTGCCACATGGAGTGAAATTCCACCATGATGTCCATGCGATCGCCCACCTTGGCCCTAATCTTTTGAAACGGCTCCAGTGCTGTCTTCAGAGAATCGGGACTGATGTACTGCCCATTCGTCCCCTCCGCGGGAATGTCGAAAGGCCAGATCTTCATGGCGGTGATGCCTTCGTCCAGAAGCGATTGCGCAAGCTCCCCGGCCCGATGGAGAAAGTCACTCAAATCGTCGAAACCTGAAATGGTGCGCTCATTCTCACCGGCGAGACCCCAATTCGCACTCGATTGGGTCTCCGAGCGGCGCATGTATTGAGCGCCCGCGCAAGTGTTGTAGGTACGAATGCGTTTGCGTGTCCAACCCCCGAGAAGTTGAACCAGCGGCTGCCCCACAACCTTCCCGAACAAATCCCACAACGCAATGTCGATCGCCGAGGCTGCGCGCCCTTCCACGCCGGTCGAACGAAAACCGACATACGGTACGAGATCGCGCGAGATTCTGTCCATCTCCAGCGGATCACGATCGAGGAGCCGGGGCGCGAGATCGTCATGGAGGTAAGCTTCCACCGCGCTCGGACTGAAGAACGTTTCTCCCAGTCCACGCAGACCTTTGTCCGTGTGTGCATAGAGCCAGAGAAGCTGTGGAAATTCGGCAATTCGGACGGTTTCTAGTTTGCTGATCTTCATGCGCCGGACCGAACGCATTCTATCGTCCGGCCAGGTTCGGAACAGCTTCCAGCCGAATTTCTCGTCTCACATCAATTCTGATATTCTCGATAGACTTATGGGTGTTTCCACGTCCCGGCTCTCCTTTTCAAGTCGCGCTTTGACTGTTGGCGCAATGGTGACGGCCTTGAGTTTGGTGCCTTACTGTCTGACCGCCCAGGTTGGATCAGCGGTGATTACGGGAGTCGTAACGGATCCGTCCCGCGCACCGATCCCGAATGCCAATGTGCGTATCGTCAATGAGGATTCAGGGTCCGCATTCGAACTGACAACCAATGAGGCTGGGCTGTACCGGGCGAACTCGCTCCTTCCCGGTCTCTATAGGATTGAGGCGAAAGTACAGGGCTTTGCGGCGGCTGCCCGACCGCATGTACAGCTATCCACGGCGCAATTGCTTGCCATTGATGTCACCCTGGAACTCGGATCCGGCAGCGAAACAGTGAATGTGGAGGCCGCCTCGGAGTTGGCGGAAACGCAGAGTTCGGCTTTGGCTCAGGTGGTCGGGCACAAGTACATCGACAACTTGCCGCTCCCGAACCGGTCAGCCAATTCTCTTGTTTCGCTGTCGCCCGGAGTGGTTCTGATCGACCCCGGCCAAGGGGCCGAGAATTATCCGGTGTTTTCAATCGCGGGCGGACGGGAGCGCAACCAGTACTTCGAATTGGATGGGGGAAGCATCGGGAACGCTGTTGGCTTAACACGGTCGCAACAGGTGGCCAGTCTTCCGCTCGATGCGCTGGAGGAGTTCCGGGTCGTCTCGAACAACTACGCCGCGGAGTACGGTCATTCCACTGGCGGTGTAGTCCTCCTGACAACGCGATCGGGAACCAATCAATATCACGGGAGCGTTTTCGAATACCTGCGAAACAACGCGCTGGACGCCCGCAACTTCTTCGCCGGGTCCACTCCGCCGCTGCGTTTGAACCAGTTCGGCGGAGCATTGGGCGGGCCAATTCGGAAAGACAAAACCCATTTTTTCGCAAGCTGGGAGGGTACAAAGCAAACTTCGAGCGATACCGTCATTTCAACCGTTCCGACTCTGCCGCAGCGTTCCGGCGATTTCTCCGCGCTTTCGAGCCAAATATACGATCCGTTCACTACCGTCGGCATCGCGAAGCAGCCATTTGCCGGGAACCGGATTCCGCTTTCTCGAATTGATCCCGTGTCTACTGCGGCAAATGCGTTCTGGCCGTTACCCAACCGGTCAGGCGGGGCGAACGGCGCAAACAACTTCATTGGAACCAACAGTCAGAGCCTTCAGCGGAATATCGTCGTCGGAAAACTGGACCACAGTTTCAGTGACATCGATCGGATTTCTGCGCGTTACTACATCAACGACGCCACTACCGCGGCAAGTGGGTCATACCGTATGCCCGTGTCCGATCCTCTCGCCACGAACACAGACGTTCGCATCGAAAGCGTTCTCCTGACACATACGCTCACCTTCAGCCCGACTCTCCTGAACAATTTCCAGGTCAGTTACATGCAGCGGAAGTTTATCCAGACACGCCCGGGCGCAAGTGACGATTACGCCGGCCAGATCGGGCTTCGGGGAGTCAGCACTGCAGCCTTCCCGACGCTGAATGTTGCTGGCTATGCACTCCTTGGCAGCCAGGGCGTGGCCAATAGCTCGGTCGCAAGGATCCAGACTCCCATACGTGATACGCAGATCCTCGACTCGGTTTCGAAGACCGCAGGTCAACACAATCTGAAGGCCGGGCTGGAGTACCGCTTCGGCTTCAACAACGAATCGAACGACCTCTCCTCTTCAGGTAACTTCGTCTTCAATCGCCTGATTACAGACCGTCCTGGCGCGTCGAGTACAGGTGACGCTTACGCGAGTTTCCTTCTTGGCACGGCCAACTCGGCAACGCTGAATGCAACCGATGTGATCCCGTCGCGGGCGAGCTATTGGTCCGCTTACTTGCAGGACGATTGGCGCGTTACCCACAACCTTACGCTGAACTTGGGGCTGCGTTGGGAGAGCGAACTTCCTCGCACGGTGGATGGGAATAAACTCAACGGCTTGGACCCGTCATCCATCAACCCGGTCTCCGGAACACCAGGCGTTGTGACCTTCGCCGGTGTGAATGGCGAACCGCGCACCTCGTTCGATCCTACCGTTAAAAACTTCGGTCCGCGCGCAGGATTCGCGTACAAAGTTCGTTCCGTGAAAGGCATGGTTGTCCGAGGCGGCGGTGGCCTCTTCTACGGGCCTAACCTCAGTAACTCCGTCACCACCGGCGCGACCCTAGGCTATTCGGATGCCGTGAATCTCGTCACCTCGTCCGCGGAAACAGGTTACGCCTTGCGGTTAAGCAATGGTTTCCCATCTCATCCCAGACCGGCCATTGGCGAACCGGGAGCCGGAGCGGTTCCGATTGGGCAGACGCCTTATACCGCACTCACGTTCTTTGATCGTCACCGGCCCTCGCCAGTGTCTTATCAGTTCAATTTCGACATTCAAAAGGAATTGGGCAGCGGTATTCTACTTGAGGCCGGCTATCTCGGCAATATCAGCCATCACCTCTCAGCGAACGATTTGACTTTGAATCAGGTGCCCACACAGCTGTTCGGGCCGGGCAACTCACAGCTGTTACGGCCATTCCCGCAGTACAGCAACGTCACTTCGCTCAATCCCAACATCGGAAATTCGACTTATCACGGTGTGTTTCTGAAGGGAGAACGTCGTTTCGCGAACGGATTTTCGTTCCTTGCGCATTACATGTTCTCGAAATTCATCGACGATGTGGCCGCAAACGATGAGTTCGGGGATCCGGGCAGTTATATGGACCAATACAACAGGGGTCTGGACAAGGGGCTCAGCGGCAGTGATATCCCACAGAGAGCAGTGATGGCAGTGTTGTATCAGGTTCGGGAATTCGGTGATCGGCACGCTTTGAATGCACTAGCGGGAGGATGGCGGCTTGGCGTGGAAACGGTGCTTCAGTCTGGCGCAGTCTTTACCGTGTTTGATTCGGCTAACACCACCAACGGGTTTCCGGCGGGAACCCTGCGTCCAACCCTGGTAGCCGATCCGACTCTTCAGAACGGAAGCACTCTCACGCGCTACTTCAATACGTCCGCGTTTCAGCATCCGCCGAATTTTCAATTCGGAAATGCTCCAAGGAGCGTATTGCGAGGTCCCTCGAGTAGTGTTGTCGATTTCAGCGCCGCCAAGGTTTTTCCCCTCACGGAGAAGTTGCGCACGGAGGTGCGCGGCTCGCTTTTCAATGGGCTGAATATTGCGAACTTCAATATCCCGGGGCACACTTTGGGAAATGCAGATTTCGGGATCATCAGCTCCGCGAAATCAGCCCGCACCGTCCAACTCGCGTTGCGAGTTCTGTTTTGACACTCACATCCGTCGAAGATTGCGTCCGGAGCGACCGCTTGGCGGCTCGCCCTGCTCCTGATTACAAATGGAAACAACCCCCGCTCACAGCGGATCAGAAGTACGGGGAATTGTATGCGACGCTCGACTGCTCTCCTTGTCTTTTCGGCACTGGCAATCACCGGATTTGCCTATGTGATCCAATCAACGCCTCAATTGCCCGATCCTGGCAACACGGGTGTTAGCAAGGAACAACAGGAGCAACTCGGCCAGAAAACCGCGGCTGAAGTTTACAAACAGATGCCTGTTCTGCCGGACAACAGCGCCGAGACCCAATATGTTCAGCAGCTAGGCAGGAAGCTGGTGTCGGTAATCCCTCCGGAGACTTCCTGGCCGTACCAATTCCACGTTGTGCCCCAGAAGGAGATCAATGCGTTTGCCTTGCCGGGCGGTCCGATCTTCGTCAATATCGGAACGATTACGGCTGCTGAGAACGAATCACAACTTGCGGGTGTGATGGCACACGAGATCTCTCACGTGTACATGCAGCATTCGATCAAGCAGATGAAAAAGCAGCAACTCCAGCAAGGCCTTGTTGGGATTCTAGGCGCTGTACTCGGCCAATCGGGTGGTGCGGCGGCCTCGCTCGCACGCCTGGGTATTGGGATCGGATCTGGAATGCTTTCGTTGAAGTATTCGAGGAGCGATGAGGCGCAGGCCGACAGTGTCGGAGCGATCCTTATGTACGAAGCACACTATCCGCCTGTTGAGCTGGCTCAATTCTTTCAGACATTGGAGCAGCAGGGTGGTGCGAACGGCCCTAATTTCCTCAGCGACCATCCGAACCCGGGGAACCGCGTGGCAGCGATTCAGGAGGAGATCCGCGGATGGGCGCCGGTGAATACTCAGCTCAACAATCAAGCCTTCACCCGTGTGAAGGAGCGAGCTCAAGGGGTTCGGGCCTATACAGCGCAGGAGATCGCGCAAGGAGCGAAAGACAATACCTGGGCCAGGCAAAACGAGGCCTACGCCCCGAAGAACTGATCGGAGTTCAGCACCAAAGAGCGGAGTGCGCTCAGGTGTCGATGGTTCCGCGATGAGGCTCAGTCCCGAAAAGTCTGGGGGATCGCCTCCTCAATCCTCCAGCCGAACTCCAGAAGCGGCTTCGCATCAAGCGCAAAACTGACAACCTTATCCACAAGCTTCGGGCTGCTGCAGTCTCTCTGGCCTATCGTTCTTGCCACCACGAAGGAAGTGAGCTTCAGAAATCGGGCCACCGGGCTTTCGGCGAAGTTCCCGAAGCCTCTCGGCATGGAAGAAAGGGAGTGTTCTTCCTCGAGTGCGAGCTTCTTTCGTTTCAGAGTCGCCGCCAATTCTTTGATCTCCTCGGGTTTGTCGGCGATGGCGGCTCGCCACGCCTGCAGGAGAGTGCGATCGGGCTGCCAAATGCCCGCGGCAAGGAACGACTTATCTGGCGCGAAGTGGAGATACAGCATGGGTTGCGACCCGGCGAAGGAGCGCCTTAGTTCGGCTGCCACGTGAGTCTTGAAGGGGGTCTTGTCGGCGCTGAAACGGATATCACGGTAGACACGCATGACCGGATTCTTCTCTTTAGGGAAGAGCGTCAACCCGTGATGCCGGCACTTCTGGCTTACTGCCGCCGTCAGAGCTTCCATCGGTGCTTCAACCGTTTGTTTGTATGCTGATTTCCGCTCCCGAAACCACTCGCGATCATTGTTCTTTTTCAAATCCCGGAGCAGCTTGAAGCCCTCTGTGGGGAAACCTGAGAACTCCGTGGATTGCCGGATGCCCGGAGAATCCGCAGATTGACTAGCGATTTTTCGGGCGGTTGCCATCAAAAGCATTTTGCAACATCATTGCTCCTGATTCTCGGGTGACACGCTCTGCGCTTTCCGTCGTCTATGGGAAAGATGATGGAAAGGGAAAGGCAGCAGTGAGTCACTTGGAACGTGTTGCGTCAATCTTGGGTGTGCTCTTGATCGGCGTTTCGGCATACCTGATGGCGTCGGATCGAGCCGCAAGGTCGGAAACGGGACGACGTTCTGAGGAAGTGGAAAAACTTGAGGCGAATCTGCGGGAAGCCTGGGCCGGTTACCACAATCGTTGATGTCCCTGGATTTCCCGCTATTGCCCGGGATAATGCCAACAAGGTTAGATCCAGGACCGGACATGTAGAATAATCCGTGACTATGCTTCGAACTCTTTTGATCAGTCTCCTGACCGCCTCTGTTATAGCCCCGGCTTTCGGGCAGGAACTTGCGGCTTCCGGGGACTTGAAAGCGATGGTGCTGAAACACCTCAAGACCTCCGAAGAGTTCACGGTCAAGGTGGCGGAAGCCATGCCCGAAGCCAATTACGACTTCAAACTTACGCCGGATCAAATGACCTTCGGTGGGCAGTTTACTCATCTGTCACAGGCGGTCCTTCACTATCTGGGGCCGCTATCGAATGAAAAGCCGGCGGCCGAGAAACCAGCGTCTGCAAAGAAGGCGGATGTTATTACGTTTATCAAGTCGTCATTTCAAACGGCAGAAGCGAACGTCTCGCAGCTGGCCCCGGATGACATGTCGAAGACGTTCAAGATGGGTAACCGGCAGATGTCGGGGATGGAGTTGATTCTCGGCATGTTCGTCCATACCGCCCACCATCGCTCGGCCGCCGAGATGTACCTCAGGGCGAAAGGCATCACCCCGCCTCCCTATCAGTTCTAGCGATCCGTAACTAAGCCCGCTAGGGTTCGGCAGCGATTGCGGCGAGACGATCCTTCCAGACTTTTTTCCGCCGGTAGAGACGATCGCCGATCTTCGTGGCCTTGTCGCGCAATGCGCTTTGCCGGCCGGAGATTTTCTCGCGGATAAGGTGCAGTTCCCCGCCGGGATCTTGTATCCCGCCCAATATGTCTGTGAGAACCGCCAAATTGTGATCGTCCCCAAGAAGCTGCTCGAGATCTTTAGCTCGGCTGGAGTACTGCTCGAGATCCGGACGCAACTCCGCAAATAGTGACACTTGATACCGCAGATCTTTGGCCCGCTTGCGGAGGTCGTGAAACTTCTCCGGATCCGTGTCAGCTTGGGCGGCCGCAAAAGCCTTCCTGCCTCGTTTCACTGACCGGTAAAGAGAGTTCGCGATGCCTGGAGCATTCACCTTCGCGAAGGATAGCTTCTCGATGTGAGTTAAAGCTGTTTTCAGTTGCGCGATGGAATTCTGCATGCCGCCGGCGTCCATGGCTTTCGCGATCTCTTCGGCGCGGCTCTCGAGAAACGTATGGGCGTCCCGGAAAGCGTTCGCCCGCCGAGTTTTCCGATGCCCCTCGAGATCGTCCAGCGTTTGGATCAGGGCATGAGAATCGCGCAGTTCCGAGAGCGAGCGGCCGACATCGCGCAGTCGCCCGTTTTCCCGCCGGTAGGTGTTCGGAATGGCGAACTTTACCAGGCGCAGGACCGAGCGCGCTCGCTTCAGGCATCGACGGGCTTCGTGAACTGCTCCCTCCAGCGAATCGCCAGGACGGCTCAGGACCTGCACTGCGCGGGTGAGTTGCTCAGCGAGGATACGCCCGATCGCGTCCGGGAGTTCCTCGCCTGTCCTGAAGCAGTATTGGACGTTCAGTTTCGATTCCGTCTTCGGCGATCGGCGTTTCATGACAACTGCTCCCCGGGTCAGCGCAGGAGAAAACGGCTCGTAATCTCTGAGAGCCGCGTGCATCCTGCCAGACCCATGGTCATCTCCAATTCGGTACGTAGAATCTCGATCACCCGCGAAACCCCCGCTCCACCCCCGGCCGCCAAACCCCACAGATACGGGCGGCCGATGAGTACCGCAGCAGCTCCAGAGGCGAGAGCTTTGAAGACATCGATGCCTCTCCGGACGCCTCCGTCGACTAATAAAGGAATCTTTCCCTCGAGGCGCTCGGCGATGGCGGGAAGAGCCTCAATGGTGGCCGGCACAGTATCCAGGCTCCGTCCTCCGTGATTCGACACAATCACGCCGTCGCACCCGGTTTCGACCGCGAGCGATGCATCCTCGGGATGCAAAACTCCCTTGAGCAGCAGCCGGGCCGGTATCATCGCGCGGAGCCACTCGACGTCTTTCCAGGTCGCATTTGCTCCATGCGTGGCGGAGTAGATATTGCGGCCCGCCGGTCGATGAGCAGCGGCCGAGATCGCCTCACCCAGCCCGCGCAGGTTCGCTCGCTGTACTCCGGGCGGAAGGCGGAACCCTGCCCGGAGCTCGCGGTCTCTCGGCCCGTTGACCGGAACGTCGACGGTCACGCAGATTGCTTCACACCCCGCGGCGAGTGCGCGCGCCACGAGTTCTTTCGTGAAGCCCCGGTCGGTTTGGACGTACAGTTGAAACCAGGGCGGACTTTGAGCTACGGCGGCAATCTCCTCGATCGTGAAGTTTGAGAAGTTGGCAGCGCACATAGTGGCTTCGGCCAGATTTGCGCCCTCTGCCGCTTCCAATTCGCCTCGCGGATGCATCAGCATGTTGTATCCGGCGGGCGCGAGCAGGATCGGGAACTCGTGGGTACGGCCGAAGAGTTCGGTTCTCGTATCAATGTCGGTTGCATCCACGAGCGCGCGCGGAAGGATGCGAATCCTATCGAATGCAGCTCTATTTTGCGAAACCGTGAATCCGGCTCCAGCGCCGCCCGATACGTACTCGAAGGCCTGGTGTGTGACACGCTTCTGCATCTCGGCCTCGAAGTCCTCGACCGTGATAATCGATTTGAGTTGGGCGATGCTGAGTAGCCCGGGTAATCCGTCCAATGACTCTGAGCATAATCCAGAGCCATACCCTGGGCCGGCCGGATATTGACCGCACCGTTCGTTCCCTCGGAAAAAGCTGAATCGGGCTTGTCCATCCC
>Ga0308175_100000939_pt1:0-17500 | contig 19270 bp, 15 predicted proteins | sample PhyCR1_3_FD_203893 | JGI IMG/M metagenome (GOLD analysis project Ga0308175, IMG submission 203893) | Soil microbial communities from UC Gill Tract Community Farm, Albany, California, United States - DLSLS.C.R1 | ecosystem: Environmental > Terrestrial > Soil > Agricultural land | place...
CAGGCGCCCCGTCGGGCCCGAATCGGCGCTCGCCAAACGCCGTCCGCCCGTCGCGACTCACCAGGATGACCGTCGAGCTGCGGGTCCCATAGTCGGGTGACGCGATGAACGCTGACGACAGCAGGCGTTCCCACTCGCGGCCGATGCCGGTTTCGGGCAGCAGGTCGTCGGCGGGGCGGTTGCGGTCGGAGAGGAGCGCAAAGAGCTCCTCCATCAGTCTCGGCGCGGCGGTCTCCCCAACCAGCGCGCCGAGGGCGACTTTGCCCGCGGTCACCTTGGGCCATGGCGTGTCGAGCAGGTGGTTGCTCAGGCCGTACACGCCCGGAGGGAGCACCCGAGTCACGCCCTCCCGATTCGAGAAATAGACCACCTCCTCCGCATCGCCCGCGATCAGGTTGAACCCGTTGTACTGCTTTGCATCTCGCTCCACCTGGGCCATGTGAGCCCGTGGGCTCAGCCGGCCGAGCAGATAGTCGCTCACCAGGTGTCCACGCGATCGGACGGCGGCCGGCTCGCGCTGCCCCTGACGGTAGTTGGTTACGGCGGCGAATCGGCCCGTCCGGTCGATTCCCAGCCAGGTTCCTCCTGCTCGAAGATCCCGACCGGCCAGGAGACCGGGTGCGTCAGGCCAGAGCTCCGCAGGGAGGGTGGGACGATCATAGAACTCGTCCCGGTTGGCTGCCAGGATCAGCCGGTAGTCGGGATGGGCGTCGTGGAGGAGTAGAACGAGGCACATACCGGAAGCTATGCTGTCGGGCTGCGACCGGGAAAAGCCGGGAGCGGCCACGCGGCCACGGCATTGGTCGGGTCTCCCGGGTGCCATTACCTTTGCACCTGTGACCCACGTCAACCATTCCGACCCCGCCGAGGCCCCGGACCATGCGGCCCGGAAGGACTTCCTCCGCGAGAAGGTGGCCGCCGACGCCGCCAGCGGCCGCTTCGGGCGCCCGATCCACACCCGGTTTCCGCCGGAGCCCAACGGCTTCCTGCATATCGGCCACGCCAAGTCGATCTGCCTGAACTTCGGCGTCGCCCAGGAATTCCACGGGCTCTGCAACCTCCGGTTCGACGACACCAACCCGACCACCGAGGACATCAAGTACGTCGACGCCATCCGCAACGACGTTCGATGGCTGGGGTTCGAGTGGGCCGAGGAGCGCTTTGCCAGCGACTATTTCGAGCGGCTCTACGAGATCGCCGAGGCGTTGGTGAAGGGCGGCAAGGCCTACGTCGATTCGCAGAGCGAGGAGGCCATCCGCGAGGGGCGCGGCACCGTGACCGTGCCTGGCGCCCCAAGCCCGTTCCGGGACCGGAGCGTGGAGGAAAACCTCGATCTGCTGCGCCGAATGCGGGCCGGTGAGTTTCCCGACGGCTCGCACGTGCTCCGGGCCAGGATCGACATGGCGCACCCCAACATGCTGATGCGCGATCCGCTGCTGCTCCGCATCCGGCACGCGTCTCACTACCGGCGCGGGACGGCCTGGTGCATCTACCCGCTGTACGACTTCGCCCACGGGCTCTCGGATGCGTTCGAGGGCATCACCCACTCGTTCTGCACCCTCGAGTTCAAGGACAACCGCGAGCTGTACGACTGGCTGGTGCGCGAGGCCGGGTTCGATCGGCCCCCGGAGCAGACCGAGTTCGCCCGGCTGGAGCTGGACTACACGGTGCTGAGCAAGCGTAAGCTGCTCCGCCTGGTCAACGAGGGGTACGTGAGCGGGTGGGACGACCCCCGCATGCCCACCATCGCGGGGCTCCGCCGGCGGGGCGTGACCCCCGAGGCCATCCGCGCCTTCGCCGACGTCATCGGGGTGGCCCGCTCGGACGCCCGCATCGAGCTGGGCACCTTCGAGCACGCCGTGCGGGACGATCTCAACATGCGGGTGCCGCGGGTGATGGCCGTAACCCGGCCGGTCAAGCTGGTGCTGACAAATTACCCCGCCGGTCAGGTGGAAACCCTCGACGCACCGCTCTATCCACACGACGTGCCGAAGACCGGCTCTCGCCAGGTGCCGTTCTCGCGCGAGCTGTGGATCGAGCGGGACGACTTCATGGAAAGCCCGCCGAAGAAATTCTTCCGGCTGGCCCCGGGCCGCGAGGTGCGCCTGCGCTACGGGTACCTCGTGACCTGCACGGGGGTGGTGAAGAACGATGCCGGTGAGGTCGTCGAGATCCACGCCACCTACGACCCCGCGACCCGGGGCGGCGACGCGCCCGATGGGCGGCGAGTCCAGGGCACGATCCACTGGGTGTCAGCCACGCATGCGCTCGACTGCGAGCTCAGGCTCTACGACCGGCTGTTCAGCGCGCCCAATCCGGACGCGGTGCCGGAGGGGCAGGATTTCATCGCCGCGCTCAATCCGGACTCGCTGGTCACCGTGACCGGCGCCAAGATCGAGCCTAGCGTGGCCGCCGACTCGGCGGGCACTCGGTACCAGTTCGAGCGCACCGGCTACTTCATCAGCGATCCGGTGGACTCGCGGCCGGGTCGGCTGATCTACAACCGCACGGTGGCGCTGAGGGACTCCTGGGCCAAGGTCAGGGATCGGTAGCTGACCACGCAACCTCATTGCAAATCATGCAGTTGCATGGTAGGCACGGATTGCCCTTCTTGACAGCTGCGGATTTGTGCAGTATCCCACCGAGCGGGCTCTCATCTGGACGCAGCCGCCGGTAGGAGCCCCGGCATCAGGTTGCTGCGTCAGGACTCCAACCGGTTCGCGATCCCATGTTCCTCGTGGAGCCAGAGTCGGGACAGCGCTGTCACTATTCGTCAGCGCGCATGCTGGGCGCCGCGATCCGGCGCGGCGAGCTCGGACCGCAGGCGCGGATTTTCCATCAGGCCTCCAACCAGTGGCTGCCTATCACGGTCCACCCGGAGTATCAACGAGCTGAAGAGGAGTGGGAGCAAAGCAGCGTCCATCGGCTCCGCCACCGGGGCTGGACCTTCTTCCCCGGCACCGCCGAAGGCCAACCAGAAGCGGATCCCTTGCTCGCCCTCACCTCGCCACCGGAGCCGCCGGCCCAGGTCCTGATTCCGGGCGACGGGGAGCCCTCCTGGTGGGGCACGGCCTTCCAGCGAATCTTCCACTTCCACCTGACACGGCCGGGCGTCTGAGCCAGACCGATCCAGAGCAGCGCTGCTTCGAGCGCCCGGGGCCGTCTCCGGGCGCTCGAAGCTTGCCCCCTGGAGGCTCCGCGCTCCTAGTGGTCCACCGGTAGTCCGCTCGGTACCCGCGCCGGGACGACACGCGACAGGTCGCGCGCGGCGGGATCGGTCAGCGCCAGCATGAACGCCGTGACCTCGTCGATGGTCTCGTCGGGGAACACCACGCCATTAAGCAGCGTGTCCCGCGTGGCCAGGATCGCCTCGGTGTTGCGCAGGAGGGTCGGCTGGAGCAGCGGCTCGAGCGCGGCCGGGCTGAAGTTCCTGAGCTTGAGGTCGGATTCGCTGTAGTGGTCCACGAACGACCGGAGGTCCGGGAAGGCGCCGTCATGGCCGTAGGGTCCGGTCAGCTCCACGTTGCGCAGCGCCGGGGTGCGAAAGGCGTACTGGTCCGCAGCCTTTCCAGTCTCGCGCATCCGCCCGAAATCGTCCTTGCCATCCAGCCCGTCGCCTTTGCCTGGGCCGATCTGCGCCACCGCCACGTTGTGGAACTTGCCATCCGAAAGCGTGCTCCCGTTGTGGCAAACGGAGCAACGGGCACTCATGAAGTCCTTGGCTCCCTGGAGCTGGGTCTCGGTCATGGCCTCGTCGTTTCCGGCCAGGAACTGATCCCATGGCGAGTCGTTGAAGGCAAGCTGATCCACCAGGAAGCCGGCGATGGCATTGCTCGCATGGGCGAAATTCATCTGCGAGAACCGGGTGCCGGGATAAGCTGCCTCGAACATGCGGCGGTATTCGGGGATGGCTCCCAGCCGGGTCATGAGGGCCTTCCACACCTGCTGCGGCGCCTTGTCCTGGATGTCGGCGAGCTCGTTGCCGCCGGTGCCGCGCATCTCCTCGGGCGACAATACCGGGAACATGGGAAGGGCGGATGCCGCCCCGAACTCGAAAATACCGGCCATGTGAGCGTTGAGCTTCACCCCGGCCGGCGTCTTCACCTTCCCGTTCGGCAGGACCTCCACCCGGCCGTCCCAGAACAGGGCCTTGTCCGCGAACAGATTGAAGGCGGGCGGCGCGTTGCGTGGAATGAAGGCCCCCTGGGGATGGACCCTGGCGGGCCCCAGGCCGGTCGCGCCCTGGCCAATGGACAGACTTCGGTCGTCGCCCGTTCCGAAGCTCGGAAGGTGGCAGGTCATGCACGCGATGTCCTTGTTGCCGCTCAGGATCTTGTCGAACGCCAGCGCCCGCCCCAGCTCGACCAGCGCCGGACGCACCCTGGGCGGGCGGGCCAGCGGGCCGATGCCACGACCGGCGGTGAGGGCGCGAACTTCGGCGGCCAGGGTCGTGAGCGAGGCCTCGGACAGAGCCGGGCCGGAGGCCGTGGGCGCCACGGCTTCGTCGTCGCTGCAGCCGGCCAATCCGGCCGCGAGGATCAGCCCGAGCAGGGCGGCGCAGCCGTTGCTGAGGCGCATAATGACACTCCTTGCACTTGGGCGAGGCGGTCAGGCATGGCGGTGCTTCTGTACTGGTAGATCGGAATTCCGCTGAAACCACTGACATCGAGCTGGCCCCGCTCGCGTTCTTCCCAGCTCAAGCGACCCGTGGGGAGGGCGTAGGTGGGAGCAACCGGTGGGCTCGGCGGGCCACCGGACGATGCGAAGGCCCAGCGACGGTGAAGGCCCTCAATACAGACGATCCGAAGACACAGCGGCGGTGGACGTCTTCAATCTGGGGCGCGACATGGAACCGGGCCAAGGGCAATTTCGGCTGTAAGAATCAGTGCTCGCTACTGCCGGTTCTCCGCGGCGCCGCGAAGGGAGCGCCACCAGTAGTACAGCGGCACGCCCGCCAGCACCGCAGCCAGCGTCGTCACGGTGGCCGCAGGATGGGCATACAGGGAATTCGCCAGCAGCATCGTCAGCGCGGCGACGAACAGGAACGGGACCACCGGGTAGCCCGGCGTGCGGTACACCCTTGGGGCATCGGGAAGCCGGTGACGAAATACGAAGACGCTGGCCACGCTCAAGGCCCAGAACGGCAGGCTGGCCAGGATGAAAGCCTCAATGAGCTGCTCGAAGCTCTGCAGCGCTAGGTAGGCTACGCCCAGGACGGCCATCGACGTGATGGCCATGTGGGGCGTGCGGTATCGCGGATGTACGGCGGCCACGAACCGGAAGAACAGGCCGTCGTCGGCCATGGCCCAGAACACCCGCGGGATGGCCATCATCACGGCGTTGAGGGCACCGAAGGTCGAGACGCACACCAGGGCTGCCACCAGGGCGGACCCGGCTGGCCCTACCAGCCGCACCGCCACGTCCGCCGCTACCAGGGGCGACGCCGCCACGTCGGCCAGAGGCAGCACGTGCAGGTAGGCGACGTTGAGCAGGAGATAGATCAGCGCGACGCTGAAGGTGCCGCCTACCAGCGCCAGGGGCAGCGCCCGACGGGGATCGCGCACCTCGCCTGAAAGGCAGGTGACGTCCTGCCAGCCGTTGTAAGCCCAGAGCACCGTGACCAGTCCGAGACCGAAGCCACCCCAGGTGACCGGGTGGAGCGGGCCGCCGGGGGCCCACACGCCCTGTTTCGCGCCGAGGAGGAACGCGGTCAGGACCAGCGCCATGATAGCCAGCACCTTGGCCGCGGTCGAGACATTCTGGATCGCCGCGCCGACCCGCACCGAGCGGTACTGGGCCGCGCCGAGCAGCACGATGAGCGCCGCGGCGACCAGACGCACCTGACCGGGCGAGAGCGGTAGCAGCCGGCTCAGATATTCCGCGAACACCAGGGCGATCGCCCCGGCGCCGGTTGGGATGATGATCAGGTAGACCCAGCCGAAAAGAAATGCCGTGAGGGGACCGTAGGCTTCTCTCAGGTACACGTAGATGCCGCCGGCACGCGGAAACAACGCGGCCACTTCGGCCAGGGCGAGCGCCCCACACAGCGCGACCACGGCTCCCACCACCCACACCAGCAGCATCGCTCCCTGCGACCCGGTTTGGGCCGCGAGCGCCGCCGGCACGCGAAATACCCCGCTCCCGATCATGATCCCGACAGTTACTGCTGCCGTTGACCACGCGCCGAGCCGCCGCGGCAGGCGCTCGGCGCCGAGCTCGGGATCGGTGATCGCGGTAAGGGAGTCGAGGGCGGCGGTCACATCATTCCGAGTGGACGGCCAGGATCTGGAGCGGCGCCGGTAAGGTCGTGAGGCCCTCCGGGGTATCGGTGGGCAGGCGGCCGGCAACCTGGTAGCGGCCCGGCGGCGCCGGCCGGCCACCGGCCAGGCGGCCGTCCCACACCGCCTCGAAGGTGAGCGATTCCGCGGGGGCCAGCTCGCGTACGGCCAGGATGGCGGACACGACCTGTCCCTCGAGCCGGCGCCAGACGACGCTGCCGTCCTCCCGACGGATGGTGATGTCGAACGCGAGCGGCCGGCCCTGGAGGTAGAGGGTGAGCCTCCGCTCGGTGCGATTGGTGAGCACCAGCTCGATCGGCACCGGCTCCCCGGCGTGCACCGAGGTGGGTGCATGCACGCGGAAGGCGACCGAGTCCTGGGTCAGCAGGCTATAGAGCACGAAGCCAGCGAACGGAAGCATGAGGTGATGGCGCGGGCGGCCCTTCATGGGCCGCCCGCGCACGAGCAGCGTCAGTGAGTCGTGCGGTTGCCGATCTCGGCCTCGATGGCGCTGAGCGCCATGCCGTGCTTCCACGTTACCCGGAGGGTCGCTCTAGCGCCAGCGGAAAAGCCTGACCGCGACTGCAAAACTCAGCACGAGCCACGCTACAATGACGGCCAGCTCAGGGAGAACCTGATTCAAACCGGCCCCGCGCAGCATGGTGGCGCGGAGCGCGTCGTTGACGGCGGTGAGCGGGAGCGCCTTGATCAGCGGCTGCACGGCGTCGGGAAACCGGGACGAGGAAAAGAACACGCCCGAGAAGATCCACATGGGAAGCATGACCAGGTTCATGAGGCCGGACACGCCTTCCACCGTACGCGGACGGGCCGCCAGGAGCAGACCCAGGGAGGCAAAGGCGAGCGCCGACAGCAGGCACACGCCGGCCAGGGTACCCGGCGAGCCGCGAACCGGTACCCCGAATACCAGGGCCGCGAAGCCGAGGAGCAGCGCCACCTCGAGCACGAGGAAAGTGAGACGCGAGAGCACGAAGGACGCGAGATACTGGGTGCGCGACATGGGGGTAGCCACCAGCCGCTTGAGCAGATGCTTCCGCCGCGCGTCCACGATCGCGAACCCGATGCCCCAGATGCCGCTGCCCATCAGGTTCATGCCCAGCAGGCCGGGGACCACGAAATCGACGTAGCGCGAGCCGGCCTCGCGCACGGTCCGCTCGTGCGCGGGCACCGGATCGCTCCGGCCTGCCGTCCGCTGTACCGCTTCATCGGCCCTGAGCCGCGCCTCGCGGGCGTCGGGCCGCTCGGGATCGTAGCGGTACTCGACACCAGAGTCGGTGGTCACGACGACCAGGGCGACCTCGCCGGCGCGAAGCGCCTGCGCGGCGCTCGAGTCGGTCAGCAGGCGGACCTTGAGTGCGCTGTCGCTGGCCAGACGCTCGGCAAGCGCGGCCTGCTCGCGGTGAGCGACCAGGGCGATGGGAGTTCGATCGGGGGCCCGGCTCCGAAAGGCGATACCCAGGCCCGCGGTGAGCAGCACCGGAAAGATGAACACCCAGAAGATCGCCTCGGGCTCACGGTAGAACTCCCGGTACCGGACCAGGGTGAGCTGCAGGAGCGGGTGGCTCCGCCAGCCGCGCTCAGCCGTCACGGAGCTGTCTCCCGGTGAGCGACACGAACACGTCCTCGAGCGTCGCCGAGTGGGTTCGAAGTTCGGAGAGCTGCGCGCCCTGGCGCCGCAGCTCGCCGAGCAGCGCGGGCATCGCCTGGTGCAGCTCCGACACCTGCACCCGCCAGGTTCCATCGTCTCGGCCGATGGGCCCCACGCCTGCGACGCCGGCGAGGGCGGACGCATCCAAGGTCGCCCCGTCTGCAACCGCGAACTCCAGCACGTGCTCCGCGCCCAGTGAGGCGATGAGCTCACGCGGAGTCCCCTCGGCGATCACCCTGCCATGGTCGATGATGGCGACCCGGTCGCACAGGCGCTCGGCCTCTTCCATGTAGTGGGTAGTGAGCAGGATCGCGCGGCCGCCGGCCCGGAAGCCTTCGATCAGCTCCCACAGCTGCCGGCGCGACTGGGGATCGAGTCCGGTGGTGGGTTCGTCCAGGAAGAGAAGCTCCGGGTCGCCCACCAGGGCGCAGGCGAGCGCGAGGCGCTGGCGCTGCCCACCCGACAGCTGGCCCACCCGGCTGGACGCCTTCTCGGTGAGCTGGACCAGCTCGATGACCGTGGCCGGATCCGGGCCGCGGCGGTAGAAGCTGCGAAACAACTGAACCGTCTCCGCGACCGTGAGCTTCTCGGAAAACTGGGTCTCCTGCAGCGAGATGCCCAGCAGCTCGCGCAGGGTACGGTCGTCCCGTCCCCAACGGCGTCCGAGGATGACCACCTCACCCGAGTCGGGGACCGTGAGCCCTTCGCAGATCTCGATGGTGGTGGTCTTGCCCGCGCCGTTGGGTCCCAGCAGCCCGAAGCACTCGCCGGCGTGAACCGTGAGGTCGAGACCGTCCACCGCGACGACGTCTGCGTAGGATTTGCGAAGCTGGCGGATGAACAGCGGCGGGGCAGGGTCGGGCATGGGGGAAGTCTAACGCGGTCGGCGGGTGGTGCGGTGGCGGATCGGGCAGCGTGACTGCCGCTCGGGGATCCTCTCGAGCGCGCAGGGGCCGCTGTGCTCGGGGCGCAGCCCCGGATCGGAAGGGCGCCGCTCCGCCGCCCTCGGAACAGGCTCGCTTACCGCTCCCGCCGCCGGGTCCAGACCGTGCGTACCGTCTCCCGCACCCGCTCCCATTCCTCGGGACGGGTCAGCAGCAGGTAGCCCATGAAGATCCCGGCCATGTAGACGGCGGTCTGCGCCAGCGGCGATGGGTCGGCGATGAACAGCATGTGCAGCTACCTCGAGATGGTGGTGGTCTGGATCATCTGGGCATCGAGCGCACGCGCGATGCGGTCGCGCGTGTCGGCGAGGTGCGCCCGGGTGTAGGCGTCCAGGTCTGGCCGCGGAACGGCGAGGGCCCGGTCCAGATCGGCGCCCAGGCCCGTCAGGGTGACCCGGGCGATGGCGCGGGCGTCCTCCGGCGTCCCCGCCGGCGGGCTCACCGCGGTCTGAATCAGCATGTTGAGGTAGAGACGCTGCAGGTCTCTTCGCACCGAGCTCACGTTGCGCGCCCGCACGGCGCGCCCGCGCACCCCCGCGCCGATCTCGGACCAGATCGCGCCGGTGAGCGAGGCGTAGAGCTCGGGCAGTCCCACCGTCGCCTCGCCGGGTTGGGCCCGAAGCTCGGCGTCGCGGATGCGGGCCAGGACGGCGGGATCGAGCAGCTGCCCCAGGAGCGATCCCTGCTGCGTCATGGCCCATTCGTGGAGCGGGAAGTCGGGCCGCCCTTCCGATCCGGGGCTGGCGCCCCAGTGCATCCACCGACTGGAGCCGAGGTGGCTGAGCAAGGTGGGCGAGAACCGGTAGGCGTTCTCGCCGAAGCCGGCGTCCGCCAGGAAGGCCAGCGCGGCCCGCTGCTGGGCGGCGGGCACGTTGGTGACCGCAGCCCGGGCACCGGGATCGCCGCGATGGTCGCGCGAGGTCGTGGCTCCGCCGAGATACTTGGTGGTCACCAGCAGGGCATACCACCGGTCGTTGAGCAGATCGGTGAACGCGGTTCGCAGTTGCCCGTAGCCCTGACCGGGCGCCACCACGCGGGCTTCCAGCGAGTCGAAGAGCCCGCCGATGAGGGCGACCCGGCCGCGGGCCCAGCCGAGGGGATCGTCCGTCTGGTCGTAACGGCTCACCGTGGGATCGAGGCCCAGCCCACCGAAGCCCGCATCCTCGTCGGTGCCGTAGAGGTGTGCCGGATCTGCCGCCTGCGACGCGATCGCCCGGAGCCCGTTGACCTCGACTTCGGGAGACCAGGCGCCGGCCTCGGGCCCACTGCCCTTGGGCGTGGATCGCGCGGTGGCCACGCTGGTGACGTCGGCGTAGCCGTAGTCGATGGCCCAGCGATCGTAACTCCCGATGGTCGGCGCGTAGTAGTCGCCCTGATGCGCCGGGTCCGAGGCCAGTGAGGGCGGGTTGTAGTCCATGACCGACACGCCGACGCCGTGGGTGGCGGTCCACGCCTTGTTCGCAAGCTGCGCCGCCGAGGCGCCGGCCGAGCCGCGGAAGTTGTGGCGGAGGCCCAGCGTGTGCCCCACCTCGTGCATCACAAGGGCCTTGAGCGCCTGCCCGATGTAGCCCCGGGTCGGTTCCCCGCCGGCCGGAATCTCTCCCCGCGCGGCCAGCAACGCGCTCACCAGCGAGCCGCTCTGGCCCAGCTCTTCGCCGTAACGGCAGAGTCGGGCGCCGGCCTCGCCGCCCAACGCGACCGAGTCGGCCTGCAGCACCGAGGCGACGGACGCGAGCGGCGACACATAGCGATCCGACTGTCCGCTCCAGCGCTGGACCCAGGCGGACGAGATCAGGATGTCGGCGTTGAGGATCTCACCGGTACGGGGATCCACGTTGGTCGGACCGATCGCGTAGACCGCGCCGTTGGTGGCGGTCCAGCGTACGGTCGAATACCGCGCGTCGGCGGCGCTCCAGGCGCTGTCGTCCGGGGCATCGAGGACTCGGATGGCATCGCGGAAACCGGCCTCTTCGAAGGCCTTGTTCCATTCGAGGATGCCGGCCCGGACGTAGGGCCGCCACTCCACCGGCACGGTGCGGTCGATGTAGTACGTGATGGGCTGGATCGGCTCGCTCACGACCGCGCCGGGGTTCCGCTTTTCCAGCCGCCAGCGGTTGACGTAGCGCACGAAATAGCTGTCGGCGGTGTCGCGCGAGAAGTCCTTCAGCGCTGAAACGAAATAGCCGACACGGTCGTCAGCCAGCCGGGGCCGCATCGGGTCCGCCGGCAGCTCACGCAGCGAATAGTGAATGCCCACGGGAATGGCGCGGTAGTCGGGGACGGTCTCGAGCCCCAGGTTGCGCGCCGTCTGGAAGGTGAGCCGCACCTCCGCCTCCAGGTTGGCGCCGAACAGGCGCAGGAACTGGAGGCTCGAGCGCCGGTCGTCGAGGCTGACGGTGCCGGTGAGCTTGCGCTGCTGGATCGCGGTCTGAAAGACGGTGCCGACGTCCGCCCAGTCGGACAGGAAGAACGGCGCGACGTTGATCAGAATCTCGGCCGTGTCCCGCGCCGCCACGATGGGAAACGACTGGACCACCGAGTTGCCGAACGAATAGGCGACCGTGCGCGCCATCGGCGTGCCGGCCGCCGCCACCACGTGCGGGTTCACGGCCCACAGCTCGACCCGGTCGCCTTCGCGGTGGAACCGCACCAGGTCGGAGCGGACCGAGGTGCCGCCGTCGAGCCCCAGCTCGCCGATCCCCTGCGAGATCTGGGTGACCAGCAGATAGTCCCGCTCGAGTTGCCGCGGCGACAGGGAGAGATAGATGCTGTCGTGCTTGAAATAGATGGTGAAGATGCCGGTCCCGACCTCGCTGCCCTTCACGACCTCCGCGTAGGGCCGCCCCGGCTGGTCTCCGCGCTGCGCCTCCGCTCGGCCGATACCGGCGAGGGCTGCGTACACCAGTACTGGAAGGATGCGGGACAGGGCCATACGAAACTCCCGAACCGACGGTCAAAACGGAAGGATTTCCTGCCGGTTCGAGGGCAAGTTGGGGGCCGCGCTAGCCAGGGCTCAAACGGCTGTCAGAGCTTGGGATCGGCGCTCCGGGCGTGTCAAAAAGCCAGCGCGGCGGCAAAAAGCGGGTGTGGCTCGCCGCGCGTGGGGTTCCGATGCCCCCGGAACCCGCCTAGGTTCGGTCCATGAATCGGCTGCCGTTCGCCTTGATGTGGCTGCTCGCCTTGATGGCGGGTGGCCTGCCAGCGGTCCGGCACCAGGCCGGCTCGCGGCTCGAGACGAGCATCGCCGCGGCCGACGCGGTTGACGCGCCATCCCTCTTCAAGCCCGTCAGCGCCCACCGGCTTCAGATCGGCGCGCCCGTACGGCCCAGCCCCGGGCGTCACGCCGCGCCCCACCCCCACTGCTCCTGTCCGCGCACCGACGCCGGTCTACGGCCGGTCACGCGCCTGGCACGTTCGCCCCGGCCCGCCGCGCCGCTCGTCGCCGTGTCGGGGCTTGGTGTCCCTCGATTTCCAACTGGTCCTCCCAGCGCGTAACGGCAACGGTCGGCTCGACGCCGGCCTGCCATCGCCATCACACTCTCGAGTCGCACGGCACCCATCGCCATCGGATGGGCGAACCCGTCCGACCGCCCAGTGTCTTTGACTTGCAGGGGAGACCACAATGCAGGGAATCGAGCACGAGGCGCGCCCAGCGGGCAGCGCCATGAACGGCACGCCGGCTACGGCGGAGCAGCCAGTTGCGGCGGAGCGGCCAGTATGGAAGCGAACCCACCTGAGCTGGTTCCTGCTCGCGCTCAGCCTGGTGCCGGGCGTGGTCGCGGCGGCGTTCCGATCCGAATGGAGTGGGCTGCCGGCCGGCGTGCGCATGACGGCGTACATCGTATCGGGCATCCTGATCGTCGCCGCGTGCGCCGTGATGCTTCAGGAAGACTCCGGGCCGGCGTCCTCCGGCCCCGATAGCATCGGGTTGGACGCCAGCCCATGAGCTGCCATGCCGCATGATGTCAGCCTGATCGCGGCCCTCGCCGCGAGTTTCGGGCTGGCCCTGGCGCTGGGCCTCGGGGCGCAGCGCCTTGGCATTCCCCCTCTGGTCGGCTACCTGGTGGCCGGCATTCTCCTCGGACCGGCCACGCCCGGCTATGTGGCCGACGTCCATTTGACCCAGCAGCTCGCCGAAATCGGCGTGATGCTGATGATGTTCGGGGTCGGGCTGCACTTCTCGCTCGACGACCTTCTCGCCGTTCGGCGGATCGCGGTACCCGGCGCGCTGGTGCAAATGACCGTCGCCACAGGGCTGGGTGCGGCCACGGCCGCGATGTGGGGTTGGTCACCGGGCGCGGGGCTGGTGCTTGGCCTGGCGCTGTCGGTGGCGAGCACGGTGGTGCTCCTGCGCGGGCTCGAGGCCCGCGGGGTGCTGGCCACGGTGGATGGGCGCATCGCGGTGGGCTGGCTGATTGTCGAAGATCTGGCGGTGGTGCTGATCCTCGTGCTCCTGCCCGCGCTCGCCAGCCACGGCGCGCTGACGCCGGGGGGCGCCGACCCGGTTCGGCAGATCGAGGTCACCCTCGCCAAGATCGCCGCCTTCATCCTTCTCATGCTCGGAGCGGGCCGCCGCGCCCTTCCGGCGCTGCTCTGGTTCGTGGCCCGCACCGGCTCCCGAGAGCTGTTCACCCTGGCCGTCGTTACCGCTGCCGTGGGCGTCGCCGTCGCCTCGGCCAAGCTGTTCAGCGTGTCCTACGCGCTGGGCGCGTTCTTCGCCGGAATGCTGCTGCGCGAGTCGGCGCTCAGCCACCGTGCCGCCGAAGAGTCGTTGCCGCTCCGGGACGCGTTCTCGGTGCTGTTCTTCGTTTCGGTGGGAATGCTCTTTCAACCGAGCATCATCCTGCGTGAGCCGGTGAAGCTGGCGGCGGTCCTGGGCATCGTCCTGGTGGGCAAGACGCTGGCGGCGGCGCTGCTGGTGCGGATGTTCCGCTACTCGCTGGGCACAGCCCTCACCGTGGGGGCGGGCCTGGCGCAGATCGGCGAGTTTTCGTTCATCGTGGCGGCGCTCGGACGCCAGCTCAACCTGCTGCCGGCGGATGGCGAAAGCCTGATCGTGGTGGCCGCGCTGATCTCGATCAGCCTCAACCCGCTCTTCTTTGCGGCCGCCGAAAGGGTGCGCGCCCGGTTCCCGCAGACCGGTGGGGCCGATCCACTGGCCGAGCTGCCCGGTACCGTCCCGCTCGACGAGCTGTCGGGCCACGTCGTGCTGGTAGGCCACGGACGGGTGGGCCGGCGCATCGCGGAGGCGCTCCGGGCCGAGCGGATTCCCGTGGTGGTGGCGGAACACAACCGCGAGGAGGTGGAGCGGCTCCGGGCGCGGCATTTTCTGGCCGTGGCGGGGGACGCGACCGATCCGGCGGTCCTGATCCAGGCGCACGTGGCGCGGGCGGCCGTGCTGGTGGTGGCGACGCCCGATGCCTCGCAGATCCGCCGGATGGTGGAGACGGCCCGGGCGCTCAACCCGCGCCTCGAGATCCTGCTCCGGACCCACACGGACAAGGAGACCGAGATCCTCCGCCGCGATGGGCTGGGGACGGTGTTCATGGGTGAGGCTGAGCTGGCGCGGGCCATGTCCGATCGGATCGTCCGCGACCGGGCGGCCCGCAAGGCTGGGGTGGAATCCTTGACCTAACCCGAGCCCCTATCTACATTTCCCAGTCTGCCCCGGAATGGGCATGTTCCAGCATCTTCAAGCTTCAGGGTTATGCCGACCATCAATCAGCTCATCCGGCAGGGCCGGAAAATCGTCGAGGCCAAGGACAAAGCTCCGGCGCTCAAGTCCAATCCACAGAAGCGCGGGGTATGCACGCGCGTCTACACCACCACTCCGAAGAAGCCCAATTCGGCGCTTCGGAAGGTGGCTCGTGTGCGGCTCACCAATGGCTTCGAGGTTACGGCCTATATCCCGGGTGAAGGGCACAACCTCCAGGAGCACTCGATCGTGCTCATCCGCGGAGGCCGCGTGAAGGACCTGCCGGGCGTCCGCTACCATATCGTGCGCGGCACGCTCGACTCGGCCGGCGTGAACGACCGCCGCCAGAGCCGGTCCAAGTATGGCGCCAAGCGTCCGAAGGCCGCCGGCGGCGCCAAGGGAGCCAAGTAATGAGCCGCCGCAACAAGGCCGTGAAGCGGCCGGTGCCGCCCGATCCGCGGTACGACAGCCAGACGGTCTCCAAGTTCGTCAACAACCTCATGTTCGAGGGCAAGAAGAGCGTGGCCGAGGGAATCTTCTACTCGGCGATGGACCTGATCGAGGAGCGCACCGGCCAGCCGGGAGTGTCGGTCTTCAAGCAGGCCGTCAACAACGCCAAGCCCACGCTCGAGGTGAAGAGCCGCCGGGTGGGCGGCGCCTCGCTCCAGGTGCCGGTCGAGGTGCGGCCCGACCGCCGGACCGCGCTGGCCATGCGCTGGCTGATCTCGTTCTCCCGCGCGCGCACCGAGAAGACGATGTCCGAGCGGCTTGCCGCCGAACTCATCCTGGCCAGCAAGGGCGAAGGGAACACGATCAAGAAGAAGGAAGACACCCACCGGATGGCCGAGGCCAACCGGGCATTTGCGCACTATCGCTGGTAAATCGGGCCGGCAGGCGGGGCACGGGGCGGGAAGCCGGATCGGCTTTCCGCCCCGTTGGCTTGGGGCTTGGTGCGAGGGTTGACACCAGGAGCTAACCCGCTAATTTACCCGGGCTTGGCGGTTTCACCCCGTCCAAAGTGACATCGGATCACGTGACGACCGGCTCAACCGGGCCGCCACCTCTGGTCCTCCGAAGACAACGCGTGGGGCACCTTTGGCACCCCTCATCCAGGGCGCAAGCCCGGATGTGCGCGGAGCGATACCACCGGAACGCCAACGTTCGTTCATCGAACGCAGGCGCTGCCGGGTCGGTCGCCCCGCTTTTTCGTTAAGTGGTTTCTGACTCGATGGGTCGGCGCAACCGACTGGGACACACATCGGCATATGGCTCGCGAAACTCCGCTCGAACGCTATCGCAACATCGGCATCATGGCCCACATCGATGCCGGGAAGACGACTACGACCGAGCGCATCCTTTACTACACCGGCAAGAACTACAAGATCGGTGAGGTCCATGAGGGCGCGGCCACCATGGACTGGATGGAGCAGGAGCAGGAGCGGGGCATCACCATCACCTCCGCCGCCACCACCTGCTTCTGGGTGCGGAACGGCACCCAGTACCGGATCAACATCATCGATACGCCGGGCCACGTGGACTTCACCGTCGAGGTGGAGCGCTCGCTGCGCGTCCTCGACGGGGCCGTGACCCTGCTCGATTCCGTGGCCGGCGTCGAGCCCCAGACCGAGACCGTCTGGCGCCAGGCCGACCGCTACGGCGTGCCGCGCGTCATCTTCGCCAACAAGATGGACCGGGTGGGCGCCGACTTCGACCGCTGTCTCAGCATGATCCGGGATCGCCTGACCAAGAAGGCGTACCCGATCCAGCTGCCCGTCGGCTCGGGCGAGCTCTTTACCGGGCACATCGACGTGCTCCGTCGGGTCGAGGTCATCTTCGACGAGGAGACGCTCGGGAAGACCTTCACCGAGATGCCGGTGCCCGAGGCCTATCGCGAGCGGGTGGAGGCCGCGCGACACGAGGTCATCGAGGCGGCGGTCGAGCACGACGAGACCCTGCTCGAGAAGTACCTCGCCGGTGAGGAGCTGACCTTCGACGAGATCCAGCACGCCATCCGCACGGCCACCGTCTCGGGCGCCATCGTCCCGGTCCTGTGCGGGGCGTCGTTCAAGAACAAGGGTGTGCAGGCGCTGCTCGACGCGGTGATCGACTACCTGCCCAGCCCGACCGACATCCCGGCCATCAAGGGCCACCTGCCGCTCCACGACGAGACCCACGTCGAGCGGTGCGCCTCGGACGGCGAGCCGTTCAGCGCGCTGGCCTTCAAGATCGCCACCGACCCCTATGTCGGGCGGCTGACGTTCTTCCGGGTATACTCGGGCTCGCTCAAGAGCGGGAGCTACGTCTACAACAGCACCAAGGACAAGCGGGAGCGCATCGGCCGGCTGCTGCAGATGCACGCCAACAAGCGGGACGAGATCGAGGAAGTGCTGGCCGGCGACATCGCCGCCGCCATCGGCCTCAAGGACACCCGCACCGGCGACACCCTGGCCGACGAGGACAAGCCGATCATCCTCGAGGCGATGAAGTTCCCCAACCCGGTCATCGACGTCGCCATCGAGCCCAAGACCAAGGCCGACCAGGACAAGCTGGCCACCGCGCTGCAGAAGCTCCAGGAAGAGGATCCGACCTTCCGGGTGCGGGCCGACGCGGAAACCGGCCAGACCATCATCGCCGGCATGGGCGAGCTCCACCTCGAGATCCTGGTCGACCGCATGAAGCGGGAGTTCAAGGTCGAGGCCAACGTGGGCAAGCCGCAGGTGGCGTTCCGCGAGACCATCCGCAAGAAGGTCAAGGACGTCGAGGGCAAGTTCGTGCGGCAGAGCGGCGGCAAGGGCCAGTACGGGCACGTCGTGATCGACGTCGAGCCGACCGAGCCCGGCGGTGGCTTCATCTTCGAGGACAAGGTCGTGGGCGGCGTCATCCCGCGGGAGTTCATCAAGCCGGTCGAGGCCGGCAT
>Ga0308175_100000940_pt1 | contig 19268 bp, 18 predicted proteins | sample PhyCR1_3_FD_203893 | JGI IMG/M metagenome (GOLD analysis project Ga0308175, IMG submission 203893) | Soil microbial communities from UC Gill Tract Community Farm, Albany, California, United States - DLSLS.C.R1 | ecosystem: Environmental > Terrestrial > Soil > Agricultural land | place: USA...
CCGGCGCAGCGTCAGCCCGTCGATGATGCACAGCAGCTCGTACGGGTCGCCCGGGTGCACGCCGTCGATCTCCAGGTCACCTTGCAGGTAGGCGCGGGCCAGCCCGAGCGAGCCCGGCGCGGTGATCAGGTAGGACACCGCCCGCGGGCTGACCATCCGGACGGTGATCGTCGCCTCGGGGTTGCCGGCCCGGCTGCCGTCGTACGCCTCGAACCGGATCGGGACGTCCGGTCCGTACAGGTGCTCGAAGATCTGGCCGAGCGTCACCGCGGGCGCGTCCAGCGCCGGCGGGGCCGGGGGCCTCGTCCTGGGCTCGACGGTCATCGCCGCATCACCGCCTTCGCGTAGAGGTCCAACAACCTGCCGTCGGGGTCGTAGCGCTGCTTGACCGCCGCGTACCCGGCGCCGCCGTAAAGCGCGCGGAACTGCTCCTCGTCGTAGTACGCGTCGGAGTACAGGGACTTGTGCCCGCCGTGCCCGGCCACAACCCGTTCGACGTCGCGGTTGACATCGCCGTCGGTCCGGCCCGGCCGGATCGGCACGGTCGACCAGAAGCCGACGTTCACGTACGTCTCGCCAGCGACCAGCGGGTAGAGCGGCCAGGGTGTCTCGCCGGCCACCGGCGCTCCGGCCGGTCCGGCCGGGCGCAGCTTGAGCGGGCAGACCCAGACCGGCTGCACCGGCACCTCGCGCAGGAACCAGTCCAGGAAGTCGGCCGTCCGCTCGAGCGGGATCTCCACGTCCTGGATCAGCCGCTCCCGGGGCAGCTTGCCGCGGGCCTGGTCAAGCCTGGACACCAGGTGGTAGCGATTCTCCAGCGCGATCATCTTCCAGTAGACGTCGCTGCGCAGGTAGCGCTTAGGCCAGACCCGGCGCAGCCACGGGTTCTGCGCGCCGAACGCGCGCGAGCACCAGAACCAGTCGGTGTCCCAGCGCCAGAGGTAGTCCCGCACGCTCAGGTAGTCCTGCTGCCGGTGCTGGATCGACCGGTAGAAGATCTGCTGTCCGGTGTAGTCCGACGTGTACGGTGCACTGTCCACAAAGGACCCGAGCGTGAGGTAACACTCGCTGGCCGAGAACACCGTGCCGTCGAGGAACTCCACCGGCTCGCCGCTCCACTGTCCACTCGCGACGATCTCGCCGACGGCGGCGGTCAGCTCGGCCGGCCGGCCGAACCGTACGTGTCGCAGGTGGACGTACGGCCGGACCGGCACCAGGTCGATCACCAGCCGCACCGCGTAGCCGAGCGTCCCGTACGAGTTGGGGAACGCGCGGAAGAGGTCGGCGTGCTCGGTCGGCGTGGCGACGACGATCTCGCCGGCGCCGGTGAGCACCTCGACCTCGCGGACCGCCTCGTGCGGCAGCCCCTCCCGGAACGAGCTCGACTCGATGCCGAGCCCGGTCACCGCTCCGCCGAGCGTGATGGTCTTCAGCTGCGGCACCACGGTGGGCATCAGCCCGTGCGGCAGGGTCGCGTCGACCAGGTGCTCGTACGTGGTCATGCCCTGCACGTCCGCGGTGCGCCCGTCCGGGTCCACCCCGAGTATCCCGTCGAGGTCCGAGACGTCGAGGCCGGGCCGGCTCACCTTGGTCCGCGGCCGGAACAGGTTGGACGTGTGCTTGGCCAGCCGCACCGGGTCGCCGGCCGGAATCGCCGCGTACTGCGCCAGCAGCCGCTCGCGGGCCCGTGCGTGGCGGGTGGTCGGGCCGGTCGCCGCGGTCGTCACTCGGGCACGCTCGACGGTCCCACAGCCCCTCCGGTCGATCAGCCTCGGTAGCGCCGCCCGCATAGTTGCACGCCTGAGCCGGACCAGGGCAAGCCTCAGTGCTGTGACATCGACGCGATCTCGTCACCGCTGTCTCAGAAGAAGCGGCGCAGCTCGGCCGCGACCAGATCAGGCTTGCCGCGGCGGTCGGCGTTCTCGGTGACGCCGTGGCCGACGCCCGGGATCTCGACCCGCCGGACGTCCGGGAGGGTCCGGTCCAGCGCGGCCAGCGCCGTCTTCAGGTAGGCCGGGCTCCTGCCGCCGCCGAGCAGCAGCGTGGGCACGGTGATCGCCGCGTACCGGTCGGCCGACCCGGCCCGCTCGGCCACGATCCGCCCGTCGTACGGGAGGGTCGACGCGAGCTCGCGGAAGCTCGGGATGCCGCCGTCGGTGCGGTCCATCATCGCCGCGGTCATCCGCTCCAGCAGTGGCCGCGGCAGCTTCCGGATGAACGCGGGGCCCATCCGGGCGGCGCGCATGCCGGTGACCAGCGCCGCCGCCACGTCCCCGCGGGCGAGCTGCGCCTCGATCTCGTCGGCCCAGCCGGTCGGTGTCGAACCGTCGACCACCAGCACCGGCTCGAACAGCGCCAGCCGCTCGAACGCGCCGGTCAGCGCCGCCTCGAGCAGGATGACCGCGCCCGAGCTGATCCCGAACCCGAGTCGGGCACCGATGCCGGTGACGAGCGCCGCGACGTCCTCCACCTCCCGGTCAAGCGACCAGTCCGGACCGAACGTCCCGCTGGCGCCGCGACCGCGCCGGTCCGGCAGCACGACCGTGAACCGGTCGGCCAGCGCCTCGGCCAGGTCGCGCTGGCTCAGCCCGGACTGCATCGCGCCGTGCAGCACCAGCAGCGGCGGTCCGGCGCCGAACGAGCGGTAGCCGATCGTCGTGCCGTCGGCCGACGTGACGGCCGCGGTATCCACTTCGGTCACGGGTTCCTCCCCCGGTCGGCGAGCTCGGTGAGCTCGGTCGGTACCTGGCCGGTGTCGTGCCAGGACTGCCACAGGTCGACCCCGGGCAGCGTGCCGTCGGCCAGCTCGGCGAGCAGGCCATCCAGCCAGGTCAGCTCGGCGGTGCGGATCGCCAGGTCGAACTCGTCCTCGACCAGGAAGAGCCGCGGGACCTCCCGGGCCGTGTCGGCGAGCGCGGCCCGCGCTCGGTCCACTTGGGACTGCAGCCCGGACCGCCTGGCCCGCAGCAGCTCGGTCGCCTCGGCCGGCGGGAGGACGCCGAGCACGGACAGCCCGGCCTCGAACCGCGGCTGCTCCCGCTCCGGCGTGCCGATCAGCTCGCGCACCCAGTCGGCCAGCTCGTCCCGGCCGGCGGCGGTGATCCGGTAGACCGTCCGCTCCGGCCGGGCGCCGCTGCGCTCGCTGCCGGCGACCTCGATCAGCCCGTGCTTCTCCAGGTTGCCGACCACCGTGTAGAGCGAGCCCCACTTGATCGGCATGTCCTGGTCCTTGCCGCGGGCCCGCAGCACCGAGGCCATCTCGTACGGGTGCACCGGCCGCTCCCGCACGACCGCGAGCACGGCCAGCGCCAGCAGGCTGCCGACCCGCCTCCGCTTCATGCGCGCTCCCTGCTCGTCCACGATTACTCGTGAACGAGTATACACAGCGAGCGGCGCGACAGCTGCGCCAGTGCGTCTACTCGGCCGGTTGACGACAACTGGTCCGGTCTGGTCTAGTCCAGTCCGTCAGACCGGTCGTGGTCCCGCTGCCTCCGCGACCCCGTGCGAACGAAGCGGGCGAGGAGTCGCGATGCGCACGTTGCGGGCAGCACTGGCGGTCGGCGCGACCGTCGTGATGGTCACCGCGGGACTGCTGGTCGGGCCAGGATCGCCGGCCGGCGCGGTCGAGCTGGTGGCCAACCCGGGGTTCGAGTCCGGCACGGCCGGCTGGACCTGCACGGCCGAGACCGGGATCGGCACACCGGCGCACGCCGGCGCTGCAGCACTGGTCGGCACGCCGACCGGCACCACCGCCGAGTGCGGGCAGACCATCCCGGTCACCGCCGGCGCCGCGTACACGCTGACCGCGTGGGTGCGCGGCGCCTTCGTGTTCCTCGGCGCGTCCGGCACGGCCACCGGCGACGTGAGCATCTGGACGCCCGGCACCAACGGCGCGTTCGAACAGCTGACCGTCCGGTTCACCGGCGGCTCGACACCGGTCCGGATCTGGGTGCACGGCTGGTACGCGCAGGGCACCTACCAGGCCGACGACGTGTCGCTGCAAGGGCCGGGCAGCGCGCCGCCACCGCCGCCTCCGCCGACGACCGCGCCGCCCACCACCCCGCCGCCCACCACCCCGCCGCCGACCAGCCCGCCGCCACCGCCGCCGACGAACCCGCCCGGCACCGGGGTGCTGCCCAGGCACACCCTGACCGGCTTCTGGCACAACTTCGTCAACGGCTCGTCCGCCCTGCGGCTGCGCGACGTGCCGGCCGCGTACGACGTCGTCGACATCGCCTTCGCCAGCGCGATTGCGACGCCGGGGGCGGTCAGCTTCACCGTCGACCCGCAGCTGTCGTCCGCGCTCGGCGGCTACACCGACGCGAACCTCGCGGCCGACGTGGGCACGCTGCACGCGCGCGGAGCCAGGGTGGTGCTGTCGGTCGGCGGTGAGCTCGGCACGGTCTCGGTGAACGACGCGGCCGGCGCCAACGCGTTCGCGACGAGCGTGCGGTCGATCATGACCCGGTTCGGGTTCGACGGCGTCGACATCGACCTGGAGAACGGCGTCAACCCGACGTTCATGGCCCAGGCGCTGCACCAGCTCGCAGCGGCGAGCGGCTCGGGGTTCATCCTCACGCTGGCGCCGCAGACGATCGACATGCAGTCAACCGGCGGGGCGTACTTCCAGCTCGCGCTCGCGGTCCGGGACGTCCTCACCACGGTGCACACGCAGTACTACAACTCCGGCACGATGCTCGGCTGCGACGGCAAGGTGTATGCACAGGGCACGATCGACTTCCTCACCGCACTTGCCTGCATCCAGCTGCAGGGCGGGCTGCGGCCGGACCAGGTCGCGCTCGGCCTGCCCGCCTCCAGCCGGGCGGCGGGCGGCGGAGCGGTCGCGCCGTCCGTGGTCGCCGCTGCGCTGACCTGCCTCGCCCAGGGCGTCGGCTGCGGCTCGTTCCACCCGCCGACGACGTGGCCCGGCATTCGCGGTGCGATGACCTGGTCGATCAACTGGGACCAGGTGCAGGGGTACGCGTTCGCGAACACCGTGGCGCCGGCGCTCGACCGGCTGCCGTAACCGGGCTCAGGGGTGGGGCGGCCAGGCGTCGCCCCACCCCGCGTCCCGGGCCGCCTTGTAGTCCGCGCCGCTCCGCTTGGACACGATCACCCGCTCGATCCCGGGCCGGGCCGCGCAGACGGTCAGCTCGACCATCCCCTTGCGCTGCAGCGGATGCCGCACGATCCGCCCCTCCGGCCGCCCCTCCGGCCGCCCCTCCGGCCGGCCCTCCGGCCGGCCCTCCGGCCGGTCGGCTCCGTCCCGGACCGCGACCACGTACGAGAACTTCTCGTCCTCCCAGCCGAGCCGGGCGCCCTTGACCTGGCGGTGCCGGGCCGAGCGGGGCAGCCGGGCCGGGAAGTGGCACCAGTCGGAGCCGGTCGCCCACGGGCAGTCCAGGTCGTGCGGGCACGGGGCGACGATCCGGAACCCCGTGCCCAGAAGGGTGCCGCGGGCCCGGAGCAGGTCGGCGAAGCCGGCCGGGGTACCAGGCTCGACCACCGCGACCGCCCCGGCCCGTTCGGCGGCAGCGACGACGACCGCGACCTGCTGCTCGGGTGGCAGCTCGCCGGCGAAGTAGGCGAGCGTGGCCAGATCGGCGCCCGGCAGGTCGACCGGCCAGCGGGCCCGCGTCCAGGTCGCGCCGGCGAGCACCGGGTCCGGCGCACACGCGGCGATCCCGCGGCCCAGCGCCAGCGCCGGGGCGGAGCCGTCGAGCACGTGCGCGGACCGCAGCGACGGCAGCGTGGCGACGGCGGCCCAGACCGCGGCTCCGGTGCCGCCGCCGATGTCGAGCAGGGTGGCCGGGCGCAGGCCGGGGCCGGCCGCGCGCAGGGCGGCCCGGACCGCGGCGAAGGTCGCCGGCATCCGGACGGCCGCGTACGCCCGGGCCGCGGTCGGGTCGTCGAGCACCTCCCCCGGCCGCCGACCGGACCGGTACGCCGCGGACAGCGCGGCGGCCGCGGGAGCAAGCTCTGAGCCGGACCCGAGCACCGCGTCGAGGGCGGCATCGAGGTCACGCTCACCCACCGCCACCGCCGCACTCTAGTGTCCCGCGTGAGAGGTTCCGTGCCGGTGCCCGGCTCGCGCAGCCGGGCCGCGTGCCGGGCGGCCGCTCGGGGAATGGACCGGTCGACCGGATGGTTCCGAAAGTAATTGCAGACGCAACTACTTGAGGAGTCCGCCATGCAGTTCGGGGTGTTCTCGGTCGGCGACGTCACGCCCGACCCGACCACCGGGCGGGAGCCGAGCGAGGCCGAGCGGATCCAGGCGATGCTCGCGGTCGCCCGCAAGGCCGAGGAAGTCGGCCTCGACGTGTTCGCCACCGGCGAGCACCACAACCCGCCGTTCGTACCGTCCTCGCCGACGACCCTGCTCGGCTACCTCGCCGGCCGGACCGACCGGCTGCTGCTGTCCACCGCGACTACGCTGATCACCACCAACGACCCGGTGAAGATCGCCGAGGACTACGCGATGCTGCAGCACCTCGCCGGCGGTCGGGTGGACCTGATGCTCGGCCGCGGCAACACCGGCCCGGTCTACCCGTGGTTCGGTCAGGACATCCGCGACGGCATCGCCCTCGCCGTGTCCAACTACGCGCTGCTGCGCCGGCTCTGGCGCGAGGAGAACGTGGACTGGGAGGGCCGGTTCCGCACGCCGCTGCAGGGCTTCACCGCCACGCCGCGGCCGCTGGACGGGGTGCCGCCGTTCGTCTGGCACGCCTCGATCCGCTCGCCGGAGATCGCCGAGCAGGCCGCCTACTACGGCGACGGCTTCTTCCACAACAACATCTTCTGGCCGGCCGAGCACGTGCGCCGAATTGTCGCCCTGTACCGGCGGCGGTTCGAGCACTACGGCCACGGCCCGGCCGAGCACGCGATCGTCGGCCTCGGCGGCCAGGTGTTCATGCGCAAGAACAGCCAGGACGCGATCCGCGAGTTCCGGCCGTACTTCGACAACGCCCCGGTGTACGGGCACGGCCCGTCGCTGGAGGAGTACATGGCCGAGACGCCGCTGACCGTGGGCAGCCCGCAGCAGGTCATCGACCGCACGCTCGGCTTCCGCGACGTGGTCGGCGACTACCAGCGGCAGCTGTTCCTGGTCGACCACGCCGGGCTGCCGCTGAAGACCGTGCTGGAGCAGCTGGACATCCTCGGCGAGCAGGTCGTCCCGGTGCTGCGCAAGGAGTTCGCGGCGCTGCGGCCGGCCGGCGTGCCGGAGGAGCCGCCCACGCACGCCTCGCTGGTCGCCGACAGGGGCGCCGAGATCGCCGCCGAGCTCGCCGCCGAGGCGGTCCGATGACCACACGCAAGATCGCCGTCATCGCGGCCGGCGTGAGCACACCGTCGTCCACCCGGATGCTGGCCGACCGGCTGGCCGCCGCCATCGGCGAGGAGCTGCGCTCGGCCGGCGTACCGGCCCAGGTGGAGATCGTCGAGCTGCGCGAGCACGCCAGGGCGCTGGCCGACGCGGTCGTCACCGGCTTCGCGGCCGGCGACCTCCGGGACGCGATCCGGACCGTGACCGCCGCCGACGCGGTGGTCGCGGTGACGCCGGTGTTCGCCGCCTCGTACAGCGGGCTGTTCAAGACGTTCGTCGACGTGCTCGAGCCGGATGCGCTGGCCGGCAAGCCAGTGCTGCTCGCGGCGACCGCGGGCACTGCTCGGCACTCGCTGGTCATCGAGCACGCGATGCGCCCGCTGTTCTCCTACCTGCACGCGCTGACCGTGCCGACCGGCGTGTTCGCCGCGCCCGAGGACTGGGCCGGCGGCGACGCCGCGCCGCTGTCGACCCGGATCGAGCGGGCCGCCCGGGAGCTGACCGACCTGCTGACCGCTCGCGCACCGGCGCGACCCGCCGACCCGTTCGACGACCCGACCCCGTTCGAGAACCTCCTCGCCGAAAGCTAGAAGCTCTGCAGCACCGAAGGGTTCCAGAGCACGAACGCCACCGCGGCCGCGCCGATGAGCAGGAACTCGAACACCCGGAGCGGGATCGGCTTCTTCAGGAAGATCAGCACCAGCACCAACAGAACCGCGGCCGCCCCGATCGCCGCGTAGCCGTGCCCGTCGAACGGAGACCCGATCAGTCCGGTGCTCAGCTGCTGCAGCCAGTTCAGCGCGGCAGATCCGGCCGCCCACAGGTCGTCCCAGATCTGCCGGCCGGTCGGCGTCTGGAAGCCCAGGACGACAGCAGCGACAAGGACGAGAAGAAGGAAGGCTCCGCCCACCCGGTTGAGGATCTTCACTGTCCGCCTCCTCAGCAGCGGCCCCGTTATTGTGTCAGGAAGAGTACGACACAATGAGGCGTGCTGAGGCGGAATCAATACGTCTGACCAAAAGCGGGCCCGACCTACGTGGTCGGGCCCGCTTGCGAGGTTTCCTAGCTGGCTGACGCACCGGCGAGCATGTTGTTCGGGTCGAGGACGTACTTGCGGGCCGCGCCCTTGTCGAAGTCCGCGTACCCCTGCGGTGCCTCGTCGATCGGGATCGGCGTCGCATTGACGGCCTTCGCGATCTGCACCCGGTCATGCAGGATCGCCTGCATCAGCTTCCGGTTGTAGCGCATCACCGGGCACTGGCCGGTGGTGAACGCGTGCGACTTGGCCCAGCCGAGGCCGAGCCGGATCGACAGCGAGCCCACCTTCGCCGCGTCGTCGACTCCGCCCGGGTCCCCGGTCACGTACAGGCCGGGGATGCCGAGCGCGCCACCGGCCCTGGTGATGTCCATCAGCGAGTTGAGCACGGTCGCGGGCTGCTCCGACGACGAGTCGGCGCCGTGCCCGCGGGCCTCGAAGCCGACCGCGTCGACGCCGCAGTCGACCTCGGGCTCACCGAGGATCTGCTCGATCTGGTCCTTCGGCTCCCCCTGCGACACGTCGACCGTCTCGCAGCCGAAGCTGCGAGCCTGGGCCAGCCGGTCGGGAACGAGGTCGCCGACGATCACGACCGCCGCGCCGAGCAGGTGCGCGCTCGCCGCCGCCGCGAGCCCTACCGGACCGGCGCCGGCGATGTAGACCGTCGATCCGGTGCCGACGCCGGCGCTCACGCAGCCGTGGTAACCGGTCGGGAAGATGTCCGACAGCATCGCCAGGTCGAGGATCTTCGCCATCGCCTGGTCCTTGTCCGGGAACTTCAGCAGGTTCCAGTCCGCGTACGGCACCAGCACGTACTGCGCCTGGCCGCCGACCCAGCCACCCATGTCCACGTACCCGTACGCGGAGCCGGGGCGGTCCGGGTTGACGTTCTCGCAGATCCCGCTCTTGCCCTCCTTGCAGTTGCGGCAGCGCCCGCAGGAGATGTTGAACGGCACCGAGCACAGATCGCCGACCTTGATGAACTCGACGCCCGGCCCGACCTCGACCACCTCGCCGGTGATCTCGTGCCCGAGGACCAGTCCCTCCGGCGCGGTCGTCCGGCCCCGGACCATGTGCTGGTCACTGCCGCAGATGTTGGTCGCGACGTTCTTCAGGATCGCCGCGTGCGGCAGCTGGCGACCGATGTTGGCAGGATTCACCCCCGGCCCGTCCTTGAGCTCGAACGTCGGATAGTCGGTGTCGTGGACCTCCACCCGGCCGGGTCCCTCGTACGCGACCGCCTTGTTACCGGCCATGACAGCTCCCTCCGCCGACGGGCGCCGGGTTGCACCCGTTCTTGTGCACCTAGCCGGTCCGGACCGCAGCCAAACGGATGATCTTGAACGATTCCGGAAGTCCTGATCGGGAGGCCGTGGCTGACCCATCCGAGTGACACGCCCACGACCCTTGGTGTAACGCCACGCACGGACAGCGTTCGTCGTAAGGTGCTCCGCCATAACTGGTCCCGCCCTCGGTACTCCCGTGGTGAGACACCCACACGTCGACAGGAGCCCACGTGAAGCGAGCACGAGTCGCCGTGGCCGTCACGGTCACCGGCCTCGCCGCTGTCCTCGGGATCAGCCTGCTCACGCCGAGCGGCGGCGCCACCCCGGCGCTGCCCGCCCGGGTGAGCGACAACCCGGTTGACTACACGCCGATCATCAGCGGCAACGCCTGCCTCAGCGACGATACTGCCGATGGCACCTGCCGCCGGGTCCGGGACATCACCAGGCTCGGCGACAGCGTGTACGTCGGCGGGATCATCGACTCGGTCACCGACCGCACCAACGGGGCGGTGCGGACCGTCGGCAACGCGATGATGTTCAACGCCCGCACCGGTCAGGTCAGCACGAGCTTCCACCCGAAGTTCACCGGGGCAACCGGCGCGCTGACCGACGGCCAGGTGCTGGCGGTCGAGCGCAGCACCGGCGGCTCCGCGGTCTGGTTCGGCGGCGAGTTCAAGCAGGTCGACGGTGCCACCAACCGCGGCCTGATCCGCTGGGACGTGGCGACCAACCGGCTGTTCACCAAGTTCCAGCCGAGGATCGGTTCCGACGGCAGGACCGCGCGCGTGTACGACGCCAAGTACTTCTGCGGCCGGCTCTGGGTCGCCGGTGACTTCACCCAGGTCGGCGGTGTCAACCGGACCGCGCTAGTCAGCCTCAACCCGGACACCGGCGCGGTGACCAGCGAGGCCGACCTGCTCATCGGCGGCACCGCCAGCGGCAACTCCGGCCCGACCCGGATCACCAAGATCGCCCCCAGCCCGGACTGCCGGCGCGTGGTGCTCATCGGCAACTTCACCCAGATCGCCAACCACGTCCGCTACCAGGTCGCGGTCGTCAACGTCTCGCCGACCGGCGGCCGGGCACACCTGGCCGCGTGGGACAGCTCGCACCTGAAGGCCAGCCAGGCCGGGGTCGGCGGCACCGGCGCCTGCGGCGGCACCGCGCTGACCGTCTGGCCGCGCGATGTCGACTGGGCGCCGGACGGCACCTGGTGGGCGCTGGGCGGCACCGGTGGCAACAAGGCGTACCCGGCGCTGTGCGACTCGGTCAGCCGCTGGACCAACAACGACAGCACCAACGCCGAACCGGTGTGGATCAACTACACCGGTGGGGACACGTTCCTCAGCGTGAAGGTCACCGGTCAGCACGTGTACGTCGGCGGCCACTTCCGGGTGCTCGACCACGTCGTCTACCGGCAGGGCAAGCGGGTGGCGTCCACCGACCACGAGCACTTCGGACTCGGCGTGCTCGCGGCGACGTTCACCAGCGGGATGTCGCTGTCCGGCTGGAACGACGGCGACACCACCGGTCGCGGCGGCGGGTGGGCCGCGATGCTGGCCACCCCGGGCGCGAAGGGCACCGCCAGCGGGCTGTGGGTCGGCGGCGACGCCGACACCATCAAGGGCGAGACCGGCAAGCGGGTCGCGCTGCTGCCGCTGTTCCCGTGACGGCCGGCGCCGCCGCGGCCGGGGCGTCCCGGTCGCGGCGGCGCGCCGTCGCGGAGGCGGAGGGGAATCGAACCCCCCTGGCCGAGATCCTCGACCACGACGGTTTTGAAGACCGCGGGGGCCACCAGGCGCCCGTACGCCTCCGCGAGGCACGATAGTCCGGTGGACCGACTGACCTCGTACGCGCACGGCGGTGGTTGTGCCTGCAAGATCCCGCCGGGCGAGCTGGAGGAGGCAGTCGCGGCGCTGACCGGCCGCAAGCCGGTCGACCCGTCCGGCGAGCTGCTGGTCGGCCTGGACGCCGGCGACGACGCGGCGGTCGTCCGGATCCCCGGCGGGACGACGCTGGTGTGCACCACGGACTTCTTCACTCCGGTCGTCGACGACCCCTACGACTGGGGCCGGATCGCCGCCACCAACGCGTTGTCCGACGTGTACGCGATGGGTGGCACCCCGCTGGTGGCGCTGAACCTGCTGTGCTGGCCGCGCGAGGTGCTGCCGTTCTCGGTCGCGGCGGAGGTGCTGCGCGGTGGCCTTGACGTGGCCGGTGCGGCCGGCTGCCACGTCGCCGGCGGGCACAGCGTCGACGACCCGGAGCCGAAGTACGGCATGGCGGTGACCGGGCTGGTCGACGTGTTCGCGCTGATGCGCAACGACGCCGCCCGGCCGGGCGAGCCGCTCACGCTGACCAAACCCCTCGGGATCGGCGTGCTCAACAGCCGGCACAAGCAGACCGGCGAGGTGTTCCCGGCCGCGGTCGAGGCGATGACCACGCTGAACCGGGACGCGGCGGCGGCCGCGGTGGCGGCGGGAATCCGGGCGGCGACCGACGTGACCGGCTTCGGGCTGCTCGGGCACCTGCTCAAGCTGGCCAGGGCGAGCGACGTGACGGCGGTGATCGACGCCGCCGCGGTGCCCTACCTGGCCGGCGCGCGGGAGGCGCTGCGGGACGGGTACGTGTCCGGCGGCAGCCGGCGCAACCTCGACTGGGTCCGGCCGCACGCGGACCTGTCGGCGGTGTCCGAGGACGAGGCGCTGCTGCTGGCCGACGCGCAGACCTCCGGCGGCCTGCTGCTCGCCGGCGAGATCCCCGGCCACCCGGTCATCGGCGAGCTTGTTCCCCGCGAGGACGTCCTGCTCAGGGTGCGGTGACGCGGCCTGGCTTCTTGTGACCTGGCTGTGCGGGCGCTATGACTCCCAGCAGGGCAACGATGCCCGGACTGGAGGGCACTATGCGTACCGGTCGCCGCCTCGTCACGCTGCTCGCCACCGCAGGTCTGGTCTGCGTCGCACTCCCGTCCGCCGCGCAGGCGCACCCGCCCGGCCACGACCGGGGGCTGCAGAAGGTGGACCACATCGTGGTCATCTACGAGGAGAACCACAGCTTCGACAACCTCCTCGGCGGATGGCCCGGCGTCGACGGCCTGGCCCGCGACCCCGCCCGCACGCCCCGCGCGACGCAGGTCGGTCCCGACGCCGCCCGCACCCCGTGGAACTGCCTGCTCCAGCTCGACGTCAACCTGACGTCGCCGCCGCTGTCCCCGGTCTGCTCGGGTACGACGCCGGGCGGCATCGCGTTCGACAGCCACTTCCGCAACCGGCCGTTCCCGATCGACGCGTACATCCGGCCGACCGACACGACCTGCCCGCCGCCAGGGGTCTTCGCGGCGAACGGGATCCGCAAGGGCGAGGGCCTTCCCGGCGGCTGCACCCGGGACCTGGTGCACCGCTTCTACAACGAGCAGTACCAGATCGACGGCGGCCGGATGGACCGGTACTCGACCGGCAGCGACGCGGCCGGGTTGACCCAGGGCTTCTACGACACCCGGCAGCTACCGATCTACCGGTACCTGACCGGCAAGCACGCGCCGCGCAGCGTCGTGCTCGACCGGTTCTTCCAGAGCGCGTTCGGCGGGTCGTACCTCAACCACCAGTGGCTCGTCGCGGCACGCACGCCGGTCTACCCGAACGCGGTCGCCGACGGCAGCGCCGCCGACCTGCACTCGGTGGTCGGCGCGGACGGGTTCCCGGCCAGCACCCTGCTGCACCCGACCACCGGGCTCAAGGACGCCGCGCTGACGCAGGCGGCCAACCCGGACGGCAGCTGCCTGGTCCGTCCCGGACAGCCGACCCCGCCGCCGGGGACCGTCTGCGGCGACTGGTCGGTCAACACGATCCAGCCCTTCTACCAGCCGTTCGCACCGGGCACCGCGGACGCCAACCGGCTCCCGCCGCAGACGTACCCGAACATCGGCACCCGGCTGTCGGCCGCCGGCCTGTCCTGGGCCTGGTACTCCGGCGGCTGGGACAACGCCAACGGCGACGTGAACGGGCGCGGCTGGACCAACGGCAACACCCCGGGCACCTGCACCGACCCGCAGCGCGCGAAAGGCGCGGTCTACCCGAACTGCCCGGACGCACTGTTCCAGTACCACCACCAGCCGCTGAACTACTTCGCCGAGTTCGCTCCGGGCACCACGGCCAGAGCCCGGCACCTGCGGGACGAGCAGGACTTCCTGCACCAGGTGAAGACCGGCAGGCTGCCCGCGGTCAGCTTCGTCAAGCCGATCGGCGAGGAGAACGAGCACCCCGGGTACGCCAGCGTGAGCGCGGGACAGCAGCACCTGGTCAACCTGATCAAGACGATCGAGGCCAGCCCGCAGGCTCGGTCGACCGCGATCGTGGTGACGTACGACGAGTTCGGCGGGCAGTGGGACCACGTGCCGCCGCCGACCAGGCCCGGCGCCTCCGACCGGTGGGGTCCGGGCACCCGGATCCCGGCCATCGTGATCTCGCCGCTGCTGCGCGGCCCGAAGGTCAGCTCGCTGCCGACCGACACGACCTCGATCCTGGCCACCATCGAGGCCCGGTTCCACCTGGCCCCGCTCACCAGCCGGGACGCCTCGGTGAACAGCCTGGCGCGGCTGTTCGGCCCGCACTGACTGACGCGGGCACCCGGGCCGGTCGTGGACCGACCGGCCCGGGTGGGCCCAGGATGACCGGATGGCGAAGTACGAGGTGAACCCGGCCGGGGTGGAGCGGGCACGCAGCCTGATCGAGGCGAAGCAGTACGTGCTCGACAGCGACTGGGGCGAGGTGCAGCCGAGCGCGGCCGACCAGAACGCTTACCTGGCCCGGCACGACTGGGACGACTACGCCGGCTGGCACCTCGGGCTCACCGTCGGCGCCACCGACCACACCAAGGCCCGGTACGCGTTCGTGTACGGCGACTTCCGCCGGGTGCACCGGTCCGGCCTGATCGCCTGCGTCTACCGGGCGGCCGAGTGGCGGCACAAGGCGGTCGAGCGGGCCGCGTACGAGCTGCTGCAGCAGCTCGACGCCGGCACCGGGCTCAGCTGAGCGCCGCCGTCAGCCGCGCCGTCAGCCGCGCCGTCAGCCGACCACCTGGAACGCCGAGGTGAACGTGTCGCCGGCGACCTCGAGGCGCCACTGGTAGCGCCCTGGCGGCAACGGCAACGACGGCACGTTGAACACCAGTCCCGCATCGAGCTGACTCCCCGGCGTCACCCCCGGCGGCCGGCCCGTCTCGATCTCCCCGCCCATCGCCAGCTCCTGGGTGCCCTCCGTGGTCGCAACCGCCACCGGCCGCCCGTCGTCGTCGACCAGCCGCAGCATCAGCGCCAGCCGCTCGTTGGCCCGGTCCCACGGGATCTTGAGCAGGACGGCCACCGCCTGCGGCGAGGTCGGCGAACTGGTGATCGACCAGCCCGCGCCGAGCATGTGCAGCTTCCCGCCCTGGTCGGCGACGGCCGCGTCGCACAACAACAACTGCGCCTCGATGTCCGCCACCCCGCGACCCTACGCGCCGGCCCCGCACGGCCGCCCTTTCGCCCCAGCACGCCCGACGCCGCTACGGGTGGCGCGGGTCGAGGGTGGTGGTGACGCGTCCGGTGGCGATGTCGTACACGTGGCCGGAGACGCTCACCGTCGGGGGAAGGGCGCGCGCGGCGATCAGGCGCTCGACGTCGGTCTTGACGGTGGTGTGCGGGTCGGCGACGGCGGAGGCTTCCAGTGCCGCCTCGGACAGGCCGGTCGACGCGGCGGCCTGGTGGCGGAAGCCAGGGTCGGCGAGAAGGCCGGTTCCGCATTGGGTGTGATGGATGACCGCGATCTCGACGAGCCCGTCCTCCGCGCCCTGCCCGCCCGAGAGCTGCTCGGCGAGGAAGGCGAGGTAGGCGAGGTCGTCGATGACGGCCTGGGTGACGCGCCCACCGGCGTTGCGGATGACGGGGGCGTCGCCGAGCTGGAGGCCGAGGACGGTCGCGGGATCGACCCGGTGGTCGAGGCAGGTGACGATGATCACCTGCGCGGCCGGCAGTCCGAGCGCCACCGGGGTGTAGATGCGGGCGAACCGCTCGTTGCGCTGGAGCAGGGGGGTCATCTTGGTCATGGCGTTTCCTTTCGCGCCGTCATGTCATCGAAGGGCGGTGGCCGGGGCACCCACGCCGTGGCGGGTCGCGAAGTCGCGGATCGCCGCGGCGAGGAGGTCCGGGTGCTCGCTGGTGGTCAGGTGGCCGCCGGGGAAGGTCAGGACCTCGGCCTGAGGCACCCGCTGGCGGGTGGCCGTGATCTGCCGGTGCTCGTAGGGGTCTTCGTCGCTGCCGCCGACGCAGAGGGCGACCGAGCTGCCGGCGGCACGGGCGATGTCGGCGAGATCCCAGCGCTCCGCGTGGCGGCGGTGCTCGCTGACGAATCCGGCCGCGTCGTGGAGGAACGCCGCTCCGTCCCGCCGGGTGATCGCCGACCAGAGCTCGGCGAGCTCGACCGGGGTGGGATGGTAGTTGCGGGAGTACATGCGGGCCCGCCGCCAGCCCGAGTCGAACCCGCGCGGGGACCGCTGCCACCCTCGCATCGCGAGGGCGCCGAGCGGGCTGCCCAGCAGCGGCGTGCCCTGCCACGGGTGGGTGTGGGCGTCGGCGAACAGGCCGCCGTTCATCATGAACGCAGCCGTGATCACCGGCCCCGGGGTGTCGCCGGAAGCGGTCCGCTCCAGCTGACGGCGCAGCAGCTCGAGCAGCACCAGCGAGGTGTAGTCGAAGGTGACCACGACGGTGGCTCGCACGCCGTGGTGCCGCCACAACGCCTCGACCAGGTCCGCTCGCTCGACGGTGGAGTACGGGTAGTCGCGGGGCTTGTCCGAGTCACCCTGGCCGACCGGCTCCACGTACAGCCGCGGTCCGAGGCCGTCGCCGAGCATCCGGTCCACCTGGGCCCAGCCGTAGGAGCCGTCCGGGAACCCGGGCAGCAGCGTAAGCCATGCGTGGTCCGGGTCGTGCCCCGCACCCGCCACGCGCTCGAAGACCCGGAGCGCACCGGGGGTCGCGGCGGCCTGCTCCTCGGTCAGCGTGCGCCCAGAGCCGGGGTCGTACGGGATCCGCCGACCGCCGGCGAACCACTCCGCCGCCGATACCCAGGCCCGATCCTGCCGCGGCGGACGGGCCGTCTTGTTCCTGTTCATCGAGAGCCTCCCTGGCCGTTAGTGGACGCTGTCCACAATACTTGAGTAAGTGGACGCCGTCCACTAGCCTGTGCCCGTGACGGCGGACGGATCGGTGCGTGAGACGACCGGAGCGAGGCGGCGGCGGCCGCGCGGCGCCGTCCGCGACGGCCTGGTCGCCGCCGGGCTCGAGCTGGCGCGGACCGGCGGCCCGGACGCGGTCGTGCTCCGGGAAGCGACCCGCATGGTCGGCGTGGTGCCCAACGCCGCCTACCGATACTTCGCCGACCGCGACGAGCTCCTCGCCGCGGTCTGCACGGCCGCACTGCGCGAGCTGGCCGACCGGATGGCAGCCGGCGTCGCCCGTGTGCGCGGCAAGCACGGCGATCCCGCCGCGGCCCGCCGCCGACTGCACGCGGTCGGCACGGCCTACCTGGCGTTCGCCCGCGAGGAACCGGGGCTGTTCGCAACCGCGTTCGCCCTACCGCAGGGGCACGCGTACGCGTCCCCGGACGACGGCACCGGCCCGGCGCGCACGCCCCTGGGTCACCTTCGTGCCGTGCTCGACGAGCTCGTCGACGCGGACGTGCTCAGCCCGCGGCGCCGCCACGGCATCGAATACCCGATCTGGTCCACCGTGCACGGGCTAGCCGTACTCACCGGGCAAGGGCCCCTGCGCGACGTCCCCGACACCGTTCGCCGTCGCCTCCAGCAACTCGTCCGCAGCTTCATCGACGGCAGCCTGGCCTGAGCCTGCTCCGCCGGCACCCGGCCCGGCAGGTGCGGTCGGCCGGAAATGGGTGGCCGGGGGACCACGTCCGGCTGTAGCGTGCCGGAGACCGTGGCATCGCGCGAGGAGGTGAGACCCATGAACGCTGTATCGAGGTGGGTGCTCCCTCACTCCGCCACGGTCGGGCGATTGACGTAAGGGTCGCCGGGAGCGCCTCGACAAGGCACTCCCGAAAGGCAAACGACCCATGCATTCTGTGCACTTCACCGCGGAGACGTCGTCGAATGGTGTCGTCGAACGCGACTTCGTCCTGGGCGAGATCCCCGGCGTGCTCTGGTCGCCCGCATCCGGCTCCGATCCCGCGCCCCTGGTGCTGATGGGTCACGGCGGCGGCCAGCACAAGAAGACACCGGCACTCAAGGCCCGCGCGCACGACGCCGTCACCCGCTGGGGCTTCACCGTGGTCGCCCTCGACGCGCCCGGACACGGCGACCGCCCCCGCAGCGCGGCGGACGAGCAGGCCCGCGCCGACCTCCGACAGGCAATGGCGGCGGGCCAGTCCGAGCGCGTCACGTCGATCAGCTCCCGCTACGGCGCCGCGGTGGCCGAGCGCGCCGTACCGGAATGGCAGGCCACTCTGGACGCCCTGCAGGAGCTGCCCGAGATCGGTCCCGACGCGCCGATCGGCTACGGCGGTGGCATCACGCTGGGCACCGCGATCGGGATACCGCTGACGGCGATCGAACCCAGGATCACCGCAGCCATCTTCGGTGGCGGGTTCGTCGTGCACCCGGCGCTGATCGAGGCGGCGAGACGGATCACCGTCCCGGTGCAGTTCCTGCTCCCGTGGGACGACGAGCACGTCGACCGCCAGTCCGCGCTCGCACTGTTCGACGCCTTCGCCTCGACGGAGAAGACGTTGCACGCCAACCCGGGCGATCATCGCACCGTGCGCTGGTTCGGGATCGACCACGAGTTCCTGGTCCGGCATCTCCGGCCGGTCGGCGCGTCGGCCACCTGACCTGACCGCGCTCCTCCGGTCGAACCGCCTCGCCGCAACTAGGGCGGCGACCAGGGAGAAGTGCCACATCATCGGCTTGCACCCGGTGTCGAGCCGGACGGGCCGCAGCGGCGGACGGCGGCGGCAGCGGCCCTCCGTCAGCGGGAGAACTCCCAGCCGAGTTGGTCGTCGTCCGACAGCACGATGACGGCACCGGTCCGTGGCGACCAGCAGTCGTGCACCAGGAGCACCTTGCCACCGCTGCGGGCCAGCAGCCGCAGGCCCGTCGTTCGGTAGCGTACTTCCGGGCTTCCCGCCGCACCGATCCGTTCCTCCTGGACACCGGGTGCCTGGACGCCGAGGGGCGTCCGGCTCAGCACGACCGTGCGGGGCAGCCGGTCGACGTCGTCGGCGACCTGCTGCGCGTAGCCGCGACCCACGGCCGACGCGTACTCCTCCAACATCCAGAAGGCACCGAGCAGGACGATGCCGGCGGTCAAGACGGCCGGCAGCAGAGTGCGCCACGGCGGCGGCTCCGGGGCCGCCGGGACCGGCGCGAGTTGCCGGTGAATCCGCCAGACGTAGCTGGCCGCGACGGTGGCGAGCACGAGCACGAGCGGCACAGCCCACTGCCGGTCGACCAGCGCCCGCCTGAGCGCGGCCACGGGGGGAGGCGGCGACTGCAGGCCGGCGGCGGCGGCGAACAGGACGCAGACGGCTGTGAGCAGGAAGCCGGCCAGCGCGATCCAACGTGTCCATGCCGC
>Ga0308175_100000941_pt1 | contig 19267 bp, 14 predicted proteins | sample PhyCR1_3_FD_203893 | JGI IMG/M metagenome (GOLD analysis project Ga0308175, IMG submission 203893) | Soil microbial communities from UC Gill Tract Community Farm, Albany, California, United States - DLSLS.C.R1 | ecosystem: Environmental > Terrestrial > Soil > Agricultural land | place: USA...
CAACGACCCGGAGGATGTAGCGGTCAATCCGAACAACGGCCACCTGTTCATTGCGAACGGCGATCAGGTTCCAGGCCCAACGGCAAATACGATCGTCGAGATCGACAACACGGGCTCTCAGGTCTTCTCGGTTATCCATCTGCCCGCGGAAATCAAGGATGCCGAGGCGCTGGCTTATGATCCCAGTCACGACGTCTTCTATGTCGGTGGCGGTTTCAGCCCGGACGTCTGGGTCGTCGACCACAGCGGCAACATCTTACAGAAGCTCGACGTCCTCGAAGGATACCGCCATGAGACCAACAACACGGCGGTCAACGTCAAGGACCTGGAACTAGCGCCGAGCAGCGACCCCAACGACGATCCCGGCACGCAAAATCTCTATGTCGCCGATTACGGATGGTCGCACGTCAGCGATGGACGCATGCTCGAGGTCGACCTCCATGGCGGGCTGCTCCTGGCGTAACGCACGACCTGGTACTGGGACTGAAGCCCGAAACGCCTTCGCTTTGGCGGGTGCTGTGCATAGCACTTCCGCCGATGTGTAATCCTGAAGGGTATCTTCTAGCCCGGAATAGCAATCGGACTCACCTCCGCTCGGGTGTAATTCCTGTCATCGTACGGATGATACGCCCATGAAACTCCCCCAATTCAACCAGAAATTCGGTACCGATGCCGCTGAAGATCTGATCGGCACCGCATTGCGCGACCAACTCTTTGGCTACGGGGGCAACGACCGGCTGTATGGCAACGTCGGCGACGACCAGCTCTTTGGCGGGGCCGGAAACGACGTGTTGGACGGTGGAACGGGCGCCGACATCATGTATGGCGGGTCTGGCGACGATCTCTATCGAGTCGACAATATCGCCGACATTGTGAGCGAGCAGACCGTTCCAGGCGTCGACGACGGTGGCGTCGATACGGTGGAAAGCACGATCACTTACACGCTGCCGATGTTCGTCGAGAAACTGACCCTGAAGGGAACGGCGGCGATCAACGGCGCTGGCAACGACCTCGCCAACAGGATCGCGGGAAACGATTCCGCCAACGTGTTGAGCGGAGGGGCCGGTGACGACACCATCTACGGCAACGGCGGCGATGACACCCTGATTGGCGGGCCAGGAAAGGATGAGCTCTGGGGCGGCACAGGCTCTGACACTTTCGTGTTCAACTTCGCCGACCCCAACAGCACCGACAGGGTCAAGGATTTCTCGACCACGGATCATGATCACATCGGGATCTACGCCAACGACTATGGGCTGAGCCTGGGACACGGTCTGATCGATGACGGAACCGGCAAGCTGATTCTGGATCCCACCTACTTCGTGGCCGTGACCGGCTCGGCGGGCACCGTCCAGGGTACGGCGTTGGGTCACGGGCAGTTTGTGTTCTCGTCGACGGCCTCGACCCATACGCTCATGTGGGATGCCGACGGCGCAGGCCCCTCACACGGTGTCGCGCTCGCGACCTTTAACCTGGACGCCACGCCGAGCGCAGCCGACTTCGTCGTCTTTAGCACGCCTCCTACGGTGACGGTGAATGCAGGCCCGGGTCCGATAATCGAACGTGCGGATGCTCAGGTCGGCTTTACGATCGATCTGTCCGCTCCGACAAACGAGAACGTGCTTCTGACCTACTCGACGGTCGACGGCACGGCCGTGGCCGGCACCAATTATGCCGGCGTCTCGCATGGCCAGGTGGTGATCCCGGCCGGCAGCACCAGCGCCACCGTGTTGGTCAATCTGCTCGCCGGTGATCCGAGGATGCCCGTCGAGAATTTTAATCTCCACCTCGAGTCTGCCGTGGGCATGACCAGCGGCACGGCGATTCCAGTTGCCGGCGATACGGCCGGTGGCTCGATCACGTCCATGGCCCCCGAGGTTGTCGCGATCACGGACACGGGCGCGTTCGGCAGCGCTGACCCGATGGGGCTGGCCTATGTGCCGACCTTGAACACGCTGTTCCTGGCCGACCCGCAGCACCTGAGCTTCACCAACAACCTGTTTGACCTGAACCTGGACGGTACCCTTCAGCCAAACGGCGTGAACTCGCTCCTTGGCTGGGGCCTCAAGCCGGCTGGCCTGTCATTCGACCCTACTACAGGCCGGTTGTATATTGCCGACGACGACAAGCTGGAGATCCAATGGGTCGATCCGGCCAATCCCACCGTGGAGCTTGGGCATTTTTCGGCCCAGGGTTTGGGTAGCACGGACACGGAAGACGTAGCGGTGAACCCGAACAACGGTCACGTATTCATTGTGAATGGCGGAGACTTCGGAGCGCCCAAAATCATCGAAACCGACAGCACCGGCTCGCAGATCTACTCTGTCACCGATCTCAAGGCAGCGGTTCAGGGGCAGCCAGTAGGCAGCCCCGAGGGCGTCGCCTATGACGCCGCCCACGATGTGTTCTTTGTCGCCGGCAACAATTTCGATATCAAGGTCGTCAGCCGGGCTGGCGCGGTCCTGGATGACATCACTCTTCTTCAGAATTATCGTAATCCGACCGGGAATATAGGTGTCGAGATCCAGGGCCTGACGTTGGCGCCGAGTAGCGACCCCAATGACGATCCGGGCAAACTGAACCTCTATGTCGCCGACGCGGGCCTGTTAAACGGCCCCAACGACGGCCGGTTGATCGAGATCGATCTCCATAACGGGCTGCTGTACGCGTAGCGCGCAAGCGGCTGCGGCGTGACGACGCCTGCTCGTGATCGCATCCACGCAAGGCTCGACCGATGATCATTGAGCTTTTTGGGCCACCCGCTGCCGGAAAAACCACTCTCGCGCACGCGTTGGCGACGGCGCTCGAGTCGAATGGCTTCGATGTTAAGCTGATTGCGAGCTCCCGGCCGGCCGAACGCAGATCGATCCAGTCTGACGGCGCGCGGGTCTTGTCGTGGTGCAGGATAGCGTTGGCCGCTCCTCTGAGCAGGGCGGCCAAGCTGGCCAGTGCCGCGCCTGTTCTGCTGGCGGGCGCGCGGCGCGACGAACTCACCGCGAGCTTGATGGAGCTGATGCCGCCTCGCTCGCTGTTGTGGTCGGTTCGCCACCGCCGGTTTCTTTCCTTGCTGTCGCAGTCCTGGAAGATGGCCAGCAAATCGGAACGGATCGTCATCTTCGACCAGGGCTTTCTCACGGCGCTCTGTTCGATGGCACTGGTGACCCGTTCCGTCGATCGCAGCGCCATGCTGCGCGGGCTGGCATTGATCCCGCGCCCGAACCTTCTCATTCGCCTCGACGCTCCCCGGGAAACACTGGAGGCGCGCCTTCGCGCGAGGCTGGGCCGCCAGGGCGTGATCGAGCGATTGTTCGAATTCGATCTGCAGACAAATCTTCAACAAATCGAAACAACCAATGACGTGGTCCACATTCTCAACGCGCAAGGCGGCCGGATGATACATGTCGACTCCCTCGACCGCCGGCGGCTCGAAAACGCGATCGATCGGATCGTGCGCGCGGCGAAGTCCGAGGAGACAACTCACGTCGATCGATCGTTTGTTGAGGGACAGCGCATCGTCCGAGGCGCCCGATGATGCGCAATTCCGACTTACGCCTTACCGGGATCGATGCCGCAGCGGCCGGAGAAACGCTCAGGGGTCGCTTCGCGCCGGCATTGGGCGGCGCCCCCATCAAGGCCATGTCTGCAGAGGACCGCCGGCGCCGGCCGCTCGAGCGTGCGAGCATTGCAGCGTTCGCAGTGTTCGTTTTCGGCGCCGGGCTAAGTTATGTGGCTCAGCTCGTAACCGCCCGCGTCCTCGGCCCGGACAGCTATGGCGTCTACGCTTACGTCCTGGCCTGGGTGACGCTGCTGGCATACTCCTCGACATTGGGCTTTCACATCTCCCTCCTGCGCTTCGTGCCGGCCTACCAAGCCAGGCAGGAATGGGGGCTGGCGCGCGGCGTCATCCAGTTCTCGGCGCGCGGCGCAGCAGGCGCCGCAGCCGGCATTGTCCTGATCAGCGCCTGCGGGATCGCCGCTCTGCACGGCTCGATGCAGCCCGAACTCACGTATACCTTCCTCCTGGGCATCGCAGCGGTACCGTTTCTGACGCTTCATTTCATCGGCGCCTCGCTCGTTCGTGCGTTCGGCGGGGTCGTGGCGGCGCTGGCGCCGGAACGTGTCGTCCGCGACAGTCTGTTGCTGGCGATCATTGCCATCGCCTTCTGGGGCAACCTCCATCGACCCGATGCCACGCTGGCGATGGGCGCGACACTCGTGAGTTCGCTCGTCATGCTCGGCCTGGTCTGCTTCTTCCTGCACCGCATGCGTCCGCCGTCCCTCGACAAAGTGACGCCGGCATATGCGGCCGCGGACTGGTGGCGGCCGACGTTGTCGCTGACGGTGATCATGGCCGCGGACAATTTGATGAGCCGCTCAGGCGTCATCGCGCTCGGCCTGGCCGGCAATACGCGGAGTGCAGGCATCTTTGCCATCGCGTTGAGCATGGCGATGCTGACGGCACTGCCGCGGATGGCGGTCGCCACCGCGTTCGCGCCCACCGTCTCCACGTTGTTCGCCCGGGGGGACCAGGCGGGCCTGCAGTCGCTCAGCGCCAGGGCGGCCTGCTTGTCATTTCTCGGGACAACCCTCACCGCAATCCCGCTTGTGCTGCTCGCACAGCCTTTTCTGGTGTGGTTCGGTCGTGATTTCGCCGCAGGCGCGCCGCTCGTCACAATCCTCGTTCTCGGCCATGTGTTCGCCTCCGCATGCGGACCTCAACAGCACCTCATCACGATGACCGGACATGAACGCATTGGCGCAGCGTTGCTCGCCATATGCGCTGGTTCGAGCTTCATCGCCTGCATGCTGGTCATCGGTTCGCTGGCAATGACGGGGGTTGCCATCGCCATGACAGCGGCGCTTATCGCCTGGAACGTCGCGATGGCCGTCTTCATCCACAAACGCCTGCACCTGATGCCAGGCTTGCTCGCTACGTTGAAAGCCATACCGCGAAAAAGGGGTGCGGCAGATTTCGGGATCTAGTGTTGCCGGAGGTGTTGTGATGCGTCACGAGAGGGGATCTGTCGAGTTGGACCTTTTGGCCCCCTCGAATGCGGCGAAGGACTTATCGATTCAATCGGACGATGCAAGACAAACCGTCGCAAACGGCGCTATCCAGAATCTCTTCAAGTCGCTGGAGCGCAAACGCGTCCGCTACTGCCACTGGAAAAGCAATATCCGCCTTGAAGAGACCCTTGCGGCCGCAGAAGACATCGATCTCCTCGTCGACCCGCGCGATTCCGGTCTCTTCTACGCAGCCTTGTTCGAAAATGGCTTGAAGCTGACACAGTCGCGCGCCGACATCGGGCATCCAGGCGTCTTCCACGCGATAGGACTCGACGAGGCGAGTGCCGCGTCCGTGCATGTGCACGCCTACTTTCAGATCGTCAGCGGCGACAGCCTGGTCAAGAGCTACCGGTTCCCGATCGAAAGATCCTTTCTGGAGCAGACCCGCTATTTGCATGGCGTGCGGGTCCCGACGCCCGAAGCGGAGCTCGTTCTGTTCGCGGTCCGGATCGCGCTCAAGCACGTCGGCCCGCTCGAAATCCTGATGGCTAATCGCAGCTATCGATCGGTTTCGGGAGAGCTCGCCTGGCTCCGCGCGGCAGCGAATGCAGAACACGCCGAGGCACTTTGCAGCGCCTGGTTTCCGAGCATCGACCCACCGCTGTTTCGGCAGCTCCTGGACGCCATCGAGACCGAACGTGCCGTGGCCCGACGCGTGGTCCTTGGCTGGCGTGTCGCCCGGCGGTTGCGCGGATTGCGGAGGCTGAGCCCGATGCATGGAGCGGCTTCACGGCTCTGGCGGGTGCTCTCCTTGCTTGCCAAGCGGTTCCGGCGCCGCAGGGACCTGGTGCTGCAGACGGGGGGACCGATCATTGCGCTCGTCGGCCCAAAGGCTAGCGGCAAATCCACTATCGGGCACGAGCTGACTACCCGGCTGGGGCAGCATCTCGACGTGCTCCACATTCACGCCGGCAAGCCGCCCGCGACGGCACTAACCCTGTTGCCCCGCCTTCTTGTGCCGGCGGCGCGCCGCTTGTTCTCAAAGGAGCGTTCCGGTGAATACGAGAAACCGGAGCGACGCCGGGAGAAGCAATATTCGCTGCTCTATGTCCTCAGGATGACCCTGCTCGCCCATGATCGACGCAACCTGCTCAGGCACGCGCTGCAAGCTGCGACCGCCGGCTCTGTCGTCATCTCGGATCGATATCCCTCCGAAAGCGTGGGCGCGATCGACAGCAGCTGCTTCGACGAGGCAGCCCTGGTGAGATGCGGCTCTCCGCTAAAGCGCTGGCTGATGAACCGTGAGCGGGCCCTCTACAAGGGGTTACCCAAGCCGGGCCTCCTCCTGCGCCTGGAGGCTCCGATCGAGACGACGATCGAACGCGACGCGCGGCGCGTGAAGCAAGGCGGGCCCGACGCTGAGGCACTGCGGCGGCGCTGGGAGTTGGAGAGCCGGCCCGAATTTTCCGGAACGACCGTAATCCGGGTCGATACCAGCCGGCCGCTCGATGAAACCGTCCAGACAGTCGTCAAGGCCGTCTGGTCTGCGCTGTGAGAAAGCCGCGCGGCGACCACTTCGCTGGAGGTCACCGACGAAAGCAGCGGCACAGGAAGAGAGAGTTTTGAGAACGGCTCCGATCGTGAGCCGCATGGTGACGGAGGGTTCAATGAGGTTCCGTATTCTAGGTCACGCATGTCTCGAGGTTACTAGCAGCAACAAGCAGCTCTTGTGTGATCCCTGGCTGGTCGGCTCCGCCTACTGGCGCTCCTGGTGGAATTACCCGCCCGTTCCAGACGGCCTTGTTGATACGCTCCAACCGGATTTCATTTACCTCACGCATCTGCATTGGGACCATTTTCACGGCCCTACGCTTCGCCGGCTCGGGCTCGGTCGGCACATGCTTGTACCCAAGACTCCCGACCGCCGTATTTGCGGGGACCTCAAGGACGTCGGCTGCACCTGGATCACGGAGTTGGTCCACGGCAAACCCTGCCGGATCGGCCCCAATTTTCAGATTACGAGTTATCAATTTGGACACTTCCCCGACTCGGTTTTGGTGATCGAGGCCGACGGCAAGACCATCCTCAACGCCAATGACTGCAAGACCATGGGCCTGCCGCTTCAGCAGATCCTGCAGCGCCACCCGAAAATCGATTTCGTACTGCGTAGCCACAGTTCCGCGAATGCCCGGCTGTGTTTCGAGATCACCGATCGGGGCGGCGCCCACCTGGATAATCCGGACAAGTACAGCGCCGAGTTCGCAGACTTCGCGCAGGCCGTCAGGGCCGAGTACGCCATTCCCTTTGCCAGCAACAATTGTTACCTGCACCCCGAGACCGAACGCTTCAATCAATACCTGAACCTTGGAATCAACGTGAAACGTTATTTCGAGGCGCACGGCATCACCCAGCCCAAGTGCGTTGTCTGCGCGCCCGGCGATGGGTGGGACGACGAGACCGGTTTCAAGCTCACCGACAAGGACTGGTACACCAACCTTGATGAGCACCTGCAGCGCTACAAGGAGGCGAAGGCCGATACTTTGAAGAAGTCGGTACAACAGGAGGCACAGGTCGTTTTTAAACCCGAAATCATGGCCCGTTACGCCGGAGAACTCCTGTCCGGAACGCCGTTCTTCCTGCGGCGGCTGTTCCGAGGAAAGCCGATAACCCTGGTGGCGCACAGTGAGGCGGGTGATCTGGCCTACGAGCTGGACATCTACGGCAGAAAGTGGCGCAAGCTCGAGACCTGGAATGATGACGACAACCCCATCCAGATTCACGCAAGCGCCAACGTTTTCATCATGTGCGTCAAACAGGTGAACTGGAGCAGCCTGGGAATTTCGAAGCGCGTGCGTTTTCGGGTGAAGAACGAAGACAAGAAGATTGTAACGTACTTTACCGAGCTGAATGATCTGTTCGATTGCGAAGTGCTGCCGCTGTCAAAGTCCCTGAACCCACGGTTTGTGGCAGTCTGGCTGCGACGTTGGCGGGAACTCCTCCTCTATCTACGGATCGCAGCCGACCTGGGTCGTGGACGCGACTTCGTCTACCGCAACTATCTACCCTTCGTTCGACCTGTGAGGGGAGCACTCCGATGACCCCGCACGTGCTTTACGTTGGCGGCGACGACCATCAGCTCCGAATTCCCTTCATGCTGTTCATGCGCGATTGCGGGTTTCGGGTGACCGCGGCAGGAAGCGGAGATTCCGCGCCCTTCAAGGCAGCCGGCCTTGACTTTCATCCCTTCCACTTCGAGCGACACATAAGTCCCTTCGCTGATCGGACCGCGGTCAGAGCGCTCTCGATGATGCTCCGTGACCTGAAGCCGGATCTGGCGCAGAGCTTCGATACCAAGCCGAATTTGCTGCTTCCCCTCGCCGCCCGGGCCGTCGGTCAACCCGGAATCGTGCGCACGATCACCGGATTGGGGTGGGTCTACTCGTCGCGCTCGGCGCTGGCGCTGTTAACCCGTCCCATATTGCGCGTGCTCCACCGCGCGGCAGGCCAGTCAACCGACGCCACCGTCTTCGAAATACACGACGATCTGGCCTTTTTTGAACGCCACCGGATGACGGGGAAAAACGGCCTCGTCATCCCGGCCGGCGGCGGAGGGGTCGACGTCGAAGGATTCCGACGGGCTTTGACCGAGTCCGCTCCTGCCGGGCAGCTCCGCGAAGAGCTCGGTCTCGGCACGTCCCCGGTCATCATCACCGTTGCGCGCATGACGCGGGGAAAAGGCATTCCGACGCTCCTCAAGGCCGCCGCGCTGGTCCATCGCGCTCAACCCGATGTGCGTTTCCTGCTGGTGGGACCACGTGAAAGCGAGGGCTCGCTTGCCGTCACGCAAGCCGAGATCGACCGGCATGCCCCCTATGTCATCGCCACCGGACCTCGCCCTGACGTGCCGGCGCTGCTCCGGCTAGCCGACGTTTTCGCGTTCCCAACGGCGCATGGCGAGGGCGTGCCACGCGTGCTGCTTGAAGCCGCCCTTGCCGGCGTCCCGATCGTATCGACGAGCATGCCGGGATGTTGCGAGGTAATCCACGACGGCTGGAACGGGTTTCTGGTGCCACCGCACGATGCCGACAGTTTGGCCGCCAAGATCTTCGAACTCCTTCGGGACAGGAAGACCGCGAGAACAATGGCTGTTCGCGCAGAAGAGTTGGCAGCGCAAACATTCGGCTTGCGGATGATCGTCGCGCGTTATGCCGAACTATATGCGGAACTTCTGGCGCAGAACTCCCGACTGGGCGACGACGAGTCCCAATCGATCCAGCTAGCACCTCAGGACACATGCCGCCTGGCGCCGCGTGACACCAGGCAGGTCGACTGGCGCAGAGATCGCCATAGCGCACTTGACGCGGTTCTCCATCTCGCGATGGGCAACAACGTTCCGCGCAGGAGCGGCGAGTGATGATCTCCCTGCCTTGAGTATACCCAGATAGGGGTACGCAGCGGCAATTTGTCGAGCGCAACGGGGCAGCATCATTCGATCTGGTCACGTCGCGCATCCAGCCGGATCAACCATATCCATTTATGAGTACGTGCGGGCTTGGACGCGTGCCTTCTAACGCTTGCTGGTCATAACCCAGGTTAGTCGTAAGGCAAGAATGCCGTCGATAGTAAGGTTTGGCGGCTAAGCGCCGAGAACCATTCGAGGCGCGAGCCGCACCTTGTTCGTATTCTTTCGTCTCTTTTCCTTGTGCACGAGTAGGTCAGCGGATCTTGCTCAAGCGAACGGCAACGATCCGACGCCTGGGAGAAACATGATGACCATGCTGACACCGACTCCGTCATTGAGGCCGACATCGTTTGAACATCTCGCACTTGGTAATATTTTTCACAATTTTTCCAGCCTGAGACCGACGCTGGGCACAGCACTTCGCATGACCGCCGATCTCGGCTCGATCTCGATCGCGTTTCTGTTTGGTTGGCTGATTGTTGACGGCAACGACCTGGCCGCGCTGATGCCCCGGAATTCAGCAGGCATAGTCCCGCTGATAGGGTTGCTCTCGATCTTGGCACTCGCGGCCTACATCGCCGTCGGAATCTATGCGTGCACGCGCAGCAGCGGCCTGTTGGCAAAGATTGGTCGTATCGCCGCGGTCAATCTCGCCCTCCTGGTGATCGCCGGCGCGATCTTGTCGATAGTGGTACCACCGACGGGCCTTGGATTCGGCGTGCTGGCCACGACCTTGGTGGGTTCGCTCATTCCGCTCTCTCTTGCACGTGTCGGTTCGGCGGTGCTGCGCATGGAGGAGTGGCGCGGAGACGGCAACGGGCATGAGGAGGCCAATGAGAACAAGGTTCTCGTCATCGGCGGCGCAGGTTATATCGGCTCCGCCTTGGTCGAAAAGCTGCTGAACCTGGGTTTGCAGGTCACGGTTCTCGACGCGATGCACTACGGCGAAGAAACGCTGTATCGCGTTACCAAACATCCGAATCTCACCATCATCCGCGAGGACTTCCGTCACATCGAAGCGCTTACCCGCGCGGTGAGCGGGGTGGGATCGGTGATCCATCTCGGAGGATTGGTGGGCGACCCGGCCTGTGCGGTCGATACCGATCTCACGGTCGACGTGAACGTGACGGCGACCAAGGTCATCGGTGAAATCGCCAAGGCGCGCGGCGTGCGCCGATTTATCTTCGCAAGTTCCTGCTCGGTCTACGGTGCCTGCGACGAGATTGTGAACGAAGACGCGCATTTCAATCCGCAGTCGCTCTATGCGCGCAGCAAGGTTGCCTCTGAAGCGGTACTCGAGGGTCTCAACGATCGCGATTTCTCGGTTACCTGCCTGCGCTTCGCCACCATCTACGGCATTTCCGGCCGGACGCGCTTCGATCTGGTCGTCAACCTGCTTTGCGCCAAGGCGGTCCGCGATGGAGTGATCACCGTCTACGGCGCCGATCAGTGGCGTCCCTTCGTGCACGTCGATGATGTAGCGCAAGCGATCACGATGACGCTGCAGGCGCCGATCAAGCAAGTCGCGGGCGAAGTCTTCAACGTCGGGAGCGACGCACAGAACCACACCCTGGGTGATGTCGCCGAGCTGATCAACAGGCAGGCTCCCGACGCCGAGATCATGTCAGATGACACGTTCGTAGATAAACGCAACTACCGCGTCTCGTTCGAGAAGATCCGGTCTCGGCTCGGATTCGAACCCGCCTGGACCCTCGAGCGCGGCATTGCGCAGGTCCTCGCGATCGTACGTTCCAACGAGGTCGGTCACTATTCGCTGCCGACCTACAGTAATGTTCTTTATTTGAAGGAACGTGGAGCCAAGAGCTTCGGCAGCTTCAAGATCACCGGTTGGGAGACCGAGTTTATGAACATCGATCACATCGCTTCCGCCGAGCACCGAACGGCCGCCTAGGGAGGCAACCATGCAATATCTTCGCCCACAGCGCTCACTTCATGCGCCGAGCCTGCGGAACCGCACGCGACGCGCATCGAAATCGTTCGCACAAAGGACGCACGTCGCTCCATCCAGCATACCGTGCTTCCGGCCCGCCATCGGCGAGGAAGAAATCGCCGCGGCTACAGCGGTGCTGCGATCGGGATGGCTCACGACAGGTCCCAAAGCTCGGGAGTTCGAGGAGAAGTTCGCCGCCTACATGGGACGAGACGTCGAGGCGGTTGCAGTCAACTCAGCGACCGCAGGGCTGCATCTCGCCGCTGAGGCCTGCGGAATCGGACCGGGCGATGAAGTCATCGTGCCAACCGTCACCTTCACAGCATCGGCTTCCGTGATCCGCTATCTGGGCGCGGAAGTCGTGCTGGTCGACGTTGACGAGAAGACCCACTGCATCGATCTCGATCATGCCGAGCGCCGTTTGACGCCACGCTGCAAGGCGATTATGCCGGTTCACTTTGCCGGGTTCCCCTGTGACATGACAAAAGTGCAGGCGTTCGCGCGCCGCCACGGCCTCAAGGTCATCGAAGATGCTGCCCATGCGATGCCCGCGCGGCATGACGGCCGCCTGATCGGCTCTGGGGAGTCAGAAGCCTGCGTGTTCAGCTTCTATGCCTGCAAGCCGATCACGACCGGCGAAGGCGGCATGATTGTTACGCGCAATGCCGAAATCGCCGCCCGTGCGCGATTGATGCGCACGCACGGGCTCAATCGGGACGCTTTCGACCGCTTCCGTAACGTTGGCGCTTCTTGGGCTTACGATGTCGTGGCGCCCGGCTTCAAATATAACCTCACCGATGTCGCAGCCGCGATCGGGGTCGTCCAGCTCTCGCGAGCCGAGACGTTGCAGGCGTCACGGCAAAGGGCAGCCGAATGCTACCTCAGGAAATTGGCGGACTTGCCGCTCGACTGTCCGGCTGCTGCACCTCCCGGCGGCCTTCATGCCTGGCATATGTTTCCTATACGCCTCCATGAGCATGCGCGCGCCAGCCGCGATGACTTGATCGCGGGCCTTACTGCGGAGAGCATCGGCACATCGGTTCACTATCGGCCATTGCACGAGATGACCTACTGGAAGGAACGCTATCATTGCGAGCGGCATGAATTTCCGGTCGCCAGCCGCTACTTCGCGGGCGCGGTCACGTTGCCGTTGTTTCCCGGCATGACCGATGCTGAGGTCGATCGTGTGGTCAACGCCGTGCATCGGATAGTTGGGTGACGCGCCATGCGATCCGCCTACAATCGCCCCTCGCCGGTCTCGCCGGTATCGCATAGAACGATGGCAACAAAACGCATGCTGGATGTCGTGGGATCGGCGCTCGGTCTCGTCCTGCTGCTGCCAGCGCTGGTTATCGTTGCGGTCATCATCAAGCTCGACAGTCCAGGCCCGGTGTTCTTCCGTCAGAAGCGGGTCGGACTGGGAGGGCGCCCGTTCCGCATCTTCAAGTTTCGATCCATGGTGGTAAACGCGGCGCGCGTCGGTATCGCACTTACGGTGCATGCCGACACAAGGATCACGCGGGCGGGAATGTTCCTCAGGAGCAGTAAGCTCGACGAACTCCCTCAACTCATCAATGTACTGGCCGGCGACATGTCGCTCGTGGGGCCGCGACCCGAGGTGCCGGAATTCATGAAATTCTACACGCCGGATCAGCGCGCGATTATTCTCTCGATGCGACCGGGAATCACTGACTACGCAACCATCCTGTTTCGCGACGAAAGTTCTCTGCTCGACCTGGAACGCGATCCGGTCGACGTCTATCGCCGTGAGATCATGCCCACAAAGTTCGCCTATTACGAGCGCTACAGTCGCGAAATAAATGTGCTGACCGATTTGCGGATCATCCTAGCGACGGTGTTGCTGCTTGTTGTGGGTCGGGTGCCCCCACAGCTCGGAATCGAATGCATGTTGCCGCCGCCTCGGCAACACAGGAACGGAGTGAAGGCAAGCGTGTGAGTTCTTTACTGTAACGCGTCGACGAATTTCCACGTCGCGCCAGGAAGGCGATCGAGGCGTGCCGGCAAATCATGGTCCGCCAAGCGTTGGGGTTCCGCACAGCGGCCGAACACGGCACCCGGCGGCGCAGATGATGCTGGAGCGCCATATCGCCGCAAACGCTGCGGACCAAATCGACCCGGTGACGTGCACCACAGCCTAGGCAAGGCGCCCGCTGAACGTCCGAACGAAGTCGGCGAGGAAATACCGCTACACCATCCACGGATGGTTGTGGGCGATGCGGCAATACCGACTTCGGATAAACCAGATATCGACCCCGCCTTGACGCCCAAGTTGACTTGAGGGATTTGCGCGCGCCCTCCCCGTCCCGATTCTTCAAAGCTGGCCGGCTTAATTCTAGGGAACGACAATCCTGCGTTCGTGAGTTCGTCTGACGGCAACTATGAGCAGGAGCCCGATCCACGCCCCAATCGCGCTGGTCGCGAATCCGCCTGCGCTCGCGGTTCGACCCGGGACCCACAATTGGACGAGTTCCAATGAGCCAGCGCAGATGGTGAGCAAGACGCCGCGCGAGAGCAGTTGCATGGGGCGCCGGTGTCCAATGACCGATAGGCCGCCCATGAAAAGATATGCGACGAAATGCTCGCCAAGGTCATTTCCCAACACGTGAGGACGCATCTTACCTGGCACCAGAGAAAGAATAATGATGGTGAGCGCGGCAAGCCCGGAGCCCATGCGGGTCAGCGTCACTAACTTTCCCACCTCGTCTCTCCATTTCCTCCGGCAGGCTGCAGGCAGCATCGGGCCTATGCAACCAATTGCCGGCCAGCCTCGGCGACATCGCAGCCGAGACCCCGACCCCTTTTCCGCGTCAATGCGCGGGAGAGTTCCCGAACGATACCGGCCGTGGTTCAGCTGCTCGCATCGGAGCTAGAGTCGGCTTTCGCGATCGTTCGGGCTCGGCGCGAGGACACCGTCGCGATCAATCGCTCTTCCTACCGATGCCTCTGACGTGACGCACGATACTCGACAACACGACACCGTTCGCTCCTTTGTGTTTGAGCGTCGACAACGATGCTGTTCCATTCTTGTTCTCTTCAGACAGACGTTGTGCGACACCCAAACTGGAGAACTGCTCAATCGACAGATCCTCCAAGGCAGGCGACGCGTCGTTCTTGCCCGAAATGAACGGACCATTACTCATCGCCCAAATCGCGGCCTGCGTGCGGTTGCGGACCCGAATCCTCCGAAGGATCGCCTTGACGTGAACTTTCACGGTGGCCTCGGCGATAGCCATCCTGCGCGCGATAGTCTTGTTGGAATCACCCTGGATCAGGCAATGCAGGATGGATCGTTGCCGAGCCGAGAGCCGCGGTATGTAGCTGCTCTTGGCTCGTGATACATGTTCGTTCGTTCCAACCTCGATCACGACCATTTCACCGTCGTCATCACCACCTTCATCATCGTCGTCATCCGCTTGTCCGTCGTCAGCGTCATCTTCGTCGTCAGCCGTGCGACCGTTCTGACCTGCTGCGCCGCCTTTGCGGCTGCGGTCTTGCTGGTCCGAGATAAACGTCAGAATTTCTGGAGGCAGAAGCGTCACACCGAGCATGACCAATTCGAGGGATTTGATAAATGTGTCGCACGTTGTGACCTTCACCAAATATGCGTTGGCGCCCAATCGAAACGCCGACACCATGTCGGCCAGCTGATGCTGATGAGCCAGCACAGCGACGCGCCCCGCCGGATACCGATGCTTGAAAGACACGATTTGTGCCAATGCCGCATCGAAATCATCGCTGACATCGATGATCAGCAGGATGGGCTGCCCTTGCGGAAGCGAGCTAAGAACGGGATCGTCGACGCCGGACGCCGAAGCAAGGATACGAAAATCGGCCGCACTCAAAATCCGAGCCAGGCCCTCCCTCAGCAGCACATTCACCCCAACAAGAACAGTCCCAATTGGGACGGCAGGTCCCCGTTCCATTGCAGCCCTCGCTGATCTGGGACAGCCCGACGGCCGACCCGTATGGCTTTCCAGCCCTGCCCCCCTTCAACTTCATTCAGCCAAGCGCCACCCGCACTCCTCAAGCTGTGCTTCCAAACCTTCGGTCGGAAGTGGCCGCCACCCTCGTCATGCGCCCGTCACGCTAAATGAAGGCCCGATACAATCCAAACGATCATAAAGCTTATACCTTTCGTTATACGAAAGCGGAACTCGCTGTTCGCCGCATAGCGCGGCTGACGCCAGCTGGGCTATGAGCAGATCGCCGCTCCGAACGAGAATCTGTTCGATGTGCAAACCCAAGGGTATCGGGAGAATAATCGGTGGTTGGCCAAGCAAGCCGCTATCATGAACTGACACATAGGCACGCGCGTCCATTCAAGCGCGCGAGGCGGCAACTGAAGTTCCAGCACACGCAGCTCGGCTGGATCGCCCCGTTCGTTCAAAACCACTCGGAAATAGCTCGACCGTTATTCGAAATTGCTATAAAATTGTTATTCTGTGGGCAGGGTATGCCATGGGGTGCGTAAGTGTAATCCTAGCAGACCGCTATCCGGTGTTTCTGTGCGGTCTCATCAGCGTCCTCCGCGAACAGGACGATTTCGATATTGTGGCAAGTTGCTGCAATGGAACCGAGTGTATTCAAGCCATTCGGAAACTATCTCCACACGTAGCGCTCCTCGATATCTTGATGCCGGACCTGTCCGGACTGGAAATTCTCGCGACCGCGGCGTCGGAAGGATTGTGCACACGAGTGCTCTTGCTCACCGCATCGATGGAAGCGCATGAATTGGCAACCGCCGCAGCCAGGGGAGCCTATGGCGTTGTTCCCAAGGATGCATCGCCTGAGACATTGATCGGCTGCTTACGGCAGGTAGCGGCCGGCCGGAGAATGTTGCCTTTCTTGTCGTTGGGCGAGGAAGCCCGACAAGTGCAAGGACGCCGCGCGCGAAACGGCGACGCTCAGGATATACTCTCCCTGCTGACAGAGCGGGAACGGCAAATCATGCAGCTCGTATCAGAAGGGCTGTCGAACAAGGAGATTGGGCACTGGCTGGAAATTTCCGATGGTACGATCAAGGTCCATCTGCACAACATTTATCAAAAGCTTTCAATCAATAATCGAACCACTCTCGCGGCACTGGCGATGTGCCGGCAAACTGAAAGTGCTTGGCTGATTAGATCGCACTAATTTATTCCGTTCGCCACTCCATCGACTCGCGTTGCTCCCACACAGTGGGCTGCGATGCTCATATCTCGGATCACCGGTCAGTTTGTCCGTCCTGACGATGACCGAACGCGCCACATCCCGGCCTGCTACTGATCCTGAGCGCGGCCGTCAACGTCATCGCCGGTGTTGTCTTCATCAGCATGCTTGGGCTGACAGACATGGAGATTGCAATAACCATCGCGCTGATCAGGCGATCCGTCGGTCCACGCCCCTAGCCGGCCCAAGACTTTGATACAGAAACCCGCGCTTTGTCAGTTCATTGGGATCATAGACGTTGCGAAGATCACCGATGACCGGACACCAGCGGCCCATGTCTCGCCGTAGCGATCGCTTACCTTCGCGCCTGCGTGGCCCTGTATGATGTTGCGCACATCTTCGGGTATCGAGAGAACGATGAAACCGCTCGCCATGGTTTGGCGCCACCCGCTCATCGATCCCAAGTGAACGAACCCATTCAGCGAGGCGTTCACCGACCTGTTTTCGACTAGAAGAGCATTCTTCCATGCGACAATATCGGCGCGCGAGATGCGCGTGGCCTCACCGTGACCAAGATGAGCAGTCAAGCGCTCCACGACAGGCATCCAGCGTTTCACAGTTGAGGACGCGAGTTGAGCTTCAGCGGCGTAGGACTTGAATATTGAGCGGATCGACAATTCCGCCTTCGATACTACCGGCCCTGCAACCAAGGACACCGATGCGATCTTACCGATTGGCTTAGCAGCGCGCGCGATCGGCGCACACGCCGTTGCTATCTCGATGAGTGGATCAGTGAGTTGGACCCAATCGCGCTCGATCCGTAGCGCAGTTTCTAGGTATCGAATGCGTGCGATGCCGAGGTCCCGCGTCTTTCGCAACCGAGAGCATCAGTATCTCTTCACAGCGCCGACCGACGTAGCTAGTCGTTAGATAAGCGCACGGATAATACAGGCTAAGTGCTTGAAATGATTGGTAGCGAGAGAGGGACTCGAACCCCCGACCCCAGGATTATGATTCCCGTGCTCTAACCAGCTGAGCTACCTCGCCACGGTTCAACGGCGCGGCGCAGTCGGCCGCATTCCTCGAACGCGCGGCATATAAGGAGCGGGTCGCGGACCTGTCAAGCAAAGCCGACGGCTCCGCCGGGCATCTTCAAAGGCTCGGCCAAGCATCTGCAAAATGGTGCTATTTCGGCCGGATTGTCGGGTCGCCACCGGGGCTGCCGGGCGGCGGAATCACGGGCGTGTTGCCGGTGTCCGGCGCGGGCGCGTGCATTTCGGGATCGACGCCCGGCGGCGGACACAGCACGCCGTCCGATTTGGCCAGCTTGTCACCGAGCGGCTCAGTGGCGCGCTGGCCGGTGGTGGTTCCGTCCGGGGCCGCCGTACCGGAATTCGGCTTCGGCTGCATCGGGGCACAATTGGCCACGCGTTCCGGCGAAGGCGGCGCGGTCCTGGCGGGCGGGGTCGCCGGGCTCGGCGGCGCCTGCGCCACCGCCACATCGGCGACCGCCATCATCGCACATGAGATCAAAAGGGCGCGTTTCATAGCCATGCCGGGAAAACGGCCTGCGCCCGCGGATGTTCCACGATCAGATTGTCGCGTTTTGTCGACGCGAACCGGAATCCACTTCGCCGGGAAAGGCGACTTACGACTTCCGGAAACGGATCAGCGAAAAATGCCCCATCGGCGGCATCGGCCGACGCTCGGTCAGGGTGACGCCACCATGTTTGGCGGCCCAGTTGGTCAGCCGTTCCCAGGGAAATTCCGGCCGCCAGCCGAGCCTGCGCGCCAGCGGCGCAAACGCCAGTTCGAAGATGCGGCGCGGCCCGCTTTCGGCGCCGATATGATTGACCAGAATGAGTTCGCCGCCGGGTTTCAGCACGCGGATGAAATCATCCAGCGTGCGCTCCGGATCCGGCACGGCCGTGATGACATATTGCGCCACCACCGCGTCGAAATACGAATCCTGAAACGCGAGGTTCTTGGCGTCCATCACCGCAAGCGTTTCGACATTGGTCAGGCCGTGTTCGCGGACGCGCTTGAGCGCACGGCGCAGCATCGGCTCGGAGATATCGACGCCGCATAATCTGGTGTTGCGCGAATATTCCGACAGCGACAGCCCGGTGCCGACACCGACGTCGAGCACGCGCCCGCCGATCTTGTCGGCTTCCGCGATGGTCGAGCGACGGCCCTCATCGAACACTTTTCCGAAAACCAGATCGTAGACCGGCGCCCAGCGCCCATACGCCTTTTCGACCCCCTCGCGGTCGATGTCCGCAGCCATGTCCCCCGCCCCAATATCTTTTTAAGTACGCATCGCCTCGGCAAGCGGTGGCGCCAACGACTGCGCCGCTGCCTCCGTCACCGCGCGACGCGCGCTCGCGCTCTTGATGAATCCGCCGCCGAGCACGCGGGCCTGTCCGGTCGGCGCATCGTAGAACACGCACGCCTGGCCGGGCGAAACGCCCTCCTCGCCGGCAACGAGTTCGATCTCGTAGACCCCATCGACCGCGCGCAACCAGGCCGGCTGCGGCGGGCGGGTCGAACGCACGCGCACGAACATCTCGATGCCGCCGCCGATCACGCGCTCCAGCGCGCCGTCGCCGATCCAGTTGACGTCGCGCAGGCGGATACGATCCATCCGCAACGCTTCGCGCGGCCCGACCACGACGCGG
>Ga0308175_100000942_pt1 | contig 19266 bp, 11 predicted proteins | sample PhyCR1_3_FD_203893 | JGI IMG/M metagenome (GOLD analysis project Ga0308175, IMG submission 203893) | Soil microbial communities from UC Gill Tract Community Farm, Albany, California, United States - DLSLS.C.R1 | ecosystem: Environmental > Terrestrial > Soil > Agricultural land | place: USA...
GAGGCCTTCACGACCAATTCGACTCGACCGCTGCGCGGCACCTTCAGCGCCTGACGCGGCGGTAGATCGAGCGTGAAGGTGAAGGGGCCTTTTTCGACAATTGCCAGCAGCGTCTCGCGCGTGGGCACGTTGTGCATGTAATAGAACGCCTGCATCTGGTCCTCGGACGGCATCGCTTCGCGGGCGACCTCTTTTTCGCCGACGCGCGCCGTGCCGAGGACTTTCGGGCAGAGGATGCCGAGCGGCGCGTCGGGCGGGGTGCTGAGCGTGATGCGGGTCTCGTTCTGTTTGGCCCCAAGCACTTCGCCCGGCGTGGAGAAGCCGTCGGGCAGCCCGGCCACCGAGAGATTGATCGGGCCGTCGAAGCCGTCGCGGCGGAACGCGGCGACGTTCAAGAACGTCGTCCCACCCTGCGGCGCGCGGCAGTTGTCGGGCCGGACGCGCAGAACGAAATCCGGCCGCGGCGGTGCCACCGAGAGGCGGTAAGCGAATTCGTCCCCGCCCTTACCCTGTGCGTCTGCGATTCGCAGGACGTAGTCGCCCGCGGCCGGAAAGGTGTAGGAGATGTACGAATCGGAGTGGTGCGTGACCAGCCCTTCGCTCTTATCCACCGTGTCATCATTCTCCGCGACCTGCACGCCTTTGGGGTTGAAGAGGGTGAGGACCGAATCGAGCGGGGAGTCGAGGCGGCGGGCAAACACTTCCATCACCAGCGTCTGCTTGGCCTTTGCCGAGATAAGAAAATGGTCAACGTCGCCGGGCGTGTTGATGCGGCCGTTCACGACCACCGGCGCCGTGATCGGCTGCGCCGATTGCGGCGTGTCATTCGATTCGGATTCCACGACCTCGGGAAGATCGTCCACCGCGAACGGGACGGCATTGGAAAGGGTGCCCAGGGAACTCACCTGCACGCCGCGCCGCGAGGGGCTGTTCTGCGGCAGGTCGATGGCGACCTCGCCGATGGGCAGGTTGACGCCGGCGACGTGCACGCGGACCTCGGTCCCGCGCCGGCCACCCAGTGGGAAGGCGTGGGTGACGAACGGCGTCGCACCGATGTCGAGCCGGTAAATGAATTCGTCACGACCGCGGAAGAGGGCGTCTTTGATTTCGACGAGGTATTCGCCGTCCTTGTCGATCCGATAGAACATGACCGGGTCAGGGTGGTGGCGGAAGTCATCCACGAACGCCAGCTCGCGCCCCTTGGCGTCGTAGAGCGTCAGCGTCGGCTGAAACCAGCCGGGCACCGCGTCGGCGACGTACGGGATGATCTTCTGGGCGTACACGTCCAGGACCAGGCTCTGGCCGGCCTTGGCCTTGAAACGAAAAATGTCGCGGTCGCCTTGCTGGACCTGCCCGTTGACCACCACCGGAAGCACGGGAAGCATCTGGGCTTCTTCCGGGAGCGAATTCGGCTCGGCCTCAACCACTTCGGCGAACTGGCTGACGTAAAAGCGGAACCGATTGCTGACGCCCCCCGGCGTGATCAGCCGCAGGTCGTGCTCCCCCACCTCGGCGTCCGCCCCGACGGTGATTTGCACGCGGGCCAGGTCGGGGCTGGCGACGACGTCGAGCCGCTTGGGCTGTTTTTTATCCACGGCCGCGCGCTCGGAGGAGATCACCTTGCCGCTCACGCCCTTGCCCGACATGTGCACGCCCGTCGCCCCCACCAGGAACCGACCTCGGACGTTCACGTCCACGCTCGTGCCGCGCCGGCCGCCGCAGGGGAAAACGTAGGAGAGCTGGGGCTGCGACTGCGCGCTCGCCGTGCCCGCCAGCAGGACGGCGGCCAGGAGCGAGGCAGCGGCGACGACATTCGGCAATTGCGTTTTCATAATGGTGGGCCTCGCGACCCGGTTACTTCACCGTGGGCGCCGGCACCTTTTCGCCGGCCATGGTCCAGGCGACGAGTTCGGGCTTGAGCAGTTGGGCGGTCAACTGGTCGGGCGGGGTCGAAAGCTTCTCGCACTTCCATGCAACGGCGCCGGCCGAAGAGGTGGCCATGTGGCCTTGCGCCGTCACGATCAGCCACCGGTCCGCCTGCGGCGCGAGCTGGACCAACGTCGCCAGCGGCCGATTGTCGCGTGCACTCCAGAGTCGCACGGTGCCGTCGCCGCCGGCGGCGGCGACGGTCGTCTCATCGGCCGAGAGGGCGACCGCGTAGACCCAGTCCTGGTGGCCACTAAGCTTGGCGAGTTGCCCGCCGTTGCGGACATCAATGACCTTCACGGTCTTGTCGGTGCACGGGACGTAAGCCCGCCCGGCTTTCGAGGGGCCGATCATCCCGAGCGGAACGGCCGGCCCGATGGCGATCGGCCGGCGGAAGGTCGGCGTGTCAGTCTTGCGGAAGCGCAGACCCGAACCGTCCGGCCCGCCGACGGCGAGGAGCACCTGGACCTCATCGGGGTGAAAGGCCGCCCCGTAAACCGGATAAACTTCGACAAACTTCGTGGCAAGCGTCCAGTCGGCGACGTTCCAGATCTGACACGTATTGTCCTCGCCGCCGGTGGCGAGAAACTTGCCGTTGGGGCTGAAGGAGGCGTGGAGAATGCGGTCGCTATGGCCTTGGATCGTGGTGGCGAGCTTTTTCTGATCCAGGTCCCAGACGTAAGCGAGCCTGCCGCTTGCGCTGGCGGCGAGCAATTTGCCGTCCGGGCTCACGGCCAGTGAGCGGACTACGTCTTTCGGCTCGCCGAAACGGCAGGTTTCCTTGCCGGACGCGAGTTCGATCAGCCGGACCGCGCCGCTCACCGAAGGGGAGCCTTCGCCAACGACCAGCACGCTGCCGTCCTTGAAAAACGCCAGTGCGCCGACGTTGCCGCCGGCGGGAAGCCGCCGGGCCAACTTGGCGGCCGCCAGATCCCACAGCAGGACTTCCCGGTAGCCGGCACTTGCCAGCATCTTTCCATCGGGGCTGAACGCCGCGGCCGTCACCGGCGTAACCGGGCCGACGTTGACGACGCACTCGATCGAGCCGGCAACGCGGTTTGTCGGGCTGACCGGAATCGCGAGCGACTGCTTGGCCGCCGCGAGATCGGCCGCCCCGGCGCATGAAACCCAGAGCAACAGGCAGGCAGGAATTGTCAATGCAATCCGGGCTTTCATAAACGGCTCGCGTGGAATTACATGATTTCCTTCAGCAATCCGCCGCTCTGGATTTCCCCAGTGGCAGACGGCGTGACGTACGCGACGCACCCGTGCGGGTGCGGCAGGCGCCCGCGCGGGTCGATGCCGAGCAGCGTGTACATGCTGGCGGAGAGGTCCCACGGGCAGAGCGCGCGGTTCTTGGGGAACTCCCCCTTGCCGTCTGTATCGCCGACGACCATCCCGCCCCTGAACCCGCCGCCGGCGACCACGACGGACTGTGCTAGGCCGTAGTGGTGCCGGCCACCGTCCCACGGCGCCTTGGGGTCAACCTTGGGCGTTCGGCCGAACTCGCCGTACCAGGTGACGATGGTGCTGTCGAGCAAGCCGCGCCGGGCGAGGTCTTCGAGTAGCGCGGAGAAGCCCTGGTCGAGCGGCGGCAGCAGGACCTTCATCCGGCCGAAGTTGTCGCGGTGGGTGTCCCAGCCGCCGGAGTTGATGGTGATGAAGGGCACGCCGCGTTCGACGAGGCGGCGGGCGAGGAGGCAGGACTGGCCGAACTGGTTGCGGCCGTAGCGGTCGCGCGTTTCGGGCTTCTCTTCGGACATGTCGAACGCCTTCCGGGCGTCCCCGAGGAGCAGGGAGTAGGACTGCTCGCGGTAGGAGTCCATCGCGGCGAACTTTTGATTCTCGATGCATCCGGCGAGGTCATCGACGGATTGGAGCAGGGTTCGGCGTTGTTTGGCGCGTTCGTCGGAAATGCCTGCGGGGGCGACGAGGCCTTCGACGCGGACGGTGTTAGCGTTGGGGTCCCCGCCGGTGGCGAAGACGCGGTAGTCGGTGCCGAGGAAGCCGGATTCGGTGAAGCGGCCGAGCGGCTGGGTGACGGACATGTAGGGGGGCAGGCCGCGGTAGCCGGCTTCTTTTTTCTTGTACGCCACGACCGCGCCGACGGCGGGGTAGGCCAGTTCGCCGGGCATGGTGCAGGTCTGCATGACGTAGGTGGCGGTTTCGTGGCCGTTGTCGCCGTGTGTGATGCTGCGGACGATGGAGTATTTGTCCGCCTGCTTGGCAAGGAGGGGGAGGCCTTCGGAGATTCGGATGCCGGAGACGTTGGTCTCGATGGGCTTCCTGTACGGGCCCGTGTATTCGGCGCCGGCGTCGGGCTTGGGGTCGAAGGTGTCGAGGTGGGACGGCCCGCCGGCCATCCAGAGTTGGATGACGGATTTGGCCTTGGGTTGTTTGGTCACTTCGCCGCGGGCTTTGAGGTTGAGGAAGTCGGTGAGTGTGATGGCAGCGGCGCCCATGCCGACGGCGCCGATCCGGACGAAGGTGCGACGGCTCAGTTTTCCGCGGCTGAGCGTGACGCCATCATTTTGAACGTCCAACATGGCCGAGCCTTCTTTCGTGTGTGCGTTAATGGTTGAAGACGAATTCCTTGCTGTTGAGCAGCGCCCAGAGCACATCCTGGATCGCCTGGGCGCGGCGCTGCCTGGCGTCCGCCCTGGCGGCGTCGAGCTTTTTGTTCGCGTCGTTCAGCTTGGCCACCGCGGCTTTTTCACTGGCGGCGACCTTGTCGCGCGCGGCTTTGGCGGCCGCCATTACTTTGCGTCCGTCGGCGGTGAGCTTGGCAGTGTCCCTCCTGGCGTCGGGGGTGTCGGCACTTGCAGTAGTTTCGGCTTCTTTTGAGGCGCGGGCGGCGGCGTCGAAGTCGGTGTTGGCCTTGGCCAAGTCCTTGCGGCGTGCCGACAGGGCCTGTTCGGCCGCCTGCTGGGCGGTAACGGCTTCAGAATTGATCCGGCTGGCCGAGGAGACGTAGGCGAAAGTCGTGCTCTTCTCCTGAGGGCTGGGGTGCCGTGATACGGTGGCGAGGTACAACCCGTCGATGACCTTGGAATCCTCCGGCACGTCCTTGAGCAGGGCGGCGAGCCAGGGGCTGTTGTTGATTTTGTTCTGGACGTCGTTGGAATTGAGCAGGTGCAGGGTCTGGCGGAGGTAGAGCTGGAGGTCGCGCTCGGATTCGTAGGCGGTGTCGCGCGGGGGGCGGCCGAACAGTTCCAGGAACGGCAGCCCGACGCTGCCGTCGGCCAGGTGCGTGGCGCGGGAGCCGGCGGGCATCACGACGAAGGGCTCTGGGATGATGCTCTGGTAGGTGTCCCATTTGCCCGTAACCTGCTCGATCGCATCGAGGAGCGTCTCGGCGCCGAGCCGTTTCACGTAGTAGTGCGAGAAATGGGCGACGTCGTTTCGATTCCACTCGTTGGTCCTGGCCGACCGCTGGTACGTGTGTGAGTTCAGGACCAGGCGGTAAACGTGCTTCAGGTCGTACTTGTGGTCGATCAACTCCTTGGCAAGGTAGTCCAGGAGCTGCGGGTTCTCGGGAGGATTGGTCGGCCGCAGGTCGTCGGGCTCGTGCACGATGCCGCGCCCGAGGAGCCAGAACCAGACGCGATTCACGGCGTTGCGGGCGAACCACGGGTTCTCCGGCGCCGTGAGCCAGTCGGCAAAGGCCGCGCGCTCGTCGCGCCCCGGCTGGATTTCCATTGCCTCGCCGCCGGGGACCTTCGGCCGAACCACGTCGCCCGTGCGGGGGTGGCGGAGCGTCTGCTTGGCATCGAGGAGGACGATCTCCTCCTTCCACTCCATCGTGGACTTGTACTTCAGTTGCGAGAAAAAGGCGGCCAGGCCCAGGTCATCCTCGAGGTTCCAACGCTCGGTCGGGTGACCGTGGCAGCGCGCGCAGCCGACCCGCGCGCCCATGAAGGTTAGCGCCGCCACTTCGCCGACGCTCAGCGGGTCCTTCTTGAGAAACGCGCGGTAAAAGTTGGCCGGCGGGTCGCGGAAGTTGCTTCCGGTGGCCGTGAGCAGCTCGCGCGCGAACTGGTCGTACGGCTTGTTGGCGGCGATGCTCGCGCGGACCCACCCGTGGTACGCCTGCACCGCGTTCGGCCATAGATTGACCGGGAATTCGCTCTTGATCCGCAGCAGATCGCTCCACTTCATCGCCCAGTAGTCGGCGAATTCCTGGCTATCCAGCAGCCGGTCGATCAGCTTGCCCCGCTTCTGCGGGTCCTGGTCGGCCAGGTACGAACGCGCCTCGTCGGCCGTCGGGAGCGTGCCGGTCACGTCCAGGTACACGCGGCGCAGGAACTCCTCGTCCGAACAAACGTCCGACGGCGGAATGCCGAGTTTTTTAAGCTTGGCCACAACAAGCTGGTCGATCCACCCGCCGGCCGCGACCTGCGGGAAGGGCACGGGCAGGGGCTGCGGAACCGTGACGCGGACGGCCGCCGGGCGGCGCAGGTAACTCACGATGATAGCGGCCTCGCCATAGCCGCCGGCCGTAACGAGACCGCCGTCGTCAACCGACGCGACCTTGGCGTCCGAGGAGCTGAACACTGCCGCATCGGTGACGTTCTTTTGAGCGCCGTCGGAGAAAACCGCCGTCGCAGCCAGTTGCAGCGTCTGCCCCTTCTGGAGGAGGCGGTCGCACGGGGAGGCCGTGAGTGAAACCAGCGCCGGGGCGTTCGGCCCGGTCAGGGGCGCGCCCGCCGAGACCCACGCCAGAAGCAAGTTGTAACGCGGAGTCCCTACGCCGAGCTTTTGCTCGCAAAGGTGGTCAATCTCCGCGGTCGCTTTCAGGAGAAAAAGGCTTTTCGCCGGTTCGACCCTGTTCACCCGCCTGCCCCCGTCGGCCCTGGTCAGGGCGTCATAGTCGGCCAGGGGGTTTGCTCCGAACATCGACAGAACAAGGCCGCCCTTTCCTTTCGGCGAGCCGTGACAGGCAACCGCGTTGCAGCCCAGTTTGCTGAGCAGCGGCATGACATTTGTATTGAAATCCGCAGTGGACGGGTTGCCGGACTCGTATACCGGGTTCGAGCCTCGAACTCCGGCCAATGCCGAGACGGCGCTCAAAGCGAGAATCCCGAACAGAAGCAGCCTGCTCGTTGCCATCGTAGCGGACCTCAAACACAAGGATAATCTGCTCTCTTATTCGCCCGGAATTGTGCTACCACATTCATTATCGGGGCAGAAATAGGATGTTGAAGTCTTTCTTTGGCGCGGAATAATATCGGAAGCTCAGATCAGACGTCCATCAAGGCGTGGCCGTGGATGGCGCTTCCAGCGCGAGCACTTTCTCTCCCCCGCTTCCCGCGCGGTTCCGCTCGATCCTGCCGATCAGGCGGAGCAATCCGTCTAAGATCGTCAACGGGTGCGGCGGGGATCCCGGGATGTACAGGTCAACCGGCACCTGCGATTCCGCGCCGTTGTCCACTTCGGCGTGGTCGACGAAAGGGCCGCCCGAGATCGCGCACGCTCCGACCGCGATCACGATCTTCGGATCCGGCACGGCGTCGTACGTCTTCCGGAGGGCGAGGCGCATGTTCTCGCTCACTGGCCCCGTGATGAGCAGCCCGTCGGCGTGGCGCGGGGACGCGACGAACTGAATCCCGAACCGTCCGAGGTCCCAGCCGACCGTATTCAGCACGTTGACGTCGGCCTCGCACGCGCCGCAGCCGCCGGCGCAGACCTGCCGAAGTTTGAGCGATCGCCCGAATAGCTCCAGCAGCTTCTCGTCCAACGCCCCCGCGAGCTTCAGCCCCTCGCCGGCGGTAACGATCAGGTCCTCGCGGCGCCGCACGGCCAGCCGGTAGTCGTCCGAATACGAGACCGCGCCCGTCGGACAGGCCTGCACGCAGTCCGTGCAAAACAGGCAGCGGCCGAGGTCCACCCTCACCGTCCCGTTCACCGTGATCGCCTGAGTCGGGCACGCCTCCGCACACGCCCGGCAATCCTCCGGACACTTCGACGCGTCGAACACCGGCCGGCCACGAAATCGCTCCGGCAGCGGCGGCGGCGGGCCGTCCGGGTAGGACATTGTGCGATGGCCTTGCCGGAGCCGTGCCAGGGCGATCTTGAACATTCCAAATCCCTTCTTCTCCCGGGGGACTCCGCTACAGGTCGTGCCCGCAGTACGACAAATTGAAACTCTTGTTACAAAGCGGGAAATCGGAGATCTGCTGGCCGCGAAGGGCCATGGCAAGTCCCGTCCAGTTGTGGAACGAGGGATCCACGACCTTATAGCGCTCGAATCGGCCGGCCGAATCCGTGACGCCCACGTGGCAAATCTCACCGCGCCACCCCTCGACCAGCGACACCGCCAGCTGATCCGGCGAAAGCGGCTTAACGCCGCTCCGGATCGAACCGGCCGGCAGCGCGGCAAGCTGTTCCTCGAGGAATTCGATCGACCGCTGCACCTCCAGCCACCGCACGTACGCGCGGGCGAAAACGTCGCCGCTGGTCCACGTGGCGACGGGAATGTGAGCGAATCGGAAGATGCCCGAAGGCTGGTCGTGCCGCGCGTCGCGGTACAGTCCGGCCGCGCGCGCCGCCGGGCCCACCAGCCCGAGCTCCCCGGCCAGCTCCGTCGAAACCCGTCCCGTGTCCTCGAATCGCGCCATCACCGACGGGGAATCCCAGAGCAGTTCGATCGCGTTTTTGCAGTCCGCCGTGGCGGCCGAAAGGCGGCGGAGCAGCTCGTCCACAAGTTTCTGGTCCACGTCGAATCCCACCCCGCCCGGCCGGATCATCCCGCGCCCGAACCGGCTCCCGCAAAGCAGCGCCGTCATGTTGAGAAAGTCGCCGCGGATCCTGCCGCAGTAGCTGGCGGTCGGCAGGAACCCGACGTCGCCGGCGAGTGCCCCCAGGTCCCCGACGTGGTTGGCCAGCCGTTCCAGTTCCAGAGCGATGCCCCGCAGCGTCTGCGCCCGCGCCGTCTTTTGCGATTTGGCCAGCGCCTCCACCACTTGGCAGTACGCCGTGCAATGCCCCACGCTCGTGTCACCGGCCAGCGTCTCGGCGTAATGCACGGAGCGATTGTTCGGCCCGCCGATCATCGCCCGCTCGACGCCGCGGTGCTGGTACCCCAGCGAAATCTCGAGGTGAAACACGCTCTCGCCGTGGCACTGAAAGCGGAAGTGCCCCGGCTCAATGACCCCCGCGTGCACGGGCCCGACCGCCACCTCGTGCACCTCCTCGCCTTCGACGCGGTAAAAATCCGTCACGCCCACGACCGGCGGTTCGCCCGCAGGCCCGCCCCACGCCTCATGGCCCGGCCGGTAGGATCGTTGGAATCGAACGGGCTTGAACCACGGGTGTCCCTCCGCCCGCAGTCCGAACTGCTCGGCAATCTCCCGCTCGAACAAATGCACCTGCGTGCAATGCGGCGTGAGGGATTCGAAACGACCGCCCGCCACGGTCGTGCCGCCGGCGCGGAGCCGCGATTCCTGATCGTCGGCTAAGACCACGTACAGCCCCACCACTTCGCCGGACTTGCCCGCGACGCCGAACAACGAGACGACCCTCTGCCCGTCCGCCACCGCGTCCAGGATTGCTTGCCGGAAATCCGCGCCGGCCATCTCGGGGATGTCGCCGCGGTTGACGGCGCGGCCGTTGACGAGGGTCGCCAGCTGATTCGCTTGCGTCATGGCCGGACCTCCAGGAACCGCACCGCGTCGCGCAGCAGGTCGTTAATCGGCGAAGGAATGTACACGCCGAGCAGAAGCACCACGGCAAACGACGCGAGCACCGGCAGCCCCGTCAGCAGCCCGTCGCGGTACGTCGTCCGCCGCGCCGCTGCCGTCGGCCTGCCTTGCACCACCGTCAACACCGTCCGCCCCATCCCGATGAAGATGATCAGGAGCAGCGAAAGAAAGGTCGCGCCCACCAGGAACCTCCCCGCGCCAAACGCCCCGTTCAGGATGCTGAACTCGCTGACGAACGGGCCGAACGGCGGCGACCCGGTGATCGCGAGGAACCCCAGCAGGAAGAGCGTCCCCGAAAGCGGCAACCGCCGCATCGCGCCGCGCACCTCGTCGGTGGTCTTCGCGTCATACGCGCGATGGATGTTCCCCGCCGAGAGGAACAGGACGCCCTTGGTCATGCCGTTGTTAATCATGTGCAATAACGCGCCGAATACGGCCCCCCCGCCCACCCCGATCCCCAGCACCAGGATCCCCATGTGCTCCACGCTCGAGTACGCCAGCATGCGCTTGAAATCGCGCTGCCCCACCATGAACGCCGCGGCGAACACCATGGAAACAATGCCCATGAACACCAGCAGCCGCCCCGTGTACATCGCTTCCCCCGCCGCCCGGCAGACGTGATCGATCCGGAGCAGCGCCAAAAACGCGCAGTTCGTCACGCCCCCCGCCAGCAGCGCCCCCACCACGCCCGGCGCCTCCCCGTAAGCGTCCGGTTTCCACGTGTGCATCGGCGCCAACCCCATTTTCGTCCCGTACCCGACCAGCAGCAGGACGAAAGCCACGTGCAACCACGGCTTGGACAGCAGCGGCGCCTCCCGCAGCAAATCATCGAACATCAGCGACGACTCGACCCCCCGCTGCACGGCGGCGTACGCCAGGAAGAATGACCCGAGCAGCGCCAGCGCAATTCCCACCGACCCGATCAGCAGGTACTTCCACGTCGCCTCGATCGACCGCGGCGTGCGGTTGAAGTAGATCAGCGGCGCCGTCGCCAACGTCGTCGCCTCGATCGCCACCCACATCAGCCCCAGGTGACGCGCGCACACCACCAGCGACGTCGCCGCCAGGAACAGCAGCAGCCCCACGCAAAAGATCCGGTTCGACAGCTCCGCGCGGTAGCGAAGGTACCCCACCGAGTACGCCGCACATATCAGGAACAACACGCTCAGGATCAGCAAAACGATGCGCCCCGGCGGGTCCAGCGCCAGCCACCGCGTAAACCCGGCCCGCTCCGGCCGCAGCAGCACCAGCATCGTCAGCGCCAAATGCCCCGCCGCCGCCGGCAACAGCAGCCACGGCCGCCACCGGTTCGAACGGACCGCCGCCGCAAGCAGCGCCGCGATCAGCGGCAGGATTATCAGGTCGACGCACATAACGTCATTCCTTCAAGGCGGACAGCCGCCTCGTGTCCAGCGACGCGAACTCGCGGTTGATGTGGTGGATGATGATGCTGATCACGAACACGCCCACGAACAGGTCGAGCAACACGCCCAGCTCCACCAGGAACGGCACCGCCTCGATCAGCAGCAGGCCGAAGATGAAAATCCCGTTCTCCAGGATCAGGTAACCGATCGTCTGCGTGATCGCCTTGATCCGCGTTGTGAGCAGCAGGAAACCGGTGAAAACCGTCGAAAGCGCCGCCGGAACCACCAGCGTCTGCGCGTGCCCCGCCGCCAGCGGCAGCTTCGCCGCCAGCCCGATCGCCGCCGCCGTCCCCAGCGCCCCCAGCAGCGTGCTCGGCATAAAGCCGATGATCGGCTCGATCTCCCTCTTGATCTGCGCGTCCCGCAGCGCCTTGAAGAGGATCTGCGGGATCAGCGAACCCTTGACCAGCACCGTCGCAATCCCCACGATCCCCGTCAGCGCGCTCAAATGACCGTGTGCCAACAGCGGCATCACCCCGAGGACCACGCCCTGCAGCGCCGCCGCCTGCACCAGCGCGCGGATCCGGCTCGTGCCCAACACAAACAGGTTGAGCAGCAACACCAGCACCAGCAGCGCGTTGAGAAATGAAACCATCGCTACCTCAGCATCAGCAGGAACCCTAAGCCGCACAGGAGCGACGCCGCCACCAGCAGCGTCGGCACGTGCCGCATTTGCAGCCGCGCCATCGCCGACTCCACCACGCCGATCGCCACAGCGACGCCCAGCATTTCAACCACGAACAGCCCCCAGTCCGCCGGCGCCCAGCCGGTCCGCGCCGGCAGCATCACGTGAAGAACGACCGCCGACAACACGAACAGTTTCACCGCCGCCCCGTAGAGCACGATCCCCAGCAGCGGCCCACTGTGGTCGAGCACCATCACCTCGTGGATCATCGTCAGTTCCAGGTGGGTGTTCGGGTCATCGATCGGGATGCGGCAGTTCTCCGCCAGCAGCACCACGAACAGCCCAGCCGCCACCAGCACCAGAGACGCCACCGGCAGGCCCATCAGCGGCACCGTGTGCGGCGACCGCAGCATCGGCGTCAGACTGATCGACCCCGACAGCTTTGCCAGCACCAGGAACGCCAGAAAGATCGCCGGCTCCGAAAAACAAGCGAAGGTCACTTCGCGCGCCGCCCCCATTCCCTCGAATGCCGAACCCGTGTCCAGGGCCGCCGCCGTCGTAAAGAACCGCGCCAGCCCGAACAGGTACGCGAACAGGATCAGGTCCCCGCCGAAGCGGATCGGCGCGGCGAACGGCCCCAGCGGGACCAGCAGCCCCGCCAGCAGCACCGCCGCGAGCGTCACCACCGGCCCGAGGCGAAACACCCACGTCGTGGTCGTGCTGAACACCATCCCCTTGCGCATCAGCCGCGCCAGGTCGTAGTACGGCTGCAACAGCGGCGGCCCCACCCGCCCCGCGAACAGCGCCTTGGTTTTGTTGATGACGCCCAGCAGCAGCGGCGGCATCCCGAGCATCAGGACCAGGTGGACGAAGGTTGTGATGATTGACGACACCATTTTTCAGCCCGTCACGCGAACAGCAGCAGCAGGACGAGGATGCTCAACACGTACAGCAGGTACACCTGGATCGGCCCCCGCTGCACGACCCTCGCCCACCCCAGCAGCCACGCCGCCGAGTCAAACGCCGGCATCAAGCTTCGATCGAGCACCACATCCGGCACACCGCTTTCAAATTCCGCCGGCCCCGCAAAAATGCCTTCTATCCGCGGCCGCCTCCGCCACGGCCAAAGCACCCACGCGAGCAGCTCCACGATCATTTGCGAGAACGACGACCCGCTGTACTGCATCCGCGCCGTCGGCCGCGCGTACCCGCAGTCCCAGGTGCCGGCCGAACGGGACGTACTCCGAGACCGCCGCCCCGCGAGCCACAACCCGCCGGCGCCCACCGCCGCGAAAAGTGCCACCGACATTCCGGTCAACCACCCCACCGGAACGAAACTGCGAATCCCCCCCGCCGCCGGCCCCATAATCGGCGCCCAGCCCGCAACCGCCCGGTCCAGTACCCCGATCGCGATCACCGGCACCAAGCCAATCAAGACGCAGCACGCCGCCAAAGCCCACATCGGCAACAGCATGCTCCCCGCGGGGTCGCGCGCGTGTGCGGCGCGCTCGCTCCGAGCCGCCCCGGCAAACACCGTCCCCAGCAGCTTCACGAAACCCGCAACGGCGAGCGCCCCAACCAGCGCCAGCGCCGGCGCCCCGAGCCCCACCGCCGCCCACGCGCGCGAGCTCGTCGCCACCGCCCGCAGCAGCCCGACGTACAGCAGCAACTCTCCGATAAACCCGTTTAGCGGAGGCAATCCGCAAATCGCAACCGCGCCGATCACGAACGGCAAGAACGTCCTCGGCATGCGCTTCCCCAGCCCGCCCAGCAGGTCAATCTCTCGCGTGTGCGCCGCGTGCAGTATGCCGCCGGCCCCCATGAACAGCAGCGGCTTGAACAGGCTGTGGTTAAGCACGTGCAGCAGCGCCCCGCCCAGCCCGAGCACGACCAGGTCCGGCCGGTGCAGCGACCGCCCGAGCGTCGCCAGCCCCACCCCCAGCACGATGATGCCGACGTTTTCAATGCTGCTGTAGGCGAGCAGACGTTTAAGGTCGCGCTGGCCGACGGCGAAGGCAATTCCGAGGATGGCCGAGGCGGTTCCGGCAACGAGCAGCGTCGCCCCCCACCACGCCGGGGGGTGCGGCGCCAGCGCCGTCACGCGCACCAGGCCATACACGCCGGTCTTGAGCAGCACCCCCGAAAGGACCGCCGACACGTGGCTCGGCGCGTTCGCGTGCGCCCCCGGCAGCCAAACGTGCAGCGGCATGACGCCGGCCTTAATTCCGAATCCCACCGCCCCCAATACGAACAGCCCCGCCGCCACCGCCGGCGAAATGCTCGCCGGCAGCGACGGCCACAACTCAAACGCCCCCGTCGCCTGCCGGAGCAGCGCAAAGAATCCGAACAGGCACAGCGTCCCCACGTGCGTCGCCACCAGATACACCCACGCCGCCTCCCGCACCTCACCCTTGTTTTCCTCCGTCGCGACCAGGAAAAACGCGGCCAAGGCCATGATTTCCCACGCCATCAGGAACAACACGCCGTCCCGCGCCAGCACCACCATCGCCATTCCCGCCGTCATCAACCCCCAGCACAGCCGCAGCTTCCGCCCATTCCCCACGTGCCGCCGCTGGGCCCAGTAACTCAGCCCGTACACCGCCCCCAGTGCCGAAATCAGAAAGATCGGCACCAGAAAGATCAGCCCGACGTCATCAACCGCGCAGGAAAATTGCCCAAACGGCAGCGCCCACGCCAGCCGGATGGCCGTCGATCGTTCCGGACGCACGTAGTGATTGATCAGCGCCGCGCCGCCGGCCGCGCATCCCAACACGTTGAGCACCGCCGCGACCCACTGCCCCACCGACGACCGCCGGCTCATTAAAAGCCCCGGCACACCGCTGAACGCGACCACCGCCACCGCAATGACCAGCCACCATGTCGTCATCGTCCAACAGCCTCCCCCCCGATGACCGCCCGCACCGCCTCTTTCACCGGAATGGTGAGCAGCAGCAGGAACAGCAGAATCGTCAGGATGTACAGCAAATACGTCTGCACGCTCCCCTGCTGCAGCACGCGCAGCCCACCAAGCCTCGAGCGGAATCGCCGCCACATCGGCGCGAGCACCCCGTCGAGCACAACGTCCTCCACATGGCTTTCAAATTTTGACACCGCCGGAAATGGCGTGAGTATCTCCGGCCCGTGCACCCTCGGCCGCAGCAGGGCCCCGAACAGCCCAACGAGAATCCCGGCAAACGAGGAGGCCGTGTACTGCATCCGCGCCCCCGGCCGCGCGTAGCCGCAGTCCCACGTCAACGACCGCCGCTCGAACCGCCGGGCCGCGCCCAACCGATACAGCAATACCACCCCAAAAACACCGCCCGCCAAAGACAAGTTGATCGTCCGAATCGCCCGCAAGGGGGCGAGCGATTCCAGCCCGGGCGCACCAGCCGCGCCCCCGTTCCACTGCGCGATCACCGCCTGCACCGGCCGAACGATGACCGGCGGCCAAAAACCGACCACCGCGCAGCACGCCGCCAATACCATCATCGGAAGAACCATCGTCGCCGCCGCCTCGTGCATCCGCTCGATCGGCCTGCGCCGCGCCACCCCGAGAAACACCGCCCCAAACGCCTTCACGAAACACGCCAGTGCCAGCGCCCCCACCAGCGCCAAAGCCGGGGCGGCCAGCGCCGCCCCGGCCCACCCGTCGAGCGTCCGGAATAGACCCAGGTAAACGAACAACTCGCTCACGAATCCGTTCAACGGCGGGAGCCCGCAAATCGCCACCGCGCCGATAAAAAACAGCGCCGCCGTTGCCGGCATCACCTTTCCCAGCCCGCCCATCAGATCAATTTCGCGCGTCCGCGCCGAGTGAATGACCGCCCCCGCCCCCAGGAACAGCAGCGACTTGAACATCGCGTGGTTCCATACGTGAAGCAGGCACCCCGCCAATCCGAGCACCACCCATTCCGGCCGCCCGCGCGACTGTCCCACCAGCGCCAGCCCCAACCCCATCAGGATAATTCCGATGTTCTCAATGCTGTGATACGCCAGCAGCCGCTTCAGGTCGTGCTGCCCCACGGCGAACGCAACACCCAGCACCGCGCTCACCGTCCCCAGCACCAGCACGAGCACACCCCAGCTCACCGGCGGCGCCGGCAACAGAGTGACCGTCCGCAGCAGCCCGTAGATCCCCACCTTCAGGAGGATCCCCGACAAAATCGCCGAAATATGGCTCGGCGCGTTGGCGTGCGCGCCCGGCAGCCAGAAGTGCAGAGGCATCATCCCGGCCTTGAACCCGAACGCGAACAGCGCCACCAGGAAGATCGCCGTCCGCATCCCCGTCCCGGCATGCCGTGGATCAATCGGCCGAAGCTCGAACGACCCGCACGCCACGCGCAACAGCGCAAACATCGCGAACAGCGACAGCGTGCTCACGTGCGCGGCGACCAGGTACAGCCATCCCGCCTCCCGCGCCTCCCTCCTGTACTCCTCGGTGCTCACGAGGAAGAACGCCGACAGTGCCATGACCTCCCACGCGAAGAGGAACGCGATGGAATCCGCCGCCAGCACCACCAGTGACATCCCCGCGATCAGCAGCCCGTAACAGAACCGCAGCCTTCGACCCGTGCGCGGATGGCGCCACTGCCCCCAGTAGCTCGTCCCGTAAATCGAACCCAACCCCCCTATCAGGCAAATCGGCGCCAGGAAAAAGGCCCCCAGCGGATCGAGCCGAAACCCGAACCCAAACTCCGGCAGTGGCCCCCGCACCCAGACGCTCACACGCGCACCCGCCACCAACGCCGCAACCGACGCCGCCATCCCCAACGCCGCCCCCGCGACACACATCGCCGTCGCCACCGCCTGCCCCACCCACGACCGGCGACCGAGGAAAACCCCCGGAACGCCGCTGCCGGCGAGCAGGACCACGGCCCCGATGAGACAATTCAACCACATCCGGCACCCGGTCATTCAGCTAGTCGGACGTGGTTCGAGCGGGCTGCGGTTGCGGCCGCGCCGACGAGGCCGCACGCATCGAAACCTCCACACGCCGCAGCGCCTCGTCGATTTGCTCGCGCGACGCGTGGTGAAGCACCGCATTCTTGAAGTCCGGGTCGCGCAGCGCAAACCCGAGCCTCGACAGCAGGTACAGGTGCGCCCGCACCGTCGGGCTGATCAAAATGAACAGAGCCGTCACCGGGTGCCCGTCCAACGCGCCAAAATCGATCGGCCGCTCGAGGAAACACAGCATCACCGTCGGCCGCGACAGGTGGAGCACGATCGGGTTCCGTACGTGCGGGATCGCGATCCCCTCCCCAATCCCCGTCGATCCCAGCGCCTCCCGCGCCAGCAGCACCTGATACAGAAACTCCCGATCCACTTCCTCGGGAAGCTTCATCATGTCCACTGCCGCGTGGAGCACCGCCGCCTTGTCCGACCCGCCCACCCGATAATGGACTCCACCTTCCCGAAGTGCCTCGCTCAATGAAGGGGGTCTTCCTTCGGCTCCCTCGGGTTCCGCGAAGATCTCCGGCGACACGTTAAGCTTGCGCGACGTCGCCCACTCCAGCAGTTCAGCCCGATTGAACCGGTACTGGTCATTGATCTGGTAGGCCGGGATAGCACCCTGCTTAATCCAGCGGTAAATGGTCTTCTCCGTAACCTTTAGCAATTGGGCAGCATCACGAACGGTGAGCGTCATAGTTCCAAATTCCTGTTGTGTAACCTATCCTCACTATCGGGCAAGTGTCCAAAAAAGTCCAGTCCATGGCAAATGTTTACGCTAGGCGGGGATAAATTCTGATTGATGTGGTAAATGTCAGATATTGCTCCTAAAAATTGGGGCATTTTCCGCGTTAAAGAGTCAACGCCACGTCGGGGTTATTGCGGGCATTCCGGTTCCGTCGTGTGAACAACATGGGCCAGAGCCACGACGCCTTGACGAGGATGGGCCGGGCGCGATCGTATCATCCTGGCGGCTTAAACACCTGATGTCGCATGATGTACTTATGATGCTCGTTCCCTGGCCCCGCGGTTCGGATGGTGCGATGACCCGATTCCATCTGTTGTTTTGCGTGCAGCTCATCGCCGGCATTTCACTGTCCGCTTCCCCGGCATTAGCGTCGGAAAACGACACCGACGCCGAATGGGCCGCGGCCCGCGCCCAAGCACTGAAAACGTACAAGAGCCAGGTCACACCGTTCATTCAGAATTACTGCAAAAGCTGCCACGGCGACAAGAAGCGCAAGGGCGGCGTCACGTTCAATTACGCGCTGAAGAGCCCGGCCGCCCCATCTTTCCGATCGCTCTGGAACTTGGCCGCCGGCAAGCTCAAGGCTCACGAGATGCCGCCGGAGGATGAGAAGCAGCCCACCGAGCAGCAGCGCAAGGCGATCGTCGATTGGATTGCCGCGATCAAGTACCTGAGCCCCCGTGACCCGGGCCTGTTCGTCATCCGCCGCCTCAGCAAGGTCGAGTACGGCAACACCCTGCACGACCTCTTCGGCGTCGATCCCGAGCTGGCGCACGACCTCCCCGACGAGGTGTTCGGCGCCGGCTTCACCAATTCCCTCTCGCCGATGCTGATGGAGCAGTACCTCGCGGTCGCCAACGAGGTCTTGAACCGGGTCATCGCGCCGCCCGGCCAGCCGCCCACCGCCGTCCAGGAGCGCCTGCTCGGCCCCGCGCCGGCCCCCGGCGCCGATCCCAAGGCCGCCGCGCGCAACGTCGCCCGCTCCCTCGCCCGCCTCGCCTACCGCCGGCCGCCGTCGCAAGCCGAGGTGGACTTACTGCTTCGGGTGTTCGCCCTGGCCACCGACCAGGGTAAACCCTATCCCGAGGCGTTGCGACTGATGGTCAAGGCGGTCCTGGTTTCGCCGCAGTTCCTCTTCATCACCCCCGACACCGCCGACAACGCCGCCGACGCCGGCGCACCCGGCGAGATCGTCCCGCTGGACGACTACCAACTGGCGTCGCGCCTCTCGTACCTGCTCTGGGCGACGACGCCGGATGCGGAGTTGTCCGCCCTGGCCGACGCCGGGAAGCTGCGCGACCCGGAGGTGCTCGCCGCCCAGGCCCGCCGCCTGCTGCGCGACCCGCGATCGCGCGCCCTCTTCGACGGCTTCGGCGCGCAGTGGCTCGGGATCGACAAGCTCGCCGGGAAGACCTTCGACGCGGAGAAATTCCCCCAGATGACTGCCCAGATGCGCGCCTCCATGTACGACGAAGCGCGCCTGTTCTTCGAAAGCATCGTGCGCGAAAACCGCAGCCTCGCGGAGTTCATCGACAGTGACTACACGTTCGTCAACGCCACCCTGGCCCCGATCTACGGCTTACAGGGCGCAGTCACCGGCCCGGAAATGCGAAGGGTAAAGCTCGCCGACGCCAACCGCGGCGGCATCCTGGCCATGCCCGGCACGCTGGCCACCAGTTCCTTCCCCAATCGCACCAGCGCCGTCAATCGCGGCGTCTGGGTGCTGGAGCAGGTCCTCGGGGAACACGTCCCGCCGCCGCCGCCCAACGTCCCGGCCCTGGACAAGCAGGACCAGCAGAAGGTCGCGAGCCTGACGCTGCGGCAGCGCACGGAGTTGCACCGGTCCAACGCCGTGTGCGCCAACTGCCACAAGGTCCTGGACCCGATCGGCTTCGG
>Ga0308175_100000943_pt1 | contig 19265 bp, 19 predicted proteins | sample PhyCR1_3_FD_203893 | JGI IMG/M metagenome (GOLD analysis project Ga0308175, IMG submission 203893) | Soil microbial communities from UC Gill Tract Community Farm, Albany, California, United States - DLSLS.C.R1 | ecosystem: Environmental > Terrestrial > Soil > Agricultural land | place: USA...
CCTGCTTCGGCAGCGGACCGGTGGTGTAGGACAGGCCGTACCGCTCGCAGATCTCCTGGATCCGCGGCGCGATCTCGGCGTAGCGGTTGCTCGGCAGGTCGGGGAACAGGTGGTGCTCGATCTGGTGCGACAGGTTGCCCGTCATGAAGTGCATCGCCTTGCTGCCGCTGATGTTGGCCGAGCCGATCATCTGGCGCAGGTACCAGTCGCCGCGGGTCTCGCCGTCGATCGAGGTCTTGGAGAACGTCTCGACGCCCTCGGGGAAGTGGCCACACATGATGACCGCGTGGGTCCAGACGTTGCGGACGAGGTTGGCGGTGGCGTTGGCCGCCATCGTGTGCAGGAACGACGGGCCGGAGAGCAACGGGTGCAGGACGTAGTCCTTGCGCACCTGGCGGCCGATCTTGCGCAGCACCCGCTTCGCGTCGCGTCGGAAGGTCTCCTGGTCCTTGCCGCGACCCTTGAGGTAGGCGCCGAGCTCGAGGTCGTAGGCCGCGATGCCGTACTGGAAGAACAGCATGTTGATGAAGTTCCACACCGGCTGGCCGAGGTAGGACGGGTACCACTTCTGGTCCTCGTCGACCCGCATGATGCCGTAGCCGAGGTCGTTGTCCTTGCCGATCACGTTGGTGTACGTGTGGTGCAGCTGGTTGTGGCTGTGCTTCCAGAACTCGGCAGGGGTGGCGCTGTCCCACTCCCACGTCGTCGAGTGGATCTTCGGATCGCGCATCCAGTCCCACTGGCCGTGCAGGATGTTGTGCCCGATCTCCATGTTGTCGATGATCTTGGCCACCGAGAGCCCGATCGTGCCGACCACCCAGGCGGGCGGGAAGATCGAGAACAGCAGCACGGCGCGGCTGCCGAGCTCGAGCTTGCGGTTCCGGTCGATGACCTTGCGGATGTATGCCGCGTCGCCGGCCCCGCGCGAGGCGAGGACTTCCTGCCGCAGGGCGTCGAGCTCGGCGCCGAGCGCCTCGACGTCCTCGGCGCTCAGGTGGGCGGTCGGGTCCGGCTTGCCGGACGGCTTGGGTGCGGGACGACGCTCGGTCGTCACCACCGAGAGCCGGCTCCCGGGCTTGCGGATGGTCGTCGGCGCGGACGGCGTGCCCGCGCCGGACCCGTCGATCGTCAGGTCGAACTTCTCGGCCGTGGCGGTCATGTGTATGGGTCTCCTTGTCTCAGAGCGAAAATCGGTCTCGGAGTTGATGTGGTCAGAGTTCGATCGAGCACGCGCCGGCGGCAGCCGACACGCAGGTCTGGATGGGGATGGCGTCGCCGTCCGCGGCGACGGTGAGCTGGCCGTCGCGCAGGTCGCGCACAGCGCCCTCGGTGAGCGGGACGACGCAGCCGAAGCAGATGCCCATTCGGCACCCGGACGGCATCAGGACGCCGGCGTCCTCGCCGGCGTCGAGGATCGGGGTCGCGCCGTCGGCGTCGACCTCCTTGCCCTGCTTGGCGAAGCGGACGGTGCCGCCCTCGCCCTCGGCGACCACGACGGGGCGGAAGCGCTCGGTGTGCAGCGAGGCAGCGAGGCCCACCGCGGCATACGCCTCCTCGAAGGCGTCGAGCAGCCCGGTCGGGCCGCACGCCCACGTCTCGCGCTCCCGCCAGTCGGGCACGACCTCGTCGAGGTCGGCCGGGGTGAGGATGCCGTCACGCTCGGTGTGCCGCTCGATGAGGCGGAGCCTCCCGTCCGCGGCCCACGCGCGCAGCTCGTCGCCGAAGATGACGTCCTGGGGGGTGGGGGCGGAGTGCAGGACGACGGCGTCCGCGAGGTCGGCCAGGTGGTTGCGCAGCATCCCCATGACGGGCGTGATCCCGCTGCCGGCGGTGACGAACAGCGTCTTCGTGGGTGGGGTCGGGGGGAGCGTGAACTCGCCCGTGGCCTGGTCGAGGTGGATGAGCGTGCCGGGCCGCAGGCGCCGGACGACGTGGTTGCTGACGGTGCCGTCGGGGATGGCCTTGACCGTGATCGAGAGGGTGCCGTCGCGCATCTCGGCCGGCGAGGTCAGTGAGTAGGCACGCCAGTTGCGCACTCCGTCGACGTCGACGCCGATCCGGATGTACTGCCCCGCGACGTGGCCGCGCCAGCCGCGGCCCGGGCGGATCCAGACCGTGGCGGCGTCGGCCGTCTCCGGCCGCACGGCGACGACGCGCCCCCGCAGGTCGGCGCCGGCACGCAGCGGGGCCACCATGTCGAGCACGTCGGAGGGGACCATGGGCGTCACGAGCGCCGCACTGACCTGCCGCAGCAGGGCGCGGGCCTGCCGGCCGCGGGGAGCAGCCACCAGTCGGGTCGTCATCGAGGTCATGACGCAACAGTAACCTACGGTGCCGTAGGTTACGGAATCGTAGGTTGTGAAGTCTCCCACGCCGAGCCCTGGGAATGCACCCGGGCGGCCCCGGGTACGGGTCCTGGCCCAGCCGGGCAACGACACCGGCGCCGATCGGGAGGAGCCCCATGAAGGCTGTGGTCTGGCACGGCAAGCGGGACGTGCGGGGCGAGGAGGTGCCGGACCGACCCCCGCATCATGGACCCGCTGGATGCGCCCAGGGAACCGGCGCCGCGCTGTTGCGCTCCATGCGCTGGCCGCGGCGGCCTGGGCGGCTCGCCCGCAGCCGGTCGACCCGGGATGGCTCGACATGGCGTGGGACGTGCCCGTCCTGTCCAGCCGTCGCGCCCGCGACGCGCGGGGTTGGGCCCTGCGCCACGACCCGCGCGAGGTCTTGGCGGGGGCCGCGCGGGGGATGGTGCACCAGGACGGGGTTGCGACTCCGGCGCTGCGGCCGCGCCGGTGGTCCGACCAGCTCTCGAACCTCGTGCGGCACGGCGCGGTGTCCCGCGACGGATGGCATGAGCAACGCGCCGCGGGCCACCCACGACACGGGCAAGGTCAAGTCTCGGTCAAGAGTTGGGGACCCAACTCATGCCCTCGCCGCGCGATGGGCAGTGGAGAGCAGGCCCGCGTGCGCCGGCCGCGCGTCGGGCCGGGGTCGGGGAGGTTGAACCAGCAGCTTCCCCGGCTCGCCGGCGCAACCCCGCAGCTTGGCCCCGTCCCGCCCGCTCGCTAGATGAACAGCAGCTGGGCGCCCTCGGTCTTCTCGATGAAGTCGCTGGCGCTGATGATCCCCTCGACCTCGTCGTAGAGGTCATCCTGCGTCAGGTGGTTCATGTCCGCCGACATGCGGCAGGCCCAGAGGTGTCCACCCGAGGCGACGATCTGCTCGAGGAACTCCGGGACGTCCGGGACCTCGAGGTCGGCAATCGCCCTGCGCAGCCTCGTGGTCGCCATGTGGGTCACACCGGGGAGCCCACCGAGGCCTTGCGGCATGTGGGTGGCCGGGTTGCCCAGTGGCGTGAACTTCAGGTCCGCCATGGTCTTCTTGTTGATGATGTCGAAGCCCCAGAAGGTGAAGAACAGGTGTGTCTCGACCCCTTCGCCGAGGGCGGCGTTGGCGAGGATCATGCCCGGGTAGGCCATGTCGAGGCTCCCCTTCGAGCAGATGATGGCGAGCTTGCGGCCCGTGTCGGTCCCCTGGTCGAAGTTCGGCACGATGACCGGTGCGGTGTCGGTGGTGGTCATGGGTGTCTTCCTTTCACGGGGGCCAGTGGTGGGGTCAGACGCAGCCGTGGGGCTTGGGCAGCCCGGCGACGTAGGCCAGCTTCTTGGCCGGCTTCTGGGGAAACAGGACGAACAGCTGCTTGATGGGTATGCCGGTGAGCAGGCTGATGCGGCGAAGTGCCGCTGTCTCGCCCTGGTCGAGGTAGTCCTGGCGAAGCAGGCGGATCGCCGTCCAGTGCTCCTCGGTGAGGGTGATCCCGATCTGCGCGGCAAGGGCGCGGGCGACGTCCTCGTCCCACTCCGAGTACTGCGTCAGGAATCCCTCGGGGTCGACGTTCACCGTGTGGCCCTCGATGGTGGTCACAGGCATGGCTTCCTCCTTCACTTCGCGGTGGTGGGGACTGCCTTGCCGGCCATCGACATGTGGCTCGGCAGGGGCAGCGGACGTGCGGGCAGCAGGACGTTCCAGTAGATCCAGCGGAAGGCGAGCTTTCCGAGGTGGTTGGTCCGGGTCTCCTCGAGCAGCCGCAGCGGCCCGACCATCGGCAGCGGATACCTGCCGGGGAGGGGCTCGGTGTCGTAGTTGAAGTCGATCAGCAAGGCCTTGTCGTCGCCCGACTCGACGAAGCAGTTCGCGTGCCCGTCGAACGACGACGGCAGGGGTTGGCCGCGCATGGCCGCGAGGAGGTTGTCGACGAGGGTCTCTGTGGCGAAGTGCGCCACGGATCCGGCTTTGGACGTGGGCAGGTCGGCCGCGTCGCCGATGGCGAAGATGTTGTCGGCATCCTTGGAGCGCAACGTGTTCCGGTCGACCCGCACGTGGTTCAGCTCGTCACCCAGACCCGACCGGGCCACGAAGTCCGCGCCCATGTTGAGAGGCACCGTCACGAGCAGGTCGAAGGGCACCCGGCGCTCGTCGTAGGAGACGAGGGCACTCGCTTCCTCGTCCACCGACTCCACGAGGAAGTCCGGCTCGACCGCGATCTTGCGCTCGTCGAGCATGTGTCCCAGGCGGTCCGACGCGATGGGCTTGGTGAACGCGCCGGACAGGGGCGTGACGTAGACCAGCTCGACGGCGTCACGCACGCCCTTCTCGCGCAGCCAGGCGTCGGTGAGGAACGCGAACTCCAAGGGCGCGACCGGACACTTGATGGGCATGTCGGTGACGTGCACGACCAGCCGACCGTGGTCGAAGCGGGCCAGTGCCTTCTCCAGCGCCACCGCGCCCTCGAGGGTGTAGAAGTCGAAGACGCTCTCGCGCCAGAGTGCTCCCGTCATGCCCGACGTCTGGTCCGGCCGGGGTGTGGTCCCCGTCGCGACGACCAGGAAGTCGTAGGGGAGGGCCCGGCCGTCTTCGAGGTGCACGGTCGAGGCCGGGGCGTCGACCCTGTCAACCTCGCCCTGCAGGAGGACGACTCCGTCGGCGATGAACGAGTGCCGGGACCGCACGAGGTCCCTCGGCTGGTAGCGACCGAACGGCAGGAGCAGCAGCCCCGGCTGGTAGAGGTGGGAGTCGTCGCGGTCGACCACGGTGATGGTCCACGTGTCGTGTGACAGCACCCGGCGCATCCGGTTGGCGACCATGGTGCCTGCGGTCCCGGCACCCAGGACGAGCAGGTTCCTCATCATCGATGGGCTCCTCTCTGCGACACCTCCCACGCTAGGGACGGGGTGCAGGAGCAGCGAGGGGCGAAGGTCCTGCCCGTGGGCCAGTGGCGTGCCGTCAGCGGGTGTCGCCGGCCTCGGACGGCCGTACCGCGGCACGGCCGGCCTCGAGCCTGGCGACGGGGACGCGCGGCGGCGAGCAGGACACGTAGTCCAGACCGGCGCCGGCCAGGAACGCGATCGACTCAGGGTCGCCCGCGTGCTCGCCGCAGGCACCCAGTCCGAGGTCCGGGCGGGCGACACGTCCCCGGTCGACTGCGATCAGGATGAGCTCACCGACGCCGGTCTCGTCGAGGCGGGTGAACGGGTCGTCGGCGAGCAGCCCGGCCTCCCGGTAGGAGGTCAGGAACCCCGCCTCGGCATCGTCGCGCGAGATGCCCCACGTGGTCTGGGTGAGGTCGTTGGTGCCGAACGAGAAGAACTCCGCCTCTCCCGCGAGTGCACCTGCGGTCAGCGCAGCGCGCGGCAGCTCGATCATCACCCCCACGGGACAGTCGACGGTATGCCGCGTGGTCGCGACCTGTTCAAGCGTCACCTCGACGCGACGGCGGGCGAGGGCGAGCTCGGCCACGTCGGCGACGAGGGGCACCATGATCTCCGGACGGGGGTCGAGCCCCTGCTGTCGCAGCACCGCGGCTGCCGACACCAGCGCTCGGACGTGGGCGTCCACGAGCTCGGGGATGACCGTCAGCAGCCGGACCCCCCGCAGACCCAGCATGGGGTTCTGCTCGTGCCAGCGGCGGACCGCCGCGAGCCGGGCGGCCAGTGCGGGCTCCACCAGCCCCCTGGCACCCTCTGCCGCCACGCGTACCGACAGCTCGACCAGGTCGGGCAGGAACTCGTGCAACGGCGGGTCGAGCAGCCGCACCACAACCGGCAGCCCGTCCATGGCCGTGAGCAGCTCGGTGAAGTCCTCCATGGCGAGCCGCTCGATCTCGGCCAGGGCCTCCGTCCTGCGGTCGTCCACCACGACGCGCTCGACGAGCTCGCGCCGGGCACCGAGCAGCATGTGCTCGGTGCGGCACAGTCCGATGCCCTCGGCACCGAGCGCCCGCGCCTCGCGCGCCTCGGCCGGGGTCTCGGCGTTGGCGCGCACGCGCAGGTGGCGCACCCGATCGGCATGGGCGAGCAGGAGTCGCACGGCGCGGGCCGTGGACTCGTCGTCTGCGGCAGGCGAGGTCGGCTCTCGACCGGCCATGGCGGCATACACAGGGCTGGGGGTCACCCGCAGGCGGCCCGCGTAGACATGGCCGGACGTGCCGTCCACCGACAGCAGGTCGCCCTCCTCGATCCGGTGCCCGTCCGCCAGGACGGCCAGCCGCTGCGACTCGTCCACGTCGAGGCCGGACACCGACGTGACACACGTGCGGCCCAGCCCGCGGGCCACCACGGCGGCGTGCGACGTCAGGCCGCCCCGGGCGGTGACAACGGCCACGGCGGCGATGATCCCGTCGACGTCGTCCGGGCTGGTCTCGGTCCGTACCAGGACGCATGGACGTCCCTCGGCGGCGCGCACGACAGCGGTGGCCGGGTCGAACACCGCCTCACCGACGGACGCTCCCGGGCTGGCCGGCAGGCCGGAGGCGAGCGGCTCGTGGCCGGCGGCGGCGTCGAAGCGAGGATGGAGCAGCGACTCGAGCTGGTGTCCGTCGACCCGCCCGAGGGCTTCGTCCAGGCTGATCAGCCCCTCCTCGGAGAGGTCCGCCGCGATGCGGAACGCGGCGGCCGGGCTGCGCTTGCCGACCCGCGTCTGCAGTACCCAGAGCCGCGAGTCCTCGATGGTGAACTCGACGTCGCACAGGTCCCGGTAGTGCCGCTCCAGCGTACGGAGGTGGTCGAGCAGCTCGGCGTGGGCCGCCGGCTCCAGCCCGGCGAGAGCCGACAGCGGCAGGGTGGTCCGGCTGCCGTTGACGACGTCCTCCCCCTGGGCGTTGGCGAGGTAGTCGCCATAGGCCTCGGCCTTCCCCGTGGCCGGGTTGCGGGTGAAGCAGACTCCGCTGCCGGAGCGCGGACCGGTGTTGCCGTAGACCATCGCGACGACGTTCACGGCCGTCCCCAGGTCGTCGGGGATGCGCTCGTGGGCGCGGTAGACCCGGGCCCGCGGGCTGTCCCACGACGCGAACACCGCGGTCACCGCCCGGTCGAGCTGTTCGCGTGGGTCCTGCGGCAGGTCCTGGCCGGTGTGCGACACCAGCACGCTGCGGAACTCACCCACGAGGTCGGCCAGGGTGGCGGCGTCCAGCCCGGCGTCGTCACTCGCACCGGTCGCGGCGCGCGCCTTGGACAGCAGGTCCTCGAAGCGGGAGGCGTCGATGCCGAGCACCGTGTGGCCGAACATCTGGACCAGTCGCCGGTAGCAGTCCCACGCGAACCGGGCGCCACCTCGGGCGACCAGCCCCGGCAGTGTGACGTCGGTCAGGCCGACGTTGAGGACGGTCTCCATCATCCCGGGCATGGAGAACCGCGCGCCGGAGCGCACGGACACCAGCAACGGGTCGGACGCCGAGCCGAACATCTGCCCGCTGCGCCACTCGAGGTCTCGCAGGGCGTCGGTGACCATGGCCGTGAGCTCCGGGGGTGGGCTGCCGTGCGCCATGAACTCGCGACACGCCTCGGTGGTGATGGTGAAGCCGGGTGGCACCGGAAGCCCCAGCCGGGTCATCTCGGCGAGGTTGGCGCCCTTGCCGCCGAGCAGGGCGGACATGGAGCGGTCACCCTCGGTGAAGGGCACGAGCAGCTGCGTGGACATGGCGGGATCGTGCGTTCGCCGGGTCGCCGGGGGCCAGGGACCAACGACCCGCGATCCACGCCAGCTGGCGCTGCGCGGCTCACTCGGCCAGGGTGGCCGCCAAGGTGATCGGCACCGCGGACAGCGCCTGGCTGACCGGGCAGCCCGTCTTGGCGTCCTGGGCCGCCTTCTCGAACTGCTCCGCCGTCATCCCGGGCACCACCGCCGTGACCGACAGGGCGATCCCCGTGATGCCGGTCCCCGGCTGGAACGTCACCTCCGCAGTCGTGTCCACCGACGTGGGTGGCGTCCCGGCCTGAGCGAGGCCGTTCGACAGGGCCATCGAGAAGCAGGTCGAGTGGGCAGCGGCGATCAGCTCCTCCGGACTGGTCTTTCCGTTGGGCTCCTCCGAGCGCGCCGCCCAGGTCACGGGATAGGTGCCGACCCCGGACGAGGCGAGGTTCACCTCCCCGGAGCCTTCCATGAGGGAGCCCTCCCAGTGGGCGTTGGCGGTGCGGGTGGTTGCCATCTGCAGCACTCCTTTGTTCGGTGTCCCTCCACCCTCGCCGTCCGCGCGCAGCAGGGCAACTGCTCGAACGAAGCACGAGACTCCTTCGGCCCCGCCGGCGGGACCTTGTGCCCTCCCCGTGCCGCCGGGAGCCGTATGAGAGTGGAGCCATGCTGGTCCGAGAGCTGATGGTGACGGCCGTCGCGTCCGTGGGTGCGGAGTCGTCCCTTGCCGAGGCGGTGCGACTGCTGGCCGCCCGTCGCGTGTCGGCCCTGCCCGTCGTCGACGAGGCCCGTCGTGTGGTCGGCATCCTCAGCGAGGCCGACGTGCTCCGCCTGCAGATCGCCGAGGACCCACGCGCCCACCTGGCGCCGACGCCCCCACCCCACCCCTGGCCGGCCACCGTGTCTGCGGTCATGACGCCGGATCCGGTGACTGCACACACCGGCAGCGACGTCTCCCTGGTGGCCCTCACGATGGCAGACACCGGGTGGAAGAGCCTCCCGGTGGTCGACGAGCAGGACCGGCTGGTCGGCATGGTCAGCCGCAGCGACGTCATCGCTGCGCTGTCGACGTCCGACGAGGAGATCAGGGTCAGGGTGGCGCATGACCTCGACCAGCTCGGAAGAGGCGGCTGGACGGTCGCCGTCCGCAACGGGGTGGTGAGCATCCACGGAGTGGTGTCCAGGAAGGACGCTGCGCTCGCGACGGCGGTGGCCACCACCGTGACGGGCGTGCGGCGCGTGGACGTCCAGGTGCCGCAGTCGAGTCCCTGAACCCGGTTCGGGCCCCTACGATGCAGACGTGGCTGATGAGTCGGTGCTGGCGGAGGGCACGGCAGCACCCGTTGGCGGCGCCGTCGCACGCCTGAGCGGTCTCGACCTCGAGGACCTGCTCGAGGAGCTGCGGGAGCGTGCAGGCAGTGCTCGTGCCACCCAGGGAAGGATCTCCCAGCTCCTCGATGCAGTGGTGGTGGTCAGCTCCGACCTCGAGCTCGCCGCCGTGCTGCGCCGCATCGTCGAGTCGGCGTGCTCCCTGGTGGACGCGAAGTACGGCGCTCTCGGGGTGCTGGGACCACGGGGTGAGGAGCTGGTCGAGTTCGTCACGCACGGCGTGACCGAGGAGGAGCGAGAGGCGATCGGCCCCCTGCCGCACGGCAAGGGCCTGCTGGGCCTGATCATCCGTAGCCCCGAGCCGCAGCGGGTCGACCGGATCCAGGACCATCCCGACTCCTACGGGTTCCCCCCGAACCACCCGGCCATGACAACCTTCATGGGCGCCCCGGTGCGGATCCGCGACCAGGTGTTCGGCAACCTGTACCTGACCGAGAAGAGCGGAGGAGCTTCCTTCTCCGAGGACGACGAGGCTGTTCTCTCGGCCCTTGCGGCAGCGGCGGGAGTGGCGGTGGACAACGCGCGCCTGTACTACCGGGCCCAGAGCGAGCAGCAGTGGGGTGAGGCGACGCGCGAGCTGGTGTCCGCGCTGCTGCAGGGGATCCCCGAGACCGAGGCGCTGGCCGCGGTGGCCGAGCGGGTGCGCGGGCTCACCGGGGCCAGGGGCTGCATCGTTGCCCTTCCCACGGACACCGACCTCACCGTGGTGGCCACCGCTGGGGAGGTCGAGCTGCAGGTCGGCGGAGTGGTAACCGACCCGGCGTGGCGCGCGGCGCTGGCCAGCGGTGGCGCAGGGGAGGACGGCGACAAGCTGGTGATGGTGCCGCTGGCCATCCAGGGGCAGGCACCTGTCGGGCTGCTGGTGGTCCAGGAGATCCCGCAGCGCCTGGGTGCTGCCTACCCGTTCACGGACTTCGGCCAGCGGGTTGCCGTCGGCCTCACGGCGGCGAGCGCCCAGCGCGAGCGAGCCCGTATCGACCTGCTCGAGGACCGCGACCGCATCGCCCGCGACATGCACGACCACGTCATCCAGCGACTGTTCGCCACAGGGCTCTCGCTCCAGTCCGGGAGCCGGCTGACCCGGGACGCAGGGCTGCGAGCCAGACTCGACGAGGCGGTGGACGAGGTGGACGCCGTGATCAAGGACATCCGCCACACCATCTTCGCCCTGCACCGCGCCCCGGGCCCGCGCAGCCTCACCGCCGAGCTCGCCGCAATCTGCGACAGCGCCAGGGTCACGCTGGGCTTCGCCCCGACACTGACCGTCCAGGGCAGCACCGGCACGATCCCGGAGGACGTCGCCGCAGACCTGCTGGCAGTGATCCGGGAGGGCCTGAGCAACGCCGCGCGCCACGCCCACGGCTCCCTGGTCTCCGTCCGGGTGGACGTCGGTGACGCGGTGTCCGTCCTCGTCACCGATGACGGACGCGGGCTGCCGGAGGCGCCCGCCCGGTCAGGGCTGGACAACCTGGCCAGGCGTGCGACCGGCCGAGGGGGCACCTTCGACATCGGGCCCGCCGACGGCGGCGGCACCAGGCTGCGTTGGGCGGTTCCCCTCCACCACGCCTGAGGGACCTTGGGCCCTGTCCCTTCGAGTCCGACCGGGAGAGGCTCGGCGCATGAGCGCATCGCATGCAGGGGTCAGCACCGTTCCCACAGGCCCTCGACCCAGCCTGGCCGGACGTGAGGTCGTCGTGGGGTTCGACGGCGGAGAGCCCGCCCGGGCAGCTGTCCGGTGGGCGGCACGCGAGGCTGCCCGGCTCGGCTCGCCGCTGACCATCGTCTATGCCGCGAACGTGCCTGCCGTGTCGGCGTGGAGTCCCGGGACGGCCGTGGTCCTCGACGGCTTGGGCGACGTCAGCGAGCGGGTGGCGGCGGAGGGTGCCGCAATTGCTCGCGAGTCGGCTCCGGACGTCCGGGTGCGCAGCCAGGGCACGATCGGGGGAGCGGCGGGAGAGCTCATCGGGCGCTCCGGCGAGGCTGGTCTGGTCGTGGTCGGGAGGCGGCGGCGCAGCGCGCTGGCGTCTGCCGCGCTCGGATCGGTGTCGTTCGCCGTCATCCTGCACGCCCGGTGCCCGGTCGTCGTGGTGCAGGAAGGCACCGAGGAGGCAGCTGCGGCCTCGGGGGGTGCCGTGGTCGTCGGCGTGGACGGGTCCCGGGCGGCGCAGGCTGCCCTGGAGCTGGCCGCCGAGCTGGCGGCCGCGTGGGGAGCCCCGTTGTCCGTGGTGGCGGCATGGTCGGTCCCGGCCTCCGAGCCGTGGAGCGAGGCACTCGGGCCCGAGGCTGCCCAGGCGGCCTACCACGACGCGCGACGCGGGGCGGAGGAGGTCGTGGTCGCCGCCCTGGACCGGGTCAGGTCCGCCCACCCGGGGACTGAGGTGTCGGTCAACGTCGTCCAGGGGCCCGCTGACGAGGTGCTCGCGGAGGCGTCCAGGTCTGCCGGTCTGGTCGTAGTCGGCAGCCGGGGCCATGGAGGGTTTGCGGGGATGATGCTGGGCTCGATCGGGCACAGCGTCCTGCGCAAGGCGTCCTCGCCCGTGGCCGTCGTGCGGTGGGGCTCGTGGTGATCGCGGTCCCTGCCGGATTCGCTCACAGTAGGGTCGTCACCGGGAGGTGGAGCCGGTGACGATCGCCGTGTACCTGCTGGATGACCACGAGGTGGTGCGACGCGGCCTGCGTGAGCTGCTCGAGGTCGAGCCCGACCTCGACGTGGTGGGGGAGTCCGGCAGCGCGCCGGAGGCTGCTCGACGGATCCCCGCGCTGCGCCCCGACGTGATGGTGCTCGACGGCAGGCTGCCCGACGGCTCGGGGGTCGAGGTGTGCCGTCAGGTCCGCTCGATCGACCCTGGCATCCGGGCCATCATCCTCACCTCCTACGACGACGAGGCGGCGCTCACGGCCGCGGTGGCAGCGGGCGCGGCCGGCTACATCCTCAAGGACATCCGCGGCTCGGACCTGGTGGACTCCATCCGACGAGTCGCTGCGGGGGAGTCGCTGCTCGACCCGGACGTGGTGGCCCGCCTGCGCGCACAGTGGGGTCACGCCAGCCCGGTGGACCCGAGGCTGGCGTCCCTGTCACCGCAGGAGCGACGCATCCTCGAGTGCATCGGAGAGGGCCTGACCAACAGGCAGATCGGCGAGACGCTGTCGTTGGCGGAGAAGACGGTCAAGAACTACGTGACGTCCGTGCTGGCCAAGCTGGGCATGGAGCGCCGCACCCAGGCCGCGGTCTACATCACGAGCCAGCACCCAGCTCGCGACCAGTGACCGACTGGGTCCGCACGCGGATCCACACCAGTCCCTCGTCCGGGACCCACGGGCGCCCGCTGCCGTCCGTGAGCGCCTGGGTGTCCTCCTCGTCGGCGACCACGGCGTTGCCGTTGACGACGACGCTCCACCCGGAGCGCGTCGCGGCGTCAAAGGAGTCGACCTCGTAGGCGACCCGCGCATGGTCGACCGCTGCCTGGATCTTGGAGTCGCCGGCGGTGCGGAAGCAGACGTCGACGCCCTCGAGGACGTGGACCACGGGCAGCACCGCGATCTCGCCGTCCAGGTGGAAGGCGAGCCGTCCCACGGGGACGGACGCAATCCGCTCCAGGCATTCGTCGATGCCCATGACCCGCAGTCCGGTGTGGTCGGTGGCCGAGTTGGCTTGCTCGTTCATGGCTGCGGCTCCTCGTGGTAGGTCTCGTCGGGGTGGACGACCATGACGGGGCAGTGGGCGTGGTGCAGCACCCCTTGGCTGACCGAGCCCAGGAGCAGGCCGCGGAACCCTCCGCGTCCCCTGCTCCCGACGACCACCAGCTCGGCACCCTTGGAGTGCTCCACCAGGGCCTGCGCAGGGTGGGCCTGGAGCACGTGCACGTGCACCCGGACGTCCGGGTACTTCTCGCGCCAGCCCGCCACGGCCACGGCGGCCACGGCTCGCTCGGCCTGCGCCACCTCGCGGCGCACCGAGTCCACGTTCAGGGCAGCCAGCCCACCCGTGCTCGTGTCGAGGTACCACGCCTGCACCACCGTGAGGTCGAGGTCTCGGGCGTCCGCCTGCGCGAACGCCTCGCCGATGGCGGCGGCGGACAGCTCGGACCCGTCCGAGCCGACGACGACCCGCGCGGGGGTCGCCGCAGGGGTGGGCAGCTCACGCACGACGACCACAGGGCATCGCGCGGCTGCGGCCACGTCGACCGAGGTGGAACCCAGCAGCGCGGTGGCCAGGGCGCCCCTGCCACGCGCCCCCACCACCACGCAGCTCGCGTCGTCCGATGCGTCCACCAGGACCGCCGATGCGCGCCCGGTCGGGGTTGAGGCGACCACCTCGAGCTGCGGCGCGAGCTCCCTGACCCGGTCCAGCCCGGTCCTCATCACCCGCTCCGCCTGCTCGTCGTCGAGCCCGGCGAGGTACCCGTCCTCGACAAAGGAGTAGCCCGGAGCCGCCGGGCGCACAGGCACCGGGCGGGCGAACACGAGGTGCAGCGGCCGCATCTGCCGCTCGGCCTCGTCGACGGCCCAGTCGAGGGCAGTGCGGGCGCCGTCACTGGCGTCGAACCCGACGACGACCGGACGGGTTGGGTGGGGTGCGGACATGGCCAGCCTCCTGGTGTGTTCGTGGGCCCAGCCTGCCCGCCGCGGCCGGAGACAGGGAGGGTCGAAGGTCCCTTGGTGGCGGTGCGCGCCGGCGGCAACCTTTCTCCATGGACACCATGCACAGCACACAGGACACCACCGAGCTCTCCGTATCGCAGTGCTGGGCGCTGCTGCGCGACTCGGTCGTCGGGCGCGTCGCCGTGGTCCGAGGCGATCGTCCGGAGATCTTCCCGGTCAACTTCGTGGTCGACCACGGGTCGGTCGTCTTCCGGACAGGCTCGGGCACGCTCTTCGCCGCGACGGACGGTCATCCGGTTGCCTTCGAGGTGGACGGCTACGACACCGCGGACGCGATGGCGTGGAGCGTCGTCGTGCACGGCATGGGGCGGGAGGTGGTCGGCGTGGACGCAACCCTCGACGCCATGGAGCTCCCGCTCGCGCCCTGGCACGACGCCCCCAAGCCCCGCTTCGTGCGTATCGAGCCGTTGGCCCTCACCGGACGCCGGTTCCACGTGAGGGGCGGCCACCGGGAGCCTCGACGAAGTGAGGACCTACGTCCCTGACGCCACGGGCCCGGCAGGCGCGAAAGTAGTTGTGCCAGAACGGCAGAGACAACTACGGGTATCAACCCAGAGGAGGCTTCACAGCCATGCGACGACGCACCCTTGATGCCCTGCTCACGACGGGCGGCCTCATCGTCGCTGCAGTACTCCTCGTCGCGGGCGGGCTCCTTACCTGGGCGAACAGCTTCGTGGGCGACAACGTCCACACCCAGCTCGCAGCCCAGCGCATCTACTTCCCCAAGGCCGGCAGCAACCAGCTGAACGACCCCAAGATCAAGCCATACCTCGAGCAGTACGCAGGCCAGCAGCTGCTCACCGGTGCGCAGGCCAAGGCCTACGCCGACCACTTCATCAAGGTCCACCTCGAGGAGGCCACCGGCGGCAAGACCTACTCCGAGCTGAGCAACGCGGCGCGGGCGAACCCGAACGACCAGAGGGCCGCTGGGCTGGTCGACCTGGCCTTCAAGGGCGAGACGTTGCGCGGGCTGCTGCTCAACGCCTACGCGTTCGGGACCATGGGCAAGATCGCGATGTATGCCGCGTGGGCCAGCTTCATCGGAGCTGCCGCCATGCTCCTGCTGACCTTCCTCGGGTTCCTGCACCTGCGGCGGGTCCCCGCCGAGCAGGAGGTCCGCCTGGGTGCCACCCAGCCCAGGCCAGCGATCGCCTGACTCACTGACCGAAGGGTCCCCGTCGCAGCTGGTGCGGCGGGGGCCCTTTCCATGCGCGGGATGTCGCCAGGACTCGGTAGCGTGCAACGCATGCCCATCAAGCTCGAGAACGTCGGCATCGCCGTCCGCGACCTCGAAGCGACGATCGCCTTCTTCACCGACCTCGGGCTGACCGTCCTCGGCCGTGACACGGTCAGCGGGGAGTGGACCGACACCGCCGTCGGCCTCGACGGCAACCACGCCAACATCGCCATGCTGCAGACTCCGGACGGCGTCGGTCGCCTCGAGCTCTTCGAGTACATCCACCCCGACGCGATCGAGACCGAGCCCACCCGGCCCAACGAGATCGGCATGCACCGAGTGGCCTTCTCGGTCGACGACATCGACGACGCCCTCGAGATCGCCGCGAGGCACGGCTACCACCCGCTGCGCGGCGTGGCGACCTATGGCGACGTCTACAAGCTCACCTACGTCCGCGGCCCCAGCGGCATCATCATGATGTTCGCCGAGGACCTGCAGAAGGGCTGACCGAGGTCAGGTCCGCGGCCGGACGGAGCCGCTGAGGCTCAGCGCAGGGCGACCGTCAGCAGGACGACGGAGTCGTCCATCGCCTCGACACCGTGCCGGAAGGGCGGGATGGCGACCAGCCCGCCAGCCGACACCACCCACTCGGCCCCGTCGGCGGCATACAACCGGGCTCGTCCGGTGAGGACATGGAAGGTGGCGGCTGGCGGCGACTCGTGCTCCCCGAGGACGGCACCGGCAGTCAGTGCCATGAGCACCGCTCGTTGCACGGAACCGCCGACCACGAGTCGGGACGCGTGCCCGTTCGTGGCCGCCCGGGCCTCCTCGAGCAGGGCGGCCCCGGTGACACCCAGGTCCAGCGCATCGGTGTCCGCTGGGTGGCGGGTCACTGTGGCCGCCCGGCCTTCTCCCAGCCGCGTTGTGGTGCGCGGGTCCCCTCCCGGGCCTCGTCACGGGTGCGGTAGACGATGTACGGCCGGGTGAGGTAGCCGACCGGCGCGCTGAACACGTGGACGAGCCGGGTGAACGGCCACAGGCCGAACAGCACGAACGCCACCAGCGCGTGCAGCTGGAAGCCGAGGGGGGCGTCGGAGATCAGGGACGGGTCGGCCTGGAAGTAGAAGATGCTGCGCCAGTAGGGCGAGACACCCTCTCGGTAGTCGTAGTGGCCGAAGATGCTGCTGGCCACCGTGTTCCACAGCCCGAGGACGATGACGCCGGCCAGGAAGACGTACATGAGCTTGTCCATCCGCGTCGTGGCCATGAACACCGGGCCCACGGTCCTGCGGCGGTAGACGAGGATGACGAGTCCGACGAAGCAGGCGACACCTGCGAGGCCACCGAGGCTGATCGCGAGGAAGTGGTAGAGCCCTTCGTGGACCCCGACCGCCTCGGTCCAGCTCTTGGGGATCACCAGGCCCACGAAGTGGCCGCCGATGACGCCCAGCAGGCCGAAGTGGAACAGCGGGCTGCCCCAGCGCAAGAGGCGGTTCTCATAGAGCTGGGAGGACCGGGTCGTCCAGCCGAACTTGTCGTACCGGTACCGCCAGAAGTGGCCGACCACGAAGACGGCCAGGCAGATGTAGGGAACGATCACCCAGAGAAGGATGTCCATCAGGGAGCTCCTACAGGGATGGTCTGGCCGAGCTCGACGGATTCGCTCGGAAGGGGGTTGAGCCGGGGGTCGAGGGCGTAGGGCTGCTGGTCCAGCCCCACCTCCTCGGAGGGCGGGCCCTGCGCGACGAGCATGGCCACCTTGTCCTCGTCCTCGCCCTTGAGGACGGGCAGCGTGGCGACCAGGGCGAGTACGACGTCATGCCACCGGGAGCCCTTGTCGGCCAGCGCGATCCGCAGCATCTCGATGCCGGCCCGGTGGTCGTTGAGCAGCCGCCAGGTCACGTCGACGTCGGCGGTCGCGCCGAACTCGAGGACCACGCTCAGGTGGTCGGGCAGCTCGTCACCAGCCAGCTCGGCGCCGGCGCGTCGGTACGCCTGCTTGAACTGCACCAGCGCCAGGCCACGTTTGCGGGTGTCGCCATGCGCGAAGTAGGTGAGGTAGAGGCAGCAGCGGCGGGTGACGTCGAAGGTCTCGACGTACTCCTGCTGGAGGGTGCCGAGGGGGACCGAGCCGAGGGTGGTGAGGAACCGGCACACGGGCTCGGCGACCGTCGCCGGTAGGCCGGCCACCGCCTCGGTGAGCAGGGCCCGCCGCTCCAGGAGGGTCTCGGTGGGGTAGTCGAGCAGCAGCGAGACGACCTGCCAGGCGGTGGCCAGCGACCTGTCGTCGAGACGGGGGGACGGATGACGACCTCGGCGGAGCAAGGGTGCCATCAGCGCTCCTCGTCCTTGGGAGAGCGCTTGGGGAACAGTCCCCGGGGCGAGCCCTTGCCGTCCCAGTTGAGCAGGTTGACCCGGCCGCGCAGTCGCTTGCCCTCGCTCTGCTCGCCGCTCATGTCGTCGGCTGTCTGCCGCTGCTTGAGCATCTGGAAGTTCTGCACCGCCACCGGCGTGAGGTCGCCCGAGCCCTCGCCGAACGGACCCGACTCGCCCATCATGCCCGGGCCGCCGTCGAAGTCGAGGGCACACTCGGTGGCGAGCTCCTCGAGCGCGTGCGCCTGCTCGGCGTGCGCGGTCGGGATGACGTACCGCTCGTCGTACTTGGCCAGGGCCAGCAGGCGGAACATGTCGTACATCGTCTCGCCGTCCATGCCCACCGCTTCGGGAATGGACTCGTCCGGGTCGCGGCCGAGGTTGATGTCGCGCATGTACGACCGCATCGCCGCGAGCTTCTTGAGCACCCGGTCCACCGGGGCGGTGTCACCCGCCGTGAACAGGTTCGCGAGGTACTCGACGGGGATCCGGAGCGTGTCGATCGCGGCGAACAGGTTGCCCCGGTCCTCCGCGTCGTGACCGGTGTCCTTGACGACGTCGACGACCGGGGACAGCGGCGGGATGTACCAGACCATCGGCATGGTGCGGTACTCCGGGTGCAGCGGCAGTGCCACCTCGTAGCGGGAGATCAGTGCGTGGACGGGGGAGCGCTGCGCAGCGACCACCCAGTCGTGCGGGATGCCGGCCAGCTCGGCCTGCCGCTGCACCTCCGGGTCGAACGGGTCGAGGAACACCGACCGCTGCGCCTCGTAGAGCGCCCGGTCGTCCTCGACGGCCGCGGCCTCGAGCACCCTGTCGGCGTCGTAGAGCACCAGGCCGATGTAGCGCAGCCGCCCGACGCACGTCTCGGAGCACACCGTCGGGATGCCGACCTCGATCCGGGGGTAGCAGAACGTGCACTTCTCTGCCTTGCCGGTCTTGTGGTTGAAGTACATCTTCTTGTAGGGGCATCCGGAGACGCACATCCGCCAGCCCCGGCACCTGTCCTGGTCGACGAGGACGATGCCGTCCTCGGAGCGCTTGTAGATCGCCCCGCTCGGGCAGGAGGCCGCGCAGGCCGGGTTGAGGCAGTGTTCGCAGATGCGCGGGAGGTAGAACATGAAGGTCTGCTCGAACTCGAGCTTGACCTTGTCGGTGATGCCCTTGAGCATCTCGTCGCGAGCGGCGTTCTCGTGGCTGCCGCCGAGGTCGTCGTCCCAGTTGGCCGACCACGTGACGTTCATCGGCTTCCCGCTGATCAGGGAGATCGGCCGGGCGACCGGGAAGTGCTCCTGGGCGGGGGCGTTGGTCAGGGTCTCGTAGTCGTAGGTCCAGGGCTCGTAGTAGTCCTCGATGGAGGGCAGCTTGGGGTTCGAGAAGATGGTGGCCAGCTTCTTGAACCGCCCACCCGCCTTGAGCTGGAGGCGTCCCTTCGCGTCCAGCGTCCAGCCGCCCTGCCACGCCTCCTGGTCCTCGTAGGTGCGGGGGTAGCCCAGCCCCGGCCGGGTCTCGACGTTGTTGAACCAGACGTACTCCATGCCGGAGCGGTTGGTCCACGCCTGCTTGCAGGTCACCGAGCAGGTGTGGCACCCGATGCACTTGTCGAGGTTCATCACCATGGCCATCTGTGCCATGACCCTCATCAGTACTGCACCTCCTGTGCGCGGCGGCGGATCATCGTGACCTCGTCGCGCTG
>Ga0308175_100000944_pt1 | contig 19260 bp, 18 predicted proteins | sample PhyCR1_3_FD_203893 | JGI IMG/M metagenome (GOLD analysis project Ga0308175, IMG submission 203893) | Soil microbial communities from UC Gill Tract Community Farm, Albany, California, United States - DLSLS.C.R1 | ecosystem: Environmental > Terrestrial > Soil > Agricultural land | place: USA...
CTTCGGCGGCAGCTTAGCCATGGCGTCCTCATTCTAGCGGAGAAGGGGGCGGATGGTCCCGGGGGGCTGGCTTTCCGCCCCCGCTCAACCATACGATAAAGCCCCAGCCATGAAGAGCTTCGACCTCCCCAGCATCCTGGCGGGCCTGCTGGCCTGTGGTGTCGCGGTGTTCGTCAGCACGGCGCTGGTCTTCATCGCCTTCCGGCTGAACACGATGCTGCGCCGGCGGGACGCGCAGGTGCGCCTGCTCCTCTCGGGGCACCGCTCGATCGCCATCGCCCTGGGGGCCACGATCCTCAGCCAGGCCCTGCTGCTGCGCCACGTGGTCTTCCCGGTGATGGCGGTCCTGCGGGACCTCTTCCTCCAGCGGGCCTCCCTGTTCACCGTCTTCGCCGTGGCCGGCCAGTGCGGGATCTTCTTCCTGATCATCGGGTGCGTGGCGATCGGCTCGGTCTGGCTCGCCGGATGGCTGTTCACCCGGATGACCGGGGACCTCCCCGAGCAGGAGGAGATCCTGCGGGACAACCTGGCGGTGGCGATCTTCTACGCCTTCGTCCTGCTCGCCATCACGGTCATCCTGAATGAAGGGATCGAGGATCTGGCGCGGTCGATCATCCCCTATGGCCGCTCGGGGGTGGTGCGCCTGCCGTGAGGAGGTCGGGCTGCTCCGTCCTGGGGTGCGCAGGGCTGCTCGTGCTCGGCCTGGCTCTTCTGGCGGGGATCGGGAGCCGATCCGCATCTCCTCCCGCCCCTGAGGTCCACCCAGGCAAAGCCGAAGCCTCCTCCGGGTTTCAGCGCCAGGACGAAGGGGAGCGGCTCCGCCTCTCCTTCGGATTCTCCGATTACGAGGGCCGGCCTCATCGCTTCGTCTGTGAGGTCAGCAAGCGGGACTACGACCGCGACCTGACCTCCTTCGGCTACTTCCAGGACGAGCTCGACCGGACCGTGGGGGAGGAGCTTCGGGAGCTGTTCGAGCGGCAGGCGGAGGAGCGCGGAGTGGCGCCGTACGTCCACTTCGAGCTCTTCGACGGCACGAGCTACCGCTGGCGGTCCATGGTCCCGGACGGTCTGGACCCCGCGGTGGCGGATGCGCTCCGGGATTTCGAGCGGTGGCTCGACGAGGATCTCCCGCGCCAGAGGGAGGAGCTCACCGCGCGGTACCTCCGGGAGCACGGAGTGCTTCTGCACGGGAAAGAGGCCTCGGTCGATTACGCGCGGGAGGTCGAGGGGGCCACCGGCCCGCTCACGCCCTGTTTCCAGGCTTTGCAGCAGGTGAGGACGGGGGAGGACGACCGCCGCCTGCTCGCCCTCTTCCTGGCCTTCTTCCAGGACCTGCGCTACGAGGTGCCGCCCTCGATCGAGCTCGGGCGGCACATCCTGGGATTCCGGGTGCCGACGGCGGTGCTGGCGCGCGGGGGCGGGGACTGCGACTCGAAATCAGCCGCCTTCTGCGCGCTCTGGCGCCACCGTCCCGAGCGGGCGATCCTGATCCTCGTCCCCGGACATGCCCTGGTGGGAGTGGAGGGGGCGCCGCGCGCCGGAGAGGCCTACGTGCGCCTCGGCAACCGCTACTTCGTGCTCTGCGAGGTGGCGGGTCCCGGCAAGGTCCCGCCCGGCTTCGGCAGGATCTCCGGCAGCTTCGAGTACGTGATGATCGAGCCGGCGGGCTCGTAGGCGGCTCCTCCAAGCCTTCCACTGTGCTCCTTGCTGCCGGCGAGCTTCGCCAGGAGGCGGCAAATTTATAACACTATGTCGAAATATGCACGATTCGTGCTTGTTGCGGAGGACCAGAAGCCTGTGCCATACTGAAAAAGTCAACTACGACGAAAGGACAAGAGGGGACTCTATGCGAGGCTTTTTCGACAGCCTGAACTTTGTGAGTATTGGTGCGGGATTGATCGCGTACGGGGTAGCGCTTGTGGTCAGCACGGCGCTGGTTTTTGTCACCTTCCGCCTGAACACGATACTCAAGAAGCGCTCGGCTCAGGTAGACAAGCTCAGCCGCGGCCATCGTTCGATGGCTATAGCTTTGGGCTCGATTCTACTCAGCCAGGCGATTCTACTGCGGCACGTCGTATTCCCTGTCATGGCCGTCGTTCGCGACCTTTTCGTGCAGCGAGGACAGACTGCACCGATCGGCTTGATCATCCTGCAAGGCCTTTCTTTCTTCGCTTTCATTTCCGTGCTTTCAATCGGTTCCGTTTGGATTGGGAGCTACCTTTTCACCAAGATGACAGGTGACCTGGACGAGCAAAAGCATATCGATCAGGATAACATAGCTGTCGCAATTTTTTACGCCTTCGTAATCATTTCGATTACGCTGATCGTCAACGAGGGAATGGAGGACCTCTCCCGCTCTCTCATTCCCTACGGCCAGTCGGGCGTCCTGCAAGTACCATGAAGCCGAACCGGAAGGACTGGCTGCTCTGGCTGTGCGCCTTGGCAGCGTCGCTGGTGCTTCTCGTGGTGGCGAACGCGTCCACGGCCCAACCGCTCCCTCGGCGTCCGGGAGGGGCAAGCCAGCCGCAAATGATACCATTTACGGATTCGTTCACCGACTTCTCGGAGAATCACCATTCCATATCCTGCGAGATCAGTGCCGTCGGCTATCAGCGAGAGTTGGGGTCGGTGGGCTTTATCGCACAGCGATGGCACGCCTGGTTAAACCAGAAAATGTATGAGAAAGCCCTGGGCGGAGTACAGAGGATCAAGGACCAAGTTGAGGTTCTCGGCTGCAGCTTCAGCCTTGCGCCGCCCGGGCCGAGTTGGTGGACACCATCGCTGTCCTGCTCGAGGTCCGATCCGAACTTTCGCGACGAAGCCTGGCAGACGATCAACGAGTGGAAGCGAGAGCTCGATCGGGAGAAGGACGAGGTCTTGAAGGCCTTCTACAGCAGCCGCAGTCTGCGCCTAAACAACCAAGGGAAGCTGGACATCGACTATGCGGCTGTTGTCCAACGCGCGACGCCGTTGCTCAAGGGGTGCGCTCAAGGGCTCGTCAAGGAGGGTGGAAATAAACTGGATGCCAATTTTTTCACGTCTTTCTTGCAGCAGCTCAAGTACGACAAATTGGGTAAGAACGCCGAGGGAGAGGTCCACGTCCAGGATTTCCTGGTGCCGACCCAGGTTTTGGTGGAGAAGAGAGGAGACTGTGATTCTAAAGCTGCAACTTTTTGTGCCCTTTGGAGGAGCTATTCAACGGATGTGATCCTGCTGGTGTCGGACCGTCACGCGATCGTTGGGTACAAAGCGCCGGCAAATACGCCTCTTCCGAGTTATCCGATTGGGCTCAATCGCTATGTACCTTGCGATGTCTCCGGGCAGTGGTCCCCCTTGCCGAGATGCGGCAATGTCCCCCCAGGTAACTATCGACCGATCTTCACCAACGGCTGACGGCCCGCGAGGCTGCCGAACAGCGGGCTACCGCTTTGAAAGAGGAGCTCGCCCGCCTCCGCCGGAAACTGGCCGGAGAGGCCTAACGTCCACCCGGCAGCCGCACCTCGAACCGCGCCCCACCCCCCTCCCGGTTCCCCGCGGTCACGGTGCCGCCGTAGCCCTCCACGATCGCCTTGACGATGGCCAGACCCAGGCCGGTGTGGCCGTCGCGGGCATGGGGCTCGTCGGGACGGTAGGTGAAGAAGCGGTCGAAGATGCGGTCGAGGTGGCTCTCGGGGATGCCGGGGCCTTGGTCCTCGATGCGCACGGCTGCGATCCCGTTCGTGGCGAGGGTGACCGTCACCGTTCCTCCAGCGGGGGAGAAGCCGAGGGCGTTGTCGAGGAGGTTCTCGAAGACCTGGAGGAGGCGCTCGGGGCGGGCCCGGACGCGGACGGGGTTGCCAGGCGAGACGAGGTGGATCTCTCGATTGTCGGCGCGCCGGCGGAACCCCTCGACCACCTCGCGGAGCAGGGCTTCGAGGTCGACCGCCTCGGGGGATTCGGTCTCCAGGCGGGCGTCGATCTCGCCGATCTCGCGCACGGCGGTGAGCAGGCGCTCCATGCGCGTGACCTCGCGCTGCACCAGGACCAGGAAGCGCTCGCGGTCCGCGGGGTCGTCGATGTCGGCCAGAAGCTCGGCGGCCGAACGGATAGAGGCCAGCGGATTCTTGAGCTCGTGGGAGACGTCCGAGGCGAAGGACTCCAGGGCGTGCTGGTGGGCCGCGAGGCGGTGCGTGAGCTGCTCCAGGGCCCGGGCGAGGTCGCCGATCTCGTCCGCCCGGCGCGAGCCTCCGAATCTCCCGCGCAGCCGGCCCCGGCGGTCGAGGAGATCGCTCGCCTCGTCGCGCAGCCGCCGGATGGGGTGGGTGATGGTGCCGGCCAGGAGGAGCGAGAGGATGGCCGCCACGCCGACCGAGCCCAGGAAGACCTTGAGGATGGCGAGGCGGACCTCGTCGAGCTCGCGCAGGATGCGGACGGTGGATTGCGACACGAGGACGGCTCCTGTCACCGCGTTTTCATGGCGGACCGGGACGGCGCTCTGCAGGGTGAGGGAGGGGCGCCAGATCTCGCCGCCGGTGGTGCCGACCGCCGCGCCGTAGCGTCCCGCCAGAGCGGCCCGCACGGCCTTGGACGAGCTCGGAAGGTCCTGGCTGGGATATCGTCCCCTGTACCTTCCTCCTGGAGAGCTCCGCCCGCCCCGGAAAAACCGCCAGACCCGGTAGGCCCCGGCCGCGCCCCTGTATAAGAGGTTGTCCCGCGCCTGGTCCGCCCTCGAGACGGCCGGCTCCTCCGGCGCGCGGGGGCCCAGCCGGCTAGAGTCGGCGAGCAAGGCTCCATCCGCGCCAAAGATCCGCAGCCGGGCCTCGGTACGGCTGCCGAGCCGCTGAAGAAGGCTGGAGGCGGTGGCCGCGTCCAGGCCGGGTAGGTTCCCCAGGGCCGCCGCCAGCAGCCTCCCCTGCTGGACCATGGCGCGCTCCTGGTCGCGCAGGAGCTGTTTCTCGTAGACCCCCAGGTAGAGGAAGCCCGCCACCGGCAGGAAGACCAGCAGGATGTTGAACAGCAGGAGCCGGGCGGAGATCCGCGAAGGGAGGCGAAGGCGCACCGCTCACTCCGGCCGGAAGCGGTAGCCGAGCCCGTAGACGGTCTCGATGGCGTCGCTCGCGGGGTCGGCCTCCGCCAGCTTCTTGCGCAGCCGCTTGACGTGGCTGTCGATCGTGCGGTCGCTGGCGTAGGCGTCGTGGGGGTACCCCTCCTCCAGGAGCTGGGCGCGGGTCTTGACGTGGCCGGGCCGGCGGGCGAGGGCGTGGAGGAGGGTGAACTCGGTGACCGTGAGCGGCACCGGGGCGCCGTTCCAGAAGGCCTGATAGCGGGCGAGGTCGAGCCGCAGGCGGCCGGCCTCGAGCACGCGCTCCTCGTCCGGCGGCTCCTGGCGGTGGGCGGCGCGGCGGAGCAGAACCTTGACGCGGGCGGCCAGCTCGCGCATCGAGAACGGCTTGCAGAGGTAGTCGTCCGCCCCCAGCTCCAGCCCCAGCACGCGGTCGAATTCCTCGTCGCGCGAGGTGAGGAAGAGGATGGGGAGCCGCTCGGAGAGGGCGCGCAGCCGCCGGCAGAGCTCCAGGCCGTCCATGCGGGGCATCAGGACGTCGAGGATGGCGAGGTCGGGCAGGGAGCGCTCGAGGCTCTGCCAGGCCGCGAGGCCGTCGGCGAAGCTCTCGACGCGGTACCCCTCGCGGCGGAGGGCGAAGCCCACGGTCTCGCGCAGGCTCTCCTCGTCGTCCACCAGGGCGATCAGGCCGCCGGAAGCCGGGGTCGTCATGGAGAAAATCTAGCGCATAAACGGCCGGTAAGCCGGGTTTCCACAATTCCGCCACAATCCTGCGGGATCTTGCCCCGGTCCCGCCCGCGCCGCTCCCCAGCGGAGCGATGGAATGCCCTCCAACTTCAAGGAGGGAGTTATGAACATGCTCGTGAACGAACCCGAAAAGCGGCGGCTGCGCGACTCGATCGGCTTCAAGATGGCCATCATCGGGGGTCTGGTCATCCTGCTCCTGATTCCTCTGGGGATGGTGCAATCGCTGATCGAGGAGCGCGAGCACCGGCGGACCGAGGCGGCGGACGAGGTGGCGGCCACCTGGGGCAAGTGCCAGCTCCTCGGTGGGCCGGTGCTGACCGTCCCTTACCAGCAGCACTCCAAGGACGAGAAAGGAAAGGATTACGTCTCGGTCTCCTACGCCCGCTTCCTTCCCTCGGCCCTCAAGATCGCAGGCCAGGTCGCTCCCGAGAGGCGGAACCGGGGGATCTTCGAGGCCGTCGTCTATCGCGCCGATCTCCACTGGTCGGGGGCCTTCCAGCGTCCGAGCTTCGCCGCCTGGAAGGTAGACCCCGAGGACGTCCTCTGGAACGGCGCCTATCTGAGCGTGGGCGTGCCCGACCTGCGGGGCATCCGGTCGGCGGTCGCGGTCCACTGGAGCCAGCGCGCCCTGCAGTTTCAACCCGGGGGCGCCGAGGAAGGGTTATGGGACTCGGGGCTGCGCGTGCCCGTGCCGGACCTCGCCGCCGGCAAGGAGGGGGACTCGTACAGCTTCGCGTTCGACCTGGGGCTCAACGGGAGCCGCCAGCTCCAGTTCCTCCCTCTGGGCCAACAGACCCAGGTCTCCCTGAGCTCCTCCTGGCCGTCGCCCAGCTTCAACGGCGCCGTGCTGCCGGAATCTCGTCGCGTGACGGACAAGGGGTTCGACGCCGTCTGGAGCCGGTCCTGGTTCAACCGCGGCTATCCCCAGCAGTGGCGGCAGGCGGAGGCCGACAAGCTGGCCCCCAAAGCGACGTTGGAGGCCTCGGCCTTCGGCGTCGAGCTCTTCCTGCCCGTGGACTCCTACCAGAAGACGGAGCGGTCGGCCAAGTATGGCGCCCTCTTCCTGGTGCTGACCTTTCTGACCTTCTTTCTCTACGAGGTGTTCAGCGCGGTGCCGCTCCACCCGATGCAGTACTTCCTGGTCGGCGCGGCGCTCTGCCTCTTCTACCTGCTCCTGCTCTCGATCTCGGAGCAGGCCCCCTTCGGGATCTCCTACCTCGTGGCCTCGGCCGCCACGGCGCTCCTGATCGGCGGCTACTCGGCGGCCGTGCTGCGCGGCCGGCTGCGGGCACTGCTGATGACCACGGTGCTCGGCGTGCTCTACGGCTATCTCTACGTGCTCCTGCAACTGGAGGACTACGCGCTGCTGTTGGGCTCGGTCGGCCTCTTCGTGATCCTCGCCCTGGTCATGTTCCTGACCCGGCGGATCGACTGGGGGAGCCCGCGGCGGGGCAATGTGGAGGAGGTTGTCACGCCGGGATAACCCACCAGCACTAGACAAAGTGTGAGAAGGATACTACTCTGGTCACAAATGATTCACCGCTCTCATACCCCACCCGTCACCTCCCCCCGACGGGTGTGTTGTACCTGTAGCAAGCGGATGTGAACGGCTCCGGGCCGCTCGCATCCGCCTCTCCCCGGAAATCCCCAACAATTTGAACCGTTGACGGCTGGTCCGCCAGCCGTGAGCTCGACCCGTGTATCTGGAGGTAGTCGATGCCGGCAGGAGCATCTTCCCAGGGCGAGCCCATCACCTGGGACCTGATTCGGAAGCGCAACTTCGTCGAGCGGCTGAAGCACGAGAAGGGCGGCCTCGACGTGATCCACGATCTGCCGGCCATGATCGAGGCCGGCTACGAGGCCGTGCCCGAGGAGGACTTCGTGCGCATGCAGTGGTACGGCCTGTACCACGACAAGCCGAAGGTCGGGTACTTCATGCTGCGGGTGAAGCTGCCCGGCGGCGTGGTGGCCCCGGCCAAGCTGCGCGTCATCGGCGAGCTGTCCCAGCGGTTCGGCCGCGGCTACGGCGAGCTGACCACCCGCCAGAACATCCAGCTCCACTGGATCGAGCTGGCCCAGCTTCCCGAGGTGCTCGGGCTCCTGGAAGAGGGAGGGATGACCACCACCGGCGCCTGCGGCGACAACGTGCGCGCCATCACCGGCTGCCCGGTGGCGGGGATCGACCGCGAGGAGCCGTTCGAGGTGCGGGGGCTGATCGACGAGGCGACCCGGTTCTTCATCGACAACCGCGAGTACTCGGACCTCCCGCGCAAGCACAAGATCACCATCTCGGCCTGCCCCCACCAGTGCAACGCGCCCGAGATCCACTGCATCGCCCTGATCGGCGCCCCGCGCGACGGCCGGCCCGGCTTCGGCGTGCGGGTCGGCGGCGGGCTCTCCACCTGGCCCCGCCTCTCGGACGACCTCGGGGTCTGGATCCCGGCCGAGGAGGCGCTGACGGCGCTCCAGGCGATCGTCGACGTCTGGCGTCTCGACCTCAAGTACCGGATGTCGCGCGCCAAGGCCCGCCTCAAGTTCATGGTCAACGATCTCGGCCCCGAGGCCTTCCGCGCCCGCGTCGAGGAGCGGCTCGGGCGGCGGCTGGAGGACGGCGCCGTGCCCGAAGCTCCCGCGGAGGAGAAGGACCACACCGGCATCCACCCCCAGAGGCAGAAGGGTCTCTATTACGCCGGCGTGCCGGTCCACCTGGGGCTGGTGAACGGCGACACCATGATCCGGCTGGCCGATCTGGTCGAGAGCTGGGAGGGCGAGCTGCGCATCACCCGCCGGCAGAACCTCATCCTGGCCCACATCCCCGAGGCGCGGCTGGACGAGGCGGTGCGGGAGGTCGAGGCCCTCGGCTTTCCTCTCGAAGGGATGGGGCTGCGCGGGGCCAGCATCGCCTGCACCGGCGATCCGTTCTGCAACTACACGGTGGCCGAGACCAAGGGGCGGCTGCAGGGGATCGTCGAGCACCTGGAGGCGACCTTCGGCGCGGCGGTCTCCGGGCTGCGGCTCAACCTGGACGGCTGCCCCCACGCCTGCGCCCATCACTGGATCGGCGACGTCGGCCTCCAGGGGACGACCCTGCGCGAGCGGGGCCCCGGAGGTGAGCGCATTCAAGGGTACGACGTCTTTCTGCGCGGCGGCCTGGGCCGGGACGCCGCCATCGGCCGCCCGGTCCTCAAGCGGGTGCCGGGCAGCGAGGTCCATCTCGTCATCGAGCGCCTGTTCCGCGCCTATCTCGACGGACGCCAGGAAGGGGAGCGCATCCAGCAGTTCTTCACCCGCCATTCCGACGAGGATCTGACCGTCCTCGGGATGGGGCAGGAGGCGGCGGAGGCCGTCGCCGCCGAGGCTTAGAAAGGAAGACCGCATCATGGAGAGAGCGACCGTCAGGAAGATCGATCAACGGGACCTGCTCGACGAGTTCGAGGCCGGCCAGCTCGCCGTCGAGCTCGACGACGCTACCCCTCAGGAGGTCATCGCCTGGGCGCTGGAGCGCTGGGGCTCGCAGGTGGCGATCTGCACCAGCTTCCAGGCCGAGGGGATGGCGATCCTCGACATGGCCTGGCGGATCGACAACAACGTCCGCCTCTTCACCGTCGACACCGGCCGGCTCCCCCAGGAGACCTACGACGTGATGGAGATGGTGCGGCAGCGCTACGGCATCGAGGTCGAGGTCTACTTCCCCGACGCGGCCCAGGTGGAGGCCATGGTCCGGCGCCTCGGCCCCAACCTCTTCCAGAAGAGCGTGCAGGCCCGCCTCCACTGCTGCAACGTGCGCAAGGTCGAGCCAATCCGCGGCGTGCTCGAAGGGCTCGACGCCTGGATCACCGGCCTGCGGCGCGACCAGTGGGCGAGCCGGGCCAACATCCGCAAGATCGAGATCGATCACGACCACGGCGGCCTGGCCAAGATCAGCCCCCTGGCCGACTGGATGCTCGACGAGGTCAAGGCCTACAACGAGAAGTACGACGTCCCGGTGCACCCGCTCTACGCCAAGGGGTACACCAGCATCGGCTGCACCCCCTGCACGCGCGCCACCAAGGAGGGGGAGGACCCGCGGGCCGGCCGCTGGTGGTGGGAGACCAACGCGCCCAAGGAGTGCGGCATCCACTGCCCGATCGAGACCGGCGCCTTCGAGCACGAGCTGGAGGCCCTGTCGCACGCGCAGCATCACCAGAGCCCGCTGAGGACCGTGCGTTGAGCGCTACCGCCACCGAAACCGTGCTCGCGATCGACGCCGTCCAGCGGGAGGTCCTGCTGGAGGAGCTGGCGACGCTGGTCGTCTCGCTGCGCGACCCGCAAACCCGCACCCCCTGGGAGGAGCTGGCCGCGGCGGTGGACGCTGGTGAGGTGGAGGAGGGATTGCTCGGCCGGCTGGAGCAGATCCTGGAGATGACCCTCCAGACCGGGAGGGTGCGGCGGGTCCATGGCGCCGAGAGCGAGCAGGCCCTGCTGCGCCTCTTCCACCAGACCCCGCGAGGCTCTGCCTCCCGCCGCGCCACCGAGGCGGTGAACCGCACCCTCGCGACCCTCGCCGGCCAGACCATCGAGACGATGCTCTTCACCTCCCAGGGCCCGGGCGTCTACCGGCTCGGGCTCGAGACCGCCAACTGCAAGCTCACGCTGGAGATCGACCGTCACGGCATTACGGTCGAGAGCCTGGAGGTCTGACTCCCATGCAGCCGTCTGATCCTATGTATTACCCGGTCTATCTCGATTTGCGGGACCGCCCCTGCTTCGTGATCGGCGGCTGCGCCATGGCCGAGGAAAAAGTGAAGGGGCTGGTCGCCGCGGGGGCCCGAGTGACCGTGATCTCCCCCGACCTCACGCAGGCCTTGAGCGGTCTCGTGGTCGAGGGGAAGATCGACTCCATCGCCCGCCGCTACCGGCGGGGGGATCTCCGGAACGCCTTCCTGGTGGTGGTGGTGAGCCAGCCGCCGTCCATGACGCAGGCGGTCTGGGAGGAGACGCGGGGGCGGAACGTCCTGGTCAACACCCTCGACGACGTCCCCCACTGCGACTTCATCGCGCCGTCGATCGTCCGCCGGGGGGACCTCGCGGTGGCCATCTCCACGAGCGGCCGGGCCCCGGCGCTGGCGGTGCGGCTGCGCCAGAAACTGGAGCGCGAGCTGGGGCCCGAGCACGCCCGCTTCCTGGAGATCGCGGGGATGCTCCGCGCCCCCCTGGCCCGGCGCTGGCCCGACTTCGAGACCCGCAAGGCCCTTTGGTACAGGCTGGTCGATTCCGACGTGATCCACCTCCTGCGGCGTGGCAACGAGCGGGAGGCGATGGATCGCATTCGGAAGATCCTGGACGTCACGCCCGAGCCGGTGCCTGTCGGCGCGGTAGCGGTTCCTCTGGAAGCCGAATGAGCGGGATCGTCTACCTGGTGGGAGCGGGCCCCGGCGATCCAAGGCTGATCACCGTCCTGGGGCTCGACCGTCTGCGCCAGGCCGAGGTGGTGATCTACGACCGCCTGGTCTCCGAGCGCCTGCTCGACGAGGCGCCCCCCACGGCCGAAAGGATCTTCGTGGGCAAGGCCCCCGGCGAGCACTCCGCCAAGCAGGAAGAGATCAACGCCCTTCTCCTGCGCCACGCCCGGGCGGGGAAGACCGTGGTGCGGCTCAAGGGCGGAGACCCCTTCGTCTTCGGCCGCGGCTCGGAGGAGGCCTTGGCCTGCGCCGAGGCCGGCATCCCCTGGGAGGTGGTGCCCGGCATCAGCAGCGCGGTCTCGGTGCCGGCGCTCGCCGGTATCCCGGTGACCCACCGCGAGCTGGCCGGCGGCTTCGCCGTGGTGACCGGCCATTGCGCCGAAGGAGACCGCCAGGATTGGGCGGCGCTGGCGCGGGTCGAGACCCTGATTATTTTAATGGGCCTCTCCCGCCTGCCCGAGATCTCGGCCGCCCTCCTCTTCCATGGCCGAGGAGCTGATACGCCGGTGGCGGCCATCGCGCAGGGGAGCCTGCCGGGAGAGCGGGTGGTGGTGGGGACCCTGGGGACCATCGCGGGCGACGTGGCCCGGGCCGGGCTCAAGGCGCCGGCCACGATTGTGGTGGGGGAGGTGGTGCGGGTGCGCCAGCGGCTGCTCTCAGCGCTCCACGACCTTGCGCAGCCGGAGCTCGAAGGGGCAAGGGCATAAAGGACCAAAAGGACCTAAACGACCTAAAGGACGACAAGGACCAGAATAGCGGCTCTTTTCTGGTCCTTATTGTCCTTTAGGTCGTTTGGGTCCTTTTGGTCCTTTATGCCGGGATTGCGCGGCGATCTCTTCGAGCAGAAAGTCCAGGTTCTCTCGCACGATTTGGGTAGTCGGATGTTCGGTGCCCAGGCTCGTTTCAAGAATCGCCACTGCGCGCCGCATCAGGGGCTCGGCCTCCGACAAGCGATTCGTAGCCTGAAGCAACCGAGCCAGATTGTTGAGGTCTCTGGCAACGTTGGGGTGTTGAGATCCGAAGGAGTCCTCGTCGATCTGGAGGGCGCGCCGCATCAGAGGCTCGGCCTCTGACAAGCGGTTCGTGGCCTTCAGCAACGACGCCAGATTGTTGAGTCGGATGGCGACTTTGGCGTGTTGAGGACCGAAGGAGTCCTCGCCGATCTGGAGGGCGCGCTGCATCAGGGGCTCGGCCTCCAACAAGCGGTTCGTGTCCTGAAGCAACTGAGCCAGGTTGTTGAGTCGGATGGCGACTTTGGGGTGTTGAGGCCCGAAGGAGTCTTCGTCGATCTGGAGGGCGCGCCGCATCAGGGGCTCGGCCTCCGACAAGCGGTTCGTATCCTTCAGTAACCAAGCCAGATTGTTGAGCCGGATGGCGACGTTGGGGTGTTGAGGCCCGAAGGAGTCCTCGTCGATCTGTTGGGCGCGGCGTATCAGGGGCTCGGCTTCGCGGTAAAGGCCCTTTCCCAAAAGCAGCATAGCCAAATCGCTGCTGAGCCGAGCCGTCGGGTGGGCAATCCCGTTCTCATCTGCAATCTGAATAATCCGAGCCACATGCGGCCGGAGAGGATCCCAAATTGGCCATGAGCGAACATCATCTGGGTCCTGTGGCAAAAAATCGTCCACCAATCGCAGAGATCGCTCAATCCAATCCCGCCGCCGCTCCTCCAGAATCCTGGACCGCAACGCATCCTGAACCATTCGATGAACCGTAATGCTCTCCGCCTTGCGCGTCACCATGGAGTAAGACGCAAGCTCGGTAATTGCCTCTTTGACGGAACCATCCTCAACCTGCGCTCCCATCTCCTCGCAGAGCATTCCAACAGCCTCACCGACAATGTCCGCCCCATCCTCGAACATCTTTGAGGGAATAGGATCAGGGGCCAGATAAGCCGTGAGCCGCAGGATGGCGGCGGCGGTCGGACGGAGCTGCTGGAAGGTCTTCTGCCATGTCACAGCCACGGGAGTGGGATACTGCATCACCGAGCCGTCGTACCAGTTGAGGACCCTCTCGCGTTCTTTCTCCCATTCCTCCAGATATTCCGACAGGCTCATCTGCCGTTGGCTGATATAAGCTGCCGCCTGCTCCAAGGCGAGAGGTAGGCCGCCAAGCTCTTCGGCTAACTGGAGAGCCTGATCCTGATCATCGTCTGACGGAGCACGGTCATTCGCTGTGCGATCGAGGATGAATCTCTGAGCTTCCTCCAGGCTGAGAGTCTCGATCGGCTGCCTGCGAATGGTGGCCGGCCAGTCCCTGATCCGGGAGGTGATGAGAACCCGTCCCGCGGAGAGAGACGGAACGATCTGTACCACCGCCTGCTCCGCCTCCTTGGTATCCACGTTGTCGAGAATCAGCAGCCAGCGGTCATGCTCCCGCAGCCAGCGCAGGACGGCGGCGACGCTCTCTTCCTGCGCCGCGGCCTTGTATTCCGCCAAATTGAGGAGATCGGGACGCGCCAGATTTGCCAGGCCGGAATGCAGAGCCTCCGGAGATTCGGCCACCACGAAGAACGCGGAGTCATAAAGATTCCCGGAGCGCCACGCATGCTCGACGGCAAGCCGGGTCTTACCGATCCCACCCAGGCCGTAGATCGTCTCCGCCTGGGTAATCGCCGTGGCCGCCCCATCCTGGAGCTTGCGCAGCTCTTCATCGCGGCCTTTGAGGAGGTCTCCGAGAGTGGAGAAGGGGAGGTTGTGGAGGCGGGGAGGGATCGGAGCCGTAGGAGCCGCCGTCTTCGGGACAGGCTTCTTCCCGGTGATACCCCATTGAAGACGGTCCAATCCTTCCTCGGTGATCCCACCTCGAAGATCGACCCAGGTATTCTGGGCCAGGAACAGCCGAAGGTCAGGCTTGACAGGGGCATCCGGGAGCAGCACCGGGATGACGCGCAGCTTCCGGCGGACCATCTCCGAAAGGCAGGCCCGCGTTTCCGGCTCCTCCCACGGCCCCAACCCGTCCTTGCCGACCAGGACCGCCGCGGAACGGACGGTCCGGATGATGCTCTCGAGCTCGTCCTGCCAGGGGACCCCGGGCGGGAGCTCCCATTCGTCCAGCCAGACTTTGAGGCCACGCCTATCCCGGAGCGCCTCCGCGATCCGACGCACCTCCGGCTTGTCCTTGCTGTTGTGGCTCAGGAAGACGTCGAAGGCGGCGTTGTCGTCCAGCAAAGGCACCCCCTTGGAATGGGTGCCCTAAAGTGTATCAGCGGCTGCGTGAACAGGGTTGGCGGCCGGCCACCGCGCGGAAGGGGACCGCCAGGGGCGGCCGGTCCTTAATTCACTCCGCCCTTCTCCGGCTCCGTCGTTTCCTGCGCGACTGGAGGAGGGGCGGCCTTGGTCTTCCGTGATCCGGTCCGCTTCCGGACGGCTACGCCGAACTGCGAGAGCTGGGCGTTGTCCGAGCCGAGCTTGACAACAGCGTAGGCGCGGATCTTCCGGGCCACCTCCACGGCGTCGTCGATTTTCTTCTCCAGTTGCTGCGTGACGGCGAGCCGGGCTCCTTCCAGGGATTCCTGCTGGATCTTGAGCTCCCGGGTCTGCGCGAGCAGATCCTCGAGCTCCGTCCGGAGCGGCTCGACGCCCGCGACCAGATCGGCGTTCGCGGTGCAGGCGCCGATCACGGCATCCCAATCCCGAAAGTAGTCCGCCTTCGACTTATTTCTCGGCATTCTTCGTCCTTTCCTGTCTCCGCCGCTCGGGCGATCCAGCCAGCCGGGAAAATTTTGCGGCAAATTCGTGGGATTGACCCTACGACATCCTTGCGCTTTATGTCAATAGGGTATATCCAATAAGACCCGACGATCTGGGAAGGAAGCCTGGGTTCCCACATCCGATGTCTGACGGCGCGGGGCAAGTGCGCAAGTCTGGGCACTGGACGCGCAGCCCGAAAAGCTCGGTGCATGAGCTTGAGCATTGAGCGCGCGAGCCGGCGCGCTCGATACGCGAGGTCGAGAGCTCAATCCAAGGGCTTGAGCATTCAACGCGCAAGTCGATTTACCCGACGCACAAGCTTGCGCATTCAACGCGCGACCCAGCGCATTCGACGCACAAGCTCGGCAATCAACCCCAGAGGCTTGCGCACTCAATGCGCGAGCCTGCGCATTCAATACGCAAGCTCAAAGCACCCTCCTACCGTTCCACGATCTTGCGCAGCCAGAGCTCGAAGACCAGGCGGAGATCCTCGGCTTCCTCGGGGGAGATCTTCCGCCGGATTCTGAATTCCACCGCGTTGCCGTCCAGCAAAGGAAAGACCACCGGATCGACCTCGGCAGAGAGCCTCGGCTGGGGTGGGGGAGGGGGCGCGGCCGGCCGCTCCGTCCGGGTCTCCTTCTCCTCCCGCGCCGGTCCGGTCAGCAGCCGGGCATACTCCAGGGTCTCCCGGTACTCGGTCAGGAAGTCGTCCACCGAATTCTCGTTGAACCCCTCGTCCAGGATCAAAGACAGCCGCAGGGTCTGGGGGGAGGGAAAGTCCGCCCCATAGCGCTCCCACAGCCGAGCATGGACCGGCGGCATCAGCGCCGCCTGCTGCACCAGCCGCAGCCGCTCCTCCGACCCCTCCCGCTCGTCGAGCAGGATGCGCAGCGCCCGCCCGGACAGCTTCACCAGCGAGTCCCCGTCCAGCAGCCCGAACGACCGCAGGGCCGCGATGGTCTGCTTGCCGCCGCTGCTCTTGGCCGAATACCCCCAATGCGCCGCCGCCGTCTCCGGCCGCGCCGCGTTCCGCTGCTCCGCCTCGTAGAACGTCCGCGCCCGGTCCAGGGCCTCCCGCAGGCCGACGAAGGGGAAGGAAGGGCTGCGGATCTTCTTGCGGGATTCGGGCTCGTCCATGCTGTCTCCCATGTTGTCAGATTTTATCTTGGAGATGGAGACAGCGAGGGGAGGAGATAAGGGGCGATCTGGGGAGACAGCGCGCGCTGGGCGGTCCGGAATGCGGGTGAGGCGGAATGGAAAAGCGTGGCTCAGGCTCTGGAAAAGCCTGTGGAAAACGGGTGGATATCGATGTCTGGGGTGTTCGGGGTGGGTGTCGGAGTTGTCAGATGCCAGTCTCCGGAGATCGCCCGCCCGCAGGGCGAAATTTATCCAGCCTGGGGTGTTAACCCCAGGTGGTGTCGGCCCTGCGGGGCTTTATGGGGGAAGGGGAGGCGGTCCGATCCTGGGGTTGACACCCCAGGCTGGATAAATTTCGCCCTGCGGGCGGGTTGCATTGATGCCCGGGCGGTCTACCCCGGCAGCTCGATCGTCCGCTTCTCCGGGTCCGCCTGCTGGCGGTAGAGGGTCACCACGAACCCCACCATCCCCACCCAGGCGCTGTGGGTGCGCTCGGCGATCTCGTGGGAGAGCTCGCGCTTCTGGCCGCCGGGGTCGGAGATCCTCACCTTGATCAGCTCGTGGATGTCCAACGCCTCGTCGATCGACTCGATCACCCCGTCGGTGAGGCCGTTCTTTCCCATCTGGACCACGGGCTTGAGGTAGTGGGCCATTCCTCTCAGGTACTTCCGTTGCGCGCCGGTCAGCTCGGCCATGCGTCGTCTCCTCCTCGGGGGTGGATTGTGAGGGAGCGGGAGGGTATCGTCCAGCTTCGGGAAGAATCATCCGGATGACGACCGAGCACCCCATCGTCCTCTTCGACGGCGTCTGCAACCTCTGCAACCGCTCGATCCAATTCATCATCCGGCACGATCCGCGAGGGCGCTACCGTTTCGCCTCGCTTCAGTCGGGGCTCGGAGAGGAGCTGCGAGCCCGGCTCGGGATCGACCCTCGGGCGGTCGACAGCGTCATCCTGGTCGAGGGGGAGCGCTGGTACAAGGAGAGCGAGGCGGCCCTGCGCATCGCCCGCGGGATGGGTGGCGCCTGGAAGATGCTGTGGGCGCTCCGCTTCGTGCCGCGCTTCCTGCGGGATGGAGCCTACCGCATCATCGCCCGCAACCGGTACCGCTGGTTCGGCAAGCAGGAGACCTGCTGGCTGCCGACTCCGGAGCTGCGAGGGCGGTTCCTGGGGTGACCTTACCGCCCGCAGGGCGGAATCTACTCAGCCTGGGGTGTCAACCCCAGGCAGGCGCGCCCCGTTCCTGGGGTTGACACCCCAGGCTGGATAAATTTCGCCCTGCGGGCGAATCCTCTTCAGGCATTGATCTCCCGCCCCCCTGTCGGCGCGCCGACAAACCCTCAAGCGATACGTTACAGGTAACGTCTCACGTTGACCTCCGCCCCTCGCTCCTGCTAGTTTGCCGGGCGCCATGGCTATCTCCGATTCCTCCTTCGACGAGCCCCTGAACGAGCTCCGCCGCAAGATCAAGGAGCTGGAAGGGTTCCCGGCCGGCAGCGGCCAGGAGAAGGAGCTGGAGCGCCTGCGCACCAGCCTGCGCAAGAGCACCTCCGACGTCTATGGCGGCCTCAGCCGCTGGCAGAAGGTGCTGGTGGCCCGCCATCAGGACCGGCCGTACACCCTCGAGTACGTCCAGGCCCTGATGACCGACTGGGTCGAGATCCACGGCGACCGCGGGTTCGGGGACGACCCCGCCATCGTCTCCGGCTTCGCCACCTTCCGCGGCCGCAGCGTGGCGGTGATCGGCCACCAGAAGGGGCGCGATACCAAGGAGCGGATCTGGCGCAACTTCGGCCAGCCCCGCCCCGAGGGGTACCGCAAGGCCCTGCGGGTGATGAAGATGGCGGAGAAGTTCGGTCTCCCCGTGCTCACCTTCATCGACACCGCCGGCGCCTATCCCGGCCTCGACGCCGAGGAGCGCGGCCAGGCCGAGGCGATCGCCCGCAACCTCATCGAGATGGCCGTGCTGGAGGTGCCGATCATCGTCACCATCACCGGCGAGGGGGGGAGCGGCGGCGCGCTGGCCCTGGGGATCGGAGATCGCGTGCTGATCCTCGAATACGCTACCTACTCGGTGATCTCTCCCGAGGGGTGCGCCGCCATCCTCTGGAAGGACCAGGACCGGAAGGCCGAGGCCGCCGAGGCGATGAGGATGACGGCTCCCGATCTGCTCGCCCTGGGAGTGGTGGACGAGATCATCCCCGAGCCGCCCGGCGGCGCCCATACCGATCCCGACGCCACCTGCCGCCGGGTGGGGGACGTGATCGAGCGGGCCCTCCAGGACCTCTCCCGCATCTCCAGCAAAGAGCTGACCGCCCGCCGCTACGAGAAGTTCCGAGGCCTCGGCGCCTTCGACGAGGGATAGCCCGTTTGACCTCTCCGGTGGAGTGGGTGGCCGCGCCGGTGCCGGAGAGCGCCGCCGGCCTGGAGCTGGCCGGGCGTCCGGCGTGGCTCGCGCCGCTGCTCGCCCGGCGGGGGGTCGAGGACGCCCACGGCGCCGAGCGCTTCCTCGCCCCCTCCCTCGACCAGCTTCACGATCCCTTCCTGCTCGCCGGCATGGAGGAGGCGGTGGCCCGTCTGCTCGCCGCCCGCGACCGCAAGGAGACGGTCGCCGTCGTGGGGGACTACGACGTCGACGGCATCTCGGCCACCGCGCTGCTGCTCGCCGTCTTCGCCGCCTGCGGCATCGCGGCGAAGGCGGTCCTGCCGCACCGCCTGCGCGAGGGGTACGGCTTCCAGGCCGTCCACGTGGAGAGGGCGGAGGCCCAGGGGTGCGGGCTGATCGTCACCGCCGACTGCGGCAGCTCCTCGGCCGAGGCGGTCGAGCGGGCCCTGGCGGCCGGGATGGGGGTCATCATCACCGATCACCACCTGCCGGGCTGCGAGCTGCCGGCGGGGGCGCTGCACATCAACCCGCGCCAGGCGCGCTGCACCTATCCGTTCCCCGACCTCGCGGCGGTGGGGCTCGCCTTCAAGCTGGCCCTGGCCCTGGCGGTCCGGTGCGGCAAGGCGCTCGATCCGGCGCCGCTGCTGCGGGTGGCCTGCCTGGGCACCATCGCCGACCTGGTGCCGTTGCACGGCGAGAACCGGGTGATCGCCGCCCTGGGGCTCAAGGCGCTGGCCGGGGCGCGCTCGCACGGGCTCAAGGCGCTGATCGAGAAGTCGGGCATGAAGCCGCCGTTCACCGCCGCGGACGTGGGGTTCCGC
>Ga0308175_100000947_pt1 | contig 19226 bp, 11 predicted proteins | sample PhyCR1_3_FD_203893 | JGI IMG/M metagenome (GOLD analysis project Ga0308175, IMG submission 203893) | Soil microbial communities from UC Gill Tract Community Farm, Albany, California, United States - DLSLS.C.R1 | ecosystem: Environmental > Terrestrial > Soil > Agricultural land | place: USA...
GGCGGTCAACACGTACAGCCGGTTCTGGCCGCGCATTAAGGCGGTGCAGAAGGAGCGTGACCGCAAGATGGAGCACATGAAGCGCGGCGACGAGCTGCCGAGCGGCGTGCTGGAGATGGTGAAGGTGTACGTGGCGACGAAGCGGCAGCTCTCGGTCGGCGACAAGATGGCCGGGCGGCACGGGAACAAGGGCGTCATTGCCCGCATCGTGCCCGAGGAGGACATGCCGTTCCTGGAGGACGGGACGCCGGTGGACATCCTGCTGAACCCGCTGGGCGTGCCGAGCCGCATGAACGTCGGGCAGATCCTCGAGACGCACCTGGGCTGGGCGGCGGCGGTGCTCGGGTTCCAGGCCGTCACGCCGGTCTTCGACGGCGGCAGCGAGGACGAAATCCACAAGGCCATCGAGGAGGCGAACAAGGCCGTGAAGGAGCGCCGCAAGGAGCGCGACAAGTCGAAGGAGCCGATCGGCCCCCGCGACCTTGACGTGCACATGGGGTACGGCGGCAAGGTGCAACTCCACGACGGCCGCACCGGCGAGCGGTTCGAGCAGAAGACGACGGTGGGCTACATCTACATGATGAAGCTGCACCACCTGGTCGACGACAAGATCCACGCCCGCGCGACCGGGCCGTACTCGCTGATCACCCAGCAGCCGCTGGGCGGCAAGGCGAGGACCGGCGGGCAGCGGTTCGGCGAAATGGAGGTGTGGGGCCTGGAGGCGTACGGCGCTTCGTACATCCTGCAGGAGCTGCTCACCGTCAAGTCGGACGACGTGGAAGGGCGGACGAAGATTTACGAGAGCATGGTCAAGGGCACGAACACGCTGGAGGCCGGGACGCCGGTGTCATTTGACGTGTTGTGCAATGAGATTCGCGGGCTGGGTCTCAATATCCAGCTTGAGAAGAAGAAGGGTTTGCGCACGGAGGACGAAGACGGGGACCTGATGTAAGGACGGCGATGGCTGAACGCGAAGAGTCAACGATGGATACGGTCCGTTACCTGAAGCGGAAAGAGCCATTCACTCCGTTCTGGATTGTGATGGCGAGTGGCGATCGGTATCTGATCGAGAATCCTGATGCGCTCGCTCTCGCGGCGACGCAGCTGCACTATTACCCACGCTCTGGCATGGGCATTCACATGCGAATGAATCAGATCGTGGCGGTCGAAGAGCCGAAGCAGAAGCCGGCGGCATAAGTCCGCCGCAGCCAAGGTGTGGCGGTGTTCGATGTGGATTGGTGTTTGGGCCTTCTGCTATGTACTTGGCCTCTACCTCGTCGGCAGACTTGGGGGGCCGGCCGTCATGAAGTGGTTTGAGAGCCGCAGACAACAGCCGCAGGGCTTTGAAGTGAAATTAAACACGGGCGAGCCGCCCGTGCCACAGAGAGACACGAACCACGGGCCGGCGGCCCGTGCTACGAGGAAAGACGATCATGGCTGAAAGCGTCTACGATCGTATCAACGATTACGGGTCGGTCCGGATCCAACTCGCCAGCCCGAACGACATCCGTTCGTGGTCCTTCGGCGAGGTGAAGAAGCCGGAGACGATCAACTACCGCACGTACCGCGCGGAAAAGGACGGGCTGTTCTGCGAGCGCATCTTCGGGCCCGAGCGGGACTGGGAGTGCTCCTGCGGCAAGTACAAGGGGACCAAGTACAAGGGCATCATCTGCGACCGGTGCGGCGTGAAGGTGACGCACAGCCGCGTCCGGCGCAAGCGCATGGGGCACATCAACCTCGCCGCGCCGATCGTGCACATCTGGTTCTTCAAGGCGCTCCCGTCGCGCCTGGGCGCGATGCTGGACATGAAGACCAGCGACATCGAGAAGATCGTTTACTTCCAGGACTACGTCGTCACCGATCCCGGCAAGACGCCGCTGAAGAAGAAGCAGCTTTTGACCGAGGACGAGTACCGCCAGGCGTACGAGAAGTACGGCGAGGAGTTCGAGGCGGAGATGGGGGCGGATGCGATCAAGAAGCTGCTGGGCATGCTCGACCTGCACGCCGAGCAGGCCCGCATCCGCGCGGACATCGAGAAGACCAACTCGAAGCAGAAGATCAAGGACCTGACCAAGCGGCTGAAGATGATCGAGGCCGTGCGCGGGTCGGAGAACAAGCCCGAGTGGATGGTGATGGACGTGATCCCGGTGATCCCGCCGGACCTGCGGCCGCTGGTGCTGCTGGAGAGCGGGAACTTCGCCACGTCCGACCTGAACGACCTGTACCGGCGCATCATCAACCGCAACAACCGGCTGAAGAAGCTGGTGGACCTCAACGCGCCCGAGGTCATCATCCGCAACGAGAAGCGGATGCTCCAGCAGGCGGTGGACGCGCTATTCGACAACGGGCGGTGCCGCCGGCCGGTGCTGGGCTCGTCGAATCGGCCGCTGAAGTCCCTGACCGACATGATCAAAGGCAAGCAGGGGCGCTTCCGCGAGAACCTGCTGGGCAAGCGCGTGGACTACTCGGCGCGCTCGGTGATCGTGGTCGGCCCGGAGCTGAAGCTGCACCAGTGCGGCCTGCCGAAGAAGATCGCGCTGGAGCTTTACCAGCCGTTCATCATCCGCAAGCTCAAGGAGCACGGACTGGCCGACACGATCAAGTCGGCCAAGAAGATGCTGGAGCGGCGCGACCCGGAGGTGTGGGACATCCTTGAAGAGGTGATCTACCAGCACCCGGTACTGCTGAACCGCGCCCCGACGCTGCACCGCATGGGCATCCAGGCGTTCGAGCCGGTGCTGGTGGAAGGCAACGCGATCAAGATCCACCCGCTGGTGTGCAAGGGTTTCAACGCCGACTTCGACGGCGACCAGATGGCGGTGCACCTGCCGCTTTCGATCGAGGCGCAGGCCGAGGCGCACGTGCTGATGCTGGCGCCGAACAACATTTTCTCGCCGGCCAACGGCAGCCCGATCATCTCGCCGTCGCAGGACATCGTGCTGGGGATCTACTACATCACGGTGGACCGCGAAGGCGACCGCGGCGAGGGAATGATGTTCGACAGCGTGCGCGAGGCGCTGCTGGCGTACGACCTGGGCAAGATCGCGATGCACACGAGGATTTTCGTGCGGCTGACCGACCGGACGCACGTGGTGCCGAGCGACAAGTCGGGCGCGGTGCCGATCGAGGACGAGGCGTGGAAGCTGATCGAGACCGAGCGGCGCAAGCGCAAGCCGAATTACGAGCCGCAGCAGCGGGCGAAGAAGTTCAAGGGGCACGTCGTGCAGACGACGGTCGGCCGCTGCATCTTCAACGACATCCTGCCGAAGGAGATGCCGTTCTACAACATGGCACTGACGTCGGCGGGGCAGAGCCGCGTGATCGCCGACACCTACGCGCAGCTCGGCCGCCCGGCGACGATCAAGCTGCTGGACGACATGAAGTCGCTGGGCTTTAAGCGCTCGACGCTGGCGGCGCTGAGCTTCGGGATCACGGACATCCGCACGCCGGACACCAAGGCGGCGATCCTCGACGAAGGCCAGAAGAAGGCCGACAAAATTGAGAAGAACTACCGCATGGGCGCGATTACCGAGCAGGAGCGGTACAGCCAGCTCCTGGACATCTGGGCGCACGCCCGCAAGCAGGTGACCGACGACCTGATGACCGCGCTGGAGAACGACTACCGCGACCCCGAAGGCCGGCCGGTGGCGCCCAAGAGCCCGGGCACGCTGAGGTACCTGAACCCCATTAACATGATGGCCACCAGCAAGGCCCGCGGCTCGGTGGACCAGATGCGCCAGCTCGGCGGTATGCGCGGGCTGATGGCCAAGCCCAGCGGCGAGATCATCGAGACACCCATCAAGGCCAACTTCCGCGAAGGGCTGTCGGTGCTCGAATACTTCAGCTCGACCCACGGCGCCCGTAAGGGGCTGGCGGACACGGCGTTGAAGACGGCGGACTCCGGCTACCTCACGCGCAAGCTCGCCGACGTGGCCCAGAACGTCATCATCAACGAGATCGAATGCGGGACCGTCAACGGCGTCACCAAGACGACCATCTACAAGGGCGAGACCGTCGAGGTCGAGCTGAAGGAGATGATCGTCGGGCGGACGGCGCGGGACACGATCCGCAACCCGATCACCGACGAAACGATCGTCGAGGAAAACTGGATCATCACCAACGAGATCGCGGACAAGCTCAAGGAGCTGAAGCTGGAGAGCATCCGCGTCCGCAGCCCGCTGACCTGCGAGAGCCCGCGCGGCGTGTGCGCCCGGTGCTACGGCGTGGACATGAGCACCAACCGGCAGGTCGAGGAGGGGCTGGCGGTGGGCATCATCGCCGCCCAGTCGATCGGCGAGCCGGGCACGCAGCTCACGATGCGGACGTTCCACACCGGCGGCGTGGCGACGGGTTCGCTGATTGAGAACGACATCAAGGCGTCCTCGACCGGCACGGTCCAGCACCGCGACATCAACGCCGTCGAGGTGAAGGACGCCGAGGGCGTTAAGCGGCTGGTGGCGCTGAAGCGCAACGGCGAAATCGCAGTCGTGGACCCCAAGGGCCGCGAGCTCGAGAAGTACAAGGTGCCGTACGGCTCGACGATCCTCGTCGGCGACGGCGAGAAGGTGAAGCCGCGGCAGCAGCTGGTGTCGTGGGACGCTCACATCACGCCGATCCTGGCCGAAAAGGGCGGGACGGTGCAGTACGAGGATATTGAGGAAGGCGAAACCGTCCGCGTCGAAGAAGAGCGCAAGGGCGGCGCGCCCGGCGAAGAGGGCAAGCTGGTCGTCATCGAGCACAAGGGCGAGCGGCACCCGCGCATCACCATCGTCGGCGGAGACGGCAAGATCCTCGACTTCCACTACCTGCCGGCCAAGGCGCGGATCGAAGTGACCAACGGCCAGCACATCGCGGCCGGCGCGCTGCTGGCCCGCCAGCCTAAGGAAGCCGCGGGCACGATGGACATCACCGGCGGCCTGCCGCGGGTGACGGAAATCTTCGAGGCCCGCAAGCCCAAGGACCCGGCCGTGCTGGCGGAAATCTCCGGCACGATCGAGCTGCGCAGCGACAAGCGGCGCGGCAAGATGACCATCATCGTGAAGAACGAGACGGGCATGGAGCGCGAGCACCACGTCCCGCAGGACAAGGAGCTGCAGGTGCACGCCGGCGACTACGTCGAGGCCGGCGACCCGCTGATCCGCGGCCCGCTCATCCCGCACGACATCCTGCGGATCAAGGGGGAAGAGGCGCTGTACCAGTACCTGCTGACCGAGGTGCAGAACGTTTACCGCTCGCAGGGCGTGAAGATCAACGACAAGCACATCGAGATCATCCTCAATCAGATGCTGAGGAAGGTGAAGGTGGAAGACGCCGGGGACAGCAAGTTCCTGCCCGGCGAGGTGGTTGACAAGTTCCGCTTCCGCCAGGGCAACGAGCTGCTCGGCCAGAGCGTCCGGGTCGCCGACCCGGGCGGGACGGGCTTCAAGGAAGGCGACGTGGTGACCAAGCAGGAGCTGAAGGAGGCCAATGAGGCGTCCGAGGCCGCCGGCAAGTCGTCCGCAAAGACCAAGAAGCCCAGGCCGGCCCGTGCCAAGACGCTGCTGCTGGGCATCACCAAGGCGAGTCTCCAGAGCGAGTCGTTCATTTCGGCGGCGTCGTTCCAGGAGACGACCAAGGTGCTGACCGAGGCGGCGTTGGCCGGTGCCGTGGACATGCTGGTGGGCCTCAAGGAGAACGTCATCCTCGGGCACCTGATCCCGGCCGGGACGGCGTTCAACCCGCACCTGAACCTGCGGCTGAAGCACCTGGCCGAACCGCCGGCGGCGATCGAGCCGGAGCCGGCCGTGCGTGCGCCGCGCGAGGCGCCGGTGACGGTACCCGCGACGGAGGCGGTGCCGCAGGCGGGGAGCTGATTTAGAGAGCGGAGTACGCGGCCGCCGATAGGTTGGCGGGCCCGAACCTTTTTTGCCGGTAGCCCATGACGCTCGTCATTCAACAGGAAGCGCAGGCCGTCCGCGTACGCGAGTGGGTTACGGATCTCCGCTCGTTTCGCCGCTGGGCTAAGTCGGACGACTTTCCGACGCGCGGCTGGTACTCCCACCTCGCCGGAGAGCTGTGGGTCGACCTGAGCATGGAACGGCTGGCACACAACCAGATTAAGACGAAGTTTGCCGCCGTGCTCACGCATGTGTGCGAATCGTCAGGCCTTGGAATGTTTTTAGGCGACCGAATGCTCCTGACCAACGTCGAAGCGGAGCTCTCCACCGAGCCTGACGGCATGTTCATCAGCTACGAAGAAGTGCGGGCCGGACGTGTGCACCTGGAGCACGGTGAAGACTCTGTCGAGGTCGAGGGCAGCCCGGACATGGTGCTGGAAGTCGTCAGGCTCAGTTCGCGCGAGAAGGATAAGGTCGTTCTGCGGGACATGTACTGGCGCGCGGGCGTGAGGGAGCATTGGCTTGTGGAACAGGGACATGAGGTAGTCGGCTTGGAGATCCTGCGGCACGGGCTCAAGGGATACGTTGCGGCGCGGAAGCAGGGGGGCTGGGTTAAGTCGGGCGTGTTCGGCAAGTCTTTTCGTTTGGTCCAAAAGAAAGACCCGATTGGGCATCCGGCCTACGTATTGGAGGTTCGCTAGACCAGTCATTGTGTTCTGTAAACCAAGGAACCGCGGCCGCGGGTGATAGCCCGCGGCCGCGTTGTTGTTTGAGAAGCGGGGGACTCTAGAATCACGTCGCGGGGTGGCGCGGGCGTGTCTCTATGCGGCGATGGTCCGGCGAGTGGTGGTTCAGGGTGGGGCTGACCGCGGCGTACGCGGCGTGGGTGCTGTACGTCGCGCCCCACCACGAGCCGTGGCGCGACGAGGCCGACGTGTGGCTGGCCACGCGCGACATGAGCCCGCGCCACCTCTTCACCTGGCTGGGCGCGGTGGGGTCGCCGGGGTTGTGGTACCTGATCGTGGCGGGGCTGTCGCGCACGGGGCAGCCGTACGTGAGCATGACGATCGTGCACGCACTGCTGGCCGTGTGCGTGGCGGGAGTGGTGGCGTTCCTCGCGCCGTTTTCGCGGCTGACCCGCGCGATGATCGTCTTTTCGTACCACTTCGTTTACGAGTACGCGGTCATCGCGCGGAGCTATGTCTTGACTGTCCTGCTGTTGTTCCTGATCGCGGCCGTGTGGCGGGGGCGGCGGCGGCCGGTCGTGACGGGGCTGCTGCTGTTCCTGCTGTTCAACACCAACGCCCACGGCTTCCTCATCGCGGGAGTGATCTGGTCGGCGGTGGTCTTCGAAGCGATTCGGCGGCGTGAATGGTCCGCAGGTGTGATCGGCGGCATCGTGGTAGCGGCGGCCGGGGGCGTGCTGGCGTTCGTGCAGTTGCTCCCGCCGGCCGACGCGCAGCGGATGGGCGGGAACAAGGTCGGGGTTGCGCTACCGGAGGCGGTGGCGCGGGCATTCGTGCCTTATGTCAAGAGGCCGGACGGGACTCCGGAGCGGCTGTGGCTGACCTCGGGCGAACGGTTGCCAGAGTGGGTCGTGAGGATTCTTCACCGCACCGGAATCGGGTTGGGCGTGATCGTGCTCGGCGGCACGATCGCCATGGTGCGGCGGAGGCCGATAATTCTCTTCGTATTCGTCGCCTCAGTAGCGGCGCTCCTGTACGTCTTTGTGTTCAAATGGTTTGGTTTTGAGAGGCATGCGGGGTTGATTCTCCTGCTGGTGCTGTTCGCGATGTGGATGACGTCGCGCCAAGCGGGCGAGGCGGACGCAACGGCGGTGCGGTGGGTAGGAAGGCTGACTAAGGCGGCGTTGGCGGTCTCGCTGGCAATCTCATGTGCGTCGGGGCTCGATGCGTGCCTGAGGGACGTGTGCTGCCAGTTTTCCGGCAGCCGGGAGGCGGCGGAGTTCATTCGCGAGAACGGCTTGGAGGGGGCAGTCATTGCCGCCTTTCCCGACCCGCAGTGCACCGCCGTCTTGCCATACCTGCGGCCGCAGACGCGTTTCTGGTTCGTGGGACGGCAGGAGTTTGGGTCGTACATGCTGTGGGACAAGTGGTGGTATGCCAACTTCAACCTTCCGATCGATCAGGTGCTGAGGCGGGTCGAGGGGCGCTTCCCCGATCACAACGTGTTGTTGCTGCTGGCGGGACGGCCGATTCCCGACGCCCTGAGGAGGGGATACCGGTTGCTGTATCAGGGTTCTACGCGCGTCTATGGGTGCGATGAATATTATTTTCTGTATGGCCCCGCGGCCGCTTTTCCGCCGGAGTGAGGGGAAATCCTTCCATTTTATAAACGATTGCGCGGCAGACGTTTGTATCGCAGTGCGCTCGTGTGGCGGACGAACCTGGCGGCGGCAGCGGGCGTAACGATGGGGTGGCCTGTTGTCTGGCTCACCGCACGAGGGTGGCCTAACGTCTTGCGGGTGGCCAGCCTTGACACCGCATGGAAGCGGGCGGCACACTGCCCGCCCCTTATTCGGTTTGCGGCCGGATGTCGGACGTTGTTAGGGTCGCCGGAGCGGCCGGCCTACTATTAAGGCCGCATGCATCGGGGCCGATAGGAGCGTTGAATGGGATTACGGGGCCGCAAAGACCGGTTAAAGGTTCGTAGCGGCCGGCGTCAATGAATACCGGCCGGTGAAGGAATGGCAAAGAAGAACGGAAAACATCTGGTCATCGTCGAGTCGCCGGCCAAGGCGAAGACGATCAACAAGTACCTCGGCGACGATTACGTCGTGAAGGCGAGCATGGGCCACGTGCGCGACCTGCCCAGCAAGGGCATGGGCGTGGACCTGGAGAGCTTCGAGCCGAGCTACGAGATCCTTGAAAGCCGGGGGAAAGTGGTCAGCGAGCTGAAGAAGCTGGCCAAGCAGAGCGACGAGATCTACCTTGCAACCGACTTGGACCGCGAAGGCGAGGCCATTGCCTGGCACCTTCAGCAGGCGCTGGGGATCCCTGACGAGCGAGTGAAACGCGTCATCTTCAACGCGATCACCAAGGCCGAGATTCAGAAGGCGTTCAAGAACCCGCACGCAATCGACATCAACCGGGTGAACGCGCAGCAGGCGCGGCGCATCCTCGACCGGATCGTCGGTTACGAGATCAGCCCGCTGCTGTGGCGAAAAGTCGCCCGCGGCCTGAGCGCCGGCCGGGTGCAGAGCGTGGCCGTGCGGCTGGTGGTCGAGCGGGAGCGCGACATCGAAGCATTCATCCCCGAGGAATTCTGGCGCATCAACGGCATTTTCACCTCAGAATCCAGCGCCGACGCCTGCAAGCGCCTCGCCGCCGAGTGGCACGATTTCCTTACCCACACTGGCAACGGCGAGCGCACCAAGACCGAGCGCGAGAAGTGGCTGGCCGACCACGACGCGTTTACCGCGGAACTGGTTGAATTGGCGGGCAAGAAGTTCGAGGTGAAAAACAAGGCCGACGCCCGCCGCGCCGCCGAGCTTATAGGCTTCATCCTCGACCGCGACGAAACCACCGAAGATCCCGAAGCCAAGGGTCCGGCGAAGCACGTCACGCGATTCTTCGGCCGCATTGGCACCTGCCCGAAATTCACCGTCCGCTCCATCGAGAAGAAGCGCACCTCCCGCAAGCCGCCTGCGCCGTTCATTACCAGCTCGCTGCAGCAGGACGCTTCCAGCCGCCTCTCCTTCGGCGCCCAGCGCACCATGAAGGTGGCCCAGACGCTGTACGAGTCCGGCTACATCACGTACATGCGTACCGACTCGACGCACCTGTCCGGCGACGCGCTGACGATGGTGCGCGGGTACATCAAGAAGACGTTTGGCGACAAGTACCTGCCGGACAAGCCCAACGTATACGCCTCGAGCAACAAGAGCGCGCAGGAGGCGCACGAGGCGATCCGTCCGACCGACGCGGAGTTCGCGCCGAAGCTGGCACACGCGAAGCTCGGGGCGGATGAATTCAAGCTGTACCAGTTGATCTGGAACCGTTTCGTCGCGTGCCAGATGCCGCCGGCGGAGTTCGACCAGACGGCGGTGACGCTGGCGGCGGCGACGAAGGACGGGGACGCGGTCTTCCGCGCCACCGGCCGCAAGCTGGTGTTCGACGGGTTCATGAAGGTCGCCGGCGTGAGCAGCGAGGACCAGCTCCTGCCCAGCCTGGCCGAGCAGCAGCCGGTCTACCCGATCGAGATCAACCCGACTCAGCACTTCACTCAGCCGCCGCCGCGGTACACCGAGGCGAGCCTGGTGAAGCGCCTGGAGGAGGAGGGCATCGGGCGGCCGAGCACGTACGCGAGCATCATCGACACCATCCAGAAGCGCGAGTACGTGACGCAGATCGACCGCCGCTTCTACGCGACCATGCTGGGGCAGGTGGTGACCGACAAGCTGATCCAGGCGTTCCCGGAAATCATGGACGTGAAGTTCACGGCCGGGATGGAGCTGAAGCTCGACGACATCGAGGAAAAGCACCTGGACTGGATCGAGCTGCTGCGGAACTTCTACGGCCCCTTCCACGGCATCGTCGAAGGCGCCCTCGGCAAGATCGAGCACGCCGGCGGCGCGCCTTCGCCGTACGCCTGCGAGAAGTGCGGCAGCCCGATGCTTTACCGGATCAGCAAGAACGGCTTCTTCCTGGCCTGCACCAACCGCGAGGGGTGCAACGCGACGCGCCCGGTGGACCAGCAGGGAAAACCCACCGTGCGCGAGGTCAGCCAACACAAGTGCCCGGTCTGCGGGCGCGAGATGATCAAGCGGCGGGGGCGCTTCGGCGAGTTCCTCGGCTGCTCCGGGTACTCCGTGAAGAACGAGAAGGGCGAGCCGAGCTGCGCGACGATCATCAACCTGGACAAAGAAGGCAACCCGCTGCCGCCCAAGCCCAAGCCGATCCCGACGACGGTTAAGTGCGAGAAGTGCGGCAGCCCGATGCTGCTGCGGGACTCGAAGCGCGGGCCGTTCCTCGGCTGCTCGTCGTTCCCCAAGTGCCGGGCGCTGAAGGGAATGAAGAAGCTCGCGCCCGACGAGGTGAAGCAGGTGGAGGCGCTGATTCCGCTGCTGAAGGAGGACGCGGCCAAGTCGCGGGAGATGCTCGCCAAGATCCTCGGCGACAACCCCGTGACGACCGCCGGCGGGAACGGGCAGGCGCTGCGCAACGTGGCGACGGACATCGACTGCGACGAGTGCGGCAAGCCGATGGTCATCCGCAACGGGCGGCGGGGGAAATTCCTCGGCTGCTCCGGCTATCCCAAGTGCAAGAACACGGCGGAGATGCCGGCGAAGCTGTTGGAAGAGCTGGGGTTGAACGGGAATGGCACCACCGGGTCCAATGGGAACGGCTCTGCGGGGAAGAAGGGGGAGGCTCCGGGCCGTTCAACTGAGCACGATGATCAGGAAGAGGCGACGTAGCGGCCGCTGGCGCATTTGCTATCTCGCCACGAGCCTCTTCCGTAGCGCCTCATATTCCGGCACCTGAGGATGCTGTTCACGTCGCGCACCTTCGGGCGTTTTTTCAGCCAGCGTCTTCATTGCGCTCCCAACCGCAGGCGTAGACGCCGCCCTTGGGGGTCGGGTATTCTGCGGCGAGGATAACATGTCGAGCCGACTTTCATCGATTCGTCCCCGGTGTTCTCACTTTCGGCCCAGCCCGCTATAACCGCGTCTAATGAGCGAGGTGGAACTCCTGTTCCTCGGCACCGGCACCAGCGCCGGCGTGCCGATGATCGGATGCCATTGCGACGTCTGCCGCAGCCCCGATCCGCACGACAAGCGCACCCGGCCGTCGGTGGTGATCTCGTACAACGGCTGCCGGGTGCTGGTGGATGCCGCCCCGGAACTGCGCCTCCAATGCGTCGCCAGCGGCGTGGATCGCATCGATGCGGTTGTTATCACCCACGCCCACGCCGACCACATCATGGGCCTGGACGACGTGCGGCGGTTCAACTCGATCAAAGGCGGGCCGCTGGACCTGTGGGCGGACGGGTTCACGCACGAAATTCTGGAGAAGTGCTTCGGGTATGCGTTTCGAGAGCCGTCGTCGGAATCGAAGCTGTTTCGGCCGCATCTGAATCGCAGGTATATCGAGGGGCCTTTCGAGATCGCCGGGGTGCGGTGGACGCCGGTGCCGCTGATGCACGGGGAGATGCGCGTGCTGGGGTTCCGGGTGGGACGGCTGGCGTATTGCACCGACGTCAGCCGGATTCCCGAGGATTCATTCCCGTTGCTGGAGGGGGTGGAACTACTGGTGCTTGATGCACTTCAGCACAAGAAGCACGCGACGCACTTTAACGTGGAAGAGGCAATCGAGGCGGCGAGGCGGGTCGGGGCGCGGCAGACTTATTTTACCCACATTGCCCACGGGCTGGCTCATGAACTGACGAACCACTCCCTTCCCGAGGGAATGCGATTGGCCTACGACGGGCAGCGCGTACTTACGCTTCCGTAATTTGTCCTGCCATTTAGGCTTGCCAAGTCGATTAAAGCTTGACTTGGGAATACGTCTCATATCAAAATAGGTTAGTTCCCGATGGACGGCTAAGGGCCGTTCCACTTCGCACGGTTTGGCACCGAAAGATTCGGCGGCGGCTGCGCAGACGCGCAGCCCGGCCTACGCACTTCATGATCGGCCGAGGAGCGGACATGACAAAAGTGATGCGCCATCGCGGCGGGTTTACGTTAGTGGAACTTCTCGTGGTCATCGGCATCATCGCGCTGCTGGTTGCGATCCTGCTGCCGACGCTCAACCGGGCGAGGAAGAGTGCCTACGCGGTCAAGTGCCAGAGCAACGTACGCCAGATCTGCAACGGCCTGATCATGTACGCCAACGAGAACAAGGGCTGGTTCCCCTCGATTTCCAGCAGCGGCGTGTGGATGGGCAGCATCAACGGCCCGGCCAGCACCGACGATCAATCTGCCTCCGACTGGATCCACTGGCAGACGGCGAAAAACCCCGCCGGCTCCGGCCCGCGCAACCTGGACAACTCCCCGATCGCCAAGTACCTCAACCTCCGCGGCGAAAAACTGAAAGACATCCTTCGCTGCCCCCTGGACAAGATCGACGTCCGGTTGAACAAGCTTGCGGCGGGAACCTACACCTACAGCTACAGCTTCAGCGATACCATCGGCCGGCTGAAGTGGAACAAGCCCGACCGCGGCCACCCGAACCGGATCGGAATGCCGATCAAAAGCAAGGTGATCCACAAGCCCTCCGACAAGATCATGGTCGCCGAGGAGCTGGACGCCAATGACGGACGCTGGCAGGTAGACTGGAACACCAAGACCCAGAAGCCCAACAGCAACGCCAACAACGATTTCCTCTGCGTCCGCCACGCCGCCTCCGCCAAGGTCCCACCGATCGGCGGAGTCCCGGACATGAACACCTGGGGACGCATCAAGGGCGCCAACTGCGGCATGTGCGACGGCCACGTCGAAGTGCTCTCCACCGGCGAATCCATCGACCCGGCGCATTGGGACCCCACTTTCTGAACGGCACGCGCCGGCGCCCACGCCCGCCGCGCCCTACTCCGCGGAGGTCCTATGACTGTTTCGCGAAAACGCACCGGATTTACCTTGGTCGAGTTGCTGGTGGTCATCGGGATCATCGCCCTCCTCATCTCCATCCTGCTGCCGTCCCTCAACAAGGCCCGCCGACAGGCCAAGACGGTGCAGTGCATGTCCAACCTGCGGCAGCTTTCCCAGGCATTCCTGATGTACACCAACGCCAACCGGCAGAAGTCGTTCTTCTACGGCGGCGACGACAACTTCTGGCTCCCCCAGCTCAAGCCCTATTACGCCAATGTCGGCGCAGTCCGCTTCTGCCCCGAGGCCCAGCAGCAGGAAATCGGCTTCGCCGAGCAGTGGGGCCGGGCGCTCAGCGCCTCGCGATTCCGCCTGAAAGAGAACGGCAAGACCACCGACTACCTCGGCAGCTACGGCGTCAACGGCTGGTTCTACCGCGTCGAGCCCACCTGGAAGAGCACGGACCCGCCGTTCAAGTACATCCCCGGCGCCAAAGCGAATTACCCCAAATTCTACAGCGCCATCGCACGCCCATCGGCCGACATTCCCCTCATCGGGGATTGCACCTGGGTCGATGCCTGGCCCGAGAGCAACAACCCCGCCCCGCCCGACCTCCAGAGCGGCGACCGCGGCACGCAAGGCAAAGCCCCCAACGAGAACTTCATGGGCCGCTTCTGCATCGCCCGCCACGGCAAGGGCATCAACATCTGCTTCCTCGACGGCCACGTCAGCTCCGTCCTCGACCGCGAGCTGTGGAGCCTCAAGTGGCACAAGGACTGGAAGCCCCCCGCAACGAACCCGCCGAACCAGAAGAACGGCAAACCGTTCCCCGATCGCTAACTCACCAAACTCCCCTGTAACCCGCCAAGCCCGGGGCCATCTGCCCTGGGCCTTTTCTTGCGCCCTGCCCCCCCGCTCGCCAAGGTGCTAGAATCCACCCGGCGAGCAAAAGCCCATGGCCAAGCGCGACTTCTACGACATCCTCGGCATCCCCAAGACCGCCTCCGCGGACGAGATCAAGTCCGCCTACCGCAAGCTCGCCCGCAAGTACCACCCCGACATGAACCGCAACGACCCCAAGGCCACCGAGAAGTTCAACGAGGTGCAGGAGGCCTACGACGTCCTCTCCGACCCGCCCAAGCGCAAGAACTACGACCAGTTCGGCCACGCCGGCGTCGAGGCCGGCGCGGGCGCCGGCGGCGCCGGGTTCGACCCCTTCGAAGCCTATCGCCGCGCCGGCGGCCAGCGCGGCGGACGCACCACCTGGCGCGCTAACCCCAACGTCACCGTCGAAGACTTCGACTTCGGCGGCGGCGGGACCGACCAGTTCTCCGACATCTTCGAACAGCTCTTCGGCGCACGCGGCCCCGGCGGCGGCGGCGGACGCGCCGGCACCCGCGGCCGCTCACGCCCCGAGCCCCAGCGCGGCGCCGACGTCGAGCACCCCGTCCAGCTCACCTTCGAGCAGGCCGCACGCGGCACCACGCTCCCCCTCCAGATGAGCGGCGGCGGGCGCACCGAAACCATCGAAGTCAAAATCCCCGCCGGCGTGAAGGACGGCTCCCGCGTCCGCGTCAAAGGCCGCGGCCAACCCGCCAACGGCGAGCCCGGCGACCTTTACATCATCACCCACGTCGCCCCCCACCCCTACTTCCGCCGCGAGGGACTCGACGTCTACGTGGACGTCCCCCTGAGCCTCTACGAAGCGCTCCTGGGCACCAAGGTCGAAGTGCCCACGCTCGACGGCCCGGTCACCCTCACCATCCCCCCCGGCACCAGCAGCGGTGCCAAGCTCCGCGTCAAAGGCCGCGGTATCGAACGCGCTGGCGAAAAGGGCGACGAATACACCGTCGTAAAAGTCATCGTCCCCAAACAACTCGACGACGAGGACAAGGCGCTCATCCAGAAACTCCAGTCCAAGCACCCCCTCAACGCCCGTGCCGACGTGCCCTGGCGGTAACCTCCCTCGCGCCCAACAGGACACGGCGTACCATTCGGAGAACGGACAAAGCATGCGCCTCCGCCTCCCCCCTTTCCCCTCCCGCTTCCACTGGGCCATTGCCGCCTTCCTCCTCGGCTTCGCGATCTTTCTCCTCATCCTCACCCACACTTACCTGCTCCCCGCATTTGACGCGCTCCGCACCGCCACCCCCGACGAGAAGAAGCGCATCGCCGCCTACTCCCGCCTGCTGCTGGCCGTCATCCTGGTCATCCTCGGCGCCGGCATCATCCTGACCTTTCGCATCGGCCGCTATTTCCTCCCGCGCCGCCGCCCCCCGCGAACTCGAACCGAGTACACCGACGCCTGGGTCGAATCCGCCCGCCGCATGCCCCAGCCCCCGCCGGAGCGGTAAGATTGCCGCCCATGCCGATGCCCAAATCCCTCTCCCGCCTCTTCCTGCTGATTCTCCCGACCCTCGCCGCCTTCGCCGCCCCGCTCCCCAATACCCAGCCCCTCACCACTCAAGGCGACCTCGCCTCCCAAATGGTGGACGGCATCGACCGCTTCCTCACCCGCGAAACCGAGCGCACACTTCAAACCCGCGCCCAATTCTGGCACCGCGACTTTTCCTCCCCCGCCGCCTGCGCCGAATCCATCCGCCCCAACCGCGAGCACCTGGCGAAGATCGTCGGCCTCACCGACCCGCGCGAACACCCCGCCGCGCTGGAATTGCTCGCCACGACCGCCCACCCCTCCCTCCTCGCCCGCACACAAAGCTTCGAAGTCCACGCCGTTCGCTGGTCCGCCCTCCGCCGCCCGGATGCCCAAGTCGACTCCGAAGGCCTCCTTCTCATTCCCACGCGCGACGCGCCCGTGGCCGACGTCATCGCCATCCCCGACGCCGACCAGACCCCCGAACAACTCATCGGCCTCACCCCCGGCATCCCCGTTGAATCCCAATTTCCCCGCCGCCTCGCCGAATCCGGCTGTCGCGTCCTCATCCCCACCCTCATCAGCCGCTCCGCCACCTTCTCCATCACCCAGGCCGGCACGAGAACGAATCAGCCCCACCGCGAATTCATTTACCGCCCCGCCTACGAAATGGGCCGCCACCCCATCGGCTACGAGCTCCAAAAGATCCTCTCCGCCGTCGACTTTCTGTCCCACGACCGCGAAGCCGCGCACCGACAAACAAAGATCGGCGTCATCGGTTACGCCGAAGGCGGCCTCCTCGCCCTCTACGCCGCCGCCCTCGACCCGCGCATCGACGCCGCCTGCGTCAGCGGCTACTTCGCCCCCCGCGAAAACCTCTTCGCCGAGCCCATCTACCATAACGTCTTCGCCCTCCTCACCGAGTTCGGCGACGCCGAGCTCGCCTCCATGGTCCTCCCCCGCCCCCTGATCATCGAAGCGGCCGCCACCCCAAAAATCGGCGGCCCGCCGCTCCCCCAACCCGGCACCCGCGCCGGCGCCGCCCCCGGCAAGATCGCCACCGCGACCCTCGACGCCGTCCGTGCCGAAATCGACCGCGTCAAGCCCCTCGTCCCCAACCCGCAATCAATGCAACTCATTCCCAGCAACGACGGAACCGGCCCCTCCGGATCCGCCCGCGCGCTCCAAGCCCTTCTCTCCGACCTCTCCCGCGACGCCAAGCTCTCCGACCCCGCCGCCCCACCCCAACCGCTCCACCCGCCCGAAGATCCCGACGCCCGCCAGCACCGCCTCATCGACCAGATGCAATCCTTCACCCAGTCGATCGTCCGCGAATCCCCCTACACGCGCCAATCCTTCTGGTCCAAGGCCGACCGCAAATCCCGCTCCCCCGAAAAATGGCAAGCCTCCACCACCTTCTACCGCGACTACCTCGCCAACGAAGTCATCGGCCGCTTCGACCACCCCCTCCTCCCGCCCAACCCCCGCACGCGCGAAATCTACAACACCCCCAAATTCACCGGCTACGAAGTCGTCCTCGACGTCTTCCCCGACGTCTTCGCCTACGGCATCCTCCTCCTCCCCAAGGACCTCAAGCCCAACGAGCGCCGGCCCGTCGTCGTCTGCCAGCACGGCCTCGAAGGCCGCCCCCAGGACGTTGCCGACCCCAACACCGACAGCCATTTCTACCACCACTTCGCCGCGACGCTCGCCGACCAGGGCTTCATCACCTACGCCCCGCAAAATCCCTACATCTTCCAGGACCGCTTCCGCACCCTCCAGCGCAAGCTGAACCCGCTGAAGAAAACCCTCTTCTCGATCATCATCCCCCAGCACCAACAGACCACCGACTGGCTCGCCTCACAGCCGTTCGTCGATCCCGACCGCATCGCCTTCTACGGCCTCTCCTACGGCGGCAAGACCGCGATGCGCGTCCCGCCGCTGGTCCCACGCTACTGCCTCTCCATCTGCTCCGGCGATTTCAACGAGTGGATCTGGAAAAACACGTCCCTGCGCTCCCCCTACTCCTACGTCGGCAGCGGCGAATACGAAATGTTCGAGTGGGACCTCGGCAACACCTTCAACTACGCCGAGCTCGCCGCCCTCATCGCCCCCCGCCCCTTCATGGTCGAGCGCGGCCACCGCGACGGCGTCGCCCCCGACGAATGGGTCGCCTACGAGTACGCCAAAGTCCGCCAGCTCTACGTTGATCTGAACATCCCCGACCGCACCACCATCGAATTCTTCGACGGCCCCCACACGATCCACGGCGTCGGCACCTACCAATTCCTACACGACCAATTGCGTTTCCCCGCCCCCTCTTCCCCCTCTCCCTCTCGGAGAGAGCCGGGGTGAGGGTGATCGGGTCTGCCTAATGCCCACCGCCTACTCTCTACCGCTACTTCGGAATCATTCCCTTAAACACATACGCCTGCAGCATCACCAGAATCCCCATCAACACCGCCAGCGCCACCGAATGCGGCAACACCGCCCGAAAAATCGGCCCCACCGCCAATTTCCCCTCCCGCTGATCCTCATAACACGCCGCCGTAGCCACCACGATCGACTGCGCATCAATCATCTTCCCCATCACCCCCCCCGTGCTGTTGGCCGTAACGATCAGGATCGAATTCAACCCCGCCTGCTGCGCCGTGATCTTCTGCATCGACCCGAACATCACGTTCGACGACGTATCCGACCCCGTCAGCGCCACCCCCAGCCACCCCAGCATTGCCGCGAAGAACGGATACAGCCTCCCCGTCCGCGTAAACGCCAGGCCCAGCACCGCGTCCATACCCGAGTATTTCGTGATAAACCCCATCGACAAAATCAAGCAAATCGTCAACAGCGGCAGCCGCAACCGCGCCGCCGTTCGCACCGTCGCCACCCCCCACTGCCCCGGCGAGAGCCCAAGCACCACCCCCGAAATGATCGCCGCGATCACGATCCCCGTCCCCGGCGCGCTCAGCCAGTTGATCGAGTAGATCGCCTTGTCGATCGCCTTCGCCGTCACCACCGGAGGCGTCCGGTACACCACCCCGTTCACCGCCGGCACCCCCCAGTCCACCTTCGCCCCCGGCACCCCATCCAGCGCCTTCTTCACCCCCGGAATCCCCCACGCAAACACCGCGATGGTTAAGAGCGCCCACGGCACCCACGCCATCACCACGCGCGATCGCTTGTGCGGAGACTGATCATCCAATGTTCCAACCCGCACCCCTCCATCCACCGGCGTGCTCATTTCAGTGAGCACGTCCTTCCGGTCCGACGGTTGCCAGAACCTGCACAACACCGCCACCGCCCCCATCGACACCACGCCCCCGAGAATATCCACCAGCAAATGATTCCAGTAATTCCCCACTAAAAACTGCGTCCCCGCAAACGTCCCCCCCGACACCACCAGCGCCGGCCACACCCCCGCCACGTCCCG
>Ga0308175_100000948_pt1 | contig 19223 bp, 18 predicted proteins | sample PhyCR1_3_FD_203893 | JGI IMG/M metagenome (GOLD analysis project Ga0308175, IMG submission 203893) | Soil microbial communities from UC Gill Tract Community Farm, Albany, California, United States - DLSLS.C.R1 | ecosystem: Environmental > Terrestrial > Soil > Agricultural land | place: USA...
CGGTGTCGGCGTCGGGCATGGCGGCGCGCTCGGCCGCCGTGAGCGGCGCGCCCTCCTCGAGCGTGAACGCGAACCGCCCGACCGGCGCCAGCGCCGCGGCGATCCCGCGGACGAGCGTGTCCTTGTCCTCGAAGGCGAGCATCGTCTCGAGCAGGAGCACGACGTCGAACGGCCCGGCCGGGAGGGGCGGCACCGAAGCGACCTCGAACTGGCAGGGAAGGTCGCCGGCGCGCTCGCGGGCGATGGCGACGGCGCTCGTGCTCGCATCCACGCCCAGGTAGGCGCAGCCGAGCTCCTGGGCCACCAACCGCCCGGGCCCGGCGATGCCGCAGCACAGGTCCAGCACGGAGACCCCGGGCCCGATGCCTGCCTGCAGCGCCAGGGACCGGATCTCGCCGGCGGTCATGAAGCTCTCCTGCTCGGCGAACTCGCCCGGCGCGTAGGCGGACATGCGGGCGCGCCGCAAGGCCTGGACGAACGGAGCGCGGTCGTCCTGCTCCACATGCGCAGGATGGCATCCGGGAAGGCATGGCCTGGCGCCAGCGTCATTAGTTGGCATGCGAACGGTTCAGGCCGGTCCGGTCACCGGGATGATCGCCCAGGTGCTGTTGATCGCCGCGCTGGCGGGGACCATCCCGCTGAGCGGGGCCGGCCTCAGCCCCGCCGGCTGGATCGTCGGCGTCAGCTGCGGGCTCATCTCGAACGCGGGACTGGCGCGCGGCATCTCCCACTACCGCTCCGAGCGGCTGGGCCCGGCGGACTGGGTGACGCTGGCTCGGGCGACGCTCGCCGTCGGCGTGGCGGCGCTCGTTGCGGACTCGTTCGCCCGGCACCCCGTCCCGCTCACCCTTCTGGTGTCGCTCACGGCCGTCGCGCTCGTGCTGGACGCCGTCGACGGGTGGGTCGCGCGCCGTACGCGGACGGTCGGCAGGCTGGGCGCGCAGTTCGACGGCGAGGTCGATGCGTTCCTGATCGCGATCCTCAGCGTGTACGTCGCCCGCTCGGCCGGCGCGTGGGTGCTCGCGATCGGCGCGGCCCGCTACGCCTTCCTCGCCGCCTCATGGCCGCTGCCGTGGATGCGAGCGCCGCTGCCGCCGCGGCACTGGCGCAAGGTCGTCGCCGCGACGCAGGGGATCGTCCTGGCCGTCGCGGCCGCAGACGTCCTGCCGCCGGCCCTGACCCGTGTGACCCTCATGGCCGCGCTCGCCCTCCTCGCCGAGTCGTTCGGCCGCGACGTGCTGTGGCTGCGGCGTCGCCGGGGCCCGGCGCCCCAGCGCAGCCGGCTGCCCAGGGGGATCGGCGTCGCGCTATCGGTCCTCGCGCTGCTGGTCATCTGGGCCGCCCTTGTCGCGCCGAACGAGCCGAGCCGCCTCACCCCGGGCGCATTCGCGCGGCTGCCTCTCGAGCTCCTCGTCGCCGTCGCCATCGCCGCGGTGCTCCCGGCAAGACCGCGCCGCGCGTTTGCCGTCGTCCTGGGAGCGGTGATCGGCGTCCTCGCGATCCTGAAGGTCCTCGACCTGGGGTTCTTCACGGCCTTCGACCGGCCGTTCAACCCCGTCGACGATTGGAGCTACACGGGCATCGGCATCGAGACGCTGCGCGACGCGATCGGCCGATCGCACGCGAACCTCGCCGTCGCCGTCGCGGTCGGGCTCGCCGTCACGCTGCTCGTCCTCCCGGTCGCGGCGCTGCTGCGCGTGACGCGCGCGGCCGCCGCGGGCCGCGGCTGGGTGCTCCCCGGCGCCGTGGCGCTCGGCGTGGTCTGGGTGGTCCTGCGCGCGTTCGGCGCGCCCGCGGCCTCCACGAGCGCGGCCGCCCTCGCCGTCCACGAGGTGAGGGCGGTGCACACCGGCCTGCAGGGTCACGCGATCCTCGCCCGCGAGATCGCCCGCGACCGCTTCCGCGCCACACCCGGCGGCCGGCTGCTGACCGGCCTGCGCGGCAAGAACGTCCTCCTGCTGTTCGTCGAGAGCTACGGAAGGGTCGCAGTCCAGGGCTCTTCGTTCTCGCCCCAGGTCGACTCGGTGCTCGACCAGGGCACGGCGCAGCTGCAGTCAGCGGGGTTCTCCGCGCGCAGCGCCTTCCTCACCTCCCCCACCTTCGGCGGCATCAGCTGGCTGGCGCACTCGACGCTGCAGTCGGGAGTCCGGATCGACAGCCAGCGCCGCTACGACCAGCTCGTCAAGAGCGACCGCTTGACCCTCAGCCAGGCATTCGGCCGCGCCGGCTGGCGGACCGTCGACGACGTGCCGTCGAACAACCGGGCGTGGCAGGCGGGCTCGAGCTTCTACCACTACGACAAGGTCTACGACCGCCGCAACGTCGGCTACCGTGGCCCGCGCTTCGCGTACGCCTCGATGCCGGACCAGTACGTGCTGCTGGCCCTGCATCGCCTCGAGCTGTCGAAGCGCCACGAGCGTCCGCTGTTCGCCGAGGTCGACCTCGTCTCGAGCCACGTTCCGTGGACGCGCGTGCCGCAGCTGATCCCCTGGGAGGACGTCGGCGACGGCTCGATCTTCCACCGCCTGCCGTTGCAGCAATCAGACGGCACCCGCACCGACTACGGCCGCTCGATCCAGTACACGCTGAGCTCGATCGTCTCCTACGTGCAGCGCTATGGCGACGACAGGACCGTGCTCGTCGTCCTCGGCGACCATCAGCCCGACACTGTCGTCACCGGCCAGGGCGCCAGCCACGACGTGCCGATCTCGGTCATCGCCCACGACCCGAAGGTGCTCGACCGCATCGCCGGCTGGGGCTGGCAGGACGGGCTGCGGCCGAGCCCAAGTGCCCCGGTGTGGCCGATGGAGGCCTTCCGCGACCGGTTCCTGCACGCCTTCGGCCCCCAGCCGCGGCCGACATGAGCAGGAGGCTGTGGGCGTGGGGCCGCGTCGTCGGCCCCGTCGTGACGCTCGCCGTCCTGGTCTGGCGCCTGGGCGCGAACCCGTTCCTGGATGGCGTGCGCACGGTCGACGGCGGGGCGCTCGCGGCAGCGGCGGCCCTGGCGGTGCTGACGACGGCGTGCTGTGCCTGGCGCTGGAAGATCGTGGCCGGCGGCCTCGGCGTCGAGCTGTCGCTGCCCGCGGCGGTGGCGGCGTACTACCGGTCGCTGTTCCTCAACGTCACGCTGCCCGGCGGGATCGTCGGCGACGTCCATCGCGGGATCGGCCACGGGCTGCGGGCCGTCGTGTTGGAACGCTTCGCCGGGCAGGTCGTGCAGGCGGTCCTGACCGTGGCCATTCTGCTTGCGCTGCCGTCGCCCGTGCACGCGACGATGCCGTACGTCGCAGGCGGCCTTGCCGCAGGGGTGCTCGCTGTCGTGCTCGTCGTGCGCCCGCGTCGCAGTCCGCTGCTCACCGGGCGCGCGTGGCTCGGCGTCGCGCTCGCGTCGGCGCTGGTCGTCTGCGGGCACGTCGTCACGTTCCTGATCGCAGCGCGGACCGCCGGCACCACCGCGCCGCCGTCGCAGATGCTGCCGATCGCGCTCCTCGTGCTGCTGGTGATGGTGCTGCCGAGCATCGGCGGCTGGGGCCCGCGCGAGGGCGCGGCGGCCTGGGCGTTCGGCGCTGCCGGCCTGGGCGCGAGCCAGGGCGTGGCCACCGCGGTCGTCTACGGCGTCATGGTGCTCGTCGCCAGCCTGCCGGGCGCCGTCGTGCTCGTGGTTTCATGGTCCCGAACCAGCGCATGGCTGACCGCCCCTACACCCTCCTGAGCTGCGGAATGTCGATCGACGGCTATCTCGGCGCCGCGGCGCCGCGGCGCCTGGAGCTGTCCAACGACGCCGACTTCGACCGCGTCGACGCAGTGCGCGCCTCCTGCGACGCGATCATGGTGGGCGCGGCCACGGTGCGCAGCGACAACCCGCGGCTGCTGGTGCGCTCGCAGGCGCGCCGCGACGAGCGGATGGCTCGCGGGCTCGCGCCGTCCCCGATGAAGGTGACGGTCACCGAGCAGGTGGAGCTGGACGCCTGCGCCGACTTCTTCGCCACCGGCGACGCGGAGAAGCTCGTCTACTGCGCGAGCCCGCGGGTGGTCGACGCGCGCTCGCGGCTGGGACCCGTGGCGACCGTCGTCGACGCCGGCCAGCCGGTCCAGATGCGGACGATCAGCGAGGATCTCGGAGACCGCGGGGTGCAGCGGCTGATGGTCGAGGGCGGCGGCATGGTGCACACGCAGTTCCTGACGGACAACCTGGCCGACGAGCTGCAGCTCGTCGTCGCTCCGTTCTTCGTCGGCGACTCCCGCGCCACGCGGTTCGTGAGCGACGGAAGCTTTCCGTGGAACGCCGAGCGGCGCGCGACGCTGGCCGAGGTCCGCCAGATCGGCGACGTCGTGCTCCTGCGCTACGCGCTCTCGCCGCGCTTCGGCGACGACTGAACCGGCAGCGCCAGGACGTCGGCGTGGTCCACGGTGACCGCGAGCTGCCCGGCCGCGGCCTGCGCCAGGCGCCGGCGCACGTAGCCCTCGGCCTCGGCCGCCAGCTCTGGCTGCTGCTCGCACGCGGCGCTCACCCAGCCGGTGAACCACTCCCCCGCCAGGGCGCGCTCCGCGGCTCCGAGCCGCCAGGGGCTCGGCCGCACGAGGACCTCCGAACCGAGCGCGCGGAGCTCCTCGACACCCGCCGCGACGGCGTCCGGGCCGAGCAGGCGCCCCCGGTCAGTCGCGCGGCGCTGGTGGGCGTCGAACGCGGCCGCCAGGCGGGCGTCCAGCGGATCCTCAGGTTCCAGCTCGACGCGGCCGGCGACGGTCAGCGTCAGCAGGATCGGGCACCCGGCGCCGGCGCAGGCTCCGAGCAGCGCGGCCAGCTCGGCCCCGGTCAGCATGTCGAGCAGCGCCGAGGCGGTGATGAGCGTCGCGCCGGCGAGGTCACCGGGCGCAAGCCGGGTGATGTCGGACACGCGCGTCTCGACGGTGACCCCCGGCAGGTCGATCGCCGCGGCCGCGAGCAGATCCTCGTCGCGGTCGTGGAGAACCCAGTGCTGTGGCCCGGGCAGGCGCGGCGCGAGCCAGCGGCCCATCGCCCCCGTGCCGCAACCGAGGTCGTGGATCACCCAGCGTTGCGGCCTCGGGAGCTGTTCGACGAGCTCGGCGGCGTGGGCCGCCGCGTCGGCGGGCTCGCGCAGCGCGAGCCAGCTCTGGCTGACCCTCACCGCGACACACCCTCCAGGACGCGCGCGACGACGGCCGTCGTGGCCGACCACGCCGGCAGCGACTCGCGCCGCTCGCGCGCGGCGCGCCGCAGCCGCCCGCGCAGCTGGTCGTCATCCAGCCACGCGCGCAGCGCGGCGCCGAGCGCCGCGGGGTCCTCGGGCGCGACCAGCAGCCCCGCCCCGTCGAGGGCCTCCCGAACACCGCCCACGTTGGCTGCGACGACCGGCAGGCCCCGGGCCAGCGCCTCGGTGACGACCATGCCGTACGCCTCGGTGCGCGACGGCAGCACGAGCAGGTCGGCGGCGGCGTAGGTGCGGTCCAGATCTGCGCCCGTGCGCGGCCCGGCGAACCGCACGCGATCGTCCGGGAAGCCCAGCCCGGCGGCGAACTCGGGCGCGCGGTCCAGACTGCCCACACAGTCGCAGTGCCACGACAGGTCGCCGATCGTCGCGAGCGCGTCGAGCAGCACGTCGTGGCCCTTCTCCGGGGTTACCGCCGCGACGCACAGCAGCGCCTCGCCGGAAGGCGTCCCCGGCGCGACGGCCGCCGCGTCCACGCCGGGCTCGGCGACGTGCACCTTCGCGGGCGGCAGCCCATGCGCCTCGAGCAGTCGCCCGCGGCTCCACGCGCTCGTCGTGAGGACGGCGGCGGCGGCCTCGAGGACCGCACGCTCGCGCTCGTCCGCGATGGGCATGTGGACCAGCACGACCACGCGCAGTCTGTCCGCGGCCTCCGAGGCGACCAGCCCGTCAACCAGTACGACCGCGTCGTCCGGGATCTCCCGGAACGACTCGGCGTGCTCGTGCACGGCCCAGCCCTCCCGCGTCAGCCCGCGGATGACGTGCCGGTCGTAGGCGCTGCCTCCGCTGGGCCGGGCGGGGTCGTCGATCCACTCGGGGACGACGACGTGGACCTGCCTCACAGCGGCCGCTCGTAGCTCGCCCAGGCGATGTGCGACTCGTGCAGCGTCACCACCAGCCCGTCGAGCTGCCGCGCCGCCTCGCCCAGGGCGCCGGCCTGCACGCGCTCCGCGAGTCGATCCGCGACCACCCTGGCGAGCGCCTCGGTCGACGTGTTCATGCCCGCGAACGCCGGCTCGTCGTCGAGGTTGCGATACGTGAGCTCCGCCAGCACGGCGTGGAGCTCCTCGGACGCCCGGCCGATGTCGACCACGATGCCGTCGGCGTCGAGCTCCGCGCGCCGGAAGGTCGCGTCGACGACATAGGTCGCGCCATGCAGTCGCTGGGCGGGCCCGAACACCTCGCCGCTGAAGCTGTGGGCGATCATCATGTGGTCGCGGACGGTCACGCTGAACACGCGGCTACTCCCCGTCGTAGGTGATGGTGTGGCAGAGCGCCGGCAGGCTTCCGGCCGCCAGCCGGGACATCACGTCGGGCAGCTCGCCGAAGCGGGACTGCCCGGTGATGAGCGCATCGAAGGCCGGGTCGCGCAGCAGGTCGAGCGCAAGCGCCATCCGGTCGGCCGTCGTACGGCGTGCGCCGCGGGCCGGGGAGAGCGTGCCGACCTGGCTGGCGCGGATGCCGAGCCGGCGCGAGTGGAACGCGCCGCCCAGCGCAAGCTGGACTTCACTGTCGCCGTACCAGCTGAGGTCGAGGACCGTCCCCTCGGGCGCGAGCAGTTCGAGCGACCGCTGCAGCCCGGCGGACGTCGCGCTGGCGTGCACGACCAGGTCGCACTCGCCCGCGGCATCGGCGGGCAGCGAGAAGCCGGCGCCGAGCGCCGCCGCGACCTCGGCCCGTGACTCGTCGACGTCGACGAGCGTGACCTCCACCGCCGGGAACCGGGTCAGCAGCCGCGCGACGCAGCAGCCGACCATGCCGGCGCCGACGACGGCGACCCGGTCACCCAGCAGCGGCGCCGCATCCCACATGGCGTTGACCGCGGTCTCGACAGTGCCGGCGAGCACTGCGCGCGCGGGCGGCACATCGTCGGGCACGACGGTCACGGCGCCGGCCGGCACCACATAGGCCGTCTGGTGCGGGTACAGGCAGAACACCGTGCGGCCGCGCAGCTCGCGCGGCCCCTCCTCGACGGCGCCGACGTTGAGGTAGCCGTACTTGACCGGGCCCGAGAAGTCCCCTTCCTGGAACGGCGCGCGCATCGCGTCGTACTGGCCCGGTGGAACCGCCCCCCGGAACACCAGCGTCTCGGTGCCGCGGCTGATACCGGAGCGCAGCGTGCGCACGACCACGTCGCCGTCGCCCGGCTCGGGCAGCGCGACCGGCCGGATCTCTCCGCGCCCGGGCGCGCTCAGCCAGAACGCATGGGCCTCGCTTTCCCACGGCATCGGCCCGTAACGCTACGCTGTGCCGGCTCCTTCTCCGCAGAAGGGCAGGTGGTGTGAATGACGACTGTCGCCACGGAACACGCCCTGTCGCGCCCCCGGGCCTAGTCCCGCACCTCGCGCGACGCCGTCTTCCGTTCTCGCACCGCTCACCGGAGGTCCCCTTGTCGCGCGATCAGCGCACCCGCGCGCGGCGGAGCCAGACGAGCTTCCGCTGCCGCAACTGCCGGCTCGACGTCCCCATGGACGCGCCCGGCACCCGACATCGAAATCATTGCCCCAACTGCCTGTGGAGCAGGCATCTCGACGCGGGCACGCCCGGCGACCGCGCCGCGGACTGCGGCGGCTCGATGGAGCCGATCGGCGTGTCCGTACGCGGCGACGGCGAGTGGGCGCTCGTGCACCGCTGCGTCGGCTGCGACGAGGTCAGCATCAACCGCATCGCGGGCGACGACAACCCGCTCATGCTCATGCGCCTGGCCGTGCGCCCGCTGGCCCAGCCGCCGTTCCCGCTGGAGTGGCTGACCCGGCTGTAGGGCGACTCAGGGACGAAGGCGGAACGGCGGGTACTCGTCGCACACAAGGATGAACGCGTAGCCGACGACGCGGTTGTGCCAGCGGATCACGCCCTCGACGTAGTCGAAGATCCCGCGCGGATAGCGGCCGGTGAACAGGATCGCGAACCACGCGACGATCACCGCCACGACCGCGCCGATGTAGAGGAACACGAGCGCGATGTAGTGCGGGATCGCGAGGAACCACTTCACCAGCGGCAGCCAGCGGTTCAGGCCCATCCGGGCGTCCGGGTAGGCGAAGTCCAGGCGCACGTCCTGCTCCTCGTCCGTCGCCGGATAGCGGTCGGTCATCAGCGCGAAGTAGACGCCGACACGGTTGGTGAAGCGCAGCAGCTCGAGGTTCCAGTCGAACCACCAGCGCGGGTACTTCTGCCGGAACACGATCATCAACAGCGGCGGCAGGAACAGCAGGCCCGTCCCTCCGACGGCGATGGTGGTGGCCTCGGTCCCGCTGCCCCATCCACCGCTGTAGCCGCCGATCGCGCCGAGCACGATCGCGATCGGGATCACCGTGAAGACCCGGAAGGCACTCGTGAGGCGATTCAGCGGGCGATCCGGATACTCGGCCGAGAACGTCACTGGATATGCGTCGGGCATCGCGTGGCTCCTTTACGCGCAGGGTAGACTCTGCGTGGGACGCCGGGGCAAACCGCCGGCGCCTTGGAACCCAGAGCGGGCACGCCCTCCGGTCATGTAGCTGGAGGCGGACCAGGCGCTTCAATGCAGGAAGGATCGGAGCGCGCTGTGAAGCGTCTGCCGGGGCAGCACCTGCCGGAACGAGCGGAGCTGTTGCGCTGCGCCGTTGAAATTGACGAAGACCGCGGGTTCCTGCGGCCGATGGGCGAGCTCGACTGCTGGACGGTCGGGACGCTCGACGATCGGCTGCGCGAGCTTCACGCCTCCGGATTGGACCCGATCGAGCTGGATCTGGGCGAGCTGTCGTTCTGCGACTCGACGGGCATCGCCCTGGTCGTGAGGTGGTCGCAGATGAGCGCCGAGCAGGGTTTCCTGCTCCGCGTGAAGGCGGGCTCGGGGAACGTGCGCAGGTTGTTCGAGATGACCGCGATCACGCACCTGCTCGCCGACGGGCCGCCGAACGGCCGCCACCTGTGAGCTAGGCGCCGTCGATGCCGGGCGTCGGGCGCGGTTGCCCGGCGTCCTCGGCGGCCTCGCGCACCATACGTGCGTCGTGCGTGTCCAGGGACTCGAGGATGAAGATCTCCAGGGCGATCTGCGGGTGGACGAACAGGACGCTCTCGTAGTTCTCCACCCGGCGGCCGGTCAGCTCCTCGACCACGGCCGTGAACTCGTCGCGCATCGCCGACTGGAATGTCTGCCGGGTCGCCCGGACCGTGTCCTCCTGCCCCCGGGCGACCAGCGAGTGCTCCATCGTGATGAAGATGTCGCGCAGCTCGACGATCAGCAGGTGATCGCCGACGAAGTACGTCCGGGCCTTCGTCGCGCCGCGCCCGTAGAACCGCCTGTGCAGCGCCACGATCGCCTGCGCGATCTCGCGTCCCCCCACGCGCTGCTCGACCGGTGCCGAACCCTCATCCATGTGCCCGAGCATAATCGGCTCGTGCCGCTCGTCACCGACCTCGACCTGCCGGAGATCGATCTCAACGATCCAGAGCTGCGCGGCGAGCGCTGGCACGAGGCGATGCGCGAGCTGCGCGACGGCGGCTCGTGGCTGGCGCGCGCGCCCCTGGGAACGGTGGTGCTCGACCGCGCTGCCGGCGAGCGGTTCCTGCGCACGAAGTCGGCGATCTTCCCGGGGCTGCTGCTCGCGCAGCTGTTCGGCATCACCGATGGGCCCCTGTACGAGCAGATGGTCCACAACATCATCAACGTCAACGGCCACGACCACAGCCGGCTGCGCAGCCTTGTCAACCCGGCGCTGAGCCCGCGGGCGGCCGCGCGCTACCGCCCGGTGATGCGGGCGATCCTCGAGGACCTCTGGCCGGCGGTCGCCGCCGCGAGCAGCTTCGACTTCGTCGCCGAGATCGCCAAGCCGTACCCGTCGCGGACGATCGCGGCGGTCATGGGCGCGCCGGACTCCGACGCGCCGCGGCTGCACGACTGGTCCATGTGGATCCAGCGCCAGTTCGATCCGCTCGCACTCGGCGACCCCGAGCAGCTGGCGACGATCCAGCGCAAGACCGCGGAGTTCTACGACTGGGTGCGGCCGCTCATCGCCCGCCGCCGCGGGACGCCCGCCGACGACCTGATCTCGTCGCTGATCCTGGCCGAGGAGGAGGGCGAGCGGCTGTCGGACGTCGAGCTCGAGAACCTCGTGCTGAACATCCTCGTCGGCGGCGTCGACACCACCCAGAGCCAGCTCGCGCACGCGATCAGGCTGCTGGCGCAGCGGCCCGAGCAGTGGGCGGCGCTGCGCGCGGACCCGGACGAGCTGGCACCCCGGGCGGCCGAGGAGGCGCTGCGCTACGAGCCGATCACGCCGCTGACCGCGCGCCTGACGGTCGAGCCGATCGAGGTCAACGGCGTGACGTTCCCGGAGGGCTCGGTCGTCGCGGTGTGCGCGTTCACCGCCAACCGCGACGCCGGCAGCTACGACGCGCCCGAGGACTTCGACATCCGCATCGAGCGCGAGACCAAGCGCATGCTCACGTTCGGCGCCGGCATCCACTACTGCGTGGGCGCGAACCTCGCCCGCGCGGAGCTGGGCGAGGCGCTCGCGTTCCTGGCGCGCAATGCCGAGCGCATCGAGCTCGACGGAGAGCCGGTCCTGCAGAGCGTCAGCGGCATCTACGGCGTCGACGCGCTCCCCGTGCGCGTGACGCCGGCCTGACGGGCCAGGCCGGCGTCATCGCATCTGCCGGCGGGCTACTTCTTCTTGCCCACCTTGCGCTTGATCGTGATCGTCTTGGTGGTGCTCTTCGGGGTCCCGCCCGTGGGCGTGAAGGTGATCCGCACCTTCTGCTTGAGCTTGCCCTTCTTCTTGAGCACCTTCTTGCCGGCGGCGGTCGGCTTGATCGTCACCTTGACGACGCCGGCGGCCTTGACGTTCACGCGCACGCTCTTGACGAGCGGCTTCTTCTTCTTTGCGATCTCCGCGCGGGCCTGGGCGGCACGCGCGCCGCCGGCGCTCGGCGTGACCGAGAGGATGCCGGGGCCGGGGACCGTGACCGAGAGCACCGTCTGGCCGCTCTTGAACACGATCTTGCTACCGACCGTGAACGAGTTCGACGGCGGTGCCGGCGGGTTCGCGGGCGGGTTGGCCGGCGGCGACTCCGGGGGCGGGGCAGGCGTCTCGGCGACGAACGGCGGCTTGCACGTGTCCGCAGACTCCGTGATGAACCGCAGGTTGTCGACGAACGCCGCCGAGTCGAGGATGTGATCGCCCTGGTCGAAGATCGACAGGAAGATCGTGTGCGCCCCCGGCGTGATCGGGGTCTTCGTCGTCACGAGCCCGGTGGCCGCGTCGTAGGTCGTGTCCGCGGCCTCGGCGGCCGAGACTGCGACCGGCCCGACGCCGTTGACGTTGACGCCCGACGCACCCGTGTGGGTCGCGAAGTCGTTGGGCGCCGACACCTGAGAGCCGGACGTGGTCCAGGTGGACGTGTCCACCTCGGCGATGAACGCGTCGTTGTAGGCCGAGCCGACGTACTCGGGGAACTCCTCGGAGAGGAACCGGTAGTCGAGCGCCAGGCAGTTCATGCCGTCGGGCACGTTGACGTTCAGGCCCAGCGTCGTGACGTCGAACGCGGTGTCGCCGCGGCCGGCCGGCGTCCCGCCGCCATTGCTGGTGCCGCTGCCGTCGTCGAGGGTCTGCGGCGTGTCGTCGGCCAGCGACGCGTCACCCGTGGTGAGGATCGCGAAGTTGCCGTTGTTCGTCGGGAAGCCCGCGAGCGTCGCGGTGCCGTTGTCGAACAGCGTGTTCGGCGCAAGCGGCGCGCCGAAGCCGTTCGGCGTGGACGCCGCGTCCTGGCCGGTCGGGTCGAACGACGCGCCGGTCAGCGTCGACGGGTCGGCGATGATCGCATCCGCGATGCGATGGGACTCGGTCTCCGTGGCCGTCGCGTGCAGCGCGCCCGTGATCCGCAGGCCCCAGTCGCTGATGAAGCCGGTGGTCAGGGTGTCGACGTCGGCGCCGTCGTCCATCACGTAGAGCTTCCAGGTGCCGTTCGGGTCGACACCGTCGAAGTCGTCGAGGCTCGTGCCGATACCGGTCGTCGGCAGTCCGGCGTCGGCGACGAACGTGTCGCCGTCACCACCGTTGTAATCGGCGGGCACGAAGCTGCCGGTGGTCAGGTCGGTGGAGTCCGGCAGGACCGTGCCGACGTCCTGGTCGAGGGTCAGGTCGACGCCGCCCGGGTCGTTGGTGCCGCCCGCGTCGGACATGACCTTGACGGCCGTCGTCCCGTCCGGCGCGACGAGGATCACGTCGACATCGTCGGGAAGGGCGTGCGAGAACCCCATCAGCTGGAGGTCGAGATCGGCGACCTTGCCGTGGAACCCGCTCACGGTGAGCGGCGCGGGATAGGGATCAGCGGCGCCGCTGGCGTCCGTCGAGGCGAACGACGGGACGTCGAGCGAGGACCCGGAGAAGTACGTGTTGGCCCGCGATGCGGCGGGCACGAGGAATAGGCATAGAAGGGCGGCCGCGATGCTCATCCAGAGCTTTGCGCCGCGCTGCAGCTGAACCGACAAAGCAGCTCCTTGCGGTCGGTGATGGTGGTGGGCGCGAGCATACGCGGCCGCCGGACGGCGTTGGGAGAAGTTCGTCTGACACTGCGGCTTGCAATTTCTGCCACGAGGAGGAATCTCCCGGACACCCACCGCCTCATCCGAATCGGGAGGTCAAGGATGCGCGCTTCAGTCGTCGTTGCCGCCGCCCTCGCGACGGCCGCGGTCAGCGCCCCGCCCGCGGGCGCCGCCGACTACTCCTTCAACTCGACGGTGCTCGCCAGCACGCCGACGACGCTGCTGCCCGATCCGTGTCCGTACCAGGCGGAGAACCCGCCGGACCAGGTGAACTACGAGGACACGGAGGTCGAGCCGCTCGTCGCGGTCAACCCGACCGCGCCGGGCAACGTCATCGGCGTCTACCAGGAGGACCGGTGGTCCGACGGCGGCGCGCACGGGCTCCTGGCGGCCACCTCGTTCAACGGCGGCGCGAGCTACAACGACTGGAGCTGGGCGGAGTTCAGCTCCTGCTCTGACAAGCCCGGCACGGACTACTTCGAGCACCTGCCGCGCGCGACGGACCCGTGGGTCTCGTTCGACGCCGGCGGCCGCGCGTACCAGATCGGCCTGTCGATCATCGACGGCAGCCTGGAGGGCGAGAACGCGCTGAGCACGTCCACCTCCGACGACGGCGGGCTGACGTGGAGCGACCCGTCGCCCATCGATCGCCAGGACCCGGCGGACAACCCGGGCGTCTTCTTCGACAAGCAGTCGATCACGGCCGACCCGTACCACTCGGGCCGCGCCTGGGCGACGTGGATCCAGGGCAACCTGCCGGGCGAGAACATCAGCTTCAACAAACTGCTGCACGCGTTCTCCTACCGCGGCACGCCGATGATCTCGCGCACGAACGACGGCGGTGAGACCTGGTCGGCGCCGAAGGCGATGACCAACGCCAACCTGTACGCGCAGGGCAACCAGATCGTGGTCGAGCCCGACGGGACCCTGATCGACATCCAGGCGGTCCTGTTCAAGGGCGCGGGCATCCAGCCCAACGCCAACGGCGTCTACATGGCGGTCATGCGCTCGACCGACGGCGGGCGCCACTGGAGCGCGCCGAGCAGGATCGCGCGTATCGGCACCGTCGCCGAGTCCGCCGACGGCCAGCCGCTGCGCGTCGGGGACTACCTGCCCGACCTGGCGGTCGACCGCGAGAGCGGCGCGCTGTACGCCACCTGGGCGGACGGTCTCGGCGGGTCGACGAACAAGATCGTGTTCACGCGCTCGACGGACGGCGGCCGGCACTGGTCGCGCCCGGTGAAGGTCAGCCACAACGACTCCGCTCAGTCGTTCAATCACGCGGTCGAGGTGGCGAACGACGGCGACGTGGGCGTCCTTTACTACGACGACGCGAGGAACAACGACGAGACGCCGGGCATCCCGACGGACGTCTACCTGCGCCACTCGGGCGACGGCGGGCGCACGTGGAGCGCCCCGCTGAAGCTCGAGTCGTTCGACTTCGCCAACGCGCCGATCGCCCGCGGCTACTTCGTGGGCGACTACCAGGGCCTCGCCGCCATCGGCGACAACGACCTGCTCGCCTTCTTCGGGGTCACGGACTCGACGCCCGATTCGGCGAACGTCGAGTCGATCCGGCTCATGCGCTGAGCCGGATCATGACGCCTGCGTCATGTTTTCGGCGCAGGCGTCATACTGCCTCGAATGTCCCCCGATCATCTCGACGTGCTCATCGTCGGTGCGGGCCTTTCGGGCGTCGGCGCCGGCTATCACCTGCAGCACCACTGCCCCTCGAAGAGCTATGCGATCTTCGAGGCGCGCGAGAGCCTCGGGGGGACGTGGGACCTGTTCCGCTACCCGGGCATCCGGTCGGACTCCGACATGTACACGCTCGGCTACCGCTTCAAGCCGTGGGAGGAGGCGAAGGCGATCGCGGACGGGCCCTCGATCCTGAGCTACGTCCAGGAGACCGCGCGCGAGAACGGGATCGACTCGAAGATCCACTTCAACCACCGCGTCGAGCGCGCGGAGTGGTCGTCGGACGAGGCGTGCTGGACGGTCACGGCGCTCCGCACCGATACCGGCGAGACGGTCACGGTCACCGCGAACTTCCTCTTCATGTGCTCGGGCTACTACGACTACGCCGAGCCCTACACGCCGGAGTTCGCGGGCGCCGAGCGCTTCAAGGGCCAGATCGTGCACCCGCAGCACTGGAGCGACGACATCGACTACGCGGGCAAGCGCGTCGTCGTGGTCGGCAGCGGCGCGACCGCGGTGACGCTCGTCCCCGCGATGGCGCAGCAGGCCGCGCACGTGACGATGCTGCAGCGCTCCCCCACCTACATCGTCTCGCTGCCCGGCGAGGACCCGGTCGCGAACTTCCTGCGCCGCGTGCTGCCGTCGAAGGCGGCCTACGCGATCACGCGCTGGAAGAACGTGCTCGTCACGACGGCGTTCTTCCAGCTCAGCCGGCGCCGCCCGCGGTTCGTCAAGGGACTGCTGCTGAAGGCCGCGCGCAGCGCCCTGCCGCCGGGCTACGACGTCGACACGCACTTCAAGCCGAAGTACAACCCGTGGGACCAGCGCGTCTGCCTGGTGCCCGACGGCGACCTGTTCGAGGCGATCAAGAGCGGCGACGCGTCGATCGAGACCGACCGGATCGAGACCTTCACCGAGGACGGCATCAGGCTCGAGTCGGGCAAGGAGCTCGAGGCCGACCTCGTCGTCACGGCGACGGGGCTGAACCTGCTGGCGCTCGGCGGCATGGACATCGCCGTCGATGGCGAGGACGTCGAGATCCCCAACACGGTGGGCTACAAGGGCATGATGCTCAGCGGCGTCCCGAACCTGGCGATCTCGATCGGCTACACGAACGCGTCGTGGACGCTGAAGTGCGACCTGACGTGCGAGTACGCCTGCCGGCTGATCAATCACATGGACGAGCACGGCTATCGCCAGGCGACGCCGCGGCTGGCGCCGGACACCCCGACGCAGCCGTTCATCGACCTGAAGGCGGGCTACGTGCTGCGCTCGCTGGACAAGTTCCCCAAGCAGGGGCTGCACGCCCCGTGGCGGCTGTACCAGAACTACGCACGCGACATCCTGACGCTGCGCTACGGCGCGATCGAGGACGGCGCGCTGCAGTTCTCGAATCCCGTGCCGGTCGCCGAGCCCGCCGAGCCGCTCGCGGCGTAAGCCGCGGCTCAGCGCGGGTGAAGGGCGACGACCGGGATCGTCCGGTCGCCCGCGCGCACCTGGTAGCGCTCGTAGCCCGAGTAGTTGTCGACCGCCATCGCCCAGAGGCGCTCGCGCTCGGCGCCCTGCGCGATCGTCGCGCGCATCGGCACGCGCTCGGAGCCCTGCATCGTCACCTCGACGTCGGGGTTGGCCTTCACATTGTGGAACCACGCCGGGTGCTTCACCGCGCCGGCCTTCGACGCGATCAGCACCACGAGGTCGCCCTGCTTGGTGGCGAGCAGCGGGACCGTGCGCTCGGCCCCGCTCTTCGCGCCGCGGACGTGCAGCAGCACGACCGGCTGGCCGAGGCCGGTCGAGAGCCGCCCCCGCGTCAGCGGCATCAGCCTGCGGTCGATCTCCGGGAAGACCGTGATGAACAGCTTGCCGCCGAGCTCGGTCTGAGCGAAGGCCTGCAGCAGCTTGTCCAGGGGGCTCTTGGAGGCCTGCGGCTTGTAGTCGAGCATTGGCCAACGGTACCCGGCGATGGGCAACGTTGACGGGGCGTCGCGCGTCAGATGCTGGACGCCTGATCGAGTGGCATTCGCGCGATGTGCACCATGACGCTCGTCAAACCGATGACGCAGTACATCCGCGGGAAGGAACCACGATGACGCGAACGATTCGCACGCATGCGAGGCAGGTGGTTGTGGCAGCGGCCCTGATGGGGCTCGTGGCGGCGCCCACCGCGCTTGCAGATCTCGCGGTCCAGCACGACTCCACGGCAGTCACCGAGACGGCCGGCAACGGCAATGGCGTCCCCGAGCCCGGCGACACGCTGGCGGTGACCGAGAACGTCATGTCCGTCGACCCCGACCAGGCCTTCACGGGCGTGTCCGGCACGCTGGCCTCGAGCCTGTCGGGCGTGAGCATCGCCTCCGCTGCCTCGGCCTACGCCGACCTCGTCTTCGCGACGCCGACCGGCAACGCGACCCCGTTCTCCGTCTCGCTCGGCAGCGCGATGGAGTGCGGCGTCTCCGTGCCGCTCACGGTCTCGCTGAGCACGTCGGCCGGCCCGACCGACGTCCCGTTCGAGCTGCCGACCGGCAGCCGCGGCGCGTTCGCGTCCTACGAGAGCTCCGACGTGCCCCGGGCGATCCCGGACGGCGACGCGCTCGGGCTGTCCTCCGACCTGACGATCGCCGGCTCGGGCGGCCGCGTGAAGGGCCTGCGCGTGCGCATCGGCCACATCACGCACACCTACGACGGCGACCTGACGATCACGCTGATCTCGCCCGACGGGCGCTCGGTCAAGCTGGTCGGCGGCAAGGGTGCCGACGGCGACGACTTCGCCGACACCGTCTTCGACGACTCCTCCACGACGCGGATCACCTCGACCACCGCCGCGCCGTTCACCGGCACGTTCGCCCCGGCCCAGCCGCTGTCGGCGTTCGACGGCGCGCCGCTGGCGGGCAGCTGGACGCTGAAGGTCGTCGACTCCGCCTCGGGCGACATCGGCACGCTCGACGCGTGGGGCCTGGACGTCGCGCCCGCCGTGTGCGCGTCGCAGGACCCGCTGCCGCCGCCCCCGCCGCCGCCTCCGCACGACTGCGGCGCGCACAACGGCGGCGGCGCCGCCGCCGGCCTCACGAGGAAGCCGGTGAAGGACAAGCCCTGCCCGAAGGCGTGACCGGCGCCTGAGGTTGTAACGCCCGCGGACGCGGCGGACTCCATGCACACATGGAGTCCGCCGCACCCCCCTTCGCCCGCTGGCTGCTGATCCCCGCCGTGGCGGCCGTCTTCGCCGCGGGCGTCTGGATCGCAGGCGGCGTGGTGACGAACTCCTTCCGCGCCTCGATGGCGCTCGTCGCGGTCTGGTACGCGGCGGCAGGCGCCGGCGTGCTGGTCGCAGGGCTGCGCCGCCGCGCGCTGCGCGCGCCGCTGTGGACCGGGTTCGCCGTGACCGCCGCGGCCGTCGGCGGGTTCCTGGCGTGGACGACGCTGCGCGACCGCGTCGTGCACGAGCGCGTCCTGGTCGGCGTGCCGGTCACGCAGGCCGCGCGCGCGCCGGGCGCGCCGCGGCCGGCGAACGTGACCGTGCGCCGGGGCAGGTTCGTCTCCGGCGAGCACGAGACCACCGGCGTCGCGTCGGTCGTGCAGCGCCGCGACGGCACGCGCTTCCTGACGCTCACGGGCTTCGACACCTCCCCCGGCCCCGACCTGCGCGTCCGGGTCGGCCCGGGCGATGTCGACCTCGGCGCGCTGAAGGGCAACCGCGGCGACCAGCAGTACCGGATCCCGCGCGGCGCCCAGGTCGCGAGCGTGACGATCTGGTGCAGGGCGTTCAGCGCGAGCTTCGGCTCTGCGGCGCTGCGCCCCGCCTAGCCATAGTCCTGAGGACGTCGTCACCTTTGCGATCGGAAGGGAGTTCACCCGGCGTGGCGGCGTGACTTGCGCGACGGAACGATAAGAGTCGGCCCGTGTCGGGAAGGAGCCGAGGATGCGCTTGCGCTGGTTGCGACTCCACGACGAACGGTTCGCGACTGACGCTGTCGATCTCGAGTTCGGGGGCGTCACCGCCGTCTGGGGCCCAAACGATGCCGGCAAGTCGACGCTGCTGCGAACGCTTCATGACGCCCTCGCGTGGTTCACTCGCGACGACGCGGACGCCGATCCGGCGGATGCGGACGCGATATCGGCGGCAGCGTTTCAGCTTACGCCGCGGGAGGCCGACGAGGTCGCGTATTACGCAGCCGATGATCTGCTGCAGTTGGAGGACAGCGGGAGGCCTGAGGGCCTATCGGTGCAGGTCAACGGAACGCCCGTCCTCCTTCGCGTGCACGGCGACGAGACTGCGCAGCGCGCGGTCCGAGAGCATCTCCCCACCAGGCAGGTTCTCAGGCCCTGGCTTGACCTCTGCTTGGAGGCCGCTGGCACGCATCGTCCGCAGGCAACCGACCTCGCCTTGCTGATTGCACACGATCCGATCGTGCTCCTGCGCCGCCGCGAGGACTCCCTGTGGCAGCTTGATTGGGCAGTGCCCGCTTCGCCTGCTCGCGACGATGGGCGAGAGCCGTGGGTCGCCGTCGCGCCCGCCAGGATCGGAGCGATGAAGTCCCCAGGCTTCCCGACGCCGATCCGCGCCCCGCTCGAGTGGGAGAGGCTATGGCGGTACCTGGTTGCGGCCTGCCGAGACTTCGGCGCCGCCCTGAATCTCGAGTACATGGGCTGGTTGCAGCGATACGAAGAGAACGAGAAGGAACATGCGCGCCGAATGCTCGACATCGCGTTGGCGTCTGCAACGATCCGCGCCCCCATCTTCGCCCGGCAGCGCTACAGGCTTGTGGCCGTCG
>Ga0308175_100000949_pt1 | contig 19220 bp, 12 predicted proteins | sample PhyCR1_3_FD_203893 | JGI IMG/M metagenome (GOLD analysis project Ga0308175, IMG submission 203893) | Soil microbial communities from UC Gill Tract Community Farm, Albany, California, United States - DLSLS.C.R1 | ecosystem: Environmental > Terrestrial > Soil > Agricultural land | place: USA...
TCTGCAATACCTCGTCTGAATTTAGCCTGGTGACGACGGGCTTCATGAGTTCAGACCACTCCCCTTTTCTGGTGCCTTGCTGCATGTCATACAGTTGGCGAGCGATGTAGCTGGCCGAGCGCCCGGCAATTCCCGGCACAGGACCTAGTCCATGCAGGCCTTCGCCGTGGCAAACGGCACACGCTTCTGTCCTGCCGTTCGCTCCCGTTTCGACGAGCAGCTTACCTTTTTTCAATGTTCCCAAAGGCACGTACGCGATGAAGCCGGAGCGCGGGTCGCGTTGAACTTCGGTTCGCTCGGGATGCTCAGGCACTTCGATAATGCGATCGCCAAGAGGCTCGGTCCCCGCTCCCTCGATCGGAACGTAGAGTCCGGAGGAGAGACGGGTTCTCGGAACAGTGTCAGTCTCGACGACTTTAATCCAGGGATTGGTTCCGGCGCTCCACGGCATTGCCCCGAAATATTCGGCGACCGATTTGATTTCGTCGTCGGTCATCCCCTTTGCGTAGGCAACCATAAGATTCGTGTTCTGCTTGCGGGGGTCGGCACTGCGGCGAAGGCCGGCGCGGAAGTCCTGCATCTGATGGATGAAGTAAGAAACGGGCAGGCCGGATACGGCAGCATTTTCAGGTTTGCCCTTTCCATTCGGGAAATGACAGAGGTCGCAGGCCCAGATGCCGGCGGACTTGCGCCCATGCGCAACGATGTCGGGCATTTTAGGATGGTCGCCGGGATACCAATCGGCGGGATTGAAGGGATCGTTGGCTTCCTTCCGGGTAAAGGCCAAGGTGGTCCCGGGAAGATGTTGCGCTGAAGTATCCGTCGCGGTCTTTGCGGCAGAAGGATTCGCCGATGCAGGCTTTAGCGCCTCGGCAGGACCGGTGCCATAGGCCCATTCGGGCGGCTTAACATTTGATTCCGGAACAGGCGCCGACTCGGCGCGTGTCAGGCCGGCAAGTAGTGCAAGGAGTGAGAGACTGCAGGGCGCCAAGAGCACCAAAGCTCGAGATGGAAATGAGGACGCAGGCTTTTCCCAGTGCTTCATGGATCAATATGAGCTTACAAGGAGCGGAATGCTATTCCGGATACACTGGGCGGCATGACCATGGAGTGGCTGCTCGATTCGGATCCCGCGATTCGGTGGCAAGTGCTTCGGGATCTGGTCAAGGCGCCGGATGAAATCGTATTCAAAGAGCGTGCACGTGTGGCAGTTGCGGGTTGGGGCGCGAGACTGCTGGATTTGCAGGCTGAAGATGGGCAATGGGCAGGCGGCGCTTGTTTTCCCGCGCCAGAGTTAGATGACGACGATGGGGGACAGCCTTGGATCTCCACGCTTCCGACGCTGCAACTGCTGCATGACTTCGGTGTTGACCCACAGGCTGAACGCGTGCGCCGGGCCATCCATTTAGTGAAGGATGGCTGCCGTTGGGAGCACGCCGGACAGCCGTTCTTCAGCGGCGAAGTGGAGCCCTGTATTAACGGCAGAGCCGTGACGCTGGGCGTTTACTTCGGTCAGGATGTGAGCGGGATCGTCGATCGTCTTGTCCGTGAGCAACTCGAGGACGGCGGTTGGAACTGCGAGGCGGAACGGGGATCGGTCCGCTCCTCGTTCGATACCACGATCAACGTGCTGGAAGGACTTTGGGCATATGAGCGCGCGAGCGGAGGATCTGCGGAATTGATTGCTGCTCGGCGCCGCGGTGAGGAGTACCTGCTCGAGCGCAGGCTCTTTCGACGGAAGAGCACCGGTGAAGTTGTCAATGGAGCATGGCTGCAGTTCTCGTTCCCCACTCACTGGCAGTACGACGTGTTGCGCGCACTCGATTACTTCCGCTCAGTCGGAGGCAGGCCGGATACGCGCATAGGTGAAGCCATCGATTTGCTCCGCTCGAAACAGCGGCCGCAGGGAACATGGCCGCTCGAGAATACGCATCCGGGCAAGGTGCATTTTTCGCTCGAGGATGGCGACGGACAACCCAGCCGCTGGAATACGCTCAGGGCGGTGCGTGTGCTCAGGTGGTACGAGAGCTTCCGTCAGAAATAGAGGCGGGCACTCAGCTGAACTTGCCGGCCCGGCGTGGACGATTCGGTGATCGTGCCGAATTGGGCTGTGTTGACGAAGCGATTCGGAGTTCCCAGGTTGACCTTGTTTAGGCTGTTGAACGCTTCGAGGCGGAACACGAAGCCGGCTTGCTCGGAGATGTGGAAGTTGCGAGCCACCGCGACGTCCAATGTCTGCATGCCGGGGCCATACACAGTGTTGCGACCAACATTGCCGAATGTGTAGGGAGCGGGCGCAGCGAACGCGAGGGGATTGAACCATTGCTGTGCAGTGTGTGTGTCCGCCGTGAAGACAGGTTGGCCAGTGTAGTTGGCGCGGATGGGATTTTCACCGAGAACGGTACCGCTGTTTGCCGTATCGCCGAATACTGAGATGGTTAACGGGAAACCGCTTTGTGCTTGATAAATGCCGGAAAGCTGCCAGTTGCGAGTCAAGATCCGTGACCAGGCGAACCGGTTCAACGCTGGAGCGTCGTAAACAACGCTCGCGGCAAAGCGATGCCGGACATCGCAACCCGGGCCCTTCTCCGCATTCAGATCGTTGTTGTTCTGCGGAATGGCCGCTTCAAACATGGGAGAGCGGAAATCAGGGGCGTTCGTCAGGTTTTTCGCGTACGTGTAGTTGGCGAGAATCCCGAGGCCGCTTGTGTACCGGCGACGCACGTTGATATATGCAGCGTCGTACCAGCTCTGCGCTGTGTTTTCAAGCCACGTGACGGTACTGACGGGGATGGTGTTGCTGACCACTGTGGTCCCGGCCGGGTAAACAGTGCCGGGCAGGAAGGTTGCAACGCGGTACGGGCGACGAGGCTGGATCAGACCAGGTCCCGGCAGCGGGTTGTTGATCAGGTGAGCGCGCTGCAAGTGAAATCCGCGATCACCCTGGTAGCCAATCTCGACGACCGTTTGGCTGCCGAACGTTCTTTGGACCGAGGCCGTCCATTGCTGGACGTATTGCGATTGCTGATGAGGGTCGAAGGCGGTGAAGCTCGTGACGGTCTGGCCGACGATTGCGGGACCGAAGTTTAGAGACATGATGCTGGGTGCGAACGCATCGCTCTGGTTCGTTTCGGGGAAGATGATGGGCACGTTGTGGAGGTTGTTGCACCACGTGTTCATATCGATCGGAGTGTAGAAGATGCCGTATGCGCCGCGAACGACCAATTTCGAATTCGGGAACTGCTTCGCCAGGCCGATGCGCGGCGCAAAGTTCAGTTTGTTTGAGTAGTACAGACCTCTCGGCGTCCCGAGTTGTCCTCCGATGTAGGCGGTGAGAGACGTTGGTGTGACGAAGAGACCGGCCCAATCATTCGAGACATCAGTCAGCGGACTCATGTACTCATAGCGCAAGCCGAGATTGATTGTGGTCGTGGCGTTCAGGCGCCAGTTGTCCTGGATGAAGGCGTTGGCGTACCACTGGCGCAGGTTCATGCGCGGCGAGCCGACCTGGCGCTGTCGAACGGCCGGGAGCCCGAGTTCCATGCTGGCGAGTGCGGAGCCGGTTCCGTCATTTGTTGCGGTCTGTGTCGTGTAGCCGCTTGTGAATTGATAGTAGCCGCGGCTTAAGACGTACGCCCACATGGGCCAGATGAAGCGCTGGTATCCGGCACCAATCTTGAGGCTGTGGCTACCAAGCTGCCAAGCCAGGGTGTCGCGGCCTTCGACGGTGGTGTCCCAACTCTGCATGGGCGTGGCCTGGTAGGTGTCGCCGAATCCAGAGTAGCCCTGAACGTTGAAGTACGGTGCGCCCCAAGCGCGAGGACCGCCGAAGCCAACACCCTGAATTCCTAATTCGCCTATGATGTCCTGCGTGAAAGCGTTCTCTTCGAAGTGGGTCATGGCCAGGCGCGAGAACGCGACCGAAGCAGTGTTCACCATGCGCGGCGAGAGAACACGGGTCCAAACGACGCCTGCATTCTGCGAGAAATTGTCGTGGTTGAGACCGAAGCCAGGGAGATTCTGCGGCAAGGATCCGTTCTCAGCACCGGCAGAGTAGCGAAGCGTCAGAGAGTCGCCGGAGGAGAAGATGTGGTCGACTCGAACGGTGCCCTGATCGTTCACATTGCGTGCGTTGCGCTGGTCGAGATAGTTATTGGAGTCATTCCCGGCACCAACGACCGAGGGCACTCCATCCATGAACATAGCGCCCATATCCATCGTGTTCGGTTGAGGCACGTACCTGTTGAGCATCGTGTAGGCGGCCCGGTTGAGGAGATTTGCGGGTATGACATTGCCGGGAAATGGATCTCGAATCGTGCCGCCCCTTCCATTCGAGTGCGAGCTAAACGGATTGAAGATATTGAGGCCAGACTGGCTAAAGTCGCCAGCGGACTCCTCGGGGGTCGGCACAGTGGCGATGGAAGTGTTCGCTTTCGTCCGTCTTAGGCCTTCGTAGTTCACGAAGAAGAACGTGCTCTTCCGGAATAGGGGACCACCGACAGCCCCACCGAAGTTATTCTGGACGAGAAATTTTCCTCCCGGCATTTCGTTAAAGCTGTGAGCGTCGAGTGCTCCGTTACGAATGAACTCGTACGCAGTGCCGTGGAAACGAGACGTTCCCGATTTTGTAACGATGTTGATTTGCCCACCTCCGGCACCGCCCATCTCGGCCGAGAATGTGCCCGTCTGGACCTGAAATTCGCGAACGACATCGGGAGAAAGGCTCAGGTTCTGAGTGTTGAACGTGGGATCGGTGTTGACGACGCCATCAATGAGGAAATAGTTTGCGTTGGGCCGATTGCCTCCGATAGTCAAGGAGGAGTTCTGACCGGGACGCCAATAGAGAGGATTCATGTTGCCGGTCTGGGCACCATGGCCCATGTGGGAGCCCGGAACCGTGAGAGCGAGATCGAGGAGCATACGGCCGTTGAGAGGCAACTGCTCTACCGACGCGCGTTCGACGACCTCGCCGTTCGCAGTGTTTTCGGTTTTGAGGAGTTCGGCGGCCGCAGTCACATCGACGGTGGTTCGAGCTGTGCCAACGCTGAGGGCAAGGTCGAGACGCATTGTTTGACCGACCTCAAGAGTGAAGGTATGGCTCAAAGGTGCGAACGCCTTTGCATTCACCTGTAAGGTGTACTCGCCCGGGGCGAGCCCCGCAAGCTCAAACTGACCAACGGAATCACTGATGGTGGACCGGTTGGCCCCGGTGGTGCTATTGACGACCCTGATCTCGGCTTGTGGAACGGCCTGGTGGTCGGGATCGCTCAACAGGCCGTTTACCGTACCGGCGTTGCTCTGTGCGCGAACCGTTGAACACAAAAGCGCCCACAAAACGAGCCCCCCGGCTAGACGACCACCAACCATATGAATGAAGTATAGCGGTAGTTTTTCGTGTGGAGTTCGGGCGTCAGAGCTGCTGCTTCGTTAAAGCTGGGGCGCGTTTATGATGGTGCTGGAACTTACGACCCGTGCATTCAAAGGAAACTTCCTCGTTTGTTAGCGCAACCTGATGGAGCGATCGTTGACGCCCCTGAGCGGGACTCACTCGTCCGACGGCTGGGCATTCCTCCCGCACTCGCCTGGGGTTTCGTCGGCTTGCTGCTGTTCATGATTGGCGACGGCGTTGAGTCCGGTTATCTCTCGCCTTATCTCATGTCAACAGGTTTTTCCGCCGCGGATGTTGCATGGGTATTCACCGCCTACGGAATTGCGGCGGCCGTGGCGGCATGGTTCTCGGGCGCACTTTCGGATGTCTGGGGGCCGCGGCGCGTCATTGTCATCGGCTTGTGCATATGGGTGGTGTTCGAAGTGTTGTTCATCACGATCGGGCTCGCATATCACAGCGTCCCCTTGCTACTGGTCACTTATGGCCTACGTGGCTTTGGGTACCCTCTGTTCGCGTTTGGGTTTCTGGTGTGGATTGTGGTGGCTGCGCCTGGGCGCGGTCTTGCAACAGCGATGGGTTGGTTCTGGTTTGCGTTCACCGGAGGGCTGCCTACGCTCGGCTCGGCTCTGGCGAGTTGGGCAGTGCCGAGATTCGGAGAAGTTCCAACCTTCTGGATCGCGGCCGCCCTCGTCATCGTTGGCGGACTAGTTCTGATCGTAGGTGTACGTGAGCCCCGCGGACGCACGCGCCTGGTCCCTAAAGATGAGGAGCCGGTACGGGCGCTGGCCCACAGTGTTTCGCTGATCTGGCGCAATCCGAAGACGGGGATCGGCTGCCTCGTGAGAGTCATCAACACAGCACCCGAATTTGGATTTTTTGTATTCCTGCCGAGCTTCTTTATCGATACGATCGGATTCACGCTGGTCGAGTGGCTGCGTATTTTGAGCTTGATCTTCGCGAGCAATATCATCTGGAACCTGATCTTCGGCATCGTGGGAGATCGACTGGGATGGCGCAAAACTGTTGCGCTGTGCGGTGGATTGGGATGCACGCTCACAACTCTCGCGCTGTATTACGTGCCGCTGCTGCACCACAGCTTCGCATGGGCGGGAGTGGTGGGCGTGCTTTACGGCGCAACGCTGGCCGGATACGTTCCACTATCTGCATTGATGCCAAGCCTCGCCCCAGCAGAGAAGGGCGCGGCGCTTTCGCTGCTGAACCTGGGTGCGGGCGCGAGCGTCTGGGTTGGGCCGGCTCTTGTCGGCTTATTCCTGAAGCCGCTTGGTGTGGGTGGATTGATGTGGCTGTTTGCGGGCCTCTACCTCCTAAGTGCGATGCTCGCGCTGAAGCTGCGGCTTCCGTCTCAAGAGACGGGCGCGGACGTGGGAGTCGCGTGACAGATGTCGTGGCTTTGTATCGATGCCGGAACGTCTGTGATCAAGGCGGTGCTGATCGACCGCGAAGGCAAAGAACTTGCAGTGGCGCGGCAACGCGTTCCTGTTACGAGACCATGTCCCGATCACGCCGAGCAGGACATGACGGCTGTGTGGGAGGCGGTTGTCCGGGCCGCAAATGAGATCACACGACCATCCGTTGACGACGTTGAGGGCGTCGTAACGACCGCCCAGGGAGATGGTTGCTGGCTGGTGGATGCGGCGGGCCGTCCGGTCGGACCGGCCATCCTTTGGAACGACGGGCGTGCACACGAGATTGTGGAGAACTGGCGGCGGACGGGTTTGCTGGACGATGCATTTCGTCGCAGCGGTTCTCTCTCCTATCCAGGGCTGGCGAATGCGATCTTGCGCTGGCTCGGGGAGCATGATCCGGAACGCCTCCAGCGCTCGCGGTGGATGTTGAGCTGCAATGGATGGCTGTACCTACAGCTCACTGGCAACATATCTGCGGACCTGTCCGATGCGTCCAATCCTTTCTGTGACGTCGTGACACGACAGTATTCGCCGGAACTGCTCCGGCTTCACGGTGTGGAACAGCACGCTCGTTTACTTCCGCAGTTCCCTTCGGCGCAGATGCCTGTGGCCGCGCTATCCCGGCCCGCAGCAGAAGCGCTGGGCGTAGATGCGGGGCTTCCAGTCGTGATGGCGCCCTATGACATCGTTACGACTGCGATTGGTTCCGGTTGCACAACGGCGGGCCAGGGATGTCTGATTCTGGGAACTACGATTTGCCCTGAAGTGATCACCACGGACTCTGGTCGAGATGGCGAGCCCGCAGGAACGACCATTGCTTTGAATGAGGCGAGTTTGTATCTGAGGGCAATGCCTACGCTCACCGGATGCGAGGCGCTCGACTGGGCGGCAGCGACGTTACGAGCCGAAGACCTGGACGACCTTTCGCGAATGGCGGCGGCCAGCATGCCGGGGGCACGTGGCGTCCTTTGCCTGCCGTACTTGTCGCCCGCAGGAGAACGATCTCCGTTTCTGGCGCCGTCGGCTCGCGCGAGTCTGCTGGGCCTGTCGCTCACACATACTCGGGAGGATGTAGCGCGGGCCGTTTTTGAAGGACTCACATTCATGATCCGGGATTGCTTTGCGGTCGCATCCTCGGCACCCCTGGCGAGAGTAACGGTTTGTGGGGGCGGGTCTCGCAGTGCATTCTGGTGCCAGTTGATAGCCGACGTTTGCGGGTGCGAAGTATTGCATCCGGACTCAACCGAAATCGGCGCACGGGGCGCATTCTTCTCGGCGCTTTATGCTACCGGCAGAGCGGGCTCGCTCGCGGACGTGGTGGAACGGTGCGGTGTCGAAGGCGAAGTCTACCGTCCGGCGTCGAATCAGGCTGGTACCTACGCAGACCTGTTCGGCAAGTTCGTGAAGTTCCGGCAGGCAGTGGCTGCGACGTGGTGAGCGTGAAGAGTTCCGGCAGAACGCGGCCAGCGTGGGTCGGCATTGACATTGGTACTCAGAGTGTTCGTGCCATGGCGGCCGATGAGACCGGCACGGTTGTGGCTAGTGGATCGCAGCCGCTGACTTCGAGCCGGCGGGCTGGCCGGGAGCATCTTCAAGATCCTGAGGATTGGTGGCAAGCAGTGTGTGCGTGCTGCCGGGAAATGATGGCGGGAGTCGATGCGGAAAGCGTTCGAGCCCTTGCCATAGACGCGACCTCCGGAACAATCTTGTTGACGGACGACAATCTAAGGCCCGCAAGCGAAGCGCTGATGTACGACGATGGGCGGGCGGAAAACGAAGCACGCGAGGTGGGGGAAGCCGGGGGAGCGTTGTGGGCCGAGTTCGGTTATCGAATGCAGCCTTCCTGGGCGCTGCCCAAGCTCGTGTGGCTTTGGCGAAACCGGACCTCGACTACCAATGGGCTGTACCTGACGCACCAAAGCGACTTTATTCAAAATCGGCTGGCTGGTGGCAGGATAGCGAGCGATTGGAGCAACAGTCTCAAGTCCGGTTACGATTTGTGCCGGCAGGAATGGCCTCACCAGGTGTTTGAAAAACTCGGCTTGCCGGAGAGGGCCTTCCCCGATGTAGTTCGGCCCGGGTCGCCCGTCGGTTCCGTATCTCGGGATGCGGCCGAGCAAACCGGATTACCTGCAGGGATCCCTATCATCGCCGGCATGACGGATGGATGTGCCGCGCAGATTGCGGCGACGGGGCTACGCACTGGCAGTTGGAATTCGGTGCTTGGGACAACGCTCGTCCTCAAGGGAGCGACGGAGACGCAATTGCACGACCCACACGGGGTGGTCTACTCGCATCGTGCGCCTGATGGCCGATGGCTCCCCGGCGGCGCTTCCAGTACCGGCGCCGGGAGCATCACCAAGCATTTCGGCAAGGAAGATCTCGATCAACTTCAGGCCACGGCAGCAAAGCGCGGCCCCACGGACCTGGTTGTTTATCCTCTCCACGGAACGGGCGAACGTTTTCCTTTTGCTGCACCTGACGCGCACGCGTTTCAGCTCCGGGCGCCTGAGGACGAAGCAGAACTCTATCGCGCCATTCTGCAGGGCGTAGCCTTCATTGAAAGGCTCTCGTTCGACTACCTGAAGCTTCTCGGAACACCAGTATCGGGGACCATCTCGATTTCAGGCGGCGCTGTGCGCAACGGACTCTGGAATGAGATACGGGCCGATGCACTCGAGAGAAGTCTCACGATACCCGCCGTGACTGAACCGGCGTTTGGTATGGCGATGCTCGCTGCTTCCCAAGACTTGTCTCTTGAGCAAGCCGCTCGCATGATTCATACAGGATCGCGAATCGATCCAGTTCTTCTATTTGCGAAAACATATGGCGCGGCTTACAGCCGATGGTTGCGCGAATTGGAAGGGCGCGGGTGGCTGTCGCGAGAGTTGGCCGCTTACTCCCATGGGCAAATAGGATCATGAGCCGTATTGTTATGGTGCGCCACGGAGAAAGCGTATGGCACGCCGAGAATCGCTATGCCGGATCGAGCGATATCGAATTGAGCGATCGCGGCCGCGAGCATGCACAGGCATTAGCTTTGTGGGCGGCCAGTGCGCGGCTTCAGCGGATTTATGTGTCTGATCTCGCCAGAGCGCAGGCGACGGCACGGGCGGTGGAAGCAGTCGTCGGGCTTAAAGCGACAGTGGATCCACGCTTTCGCGAATTGCATTTCGGACATGGCGAAGGGCTCACGTCGAGTGAAATGCGGCAGCGCTTTTCCGATCAATACGCCGCGTTCTGCAGTGATCCAGTGAAGAACCATCTGCCTGGCGGTGAGGATCCAGTGAGGGCGATCGCGCGAGGGCGGGCGGCGTTGCAGGATGTTGCTTCGGAACCAGGTCCGGACGCGAGAGTTCTGGTCATTGCACACAGCACACTTATTCGACTCCTGCTGTGTGATCTGCTGGGCATTGCACCATCGAGGTATCGGCAAGTGTTTCCCGAACTAGGCAACGTCAGTATCAACGAGATTCTTGTCACTGGAGGCGGTGCGGCTCTTCTGCATTTCAACGTTCCCATCATCGACGGCCACCATCCCAACCTCGTCCGCTAAATCCCTATGCATAAGCTTCTCGCCATTGGCGACCACTTCATCACTCCGTCGCTCATGCGCGCCCGTATCACGTCCCGTGTAGGAGACACCGTCGAAATTCAGGAGGCGTCGACGCCCTTCCCTCTTGAGCCGTTTCGGGACGTTGCGGAGGTGAAAGAAGCCTCAGGATCCGAGGAGGAGACCATTGAGGCGCTGCGAGGCGCGGCCTTGTGTGTTGCCCATCACGCGCCCTTTACAAAGAAAGTTTTGCAGGCTTGCCCGGAGCTTCGCCTCCTTGTGATCTGCCGCGGAGGTCCGGTCAACGTCAATGTGCCGGCTGCTAGTGAGGCGGGCGTCCTCGTCGGTTTCACTCCCGGGCGCAACGCCACGGCAACTGCGGAGTTCTCGGTCGCTATGGCGCTTGCGGCAGTCCGTCGCATACCCGCCACCGATTCGGGAATCCGAAGGGGTGAGTGGCCGGGGAACTATACCTTTGAGACCGTAGGCTTTGAATTGGAAGGAGCGACGTGCGGCGTGATCGGGTTCGGCGAGATTGGGCGGCGCGTCGCGCGGATCCTGCAAGGTTTCGGAGCATCTGTGCTGGTGTATGACCCTTACCCAGAGATTTCGGATGAAGAGCACGTCGAAAATGTTTCCCTCGCGGAGCTGTTACGACGATCACAGCTCGTGTCTTTGCATGCTCGCGAAACAGCGGAGACACGCGGTCTGATCGGAGGAAATGAGATCGCGCTGATGCCGAAAGGCTCGGTGCTGGTGAACTGTGCGCGCGGGAAGCTCCTGGATTATGCCGCGTTAGAGGAGGCGCTGCGCTCGGGCCATCTCTTCGCTGCGGCAGCGGACGTATTTCCGGAAGAACCGTTGCCCCCACAGTCGTCCCTTTTGACACTGCCGAACTTCGTGTTAACGCCTCATATTGCCGGGGGTAGCGGGCAGGCAGCGGAGAAGGCGTGCCGCATTGCCGCCGAAGAGGTGGAGCGTTTCTTAAGAGGCGAGGCGTTGCGATATTGCGCGAACCCCAGACCGTAACGTCTCAGCACCCGCGGCAGCAGGACGCCGCGTGCGCCGGCCACAGCACATAATAGAAGCTCATTCCATGAGTCGATTATTTATTCTGCCCCTCTTGCTAGGTTGTGCAACCCTGCAAGCCCAGCAGCCCGCTACGGCACTGGAGCCTACGACGGCCGCCCAGGCTCCGACGCGCGACACCAGTTACATCGACTCGCAGGGCACGGCGCACATCACGCGGGTTGTCCCCATTCCGAAGACCATCAGTCCCGAAGCGCAGCACCGACTCAGCCGCCCCGAGCCTGATCAAGGGCCGCCACAGTCTCTCACCGAACGCCGCAAGGGGACTGACGCCTACACCGCCCGTGCGCGCGTCGAGTGGACTCGTCTGTGCCCGAATCAGCTGGTTGAAGATAAGGTCGCCGGTGTTCCGGTGCGCATTGTCACTCCGGAAGGATTGCCCGAGGCGAACCGCGACAAGGTGCTTCTCAATCTGCATGGCGGCGGATTCAATTCAGATTCCGGCTCTTACACGGAATCGATTCCAATCGCGGGATACAGCAAGATCAAAGTTGTCGCCGTGCTCTACCGTCTGGCACCTGAACATCCGTTCCCGGCGGCGGTTGATGACTCGGTCGCTGTGTACAAAGAGCTGCTCAAGACCTACCAGCCCAGCCATATCGTGCTGTATGGCACGTCCGCAGGCGCCATCCTGACTGCGGAGGTGGCAGCCCGCCTGAAGCAACTCGGTCTGCCACTTCCGTCTGCTCTCGGCATCTTCAGCGGCATGGGCGACTACTCCCGCCCGGGCGACTCAATGGCAATGTACTCGTTGAGAGGCTTATCCGGGCATCTTGATCCGCCCAATCCGGAACGGGCACTTTCCGAGTACACGGGCGGCCGCGATTTGCGAGATCCCGTGCTCTCGCCCATCTTCTCCGACCTGCATGGACTGCCGCCAACGCTCTTTGTTACGAGCGGTCGAGATCTGTTACTTTCCGGCACCATCAATCTTCACCGCGCTTACCTGAATGCCGGAGTCGATGCACGACTCGTGGTCTTTGACGCCCTGCCACACGCATTCTGGTACGACTCCACACTTCCGGAAGCGATTGAGGCGAATAAGATGATGGCGGACTTCTTCGTACAACATCTGAGCAAATGGGCACTGGTTTGCGGGGAGGCGTATCCTCTAGGCACAGCCCGTCGCACCAGGCTCGTGCAACATGAACTCCTCGTTGCAAACCGAAATCAGTTGCAACATGATGAGCTCATGGCGAGCGATTTCCACCTTAACGAACATCCACTAATTGCATTTGTGCCGACACTTGATCCCGATCGCGCAAAAGCTTTTTATCGCGATCTGTTGGGCTTGCGTCTCACCTCTGAGCAGCTACCGTTCGCACTGGTTTTCGATGCGCATGGCACCATGCTGCGCGTCGTTGTGGTGAAAGAGCTGACACCACCTCCCTACACAGCGTTGGGATGGGAGGTGCCGAATATCCAGAACGCCGTCGCGACATTGGCGGCGAGGGGTATCCAATTCCAAACGTATCCAAACATGAACCAGGATGATCTCGCGATCTGGACCGCTCCGGGAGGTTCCAAGGTGGCTTGGTTCCGGGATCCAGATGGCAACACCTTAAGTCTCTCGCAGAATTAGATACGGGCGCAGTACCGCTCAAAATGAATCACGCATATCGAACGCAGGCCATTTACCATCTGCATTGGAATGCGACGGAATAACTGGCCGAGGTGGCAAAAGAAACGGGACTCGATTTAGAGAACTCGCTCGCTTACTAAGTGCGACAGGAAGCCGTTTCTGGTTGAGTAGAGATGCATTCATTCAGCGAGAGAGTGGTCATATTGCCGCTATCTGTCAATGGCGGGCCGTAGTAACTACGTATTGTTCGAGTGATAAGCCGGGGTATATAATCCCGTGATCGCCCCATTTGTAGTGGGGCGTGCACTCGCACGCGGCTCAGTCGGATCGATACGCGGAAGGATGTCCCATGTCAGTTTTAAGGTTCGCAGCAGGGCCGGCCGTTTTCTTCATGTTTACAGCGGTGAACGGCCATTTGATGTATGCACAAGGCGGCATCGAGCAAGATCGCATAGCGAGCATACGGGCGAGAGTGTCACAAACGGAGAAGACTCTCGATGCACTACCGGATGCCCAACAGAAGGGACTGTCGTCCGGGGCCCAAAGCTTACTGAAGATAGCGCAGGGCTGGAAAGAGATCGAAGCAGGGCTGGAGAAAGCCGCATCTCACCAGTCCCAGGCCCAAAAGTTTCAGGCACAAATCCAAGCGAACGCCGCCGAACAGGCGGAAGCGACGGCGTTTGTCTCGCGAGTTTCTAATCCGTCAACAGATTTTTTGTTCTCCATGATGGGGGGATTCACACAAAGCGAAACTTCGACTGCCTGGTGCGGCAATAACGTAGTCATCGGCTTTAACGATTCGGGTAGCTTCATCGAAAGCATGCTTTTAGGTCCTGGTGGGTCCAGTTTGACGGGAGCTTCTGTTTCGGCCAGCCCAAGAGGGCCATTTCGAGATGTCGGATACATCAATCCCGGACCGAATCCAGCTGACCTCCTGGCCGGTGATCCGGTCGTAACGTGTACGGTTGCGCCTGCTTCGGGCGGTCAATCCGCTGCAACCACGTTCTACTACTCGCAGCTTTATCAAACAGGCTCGGCGACCACTCCCGTTTCGGCGATCGCGGTGTCGAGGTCGACCGGCGGCGGAGCTACCTGGCAGGACCCCGTTGCGGCAGTTCAAAAGGACGGAAAAACGCACTTTCTAGACAAGGATTGGAGCGCGACTGACCCGACCAACCCGGGAACTCTTCTTGTTACCTACACAGATTTCGACTCCTCAGGAGACGTCTGTGGTTTAGATCCGACCGGAGCACCGGTTCCGAGGAGTGCAATCGAAATGGTGCGCTCGACAGACGGCGGTGCAAGCTGGACATCTCCCAGCGTTCTTGCCGAATCCTGTGCTGCGCGGTCGGGGTTTCCGTACGTGCAAGGATCGCAAGTTCTGGTGGATTCGAAGGGGACAATATACGTAGCCTGGGAAATTCTTGCCGGCGCGACCGGGACAACTCGGGTTCTGTGGATCCGTCGATCAACAGACCATGGCGCCAGCTTTGCAGGTCCGGTGAAGATCGACAATGTTGTGGAAACCGGCGACGGTCATCTACTTCAAGGTACTTTCCGCAATAACGAATATCCCATGCTGGCAGCGGACCGTAACTCAGGAATCCTGTACGTCACATGGAATGATGGCCGCAATTTCGCGCTGCCGGACCTGGCCGCGCCTGATGCGGCTTATCATTACGCAGATATTCTGATCAGCCGTTCCACCGATGGCGGAGCAACATGGTCACCAGCGGTGCGTGTCAATGCCGATCCGCTGACGCATTTCTTTCGTGGGCAGTCACGCGGAACGGATCATTACATGCCCGGAGTAGCTGTCGACGGAACAGGAGCGGTTGGTGTGTGCTGGTATGATCGGCGCTCGGACCCGGCGAACCTGACGAGCACCCGGTTCTGTTCGATTTCCGGTGATGGGGGTGCCACGTGGGGGAACAACGTCTTGTCGGCGATTCCTTCATCGCCGTGGCATGCGACGGATATCTACACTGATGCCAATTACATGGGCGATTATGATGCTCTGGCAAGCGACTCTACCGGCGCCAATCCAGGCTTTCTCGGTGCGTATGGGATTGTGACACTCTCCGGTCTCGTGCCCAATCAGGATGTCGCATCGATCAGCTTCCCGTGAGGGATAGCTTCCCACGCGACATCGTTCAGAGTTGACGCAGCCGCGAGGCGCCTCGCGATCGCTTAAGGCAAGGGGACAATCCGCACGGCGTAACCTCCGCCGGGGGCCAACTTCGCTTTGAGATGCATGGTCTGATCCACTGGCCTCCTTGTGATCGCAACGTTCTTAGGGTAGCGATCTGCATCATCAGCGTCTGCGTAGATCGATGCCTGATATTTACCTGGCCCCAGAAAATCGAGCGGGACATCGATATCGCGGCCACTTCGGTTCGTTAAGCTGCCGAGGAACCATTCCGTGCCGCTACGTCGAGCCATCACAATGTATTCGCCGGGCTCGCCGCCCAGAACGCGAGTATCGTCCCATGTTGCCGGAGCGTGCTCGATGAACTCAAACGCCGGTTGATCGCTATAAGACTTAGGTGAGTCCGAAACCATCTGGATTGGCGCTTCGTAAATGGCGTACATAGCGAGTTGCTGCGCGCGCGTGCCCATGACGAGAGGGCGTTTGCTGCGCGGGACGAACTCGTCTTCGGTGACATTGCTAAACCCACCTGGTGTGTAGTCCATCAGTCCGCCAAGCATGCGGGTGAATGGGATGGTTGCGCGGTGATCAGGGTTGTCGCGGCCTCCGGCCTTAGATTGCTCCATCCCGAGAACGGCTTCGTATCCGAGAACATTTGGAAATGTACGTTCGATACCCCAGGGCTTTGTTGCCCCGTGGAAATCCACCATGAGGTGATGCTGAGCCGCCTTTTCCGCCACGCGGTAATAGAAGTCGATACCAGCCTGGTCATCCCGCTCGATGAAATCCACCTTCAATCCTGCAACGCCCCAGCTTTCGTACAGAGAGAAGGCTTCGTCCATCTGTCTCGCGACGTCGTCATGATGAAGCCAGATCCAAATTTTTACATTTTTGCCGCGAGCATATTGCACAAGCGCAGGGATGTCGACTTTGCCGTTCATCTGAGTGATGTCATGAGGTTCGGCCCAGCCGGCATCCACCAACATGTAGGGGAACTTCGAGTGTCCGGCGAAGTCCACGTAGGTCTTCATAATCTCGGTGGTGAAGGCCGAGTTCCCATTCGGATCCAGGCTGCCGCTCCACCAGTCCCAAGCAGCAAGTCCGGGGTGTATCCAACTGGTGTCCTTAATTTCGGAAGGCGGATTGAGGCTGGTCAGTAAGGTCGATTCGATCAGGCGCCCCGGCTGATCACCGATCAGTAGCAATCGCCATGCGGACGTATGCGGCAGCGTTCCACTCACGAGGACTTCTGGCTCGTCCCCTACTGAGATTCTGCTTTCAAACTGGTGATCCCCCCAGCCCTGGCCCGTGCCTGCGAGATACATCGCTGCGTTATGCCGCAAGCCGGCTTCCGTAATTGCAAGCCACCCGATACCGTTCAAGTGCATCAGGTAGGGCAGACCGATCAATGTTGCCTGGCCCAAGCCGGCTTTCCCGGAGAAATAACTGGCATTCACTTTCAGGTATTCACTCTCGTAAGAAGTACGGTAGTTCGGCAACAGAAGAGCATAAGTCACAGCGTCTCTGCTGAGACGAAATTCAGTCGCTTCCTTTGTCAGCCGGTACTCGCGCAAGGCTGGCTGGCTGGGAATCACATAGCGGAAAGCAATACCGTCGTTATAAGCTCTAGCATCGATCTGCAGACGTCTGCCGCGTGGGCCGGCCTCTTCGGCCGTAATTGTGAGCGCATTGTAGCCATCATGAACTTCGCTTCTCCTGCCTGCCAGCAGCTTGTATTCATCGACTCCTTGCGTAGGAGTTTCGGACGCGATCGTTACGGCGCTGCCAAGCGGCCTCTGGTCCTGCAGCTGGATTCGAATGGCTGAGTGCTCGATGACTGGCTTTCCGTGGAAGCTGACGGTGTACGAGAGTTGACCAGATGGTGCATCGATCTCGAACCGGAGATTGCCGTCGGGCGAGGTTAACGTCGATGCTGGCGCTCGCCCGAGTATAGATGCAAAAAATGTACAGATCAGGAGTGGGCGTACCATCGAAAGCCACTATATCGTTCCGGTGTGCCCAGAACAGTTTGCTGCATTAGGTTGAGTGCGAAGCGAGGGAGGCATATATTGAATAGCAACGATGCCATCTACCCTGCTTCAGACATTGAAAGCTGCCGATGAGGCACGAACTGCGGTCGGTCATTTCAATGTCTCTGATTCGGTTGTTTTACAGGCGGTGGCATCAGCTGCACGCGAATCAGGGTTGCCCGTGATTGTCGGATTATCAGAAGGGGAACGCAACTTCTTCGGAACGCACGAAGCGGCAGCGATGGTGAATGCAATCCGCGATTCTCACGGTCAAGCCATCTTTCTCAACGCCGATCACACACACTCAGTCGAGAGCGCAATCGCTGCCGTGAAAGCCGGCTTCAACTCGGTTGTTTTCGATCGTTCCGCTTTGCCTTTCGAGGAAAACATTCGAGAAACCAGAAATGCCGTCCAGACCTTGAAGTCCCTTAATCCCGCGGTTATTGTTGAAGGTGAAATCGGAGACATCGGAACCGGCTCGCAGATCCACGAGAAGGCGCCTGATCGGCTGGTGCTGACCACGCCAGAAGAGGCGAGGCAGTTCGTACAAGAAACCGGAGTGGATGTGCTCTCGCCCGCAGTTGGAAATATGCACGGCATGTTGAAGAGCATGCTGCAAGGGACGACGCAGAAGCGGCTCAATGTTGCGCGAATTACGGAGATAAAGGCCGCGGCGGGAATCTACATGACTCTTCACGGCGGATCAGGCACAAACGATGACGATCTGCGCGAGGCCATTCGATCAGGTATTACCGTGGTTCACGTCAATACGGAAATCCGGGTCGCCTGGAAACGGGCGCTCCAGGATGCATTCGCAAAAGACGATGCGGAAGTAGTTCCGTATAAACTCCTGGCGGAGCCGTTCCGAGCGGTGCAAGACGTAGTGCGCCGACGACTGCAGCTTTTTAATTCCGCCGCAGTCCGAGCCCATTCGACTTGATAGAAATCGGACTTTCTCGTGTAAGCGTTTCAACGGTCGCTTGCCTCATCCGCAATCTCAACAGCAGTTCCAAGGCGAAGTTGACCTGGAGTAACGACCAAAGCGTTTTGAGCGAACAGCACACTGCGGGGCATTCGCCTGTACCCGGCGAGTGTTCTGAGAGGCTCAAGCCCAACGTTGGCCGTCGCCGGATCCACCAGCACCGTAGAGCATCGCGCACAAGGCTTCACGATTGCCAATTGAACGGAACCAATTCGCAGGTCTTTCCAGCTATCTTCCTCGTGCGGAGCAGCGCCTGCGATCACGAGGTTCGGCCGGAAACGTTCCATGCCAATTGATGACGGCAGCCTGGCGTTCAGCATATCGAGGGACCCTTGCGTCACGACCAATAAGGGATAACCATCAGCAAGGCTCACTCGCCACTTAGGATCGTCGAATGGGGCTTCGACACACCGTGAGACTTCGTCCGGCAGATAGACCAGGCGGCAACTTCTGCCGAGGAAGGAGCTGAACCATTCACTATAGGCCTGATTCGGATGAGGAAGCTTGAGACTGTCGCGCCAGATCCGGACAGGAATCCACTCGCCTTCGCCCGACCATCGCCGAATCTCCAGAGGCCCCATCCCCGGAGCAGTCACGACGAGCCCAGAGCCTTCGAAGCGTGGCTCGATCAGGACCATGCGAGGCAGTTTGCGTTGTGAAAGAAACAGTCCGTGGTCATCGACCAGCATCCACCGCCGGTCTTGCAGAGGACCACTGTTATCGACCTGTGTTTCCTCCACTGCGAGGCCTCGCGCGGATTTGATCGGGTAAATAAAAATTTGACTTAGCCACATGAGTTCACGGCGAGACGGTCTGCGTTACTGATGCGAACTCTTGCCCCGCTTGTGATACGACTGATTTACCCACATGACCCACGCACCCGTTGTGAGCAGGCGCTTGTTGCTGCAGTTGAGTGGAATTGCCGCCCTTCCCGTATTCGCTAAGGAGCCGCTGGCGCCGGGTGTGCAACTGTATACGGTTCGAAACGAGATCGCTAAGGAGCCATGGGCAACGGTTCA
>Ga0308175_100000950_pt1 | contig 19212 bp, 15 predicted proteins | sample PhyCR1_3_FD_203893 | JGI IMG/M metagenome (GOLD analysis project Ga0308175, IMG submission 203893) | Soil microbial communities from UC Gill Tract Community Farm, Albany, California, United States - DLSLS.C.R1 | ecosystem: Environmental > Terrestrial > Soil > Agricultural land | place: USA...
GATTATAATCATACTTTGTCCGGTCAACTGGAGTAAAGTTTTTTGGTGTGTAGAAACGTAATAAGTCACCATTAACTAACTTGTCGGAAAATGAAAGTTTTTGCTGAACTAATTGTTTAAATTTTTTAGCCTCAGACAACTTATCCGCTTCTAATTTTAGCCCTGTTGTGGAATCATAATATTTACCTTCCACTGACGTAATCGTTGGACTAACATAATCACCATTTCTGAATGCTACTAAACTATCATGTTGTTTCGATAGTAAATCCGTACCAAATTGGACGTAATCCTTTGTATCAACTCCTAACAGGTGTAGAAGTGTTGGCAGTAGGTCAACTTGTCCGCCATATTCATGATTCACTCCACCCTGCACACCTGGGACGCGAATAAACAATGGTACCCGTTGTAAGCCGGCATTTTCAAATGGTGTAATTTCTTTGCCCATTATCTTTGCCATCGCTTTATTATGGTTTTCCGAGATACCGTAATGATCACCGTACAGTATAATAACGGAATGGTTATATAATCCTGACTTCTTTAGGTAATCAAAAAATTGTCTTAGCGCTTCGTCTGCATATCTTGCTGTTTGAAAATATCCATCTACAGAAGGATCACCGGTTGTTGCCGGTGGAATCGTTGCATCTTTTTGATTCATTTTGTATGGATAATGATTAGCAACCGGAATAAATTTTGTATAGAATGGCTGCGGTAAGGTCTCTAACAGTGGGATGGACTGCTGATAAAATGGTTTATCCATTAGACCATATTCCGCTTCTTCACCTGAATTGACTTTATAATAGTTTGCATCAAAGAATTTATTAAAACCAAACGATTTATAAATTTCATTACGATTCCAAAAGCTTCCTGAATTCCCATGGAATACGGCTGAAGTATAGCCGTTCTGACCTAAAATGGCTGGTGCAGCTTGAAAGGTATTTAAACCTTTAGTCGTGTAAACGGAACCTTCTGGTAAACCAAACAGTGAATTTTCTAGCATAAATTCGGCGTCAGACGTTTTCCCTTGCCCTGTCTGGTGGAAAAAGTTATCAAAATACATAGTGTTCTGGTCTTTAATCAATGAATTCAAAAACGGTGTAACTTCTTGCCCGTTTAACTTATAATTGATCAAAAAGTTTTGCGTGGACTCCAGATGTAAGTAGATTACATTCATACCTTTAGCTTTACCAAAATAAGCCGGGTTTGGTTCTGCATAATGAGACTTCGTATAGTTTATGACTTCAGTCGTATCATCACTATCTGCCATTACTCTTTGAGCGGATGCATGTGTACTTTTAACCGCATCATATATGGTGTAATTGTACATCCCAAGGTATTTAACAATATAATTACGGTCAAATCCCCTTGTTAAGAGCTGCGGACGATCTAATTCGGCTAGTGATAGGTTTACGCAAGAAATAACCAATGCTAAGGAATACAATACAGAGATTTTTCTACTTTTAATATCGATGAAGTCTATTTTAATAAAACGGAAAGCAAGTAAGGCTAGCAAAACAATAAAGTCTATAAAGAAAAGAAAATCATATGGCCTTAATAAAGATGTCACACTTCCACTTACGTCGCCAAAGTTCTGCGTCTGTGTCAATGTAGGCAGTGTGATAAAGTCATTAAAAAAACGGTAAAAAAGAACGTTTGCGTATAATAAAAACGAGAGTAAGAAATAAATGACCATCGTCCAAATATATTTTTTTCTACCTTTAAAGAAGGCTCCTATACCTAGGAAAAGCAAGGAAGAACCTAAAGGATTTAAAAATAAAAGAAATTTTTGCAGTGTATTTTCAATTCCTAATTGAAACTGTGTTAATTGGACAAGATAAGTTTTAATCCAGAGAAGGAATACAGACAAAAAGAAAAAGCCAATATATTTATTAAAAATACCTTGACCCTTGTACATTAATTTATTTTTCATTAGTTTGTTCACCTCATAGTGCAATATTATGACAAAAAACAAGGGACGAATAAATAGAAGGTTCCACCCAAATTCACTAACATCTATCTTAACAGGAAAATATGAACAAACCATGAACAAGTTTTGAATTTGTTTTTTACACAATCCCAAGCCTTCTTAATAAATAGTCGCAGAAGGAATTAATTCTCAACGGAGTAGGAACACTATCTCTGTGCACTTCAAGGAAGGAGGCACTTATCCTGAACAATTTTTCTAATACCTTAAGGAGGGTAACGATGGGAATCTTAAGTGGTAATCCAAAAGAGGAGCCATTACATTATGGTGAAGTATTTGATATTTGGGCATCACAGCTAGCTGGTAACAATATGATTTCTGGTTATAAGACCATGTTAAACCATGCCGGTGACGATGATTTAAAAAAGGTATTAATCGAAGCAATTGAAACAGGCGAACAGCAAAAAAAGCAAATCGAGGAGCTATTAAAAGAAAATGGTGTTGGTCTTCCACCAGTAATGCCTGACCCGCCTGAAGCTTGTCTAGAAGATATTCCGATTGGGGCTAGAATTCCTGACCCGGCGATTGCCGCTACTCTTGCAGCAGATACAGCAGCAGGGCTAGTCGCTTGCAGCCAAGTGATTGGTATGTCAATTAGGGAAGATGTTGCCATGATGTACGGACAATTCCATACTCAAAAGGCAGCACTTGGCGCAAAAATTCTTCGTCTAAATAAAGAAAAAGGCTGGCTAATTCCTCCTCCACTGCATCTTAATAAACATCATGACTGCTAATCATTATTTTTTAGCCTAGGGGGTGAATCTAGTGGCTGTTGAAAATAAAAATCAAAACGCAACAAACAGTCCGCAAGGCTCGGGTTCTCAATATCACCGTGAGCACGCAGGCAATGTTCCAGATTACGGCGGAAATAGTATGGAACAAATCGCTAAAGAAGAATTAAAAAGTGAAACTGAACAAACAAATATGTAATTTTTGCAAATAAACATTCCAAGTTATGTAAAAAGAAACCAGTTCATGACTGGTTTCTTTTTATCGGAAATTACTAAAAAGAAAACCACTTTTAAAAATAGCAATCTCTCTAAGTATTGTTAACGTTAACATTTTTCTTTAAATTGAGTTTAATAGATACTATTAATGTGGCAAACCTGCCTTCTGACCCTCTTCTCTAACATTTTGTTTACGCGTAACAACGAGGAATACAGCAATCAGCCCAATTATTTCACCAGCAGATGCAGCAATGGCACCGGCCATCCCATTCAATGCTGGATATTGATATACCAGTGGAACAATGATAAGAATGACAGTAATCAAGTTGTAAATTTGCGGTTTCAATAAAGATTTTGTACTTTTTTTCAGCATTAGAATGCCCCCGAAATAATCCACCCACGGAAAGACAGCGGTTTTTACCAGAAAGAATTTTAAAACATGCAGGCTTTCAACAGCGAGTCTCCTATCCGCTCCCATTACATACCGCATAAACCAAGAACCTGCCGATGTAAAACAAAGGGTACCAAGGAATAGGGATGGAACAATGCTAAACACAATGACGCATTTAATTACCGCTGGTTTATTATGTTTGTAAAACTGCAGGACAACTTGATGAGTGTACATAAAAAAGCTGAGCACCAAGTTTGTAATACTAAAGGCCAAGGCAAACGAAGCGATTCCTAGATGTACATTCTGAATTTTGCCTAAAAACGAGTAAATGATGGGAACTAAAATGGTCTGAAACGACATGTAAAAAACCAAAGGAAAATAGAAGGAGCTGATCTCCTTTTGGTTTAAAGACTGTTCAGACATACCTTTGTTGACACGAACGATCGTCTGGCCGCGCCAAACACTGACCAGGCATTCAATAGCCATTCCAGCCAAAAAGATGACCGCTCCGGCAGCACTGGTGTTAGCAAGCCCAAAGTGGATAAAGCATATGGCAAGACCAAACATACCAATAAGCCGAATAATAACGCCAACGCTGATCCATTTTGTCTCCAATTGCTTTATGATTACACCTTGGTACAGACCCCGCAGGCCCGATAAAAGGATCACCACGGCAAGAACAAGAAAAGTTACTTTTAAAGAAGAGACTGATTCTGCACTAGCATGAAATCCATAAATAAAAACCCAATCCCCTAACCTTGTAAAACCAATCAAGGTGCAAAATGCGGATATAAAAAAAGAAATCTTCACAAAGAAAGCTGCAATATTGAAAAAAGATGTACTGCTTTTCGCTAAGGCCGAAGTGGTTTGCCTAAATACAATGGAAGGTCTTTCCAGAACACTGAAAAGAGATAATGCAATCGCATAATTGGCAATGATGATTTCTGCATGTTCGGATCTGCTTAACGTTCCATTAATAATGACATGGGTAACTGATGTTAAACTAGCCGATATGGCTAATGGAACAAAGAATAGTAAGATTTTTGTAAATCCATAATCCTTTACTGAATCCTCCGTTTTCATCCCCTCCAAAATTAAAGATGACGATAGTTTTTCTAGATATTTATTTCTACCACATCACCCGCCATTATATGCCTACTTTAACTTTTTAAATTCTGCCGGTGAGTAACCGGTGTATTTTTTAAAACTGCTGCTGAAATATTGAGGATTTGAGTAACCGGTTTTTTCAGCTACCTCATAGGATTTTAGGTCAGTCTGCCGAAACAGTTCCATCGCCTTTTTCATCCTAGTTTCAAGAAGAACGTCACCAAAGTTAATCCCTTTTTCCACTTTAAAAAGATTGCTCAAATAGGCTGAGCTGACATGAACTACTTCCGCTGCACGCTGGAGATTAAGGCTTGTGTCATGGTAATTATGACGAATGAACTCTATTGCTTTATCCACTAGAGAGTGTTTTTGATTATTGTTTAGTTTACTCACAAAAACCGCCAAATCAACTGCAATGTGTTGAACCTCGGTAAAAATCTCATCAACGGACTGCAGCTTCATAATCCTGTTCTCAGAATCGAAAAATTTAGCTGAATCCCAGTTTTGGGCAAAGGTTGCAGCTTCATGAAAAATCAAATGAATTCCTTTAATCGCCTGCAGGGCGATCTCCGGCAAAGAAACAGTCGTCTTAGCTGCAAGGCTTTTCCTTGTCCCCTCTAAATGTTCGATTACCTTTTCCGGTATTCCTAGTGAAATAAATTTGACTAAATTCTTATCAAACCAATGATTCACTTCTATTTTCTGACTCAAGCGCAGATTTTTCAGAAACTTCTCCTGAGCTGCGGACTTACTTTCAGTGAATTGCATTTCCCTCTTATAATCCTCATCCCATTCCTGCGATGCCAGCTTTAACTTTTCTATCAATTCGCTCGTTTCTACTGGTTTCAATAGATAATCAAATGCTTTTAATTTAATGGCCTCATGTGCATACTTAAAATCCTCGTAACCGGTCAATAAAATAATTTTTATTTTTGAATTAAATTCCTTGATAGCTCTTGTCATTTCCAGACCATCCATAAATGGCATTTGAATATCGGAAATGACAATTTGGGGATGTTTCTCTCTAACTATTTCCAATCCTTCTTCACCATCAGCCGCTGCGCCAACAAGTTCAAATCCATGTTCTTCCCAGGGAATTATGCTTGATAATCCTTTACGAATAATTCGGTCATCATCAACTATTACGACCTTATGCACTTTCGTTTACTCCTCCTTTTGTCATTGGAATCCTCACTATCGACCTTGTTCCAGTCCCTTCCTCACTTTCGATTGTTAGCCCATAATCATCACCAAAGTGCATCTTGATTCTTTCATGAACACTTCTAAGCCCGATCCCAATTATGGAGGAACTATTTCTTTTATTCGCTAACTCCTCTCTAATCTCATTCAACTTGTGTCGATTCATTCCAGAGCCATTGTCAATCACTTCGATACAAATATTCCCGTTCTCTTCATGCCCATTAACAAGAATCTCTCCTTTTCCTCTTTTTTGCTTCACACCATGATAAATGGCATTTTCAATAAGCGGCTGCAGAGCGAGTTTTACAATTTTATAGTTTAGGAGAGTGGTATCTATATTAATAACATAGGAAAAATCATCCCCATATCTCATTTCTTGAATAAAAAGATAATTTTCTATATGGGCGATCTCTTCCTCTAAGTTAATAATTTCCTTTCCCCTGCTGATGCTGATTCGGAAGAAGTTTGATAAAGCGGTAATCATCCTGCTTGCTTCCTTATTCATGCCCATATCGGCCAGTCCCTTAATAGAATACAGGGTATTATATAAGAAATGAGGGTTGATCTGGGCATGCAAAACTGAAAACTCTAGCTGCCTTTTTTCATCCTGCTCGAGTCTAATTTGTTCTAATAACGTGTTGATTCGTACCATTAAATCTTCTAATGCCGTATTCAAGATTTCTATTTCTCTAGGCCCATTATGATGAAAGGCTAGATTTAAGTTATCTTCATTAATCTGCCTTGTTTGCGAAACTAAGGCAGAAACTGGATTTGTTATGTATTTAGAAAAAAAGTTGGCAATGAAAATAGCTACAGCTGTTAAGACGATAATGACGATTAAGGTTACATATTTAATATAATTGGCTTTCTTCAAAATCTCATCCGTAGGGAAGACGGCTGCAAGCTTCCACTTATTGACACCAATTGTATCGTAGATGATCGTCATATTTTTTCCATCAGAATTTTGAAATTCATATTTTCCCTTTTCTTCCTGCAAAGTTTGCAAATAGTTGATTTCTTTTGAGCTCAACCGATACTGTTCAGCAACTGCTTTTGAGTTAAAAGTTCCTTCAGGGCTGATAAGGGTAAGGAAGCCATGTTCACCGATTAATGATTTATTTAATACATTTTCGAAGAAATCCCTTCGTAAATTGAAAAGCAGGACCCCATTAACTTTCGAATTGTCCGTACCGATTAGTTTAAAAACGCTTACAACATCCGCTTTACTGGCAAAAATATCATCCGGGTGATCGTTACGCCAATAAAAACCTTCTTTACTACCTTGATATTCTTTTGCATATTCTTTAAATGGGAAATGTTTGAAATTTATTCGGTAATCACTCTGGTAAATCGTAAAATATCCATTATTCATGTCGACCAAAATGGAATCGATGATAGTGTTAAAGTTTAAATGAATCGTCCTTAATAGATTGTTCATCTCAATATAATCTTGAGCATTTATTTCTGATTTTTCAGAATCAATAAGGTCTAATGTCTTGGGATTATTCGAAAACGCGACAAGCTGCTCAAATACATCATAAAGTCTATTTTCTAAATAGGCTTTAGTCTGAAATACTGTATCATCCACACTTTTATAGGCATTTTCCTCAAGCTGGGTAACGGCAAGATGGTAAGATATCCAGCCGGTAAAGGCTATGAAAAAAATAATAACAGGAAGAAACAATGAAATGATCGTTGATCTAAATGAAAATAAAAAATACCTTTTAATAATCCTAACAAGTTTTTTTCTCATCGACGTAACAGGAAGCGTTTACAACCCACTCTGCCCTCTCCATTCCTTTTCATTTATAATCATAGTATTAAGATACCTTATTTTTAAAAAACGGTAAATGGGTCTTATCTAATTTCGGCAGTAATTAAATCGCCAAAACCCATAAATTAATTTATGGGTCGGCAGCTGATACTAATTTATCTTTCCAGTACCTGCCTTTGCTTTTACAAGTGCTGGTACACTTTGAGTTGGTTGAATTTTTGTGTATAATGTTGGTTTCCAGCCGACATTTTCGTCCAATTTGATGGAGCTGGAAATGTTATGGGCCGCTACCAAATCTACTTCGCTTCCAGAGCTTTTACCGTTTACAAAAGAACCTTCTTCATAAATTGACGTGCCTTTCCAATCCTTTATGATCTTTCCAGGGTCAATATCTTCATCGAAATTAAAGTAGTTGTTTTCCGCGTAAATTTTCGATTTCACCCCCACACCAAGTGCATATTCAAACTCATAATCTGAATGACTATTAAACTCATAGTAATTGTTATAGACATGGACCTGACCATAACGAACCCTTGGCAGACGTTGTGTAAGGTTTTTGTAATAATTATCATGAATAGTGACCTTTAAATGTCCTTCATCGCTTGTTTTACTGTCGCTCGAACCAATCAGCGAAGTTTTATCATGATCCTGTAAGACATTATAAGAAATGGTTACATAATCAGCACCGTTTGTTACATCAAGCAGGCCATCATGCTGCTGGTAGGTGCGGCCAAAGTATTTCCCGAAATCCTTATCGTGGTGTTCCCCATCACTGAAAGCATTATGGTCAATCCAAACATGCTTCGTACCATTTGTAACCGTTACATTGTCGTATTCTGAATTCCACTCACCAAATTCACCGTCTGTCGGGTCCCATTGAGGGAAGAAATCACGAGGTGCTTCAAATTGAATATTACGAATAATGATATTTTCAACTCCGCTCATAATAAAACTTCCGCCGATTATTTTTGCATCGCTGCCTAGACCAATAATGGAAGTGTTCGAACCAATATTAACAACAATTTGCTGCTTTTGATTTTTCTGCGAACGGGCACGAGCATCCTCGAGCGGGCCTGATACTGCTTTTTCGTGACCCCAAGCTTGCGGGCTAAACGCTTTAAGGTAGGCGTTAAAATCATATGCGGGATCAGCGTAAAATTCCGGCCCGATTGGGTTGTTATGTTCATCTACATTAAAGTCAATCGTTCCCTTAATATAAATAATTTTAGGAATGCTATCACTGTTACCAAGAGCATTAATAAGCTCATCTTTATTGCTTACGGTAAATACATGACTAGAATCTGCCTTAGCTCCTCCTGTTGTTCCCACTCCATAGGCTGCCCAGCCATCCTTAGGTTCAAGGACCTCCCTGCCTAAATTAATTGAAGATGCTGAAACCGAAGACATACTCATTGCCAACAATGAAGCTGCTAGAATACTGCTAACTGTTTTTTTCACTTGTTCACACTCCTATTATTCTATAGAATTGGCCAGTGCCATGCTTGCTAAAATAAATGCTCCTACGCCGTGAAGGTCATTTTCTGATACAGGGCGGGCAACATAGTAATCATATACACCAGCCGAAGTTCCGATACAGATACCTTTCATGGTCAATGTCTCATCAGAAACTTCTATCATCTCATTTAACAATCCCTGGTAACCCTTTAATGCCACCTCTTTATATTCCCTGCCAATATAACCAGCTTCGACAGCCCTTGCGATTGTATAGATGAATAAACTGGAGCAGGAAGATTCAAGCCAGTTATCCTCCTGATTACCTTTGTCAACGATTTGGTACCACAACCCCGTCTTTTCGTCCTGAAAGTTTGCAATGCCCTTAATGAGACTTTGTAAGGATTCGATTAATTCGCCTCTGCCCTTGTGGTCGATTGGCAAGAGCTCGAGGATATCAATCAGCGCTGTGCCATACCAACCAACCGAGCGGCCCCAGAACTCCGGCGAACAGCCTGTTTCTTTATTTGCCCAGGCCATCTTTCTGTTTTCATCATAGGCATGATAAAGAAGGCCAGTCTTCTCATCTTTCATATTTTTTCTCATCAGCTTTTCTTGATATAAAACCATTTCATTTAGACCTTCCTCATTAAAGGTCCGCTGATACATCAAGGCAAATGGACCTGCCATAAACAGTCCATCGAGCCACATTTGATAAGGATATTTATCTTTATGCCAAAATGCTCCTTCTTTCGTTTTGTTCAGTGTACCGAATAAATTTCTTAGTTTATCTGCCGCTTTTTTATAGCGTTCGTCCTTTGTTGCTTCAAGTAAAGGAAACAATAAAATTCCTACTTGAATGGAGTCAAGCTGGTCGCGCTCGAAAAGAAAATTCCCTTCTTCATCTACGAGGTGATCAATATAGCCTTTGAGATAATCAAAATATTCCTGATTGTTGGTCTTCTCCCAAACGCGCTGCATCCCATATAGATAAACTCCCTGATGATAATGCCACTCATTTGCAGGCGGAAGTTCCGTTGGTATAAAAGTTTTCATTATTGTCTTCGCAGCCTTCTCAGCCATATCTAGTGCCGTTTTTGCAGTGAACGTGGATGTTGATTCAGAAATACTCATTCATGTACCTCCTATTAATCTTTTCTCATTTACTGTCTTTTACAACAATCAGCCAAAAGCCGTCTCGGGATATTTTTCTCGGACGGCTCTATTTATGGTTTTATTTCTTAAAGTGTTCATCGTATTTCTTTTGTGCATCTTCAATGGCTTTTGCCCATTCATCCAAGAATTCTTCTACAGTCTTCTTGCCACTCAAGACAGCCTGTGTATCAGGGTCGACAACTGTATCAAGAATAGATCTATATTCAGGCAGATAGAACGGCGGCTTATAAAGGATTGTTTTTGGATCATCGTAAACTTTGAAAGCTGTTTGAATATGTGGAGATTCTTTCACCCAATCTTCACTTAACACATCGGAGTTAGTTGGAATTTGTCCGACTTGCTGGTTCCAGTAAGATTGGCTGTCCTTCGAATTTAGGAATGCTGCCAATTTCCATGCGGCATCTGGATGTTTAGTAGTTTTAAAGATACTAATGCCAATTGTATTTCCTCCTTCAGCCACATATCTGCCGTCTTCTGTTTTCGGAAGAGGAATAGCCTGAAACTGATCAGGTTTCAATGCTTCTTTATGTTCGGCGAACGAACCAATATTGTGTTGAACCATGGCCACTGCCCCTGTATCGAATCCTGCGATCATTTCTTTATATCCGTTCGTAATATCGCTTTGAGGAGTAAACTTTTTATACAAAGCAAAATACTTTTTCAGGAACTCAACATGCTTTTTGCTATTAATTGTACTCTTTCCGTTTTTAATGAGATCCTTCTCACCTGAGTAAGCATACATTAACCGTTGAAGCTGGAAGGAACCGCCAGCACCACCACGGATGGTATAACCAAAATGATTATTGGCTTTATCTGTTTGCTGTTCAACTGCGGTGAAAAACTCATCCCATGTTTCAGGTATTTTAGTTCCTTTTTCTTTAAACCAGTCGGGGCGTACCCAAAGAATGTCCAGATTTTGAGTGTAAGGAATGCCGTATAGTTTATGATCCGCAACAATATCTTTATTAAATTTCACTGATCCTTCATTAATTTTGTCTTTCTGATCCCATTTATCAAAATACGAATCAAGTGGTAGCAACGCTTCTCTTAAAGCAAATTCAGGAAGCCAGCTGGTTTGAACACTGCCGACGTCAGGGGTATCCTCTGCTGCAATGGATGCATCGTACTTTGTCTTAGCAGAGTCCTTCGGTAATCCAACATATTCAACGTCAATATTTGGGTTTTTTTCTTCGAATCTTTTAATCAATTCTTCCCAAATAGGTGTACGCTGTGGTCCCGCATTTTCATCCCAGAATGTTAGTGTTACTTTTTCATTTGGGTCTGTCTTCTTTTCGTTTGCATTTGCACTTGACTTTTCACTAGAACCGGAACTACAGCCGGCTAGCAATAAGGAAACAGCCATTGATGAGGCAGCAACTGTTTTTAATAATTTTTTGTACACAATAATCCCCCTTATCCTTTGTTTATATATTTTTTCTTAAACCCTAATTAACCTTTGACAGCTCCTCCCATGCCATTTACTAGATGCTTTTGCGCATAGGCAAAAAGGATAACTGCCGGTATTAAAGCGATTACACTTCCGGCTGCTAAAGCACCATAGTTGATATTAAATTCGCCCATCATATAACTCAGGCCAATCGGAAGCGTGAATCTGCCCTGCTGGTTCGTCAACATCAAAGCAATCAAAAATTCATTCCATGTGTAAATGAAGGTAAATACACTTGTTGCAACAATCCCTGGAATTAACAGCGGAAAAATAACATATCGGATTGCTTGTAACCTGTTACATCCATCCATCATTGCAGCTTCTTCAAGTTCACGGGGAACATTCGAAATGAAGCCATTCATTAGTACGGTTGTAAATGGAATCTCTACTGCTGCGTAGGTAATAATTAATGATAGCGGATTGCTGATTAATCCTAAATTTTTAAAAATAATAAACAGCGGGATAATCAGCATAGACCTAGGAATAAATTGAGTACAAAGCAGCATCAAAAGGAATGCCCGTTTTCCCTTAAACTTATATCTGCTTAATGCATATCCAGATAAAGTAGAAAGGATTAACACAATGACAACTGTACATACACCAACTATTAAACTATTTTTAAAATAAGTTGAAAACCCTACATTCGTCCAAGCTGATACGAAGTTTTCAATGGTTGGCGACACAGGGATATATCCAATTGGCCGTTTAACAATATCTCCCTCATGTTTAAAGGCTGTATTTAGTGTCCAATAGAGCGGAAAAAGTGTAAAAGCGAGCATGATAAGGATTGGCAGATTAAAGGTGAATAACCGGTCAACTCTTTTCTTTGTTTTATTCAACTTAATTCCCCTCCCTTTCATATCGTGTAATGCGTAAGTAAACTGATGCAAAAATGAACAAAATTCCAAATGCGACAACCGTCAATGCTGATCCATATCCAAAATTAGAGCCGTGGACTGCTTGCTCCGCAATATACATGGTTAATGTAGTTGTACTATGTGCAGGACCGCCGCCTGTGAGGTTGAAGAGAAGGTCCACGTTATTAAACTCCCAAATCACTCTGAGTAAGGTTGTCAACACAATGGTATTTTTTAGCTGTGGAAGTGTCACATGCCAGAACGATTTTATCCGTCCCGCTCCATCTACTTTTGCAGCCTCATAGAGTTCTTCTGGAATGCTTTGCAGAGATGCAAGTAAGGTGATGGCAAAGAATGGAATCCCCCTCCAGAGCTCAGCAATGATTACTGCCATGAATGCGGTCCCACTGTCAGCAAGCCACGCTTTATTCTCACTAATGATTCCAAGTTTGATTAGTAGATCATTGATAACACCCATGTGTTCATTAAACATTAGCGACCACATGACAGAGGCTAAAACCCCCGAGATAGCCCAGGGAACAAAAGCCGCTGCCCTAATTATTCCTCTAAATTTGAATTTTTGATTTAGAAGAAGCGCTGCAGCTAACCCAAATACCAACTGCAATCCTACTTGAGAAACTACCCATTTAACCGTGTTCAGCAAGCTGGGTAGAAATAATTTGTCATCCGTAAAGATTTTTTTGAAGTTGGCTAAACCAGCAAAACCATTATAAAAGGGGGCGGAAATATCGTAATTCTGAAGGCTGTAGTAAAATACCGTTCCGATTGGATAGAATAAGAAGGTTACAATCATCAATGTTGACGGCAGAATAAACAAATAAGGAATCCATTTTTCAATTTTAATTTTTTTAGAAGGTTTTTGATTTTGAGTAGCAACAATTTGAACTTCCAGCTCTTGTCGTAGATTCATAGAATGGATCCTCCTTTCTTGTTTTTTATTCTAATCGAAAACGCTTTCAATAAGAATTCAAAATTTTTAGGTAAATGTTTGATATTTTTATCTGTTTAAAAATATTTTTTTTCTATATGACTTTTCCTGAAAAATAAAAATAGTCCATTCCTCTGCAGGAATGAACTCTATCACTTTATCTGTTAAAGGTTTTTCCAGTTCCGGGACAAGAGGAACTAGAGCATTATACTAGCAAATAAACTCGTTCGGGCCTGCCTACGGTTCCATAGGACAAATCAGCTTCTATTTTTTCAATTGATACTAAATGTTCCAGATACCTTCTCGCAGTCGTTCGACTTACTCCTACCTCATTAGCAACCGTTTCTGCTGTAAGTCCTGTTTTCACTTTTCCGAGTACTTCAATAACTTTTTCAAGAGTAAGCGGATCGATGCCTTTCGGAAGGTAAGCCTTTTCATTACTTGCGTTATCGTTATCTTTCCGTAGAAGACGATCTACTTCCTGCTGTGACACTTGATAATTTTCTCTTTTTAATTTGATAAGTTTTCCGTGATAATCTTGATATCTTTGTAAGGACTGTTTAAATCGTTCAAAAATGACTGGTTTAATAATGTAATCAAATACACCTAACCTAATCGCTGATTGGACCTGATCAATTTCTTTGGCTGCCGTAATCATAATACAATCAATTTGTTTTGTTTGCATTTTTGTTTCTTTCAATAATTCTATTCCATTCATATCTGGAAAATATACATCTAAGAGAATTAGATCAGGCTGCAGCACTTCCATTAGCGTTTTTGCTTCCATATAAGTCGCTGCAATTCCAACAGGTTGAAAGCCATCAATCAGGTCAAGAAATCGTTTCTGAATTTCGGCAATTCTCATATCGTCTTCAACTATTAACACTTCGATATCTTTGTTCCCCTTCATATACTATCCCCCTGCACTTTGGTATGGCCACCGTAAAAATCGTCCCTTCTCCCTTTGTTGATGAGAATGTGAGATAGCCTCCTAAGTCATCAATGGCTCTTTGTGCCAAACTGAGCCCAATCCCGGAATTACTGTTTGTCTTTTTAGTAGAAAAACCAGGTTTAAATATTTGAGTCTGAACCTTGAAGTCGATTCCAACTCCATTATCCTCTACCTCAATGATTAATTCTTTTCCTAGATCCGTTAAGAATAATGACACTCTTTTATGATCCTTTTGACTTTCTCTCACGGCCTCAAAAGCGTTGTTGATTAAATTGCCGATAATCGTCACTAACATATCACGGCTGATTTCAGCAGGAACATCTTTAAAACTGCTGCCACGATCAATGGAAAGATCAATTTTCAATTCGCTGGCAAGACTGACCTTACCTAAAATAAATCCAGCAATAATTGGATCGGGTATTTCTTTCATCAAAAATTGGATAAACCCTTGAGCGACATCCACTTCCTTTGCGATAAAATCAATCGCTTCTTTATAGGAACCAAGCTGAATAAGGCCAAGCAGTGTATATAACCGGTTCGAATATTCGTGTGTTTGTGCCCGTAATCCCTCTGCATAGGCTTTAATATGCGATAACTCCTTTAATAGGATGGAAAGCTCTAACTTATTCCGAAAACTTGCTACGGCTCCAATTACTTTTTTACTTTTATCAAAGATAGGAATACGGTTGGCCAAATAAACTTCGCCACCAATGAGAATTTCCTGATCATATTCAGCTTTACCTGACCTTACAACATCATAAAGTTGTGTATTTTCAAGCACGTTATCTATTCGTTTACCACGTAAGAGAATTTCACTTGGTACACCTAAAATAGAATGAGCGGTCTCATTAACGACCGTAATTCTTCCTTCCGTATCGATGGCAATGATCCCTTCGTGGATGGACTCGAGTATCGCATGCTTCTCTTGATACATCCACGCAATCTCTTTTGGTTCAAGACCAAAAATCGCCCTTTTTATATTTAGTGAAATTAGTAAGGCAGCGATTAGACTTCCTATTAATATTATTAAAGTGGTTAGAAAGACTTTTTGCTGTAATTTCGAAACTTCCTTTTGAATATCTGTTTGGAGATAGCCTACAGATACCACACCAATTACATTTCCCCCACTAATGATAGGTGCTTTTCCTCGGAGTGAAGGACCAAGTGTACCAGTTGATTCGGATATAACCGATTCACCATTAAAAACACGGCCATTATCACCGCCAACCATTTTTTGCCCGATTCGATTTGGATTTGGATGAGAATAACGTATTTCGTAACGGTTACCCACTACTATAAATTCGGCACCAACTTGTTTTCTAATTTTTTCTGCAACCGGCTGAATTCTGGCAGAGGGATTATCTGAATGAAAAGCTGCTTGAATATCTGGCATATTTGCAATTGTTTGAGCAACAGATAATGCCTTCGTGCCAATCTCAGATTTAAGATTAGACTCCAAAATATGTTTAAAGGTAAATTCTATAATCGTCCCCATAATGATAATTAATATTGATATTCCTAGCATTAACTTTGTATGTAAACGCATCCAAACACCCCTATCTCCATTATATAAAAAAAACTCCTTATTAAAAGGAGTTTTTGAACTATTATAAAAATTTACCCTTCCACATTGATAATAACATCCTTGCCTCTTTTCTTCATCAGAAATGGAATGACTAACCAAAGGGCGGTAATAAGCAGAAAAATCAGCGAAATCGGGCGGGTAAAAAATACACCGTAATCACCATTGGAAATCGTTAAAGCTCTTCGTAAATTATTCTCAACCATTGGCCCCAAGACAAGCCCAAGCACTAAAGGTGCAATCGGATAGTCGTTTTTACTGAGGAAATATCCGAAAAGCCCGCATCCAAGCAGAAGCAAAAGATCATTAGTTGAAACCTGCACAGCGTAAACCCCAAATATCGAGACAGCAATAATCATCGGGATTAAATATTTTTTAGGTGTTTGGATGATTTTCGCAAATACTTTCACAAGCGGTAAATTGAGAATTAACAGCATGATGTTCCCGATAAACATACTGGCAATTAACCCCCACGCAACTTGAGGATGATCTTCAAATAATAACGGACCAGGCTGGACGTTATACATCATAAGCGCACCCATTAGAATCGCTGTTGTTCCTGAACCAGGGATTCCTAGCGTTAATAACGGAATCATTGCCCCGCCAGATGCTGCGTTATTAGCCGATTCCGGTGCTGCTACACCAGCAATGGTACCTGTTCCAAATTTGGAAGGATTTTTAGAAATTCTCTTCTCAAGTAAATAGGAAAAGAAAGAAGCGAGCGTTGCACCGGCTCCGGGTAAGATTCCAACGAAGAAGCCTAGTATGGAACCGCGGGCAATCGGTCCAACGGACTCCTTAAATTCCTCCTTGGATGGAAGTAAATTGTTAATTCTAGCAATCTCCCCATCCTCCTCTTCTTTTTCCAAAATCGTTTTGAAAACTTCACCAAGCGCAAACAATCCAACGGCCACCGTTAAGAATTCAATGCCTTGAAAGAGCCATGGGATATCAAAGGTAAATCGAGCAATCCCTGAAACTGTATCAATTCCAATTGTTCCTAGTAATAATCCACAAACGGTCATAATTAAAGCTTTGGTTACTGATTTACCAGCAAGTCCACTCACCGCACCTAATCCCAATAACATTAAGGAAAAATATTCAGCGGGACCAAATTTAAGTGCTATATTTGATAATGGTTTTGCCAGTGCAATTAAAGCGACTAACGTCACAATTCCTGCTACAAATGAACCAATAGCTGCAATGGATAAAGCACTGCCTGCTCGGCCTTTTTTGGCCATTTGATATCCATCCAAGGTGGTGACCACAGAAGATGATTCCCCTGGTGTATTTAGTAGAATGGAAGTAGTGGAACCGCCATACATGGCTCCATAATAAACGCCTGCTAATAGAATAATAGCACTTGTGGCGGCCTGTTCGGGCGGAAGCCCGCCTGTAATGGACGCTGTGACAGGAATCAGCAATGCTACCCCGCTCATTGGTCCGATCCCCGGAAGTACCCCAACGGCCGTTCCAATTAAAACGCCAACAAAGGCAAATAGGATATTATACCACGCAAGTGCTGTACCAAATCCTTGCAATAAATAATCGAGTGTACTCATCTTTGCACCCCTTCTAGAGATTCAAGTCTACATATTAAAACCAGATGGGCCATCCTGGGAGTGTCCCCTTTAAGACATCTACAAATAAGAAATAAACGATTCCGGAGAAAGCGGCTGAAATTATAATAGAAGGAATCAACTTTTTACGTTCCATGGTTTGAAAACAAACGACCAAAAAGAGAAAAGTTGTAATCACATAGCCAACCGATTCCAAGGTTAAGATATAAAGTAGAGTAGCGATAAAAATGATGATGAAGGGCTTGTACTGTAATTCCTCTTTGCTGCCCTTTTCACTCTGTTTTACAAATGTTTCATAGAATAATCGGATACTTAATAAAACCAGTAAAATCCCAAGAATAAATGGAAAAATATCAGGACCAACTACACTTCCATAGGAAGAGCTCGAAATATGCTTACTTCCAATCATAAAAAGGATACCGACAGTTAAAAACACGATAGAAGCGATGCGATCAAATTTTATCTCCATAGAGATACCTCCTATAAAAATAGGGAGGAGAAAATAACTCCTCCCCTTCCTGCTTACTTCTGCATCCCTAACGCAGTTAATAATTGTTCAACCTGCTTATTTTGATCCTCTAAGAATTTTTTGAAGTCAGTGCTGTTTTTGTACTCTAATTCCCAGCCTTGTGTCTGTACTTCTTGCTTCCATTCAGGAGTTTGAACTAATTTATCAATGGTTTTTTCCCAATATGTTTTTGCTTCCTTTGACATTTTTTCTGGTCCAAAAATACCGCGCCAAATCGTAAACTCTGCGTCAACACCTTGTTCTTTTGCTGTTGGAACATCTTTAAAATCGCCAGTTAATCGTTCATTAGATGTAATAGCTAGTACTCTTACTTTTCCTGCTTTTAAGAACTCTTTCACACTTGAAGCATCCGTCCCGATAACATCCGCATTTCCGCCAAGAAGTGCTGTAATGGCTTCGCCTCCGCCATCGTAGGAAACGTATTTAATTTTGGTTGGATCTACACCATACTTATAGGCAGGTAGAATAGAAATTAAATGGTCCATCGAACCTGGCGCGGAACCCCCTGCAAAAGTTAATTTTGTTGGATCTTTTTTCACTTCATCTAACACTGATGTTAAATCCTTAAATTTGGAATCCGTTTTGACCACAATTGCCCCATAATCTTTGGTCAACTGTGCAAGCGGGGTAGTATTTTTATAACCGTAAGGACTATTTCCTTCTTTTTTGAGGTTGTTGATAATAATTGGCGGTGAACTAACAAAGAGCATTTCGTTATTTTCAGCTTGCTGGGTCGCATATTCGGCCATAAAGACTGCGCCGCCCCCACCCGGCTTGTTCTCCACCGTCAATGGCTGATTGACTAGTTTAGTCTCGCTCAAAACCTTTGTAAAGGAACGGGCAGTTAAATCCCATCCACCACCTGCACCAGATGGAGCAACTACTGAAATCGCCTTCGTCGGATAGCCGGTGCTTTCCTCTTTCTTTGCAGTATTTGAGCCTGTAGTTTCTTTACTGCTGCTACTGCTGCAAGCCCCTAGACCTAATGCCAGAGCACCTGCACACATCACCGCTGAAATTTTTTTAATAGAAAACATTTTAACATTCCCCCTTGTAACCGTTTTCTTAATTTTACAAGTTTTATGAATCTTTTAAATATTATCCATTTAAGTCTCATTAAAAACTTAATCATCATTTTGTTCATAAAGTTCACGATTGTCTTTTATATACGAATGGAAAATAAAAAGTCCCCCATTTTGTTAAAATGTACCCGATAGAGTAGACACTTAAAAAAAGTCCTCTATCGGGTACTTTTTTGTATACTTAAGAAAAACGGAATTGGGGAAAC
>Ga0308175_100000951_pt1 | contig 19182 bp, 24 predicted proteins | sample PhyCR1_3_FD_203893 | JGI IMG/M metagenome (GOLD analysis project Ga0308175, IMG submission 203893) | Soil microbial communities from UC Gill Tract Community Farm, Albany, California, United States - DLSLS.C.R1 | ecosystem: Environmental > Terrestrial > Soil > Agricultural land | place: USA...
AAGGCGTTCATGTCGAAGCTCATTCGTCCAGCTCCCTCGCGTCGAAGGTGCTCTTCATCAGCTCGACGACGTCCTCCTCGGTGGCCGGCGCGTCGTCGTCTGAGTGCTCATGCCCACGTTCGCCGAGCGCGAAATCGACCGCGAGCTTCCTGCCCGTCACCTCGTAGAGCGCCTCGCGCAGCATCGCCGCGTTCTTCGGGTCCTCGGCGAGCTTCAGGTGGAACGACGCCGTCTGGGGAAACTCGAGCGTCAGCGTGTCGCCGGCCAGCGCCGACGGGTGCGCCTCGGCGAGCGTCTTCCCGATCGGGATCGACCGCGACTCGACCGCGGGGAGAATCGTGCGACGCCACGCTTCCTGGAGTTGTTCCAACTCGACGCGCAACGACTCCGATTTCGGTTCCCGCTGCGGGACTGATTCTTCCGTTGCGCTAGTGGCAACGAGCGTTTCGCTGGGAGAACGCTCTCCCTCCTCCAACCTGTCGAGGCGAAATGCGATGGACTCCCGTGATAGGTCTGAAGAGGCACGCGTGACCTTGACGAGCGCGAGCTCCAAAGGAAGACGTGGATCCCCACCCTGCCGCATGTCGTCGACCGCGACGGCGAGGAGATCGATGAGCCGGACGACGGTCGCCGGTGGCAGCTGGTTCGCCTGCTCGCGCAGGCGCTCCTTCGCCTCTTCGGTGACCGGAATGGACTCCGGGACCTCGTGCATGTGCTGGACGAGCAGCAGGTGGCGCAGATGCTCGAGCAGGTCGGTGACGAGCCGGCCGAGATCCTGCCCTTGCGACGAGAGCTCTTCGAGGAAGAGGAGCGCCTCGGCCGTCTCGCTCGCCGCGACCATGTCGACGAGGCGGAACAGCACCTCGTCCTCGACGGCGCCGAGCAATTGCAGGACGTCCTGCACGGTGATCGTGCCGCCGGTGGCCGCGGCGAGCTGGTCGAGCGTCGACTCGGCGTCGCGGTAGGCCCCGCGGCCGCCGCGCGCGATCAACGCCAACGCTGCGTCCGGCACGTCGATCTCCTCGCCGTCGGAGATCAGCCGCAGCTTGCGCACGAGATCGGGGAGGCGCGGCCGCTGGAAGACGAACGTCTGGCAGCGTGAGCGCACGGTCGCGAGCACCTTCTGCAGCTCCGTCGTGCAGAACACGAACATGAGGTGGGGCGGAGGTTCCTCGATCAGCTTCAGGAGCGCGTTCCATGCGGCCTCGGTCAGCTGGTGGGCCTCGTCGAGGATGTACACCTTGTAGTGGCCTTCGACCGGCTGCAGCACGACGCGGTCGCGGATGTCGCGGATGTCGTCGATGCCGCGCTGCGACGCTGCGTCCATCTCGATCACGTCGAGCGAGGTGCCGTTCGCGATCGCGACGCATGCGTGGCACGTGCCGTCGGGGGTCGGCGTCGGGCCGTGCGCGCAGTTGACTGCCTTCGCGAGGATGCGCGCGAGCGACGTCTTGCCGGTCCCGCGCGGGCCGGCGAACAGGTACGCCTGGCGCACCTTGCCTTGCGCGACCGCGTTCGTCAGTGTCCGGACGACCGCTTCCTGCCCGACCACCTCTGCGAAGGTCTGGGGGCGGTACTTGCGGTAGAGCGCTGCCACGGGTCGATTGTCGCAGTTAGGAGGTGGTCGCGACCGGCGCATCGGCCACGAACGGCGGTCCCGGCTCCGATGCCTCCTCGGCGTGGGCGGCGTTCAGCAGTGGGAGCCGCAGCTCGAAGACGGCGCCGCCGCCCGGCGCATTCCGTGCGGCGCATGAACCGCCGTGGGCGCGCGCGATCGCTGTGGCGATCGAGAGGCCGAGCCCGACGCCGCCCTCTCGACGGGACCGGGAGAGATCGGCACGGGCGAACCGCTCGAAGATCCGCTCGAGCACGGCCGGGTCGATCCCGGCTCCGCCGTCGGAGACGGACAGCACGACGTCGTTCGTCTCCCCGCGCGCGGAGAGCTCGATCAGGTCGTACTCGGCGGTGTGTTGCACGGCGTTCTCGAGCAACGCGTCGAGCGCCGCGCGGAGCCAGGTCTCGTCGGCGTACAGCACAACGTCGACGACGGGGCCGAGACGCCAGGCGCGAGGCGCGACGTCCGCCCACCGCATCACGACGTCTTCGACCAGCGTGACGAGGGGTACCGGCCCGCGGTCGAGCCACTCACCGCGCTCAGCCCGCGTGAGCAGCAGGATGCGGTCGATCAGCCGCTCCATCCGGGTCAGCTCCTCCGAGACGACGTCGATCTCGCGGTCGTTCGGACCGAGTCGCCGCGCCAGCAGGTCGAGATGCCCACGCGCGATCGTGACCGGCGTGCGAAGCTCGTGCGAGACGTTCTGGACGAGGCGTTCCTGCTGCTCGAGCAATGCGGCACGCTCGCCCGCGAGCTGCTCGACGGTCTGGTGCATCAGCGCGCGCCGTCGCGCGTGCCACACCATTGCGAGGAACATCGCCGACATCAGCGGCACCTCGAACAGCTCGCCCCAGAGCTGCAAGCCCTCGAACGCATCGGCGAGGATCGAGGCGCCCGTGCCGATGAGGACCGCCCCGAGGACGATCCCGGTCACGGCGGGCGACCACACCCGGAAGCCGTACAACAACGTCAACGTGATCCAGATCACGTGGAACGGGATCGTCTCCCAGGACGGCCAGCCGATCATCGCTGCCAGGCAGACGACGGCCAGAACGCCCCAGGCGATCTCGACCTTGTTAGGCGGCCACGCGATAGCCGGCATTCCTCACCGTCTCGATCGTCTCGGTCGAGCCGAGCTTCTTCCGTAGCCGCCGCACGCAAACGTCCACGACGTTCGATCCCGGATCGAAGCTGTACCCCCAGACCTCGGAGAGCAGCCGTTCGCGGCTCACGATCTCGCCCGGATGACACACGAGGTGGTACAGCAGGCGAAACTCGCGGTCGGAGAGATCGACGTTACGCTCGCCGACCTGCGCCCGGCGGCGCGCAAGGTCGAGCTCGATGGAGCCGGCGCGGATGCGTGAGCCGCCGAGCGGATCGCCGCCACGCCGGACGTGCACCCTCACGCGCGCCACGAGCTCGTCGAACGAGAACGGCTTCGCCAGGTAGTCGTTCGCGCCGAGATCGAAGCCGCGCAGCTTCGTCGGCAGGTCGGAACGCGCGGAGAGGATGAGCACCGGGACGTCGCCTCGTGCCTGCCGAAGCTCCGAGAGCACGCGCAAGCCGTCGAGTCGCGGCAGCAAGAGGTCGAGGATCACGAGCTCGTAGGCGCCGTCGAGCGCGCGTCGGAGCCCGACCGCTCCGTCTTCGGCGGCGTCGACGACGAAGCCCTCTGCCTCGAGCCCAAGTCGCAGAAAGTCGAGGATCTTGGGCTCATCCTCGATGACGAGAATGCGCATCCCCGGGCCGACCCTACAACGCCGGCCCGGGCGATGTCACGAGTGCTCGACCTGTGAAGAGATCCCTGTGGCGCGGCTGAGAGATGACGCAGAGATGACAGTTTCGTCAGAAACACGGCGTTTTCGTTCGTGACTCGATATATCGGCGTCCGGTGGGCGCGAAGATTGCGATCCTCGTCGCTGCGGTCGTGGCGGTCGCCGTCGCGATCGGCTTCTACGTCGGGTTCCTGACCGGCGGGCCGACGCCGTACCGGCCGCCGGCCGGCAGCGCCTCCGGCGGTCGCAGCGTCGACCTGACGCTGCAGACCGTGGCCGCCGTCGGCTCGAAGCTCGCGCCGAACAAGAACTGGGTGTCGTACCTCGTGCGCGAGAACGGGGTCTGGCACCGGAGCACCGTGTGGACGTTGCCCGCGAACACGCTCGTGCACGTCACCGTCTACAACTTCGACGGGCAGAGCGGACTTCGGAACCCGTTCCTCGCGCAGGCGCGCGGCGTCGTCGGCGGGACCTTCGCGATCAACGGCAAGACGACCTCGACGATCGACCCTGACGCCGCGTCGCACACCTTCGCGATCCCGAGCCTCGGCGTGATCGTCCCGATCCTGGGCATTGCCGACGATGCCCCGCAGCAGTGCGACTACGCGCCGTGCCCGATGTCGAACGCGCACGAGACGATCACGTTCACGTTCCGGACGGGGAAGAAGGGTCACTACCGGTGGCAGTGCTTCGTGCCGTGTGCGGCTGGGTTCGTCTACGGCTTCGGCGGCCCGATGCAGACGGTCGGCTACATGGATGGGTACGTCAATGTGGTCTAGCTCGAGTCACGGCAGGCGCATCGCGGCCCTGACCGTGATCGGAACCGCGATCGTCCTGCCGCTCGTGGTGTTCGTGCTGGGTCCGAACATGCCGCCGGGGAAGGGCACGGCGGTAGCGGCGGGCCAGGTGACCGACAACACTGTCCTGCTCGTCGTGATGACGCCGTTCACCGTGTTCATCCTCGTCTACCTCGCCTACGCGCTGGTCGTGTTCAGGGCCGCGAAGGACGAGGGCCTTGTCGACGGGCCGCCGGTGCGCGGCCATTTCAAGTCGCAGGTGGCGTGGCTCGCGACGACGACCGCCGCCGTCCTCTTCCTCGCGATCTTCGGGACGACCGAGTTGCTCGCCGACAACGGCGCCGGCGGTGGCGGCGGCCCGAACCCCGTTGCGAAGCCGAGCGGTCCGGTGCTGCCCGTGCAGGTGATCGCGCAGCAGTGGGAGTTCACGTTCCGCTATCCGACGTACGGCGGCGTGGAGACGGCCTCGCTGGTGCTGCCCGCCGGCCGCCAGATCGCGTTCCACGTGACGTCGCTCGACGCCATCCATTCGTTCTGGGCGTACGAGCTCGGGGTGAAGGCAGACGCGAACCCGGGCGTCGACAACGTCGCGTACGTTCGGACGAAGAAGCCGTCCACGTTCCAGATCCGCTGCGCCGAGCTCTGCGGCCTCTGGCACGGCTACATGTCGGACACGGGCCGCGTCGTCAGCCCGGACGCGTTCTCGACGTGGATCGCCGCCCGGCGCCGCCAGTTCGCACCGGTCCGCAAGTACCTGCCGAAGTACGCGACGTCATACGCCCCCGACCCGACCTTCCGCGCCGGATGAAGCTCCGTCGCCTGATCGGCTTCAACCTCCTGACGGCGGTTGTGCTCGGAATCGTCGGCTTCTACGTCGGCTGGTGGCTCGGGCATCTCGTCAAGGCGTCAAGCCTCGACTACTTCGACGACACGGGTCAAAACGACATCGCGCTCTTCGTCGCGTACTTCACGGGCGTCGTCGGGTTCCTCGTCGGCCTCGGCTTCGCGAACTACCCGATCCAACGCATGCTGGGCAAGCCGCCGTCGCTTCGCGAGAAGGAGACGGAGGGGGCGGCGCGCTACTTCGGGTTGTGCACCGACCACAAGGTGGTGGGGATCCAGTACCTGATCGGGATCGGCGCGTTCATCTTCATCGGCGGCCTGAACGCGATGCTCATTCGCTTCGAGCTACTTCGACCGACGCACCTGGCGTGGAACGGGAACAACTACCTGACGCTCGTCAGCCTCCACGGCACGATGATGATGGGGATGATGACGAGCGGGATCCTCGGCCCGTTCGCGAACTACTTCTTGCCCTTGATGATCGGTACGCGCCGCATGGCGTTCCCGCGGATCGAGGCGCTCACCTTCTGGCTGCTGATGGCGGCCGGCACGATCCTGATGACAGCGCTCGCGTTCGGCGGCTTCCCGACCGGATGGACGGGCTACGCGCCGCTGTCCGAGCAGTCGAACATGGGCATGGACGCGTACATCGCCTTCTTCGCGCTCGTCGGCCTGTCGATGACGTTGCTCGGGCTCAACATGCTCGCGACCGTGATCACGATGCGCGCCCCAGGTCTCTCGTGGAGCCGGCTGCCGATCTTCGTGTGGGGCTCGGTGACGACGTCGGTGCTGATGCTGCTCGCAGCGCCGGTCCTCGTCTCGGCCCTCTTCATGCTCGCTCTCGACCGCACCGCCCAGACGGGGTTCTTCAACGTGCAGGCGGGCGGCAGCCCGTATCTGTACGAGAACCTCTTCTGGGTCTTCGGTCATCCCGAGGTCTACATCCTCGCCCTGCCCGGAATGGGGATCCTGCTCGAGATCCTGCCGGTGTTCGCACGCAAGCCCCTCTGGGGCTATCGGCTCGCGGTCACCGGAATGGTCGGGATCATGATGCTCAGCTTCCTCGTCTGGCAGCACCACCTGTTCGTGAGCGGCATCAACGCCGACCTGCGCCCCTTCTACATGCTCTCGACGGAGCTCATCTCGCTTCCGACCGGCTTCATCTTCGTCTGCGCGCTCGGCACGCTCTGGGCGGGGCGAATACGGCTCACGGTTCCGATGCTGTTCGCGTTGGCGTGGATGTTCAACTTCCTGGTCGGCGGGTTGTCGGGTGTCTTCCTCTCGGACGTCCCGAGCGACGTGACGACACACGGCAGCTTCTTCTCGATGGCGCACTTCCACTACACGATCATGGGCGGCTTGCTGTTCACATTTTTCGGTGCCATCTACTTCTGGTTGCCGAAGATGACCGGATTCGAGCTGAACGAGCGTCTCGGCAAAGTGCATTTCTGGGTGATGTTCCTCGCGTTCAACTCGACGTTCGGGCCGTTGCTCGTGATCGGCTTCCTCGGGCAGCCGCGGCGCGTCGTGACCTACGCGGGCTACCTCCAGGGCGCGAACGTGTGGGTCTCCGTCTCCGCGTTCGTGCTCGGCGCGTCGATGCTCGTCTTCCTCGCGAACCTGATCTGGACGCAGGTCTTCGTCCGGACGCCGGCTGCCGCGAACCCGTGGGGCTCGAAGTCGATCGAGTTCCAGCTTCCGTCGCCGGTCCCGGTGCACGACTTCGACCGGATCCCGACATTCGGGCCTGACCCCTATCCATACGGCGGCATCGAAGGCACCCGCCCGGTGGCCGTTCCCGCGAGGCCGACGGCGTGAGCGAGTTCGCGCAGCACACGACCGACTACGGGGTCGTCGAGCAGGAGCCGCCGGCAACCGTCGAGCGCAACCTGGCGATCGGATCGCGGCTCTGGGCGAGCTCGCTCGTGTTCTTCTTCTTCGCGTTCCTGTTCGCCTACTTCTACCTGCGCTCGCTGAACGAGGACCGACTGTTCAAGCCGAAGGGCGTGCACGCGCCGCAGGGCTGGGGGGTCGCGATCGTGATCTGCCTCGTCCTCAGTGCAGCGCTCCTGTATCTCGGCGGAGTCGACCAGCGCGCCGATCGGCGCCCGGCGTGGCGGCTGAAAGGGCTCGGCACGCTCGTCCTCGGCCTCGCAGCGATCGTGTTGCAGATCATCGCCTGGGCGAGCATCGGCTTCGGCCCGACGGACGGCGGTTATGCGTCGGTGTACCTCGGCTGGACGGGCCTGTACACGATCTTCCTGTTCGGCACGCTCTACTGGCTGGAGACGTGCCTCGCGCTCTCGTACCGCTTCCGCGGCGAGCCGTTCGGGAGGGCCGAGGTCGCGCCGGGCGATGCATCCGGCGATGCAGATCGTGAGGCCCACGACATCGCGAACCCGGTGCACCTGAACATCTCCGAGGTATCGGCGCTCACGTTCACGTGGACGACGCTCGTCGCGATCGGCGTCGTCACGTGGTTCGTGCTGTACGTGCTCTGAGATGGCCTTCGAGTGGCCTCTCGTCGGGCTGCTGGTTGCCGCTGTCCTGTACGCGCTCGGCCGGCGGGAGCGTGACGGCCTTCGCCGCGACGCCTGCTTTTACGGCGGGCTGCTCGTGATCGTGGCGGCGATCGACTCGCCGATCGACGGGTACGCCGATCGTCTCTTCTGGGCCCACATGGTCCAGCACGTGTTGCTGACGATGGTTGCGCCGCCGCTGATCCTCCTCGGTCGTCCGTGGCCGCGCTCGGTGCGGGCGCTGCCGCTGGGCGTTCGGCGAGTGATCGCTCGCAGCCTGCACGCGTGCCGGGCATTCGCAGCGCCGCTCGTCGCGTTCGTCCTCTTCAACGGAGTGTTGCTCGCCTGGCATGTGCCGGTGCTGTTCGACCTGACGCTGCGGAGCGAAGTCGTGCACGATCTCGAGCACGCGCTCTTCTTCGTCACGGCGCTGCTGTTCTGGACGCATCTCACGCCGACGTCGCGGCGGCCGCGCCTCGGGGCAGCGGAGCGTGTTGCGTACGGTGTCGGTGCGATCCTCGTGAGCTGGGTACTCGCAATCGTGCTCGGTTTCGCGTCTCATCCGCTCTACGGGCACTACGCCGCGCTCGCACACCGGCCGGGCGGGCTCTCCGCGCTCGCCGACCAGCAGCTCGCGGCGGGGATCATGTGGGTGCCCGCGTCGATCCCGTTCACGATCGCGGTGCTCGTCGCCGCGTACGACCTGCTCGAGCCGTCCAAGACGGCAGTGGTGCCCGACCTACGACCGAGGGAGACCTGATGCTCGCTTCGTTCCTCACCGCGTCCCTGCTCTCGTTGCTCCTGCCCGTCGGCCTGCTCGTGCTGGTCGGGATCTGGTGGACGGTCGCCGGACGCCGTCGCGACGAGGTCTGACGCTGCGCACGGCATTCGTTCTCGCCGTCGCTTCTGCCGCCTTCGTCGGCGTTGCCGTCGGCGTGCTCCTGCACAACGAGTTCGGCTCCTCGCGCGCGCTCGCCCGTCCAACCCTCCCGGCGTTGTACGGAGAGGCGACCTGGCGGAGTGGCGAGGTGCCCGCGCCGCCGGTTCGGCTGCGCGACCAGCACGGGCGAGTCGTGCACCTGACCGCACTGCGCGGACGTGCCGTCGTGCTCGCGTTCATGGATTCGTTGTGCACGTCCGAGTGCCCGATCGAGGCAGCGCAGTTCGCAGCTGCCCTGCGGCCGCTCTCGGGCTCCGAGAAGCCGCAGCTCGTCGTCGTGAGCGTCGACCTCGCCGACACACCTGCGACGGTGGCTAAAGCGGCGCGCAAATGGCACCTGCCCGCCGGGTTCGAGTGGTTGCTCGGCACGCATTCCCAGCTGGCGGCGGTGTGGCGTGCCTACGGGATCGAGGTGCGCCCGACCAAATCGGGCGACGTCGAGCACAGCGATGCGTTCTACGTCATCGACCGCAACGGCGACGAGCGGGCGGGGTTCCTGTCGCCGTTCATTCCGGGTCTGCTGACGCGCGACCTCCGGCGGCTCGCAACGACCTAACGCGGGAAGCGCTCGCCGGCGCGAATCGCGATCGGCAGCCGGTTGCCCGGCGGTGCGAGGGGGCAGACCCAGCGCGGGTCGTAGCAGCAGGACGGGTTGTAGGCGAAGTTGAAGTCGAGGACGAGCAAGCCGTCCTCGCTGCCGAGGTCGGAGCCCTTGACCGTGTCCAGCAGATAGCGCCCGGCACCGTAGGTCTCCTCTCCGCTCGTCGCGTCGGCGAAGCAGAGGTACACGCCGCCTCCGTACCCGTCCAGCCAGTACAGGTCCAGGGACTGCTCGCGGCCGTCCAGCTCGAAGGCGGCACGGGCGAAGCGGGTGAACGAGTACGGGTGGTCGCCCGACGTAGCGATCTCGCGCCGCGCGCGCTCGGCCGGCTCGACCGCGGCGAGCACGCGTAGCCCCGCGTCGTAGTCGAAGTAGGGGAGACCGGTGAAGCCCGCGCGCGTCTCTTCCGGGAGCGGTGTCTGCGGGTGCGCGGCGAAGAGATCGTCTCGCGTCGCGCGCCATAGTTCCCACGCCTGCCGCGGATCGGTCGTGCTGCGAACCTGCGCGTACAACTCGAACACGCGGCGCTTCCAGTCGAGGAGATCGAGCTCGTCCAGGGCACGAGTGTAGTGTCGGCCGGCCGATGCAGGGCGAGGCCGAACCGCTGCCGCTCGAGGTCGCGCTCGTCTGGGCGCTCTCCCTGCTCGACGCGGTCGCGATCCTCGTCACGTACTCGCGCCTCCCGGCGCACGAGCTGTACCACGTCTCGGGGTCCGGGCTCGAGGGCGGGCTCAGCCGTGTGCTGGTCGACTCGAACTTCCCGACCGCGCTCGTCGCGATCGCGATTCTCCTCGTGCTGGTCGACCGGCTGCGGCGGCTCCGTGTCGTTGCGGTCGTGGGGATCGTCCTATGCACGCCGGTCTTCCGGCCCGGTGTGGTCGACGAGGCGAACCTCGACGCGCGCCCCGTGAACGCGATCGCAGGGGCCGGCGTCCTCGTTGCGCTCCTGCTGTCGCTGCTGTGCGGGTTCCGCGCGTGGTCGCACAACGCGCGCGGCGACGGCTACCGGAACGTCGTCGGGACACTGGCCGTCCTCACCTCGCTGCCGTGGATCTTCGCCGAGCTCGGCTTCTTTCTCGACGGCGTGCCGCTGCTTCGGCGCGTGTTCGAGACCGGTGCGTACCGTGCGCGCGGCGCGGAGGTCGCGGTGCATCACGGCCACCATCACGGGCTCGACGGCTTGCTGCTCCTGCTCACCGCGATCCTGCTCTCACGTGTCGTCCCGAGCGTTCGTGCGCGCAGCCTGCGACTGTTGCTCGCCGTCTACCTCGCGTTGATGGCGGCATACGGGCTCGGCAACCTGGCGAACGACTTCTGGACGGAGCAGATCTGGAAGCGGGGCTGGACGAACTGGCAGTTCCCGGACGTGCTGCAGCCGTCGCTCTCTGTCGGCTGGGGGCTGATCGTGCTCGGCGCCGCGTTGCTGCTCGCGATGAGTATCGAGTCGGCTCACAGTCGTATGGGCAGACTTGCGGGACGACGGAGGTGAACGATGGGAACGATTGTCGTAACAGAGTTTGTCTCACTCGACGGCGTGTTTGAGGACCCCGGCGGAGCCGAGAACTACGAGTACGGCGGCTGGACGTTCGAGTACGACCGCGGCGACGAAGGCAACGAGTTCAAGCTTGACGAGCTGATGGACGCAAAGGTGCAACTGCTCGGTCGCATCACTTACGAGGGCTTCGCGGCGGCGTGGCCCTCGCGCGAAGGATCGTTCGCGGAGAAGCTGAACAACGACCCGAAGGTCGTCGTCTCGACCACTCTCACGGAACCGACGTGGAACAACACGACCGTGATCTCCAGCGGCGTCGTCGAAGAGCTGACGAAGCTGCGAGAGGAAACAGACGGTTCGATCCTCGTCGCGGGAAGCGGCAAGCTCGTTGAGACGCTCCTTGCCGCAGACCTCGTCGACGAGCTGAGGCTGATGGTGTTCCCGACGATTCTCGGGCGCGGCCGGCGGGTGTTTCCCGACGGAATCGATCGGCTGAAGTTCACGCTCGTCGAGAGCCGCACGGTCGGCCCCGACGGTGTGCAGGTTCAGGTCTACCGGCGCGCGGGCTGATCGTTGTCGTCGAGGTAATTCGCCCACGAGTAGAGCGGCAGCTCGGCGAGGGGCTTCGCTTGCGTGGCGTCGTCTTCCTCGCTGGGCGCGGCGGGCTCCGGCACGGGCACGAGCGCCGGCGGAGGAGACGGTTCCACGGCCCTGAGCGCCGCCTTCGCTTCCTGCTTCTGCTGTCGTTCCGCAGCACGCAGCGCCGTTCGCTCGGCCTTCGCCGCTGCTTTCCGTTCCTGCGCTGCGCGCCGCTCCGCGGCCTTCTCCTCGCGCTTTCGCTCACGCTCGGTGTCGACGAGCTCCGCGTCTTCGGCCACCGGCGGCGCCTCGACCCGAGCCGCGGGCGGCGCTTGGACCTGGACGGGACTGCGACGTCGCGCCTCGCGCATGCGTCGCGCGTCGTGGATCCGGCGCTGAGCTTCGAGCGCCCGCAGGAGCTTTCGCTCTTCCTGCATGCGTCGGTCCTCGGCGGTGCCGGTCGAGCCGAAGACGAGCGCGCCGAGCAGGACGGTCAGGATCGCGCCGCCGACGACCAGGAGGACGGAGTGCGACAGCATTTTGCTGCAATCGTGACGTTTCGAACGGCTCCCGGTACCGCCCGAACCGCTAACTAGGAACACGACACTCGGCTAGCCGAGTAGGCTTGATTCGTGGTCAGGTGGCTCCTCGTCTCCTGGGCTGTCAACGCGATCGTCCTCGGGATCGTGGGTTGGATACTGGGATCTGTCACGTTCCACGGCTCGACCTCGACGGTGATCTGGTCGGCGCTCGTCTTCGGGATTCTGAACACCGTGCTCAAGCCGGTGCTGAAGCTCGTGACGCTCCCGATTGCGCTGGTCACGTTCGGACTGGCGTGGTTCTTCGTGTCGATGCTGATGCTCTGGCTGACGCAGAAGATCATCAACGGCTTCGATATCCACGGCTTCTGGAACTACGTCTGGGCGACGATCCTCGTCTGGGCGGTCAACCTCGTCGTCGACGGTCTGTTCCGCAACACGGCCGACGCGGCGACGTCGTGGCGCTAGACGCTGAGACCTTGGTCGCGTAGGGCGGCGGTGCACTCGGGGCAGATGCCGTGAGAAAGGTCGGCCTTGTGGACGAACGTCGGCGCCTGCTCCAGCTTGACCCAGTGATCATCGGCGCGATAGCGGCCGCACCAGGCGCAGCGTGTCGTCACGCCGTGCTCCCGCAGCTGCTCGGCGATGTGAGCAAGGACGTCTGAGTGCTCGAGGAGGTCGTCAGGATCCCCCTCTTTGCCCATGGCTCGACGCTACTTCGCGCCGCCGGCCGGGTCAACGGGCGCCAGGTCGTCCCTCGGTCGAGTGAACTTTGGTGAGGTTCGGTTTGAGCAGGGAAGAAGTCGGCCGTGAGCGACTGGAGCGACCTTGCCGAATGCCTCGTTGAGCTCGACATGGCGATCGAGGACCGGGCGTCGTGGGCGACGAGGCCCGAGGACATCGCAGAGCTCGAGCAACTCGAGCGCTTGCGCGACGACGTTCAGACCGCGCTCGCGGTTCACCACCTGCCGTCCCGATTGCGGCGACGAGTTCGTGAGCGCCATCACTTCTCCGTGATGAAGCCGACGGTCGTCGATCCTCGCGACTGAACCGATGGGGTCGAGGGCTCTGCGGGGGCACCTTGCGCCTACCGGCGCATGGCTCGAAGCACGTCTGCGACGTAATCCACGTCGGCACGGGTGTTGTAGACATGAAACGACACGCGTACCTCGCCTGCCCGGATTGCGGCTGCCACATCGGCGGCCGCGAGCCGTTTGGTCAGTTCGTCGAGAGGGACGTCGACCGGGACACTGACGAATGAGGAACCGGTGGCTTCAACCCCGACACGATCGGCAAGCTCGGAGGCGAGCGTGACACACCAACGGTGCCGCTCCTCTGCGGGGATCGCGTTCAGAAAGCGGAGTGACTCCAGCGCTCCAACCCAGGCGTGCCACGCCAACGAAACATCGAATCGGCGTGCGTCATTCGTTAGTTGAGGAACGTTGCTGCCGTAGTAGCCGCGAGGGTCGACGGACACCCACGATGCGCTGACGGGGGCGTAGACGGGCTGCACGTTCGGCGCCATCCGCGCGAACGCAACTCCGCGCGGGCAGAGCAAATGTTTGTAGGCGGCGGCGAGGACGACATCCAGCCCCCGGTCAGCTGCCTCGATCGGAAGCAGGCCGGCCGAGTGCGTAGCGTCGACGACGACTCGCGCACCGACCGCTGTCGCGCTGGCGGCGACCGCATCAAGGTCCTGGACTGCGCCACCGTTCGACCTGACATGACTCGTCGCCACCACGGTCGTACGCGACCCGACGGCACCAGCGACCTCTCGAAACGGCACCTTGCGCACCCGAGCACCCCGTTTCTCGGCGACGGCAGCCAGTGGAAGAAGCAGCGAATCGAACTCGTCCTCCGGAACGACGATCTCGTCTTCCGGGCCGAGAGCGGCTGCGATCGGGGCGACGCCCACGCTGACCGCAGGCACGAGCGCGATCTCCCGAGCGGGCGCGCCGAGCATCGGCGCGACCTCTTGCCTGCATAGCTCCCCGGCAGGCTCCCAGTCCTCGTCCCACTTCGCAGTCCCCGCCTGCCAGGACCCGAGCGCCCGCTCCAACGCCTCAACCGTTGTCCTCGGAGGCAGACCGAACGTCGCCGAGTCGACGTACGCGCGTCGCCGCGGCTCAAAGAGCGCAAGCACCTCGGGACTGCCCGGAACGAGCTGTGTCACTGACCTACCAACGACGCTCAGTATGTCGACTCGCGCCGAGTAGGTCTTTCGCCGGCTCGGGCTGCCCGACCGTCGGGATTGTGGTGCTTGCATTTGCCCTGGTCGTCGCGGGCTGCGGCAGCGGCGGCTCTCCAGGGGTCGCGACCGTCGCCGCCTCCACGACCAGCACCGAGGGCAGTTCGTCCCCCAACTCCTCGCCGGTGGAGTACGCAAGGGAACAGGCCCTTGCGTACTCGCACTGCATGCGCTCTGCCGGAGTGTCGAGCTACCCCGACCCGAACAGCAATGGAAACCTCGCCAAGGGCAACGCGCAGTCCCTCGATGTCAGCACCTCGCAATACCAAGCAGCCGAGCGAGCGTGCGGGCAGCTGCTACCCGGCAGCGGTAGCGCTTCGCTGACGCAGTGCTTGATGATCGGCGACTGTCCTCGATCCGTAGTAGATCCGGCGCTGGAGAAGGGTCGGAAGTTCGCCCGGTGCATGCGCAGCCACAGGGTCCCGAACTGGCCCGACCACCGTCGATTCTTTGGGGCGGCCCTCCTTTCAGGTCACCAAGGCGGGCATTTCAATCGATGCGACGCGTTCACCGCGGATGCTCTCCAAGATTGGCGAGTGCCAGCGTGAGCCCGGCGCCCTGCTCCTGCGGCAGGAATAAGGCGGAAACCTGACGCTGCCTACCGGGTCACCGAAGCAATACGAGGTCCCGGCCTGGTGTCGGCGTGCTGGCGGCCGCGCTCGGCACGTACGTGTGGCGAACGGCGGAGAGATGTCGCCGTCCTACGGCGATCCGGGGTTTCACTGACGCGTCGAGGATGCCTCGTGAGGAAACTGTTCGGCGCGAAGGAGGTGTCAGATGAAGCTCGGAACGATGCCGCCGCGGGATCTGGCTCTGTTGGCGGTCGCGGTTGTTCTCATGCTCAGTGGTGCCATGACGCTCGTGCTGGATGGCTCGGAGCAGGCATCGCGATCCCTCTGATTACAGCCGGTCTAGCGCTCGTGGGGATTGCCCAGCGTGACCTTCACCGCGAGCACGCCAGGGCTGGAAACGAAAGGAGATCACGTCATGCAAGCCGCAACCCCTCTACCGTTGAGCGCGTCGCATCCGGTGCGCCTCGAAGGACACCTCGAACAGCCGTCACGCTGGCTCTGGCTGGTCAAGTGGGTGCTCCTCGTCCCGCACTTCCTCGTTCTCGCGTTCCTATGGATCGCGTTCTTCCTGCTGTCGCTTGTCGCGTTCCTCGCGCTCTTGTTCGGCGCCAGCTACCCACGCGGAATCTTCGACTTCAACCTCGGCGTCCTGCGCTGGACCTGGCGCGTGTCGTTCTATGCGTTCGCTGCGAACGGCACCGATCGCTACCCGCCCTTCACGCTGGCCGACGTACCTGACTACCCGGCCCGTCTCGACGTCGCCTACCCCGAGAAGCAGCGGCACGGATTGCCGCTGGTCGGCTGGTGGCTGCTCGGGATCCCGCAGTACATCGTCGCGTGTGTCTTCGCCGGCGGCGCCGGCACGATCGGGTGGACCGCCTCTAGTCATTGGCAAGTGGCCACAGGCTGGGGTCTCGTCGACCTGCTGGTTCTGGTCGCGGTGCTCGTCCTGCTCTTCCGTGGCACCTATCCGCGGTCGATCTTCGACTTCGTGCTCGGCTTGAACCGTTGGGTGCTGCGCGTCGGCGCTTACGCGGCCTTGATGACGCCGGAGTACCCGCCCTTCCGTCTCGACAGTGGTGAGAGCGAAACGCATGGTGTCGTACCGAACGCTGGTGGGGCTCTGCGCCGCGCGGAGGAGTGATGGAGTCGCGACTCAGAAGGCGCATCTCCCGCTTCGCTGGGTCATCGTCGCTGCCTGGCACATCCATCGCGGCGTCTACGGCTGTTGGAAAGGCAGGAACGGCCTGTGGGCGCCGCGCCCCCGCAAGTACGGCGTTCTGTGGCTGACGACAACGGGTCGTCGTACTGGCCCACCGCACGGTGTGCCGGTCGGCTACTTCGAGGGTGGCGCGAGCTGGTTTCGATGGCAATGAACGGCTGGGGAGCCGCAGGAAGCGAGCCCGGATGCAGTCGTCGATCTCGCGATGGCCAACGACGTGTCCGGGGTCGTGCAGCCGCGGGGGAAGAGCGGTACTGCCTTTGGAAATGATGGCGCGAGATCGATAAGGGCCTCGATGGCGATGCAGCCCGCCGACCAACGGGGGCTGTTGTCGTCCTTGAGCCGGAGTCGTCGCCGTGACAAAACGACCCGGATTCGCCACGCGGTCGCTGCTCGTAAGTCGCGCGTGCGTGGCAGTAACTAGCACTATCCGAGTGTCCCTTCCGTCTGCCGCGACGGCGGGGGCTGATGATCGAGAGGGGAGGCCCGCTGCAGAGCTCGTTGTCGTTGCTTCGGATCTAGCCGACGGCTCGCCTGGTGAAGGCCCGCATGCCGAGACGCGTTGCGATCAGCGAGAACAACGCTACTACCGTCAGGCTCAGCGCCGCCGATGCGGTCGTGCTGTGCATCTGCCAGATGCCGTGCAGGCCCGACGAGTCGTTGAGCAGCCCGTAGCGAACGAGCGCGAGTGTGTGCGTAAGCGGCAGGAATCGCGCGAACCATGTGAGGAAGACGGGGAGCGCGCCGATCGGGAAGAGTGAGCCCGCGAGGAACCACGGTACGATCGCGATTGCGGGAACACGCCCGACGTACTCTTCAGTCGTCGGGACTCGTGCGGCGAGCGTTTCCGCCAAGCCGTACATGGCGATCGTGAAGAGCGCCCCGCTGGCTGCAAACCAGAGGAACCCGGACGCGGTGATGTCGAAGTGGATGCCGCGTGCGCGGGCGACGATGAGCAGCACCGAGATCTGCAGCCCCGTGATTGCAAAGGCGACGATGAGGTTGGCGAGGACAAGCAGCCCGCGCGGGACCGGCGCGGCGAGGAGCTCGCGTTGCGCGCCCGACTCACGGTCGACGAGGACGCCGATCCCCGCGAACATTGTGTTCAGCGGAATGAGAAGGCCAATTGTCCCGGTCGCGACGAACGACTCGTACGCCGCAGTTGTGTGCAGTGCGGATTTCAATGCCGGGGCGATCACGAGCGCGAACAGGATTGGGGTGAGTAGGGGTACGACAAGCTCGCGCGGCGTGCGCACAGAGAGCTGGAAGCGCCGCCGTGCGAGCGTCACGACTGGTCCGAGCGGGCTCGTCCTGATCGCGGGAAGTGGAAGCGTGATCTCTGGGGCTGTCGCGCCCATGGCGTCTCCTTTCGTTATGCGGCAAGCGCGAGCTGGCCGCCGGTCAGATGCAGGTACACGTCGTCGAGTGTCGGCTCGCGGGCAGCGATCGCGCTGGTGCTGACACCAGCAGACTCAATGTCAGCGATTACCGAAGCCGCACTGCGTTCGTGGAGCGGGATCGTGATGGTCGCGCCTACCGTGAACGAATCGCCGCCGGCGATCCGCAGTTCGCGGAGCAGGTCGAGAGCCGCCGTTGCGTCGTCGCGCGTGCGCAGTTCGACGATCTGATCGCCCAGATCGGCGCGAAGCGCGGCGGGTCGGTCGAGCGCGACGACGCTCCCTTCGTGCATGATCGCGAGCCGATCGCAGAGACGTTCCGCCTCGTCGAGGTAGTGCGTGGTTAGGAGGATCGTTGTCTCTCCCGTGTCTCGCAGTGTGGCGATCACGTCGAGCAACTCGGCCCTCATTCGCGGGTCGAGTCCAACCGTCGGCTCATCGAGGAAGAGGACGCGCGGGTGCGAGACGAGGGCCCGCGCGATCTCGAGACGCCTTCGCTCGCCGCCGCTGTAGGTCCCGACCGGACGGTTGACCAGTTCGGTCAGATGGAGTGAGGCTGCAAGCTCGGCGATCCTGTCCTGTGCTTCGCGCGGTTCGACACGCCAGAGACTCGCGTGGATCGCGAGGTGCTGCCTTCCCGTCAGCGCGCGGTCCACGACCGCCTCTTGGAAGACGACGCTCGAGAGGGCCCGCGCCGCAAGCGGCTCGGACGCTACGTCGAAGCCGTGGAGGCGCGCGTTGCCATCTGTCGGCGCGATCGTCGTTGTCATCATCCCGACCGTGGTCGACTTGCCGGCGCCATTCGGTCCGAGGAGGCCGAAAACCTCACCGCTTGCGACCTCGAAGCTGATGCCGCGCACGGCCTCGACACCTCCGGGATAGATCTTGGCGAGGTTCTCGACCTCTATTGCGTTCTCAGACAAGGTTGTTACCTCCCGCTTTTGGGTGACCAGTTCTCCTCGTAGGCGAGAATCGCCATCAGGTTCAGGCTCCATGCGCCGGCGACGAAGGGGAACACCACGATCAGTCCCGCGAGCGCGCCAGCCAGACAGCCGATCATTCCCAGGATCAGCACGATGTTCATGGTGTGCAATGCGATGCTGATCACGCCGCCTCCTTGACGGCCGCAAGCTCGGCACCGTCTGTGGGGGGCTCGATCGCGAGGTGCGGCAAGCGGCGGTTCATCCAGCCGGGGAAAGCCCAAGTGGCACGTCCGGTGAGCTGGAGTACGCCCGGCAACAGAATCGAGCGGATAACCACCGCGTCGAGGAGTACCGCCGTCGCCAGCGTGAGCCCGAACAGCTTGAGGATGTGGTTGTCGCTGGCCGCGAACGACGCGAACACGACGACCATCACGGCAGCTGCGGCCGTGACGACGCGGCCAGTACGTGCGAGCCCTTCTCTCACCGCGACCGAGTGATCCGCGCTTCGTACCCACTCCTCATGGATGCGAGACACGAGGAACACCTCGTAATCCATCGAAAGCCCGAACACGATTGCGAACGCGATCACGGGGATGAACGCTTCGATCGGCGAGCGGCTCGCGCCCAGCAGCCCTGCACCCCAGCCGCGCTCGAATACCGCCTGCACAACGCCGAGCGACGCGCCGATCGCCAGCAAGTTCATTAACGCCGCTTGCAGCGGAACCACGAGCGAACGAAAGACGACGAGCAGGAGCAGCGCCGATAGGAGGATGACGACACCGATGAAGACCGGCAGTTTGTTCGAGAGAACGTGTGCGAGGTCGACTTGCGACGCGGTGAATCCGCCGACGTAGGCCGTCAGCCCGCTGCCGGCAACCGCCCGGGGGACGACCGCCTTGCGAAGGTGCTTCACGAGCGCGTACGTCTGCGGGCTCTGCGGTGAGCTTTGAGGGAAGACCGTCAATGACACCGCATTGCGGGCTTCGTTGTAGACGGGTTGAGCGACTGCGGCTACGCCCGGCGTGCGTGCGAGCGCCGATCTAAGCGCGGTCACGTGGGTCTCGCTACCGCGGCTGGGGACCGCGACGGCGATCTGAAGTGGTGCGTTGAAGCCAGGCCC